>Ga0182739_1004754_pt1 | contig 11061 bp, 9 predicted proteins | sample eDN5th30CBELigBY_FD_128873 | JGI IMG/M metagenome (GOLD analysis project Ga0182739, IMG submission 128873) | Enriched backyard soil microbial communities from Emeryville, California, USA - eDNA 5th pass 30_C BE-Lig BY (version 2) (version 2) | ecosystem: Environmental > Terrestrial > Soil >...
AAGGGCATGTACAACCGGCCCGAACAGTTCGAGCATCACCGGTCCCGCCTGATCGGGGGGCGTACCCAGATTTTGCAGCAGATGGAAAGTGCTGGCCAGCCAGCCCAATCCGGCTTCCAGAACGCCTCGAAAATGTCGAAGGACATTCTGGCTGAGCCATCCGGTCAGCAACTCTCCAAGAAAATAGGCCAGCAGCGAATTCGTGCCGATCACCACCAGCGGCTTCGCCAGAAACTGCAACGGCCAGAGATCGAACAGCAGATAAAACAGGGCCAGAATCGCAACAACATAGCCGCCGCTGAAGAGAACCCAGGCGGGAGTCCAGATTCGTTTCACAATGGGGCAGCAGGTTGCTCCCGCAGCTACGCCCAGCCCCCACAGGATCAGGGCGAGCAGGACCAGTTGAAAGAATTTTTTGCCTCCCCCCGCGGAACCCAGCAGAATCTGCCCGCAGAAAACCCCCAGCAGCATGGTGGCCATGCTCGGCACAAAATTGAGCGTCTGATAACCGCCGGAATTGAATTCGAACCGGCCTTGATCGGGCGAGCGCGGGAACAGGTTCAAAAACCAGCGGTCGAACGTGCTGAAGACGTTTCCGTTTTTCGACCACTGGCGATAGGGAGCGGCATAAACATCGCCTCGTTCACGCTGAGCATTGACCAGTTCCGGACGATAGTCTTCCGGGGGAGGGGTCAGATGCACCAGACACCAGGTTCCGACCAGAATCGCGCCGAAGGCCAGCCACTGCACCCACAAACGGCGGTTCGTCAACAGGTAGACGAAGAAATACCCCAGGCCGATCTGCGCCAGCACATTCGGAAAGATCCAGTTGGTTGACGTGCTGTTCAACGAGTAAAGAAAAACTCCCATCAGCACCAGTACGACCGACCGGATGAAGGCGTGACGGCCTCTCTTGAAAGGACTCTGTCCCCGAGATCCCCGACTGGCCAGCGAGAACGGCAAGGCAACTCCCACCATAAACATGAACGCTGGTTGAATCAGATCCCAGAACGAAACCCCAACGTGCAGCCACGGATTCCCAATGGTGGCATCGTGAATCCCCGGGACGAAACTGGACTGCCAGGGGGGATGACGAAAATGAAACGCGATCCATTCCACCCGTTCGCGATCCAGCACCTTCCACAATGGGCTGTCGGCCTTGGTCGAGGCCAGTTGAGAGATCCCCAGCCCATGGGCCGCCAGCAGGAACATAATGACTCCCCGGAACGCATCCAGCGAAACCAGTCGCGGCAGAACCTTCTGTCTTTTCGACGGGCGGGATGCAACGGGGGGAACAGGCCCCGATTCCGTCGCTGGCTCGGGAGGATCCAGAATGATCCGGATACTGGAATCATCGGGCGTCTGGGAAGGGGGATTCATGCTCTCTCCTGAACGCGGATCACGGGAAAAAACAACGACACGTCTCTTCGTTCCTCAATCTCTTCGCTGTGACCGTAACGGGCGAGGTTCACCGCCAGCATCATCGGACCGATCCTTCCAGCAGGCGCGAACGCTTGCCGAGTTCCGTAAACATCGCCTCCAGGCAAAGCGGAACCGGCATTGACTGCTGCAAGTGCATCTCCGCTTCGAAGCATCGGTCCAGCATGATCCCCAGCCGGTCCCATTGCTGGACATCTTCCGTATTTGTGAACTGGCTGCGCAGGGAATTGATGCAGAACCGCACAACCCAGTGCATGTACTCCCGCTGCGTGGCGGTGTCACCACCGATTTCCTCCAGAACAGCCGTCACGTCCTGCAGGGCGCGGCGACTGTCCAAAGTGCGGGCCGTGAGATGTTTTTCCACTGCTGTCCAGAGTTTTCGCAACTCCGGTTCCATCAACTGGCGGGCCACGTCCAGGCTGCCTTCGGCCAGAGAAATCATCGCCTCCATTCCCTCCGTGTCGAGCCCTTGTGCCTGCAACAGAGTGATGAGGTGCTCCGGCGAGAGCGGTTCGAAATGAATCGGCTGGCAGCGGGAACGGATCGTCGGCAGGATCTGATCCAGATCCGGCAGGATGAGAAACAGAATGGAACCAACAGGCGGCTCTTCCAGCGTCTTCAGCAGCGAATTCACGGCCTCTTCGCTCATGCTCTCCGCATTGTTGATGATCGCCACACGGCGGGAAGCAGACATCGGCGCCATGGAAATGTCATAGCAGAGTCCACTTCGTCCACGCTGATTGTCCTCTCCCACCAGCAGGCTGATCGGGAGCGTCCGTTTTCCTTCCGGGAGCCCGATGGTGAGCAGATCCGGATGATGCCCCGCCTGCATTTGCCGACAACTCGCGCAGTCTCCACACGCATCCAGCTCGGTATCCGGAACCCGTTCGCAAAACAGGCACTGCGTCAGCAACCGGGCGAAAAGCTGCTTTCCCACCCCCGGTGGACCAACCAGCAGATATCCCTGCCCCAACCGCTGACGTCCCACCGCACGCCGGAACATCTCAATTTGAGGCCGGTGTCCGACCATCTGCTCCCAGATCATGACCGCACTCCTCCGGCATTGCCGGCTTGTTCTGGGCAGCGTGAATGACAGGGGCGGCAACCAGGGCAGATCGGCAACGCCGGAGGAGGGGAAGTGGCGATCATCAGGGGGGTTTCAATTTCTGTCTGGCCCGGCGGGGAGGTCATTCCGGAGGTCTCCTCAGCAGCAGGCAGAGGAGCGGATTGAGCAGTGAAGGCATTCTCCCTATTCTGATGGGTATTCCTGATCGACGCCAGCGTGCTGTCGGAATTCCACCCGGAACGCCCCCCGGGTCTTCACGTCCTCCGTTGGAAACGGAACAGTTCCTCTCCATGATCACATCTTCGTCCCCTCCTGATCTCAACCCTCTCGATTTCGAGCAACATCAGCATTGGATGCGACTGGCACTCGATCAGGCCATTCGGGCGTATGACCAGGGAGAAGTCCCGATTGGTGCGGTCATCGTTCACGAAGGACAGGTCATTGGCGAAGGATACAATCAACGCGAAACCCTCAACGATCCGACCGCCCATGCGGAAATGATTGCCATCACACAGGCGGCGGCAGCCCTGAACTCGTGGCGACTGCTGGACTGCACCATTTATGCCACGCTGGAACCGTGCCCAATGTGTGCAGGAGCCATCGTGCAGGCCCGGGTTCCGCGTGTTCTTTATGGCACGACCGACCCCAAGGGGGGAGCATGTCATACGCTGTATCAGATTACCGAAGACAGCCGTCTGAATCATCGCTGTTCGGTCATGGGAGGCATCCTGCAACCGGATTGCCGGGACATTTTACAGCGATTCTTTGCCGAACAACGGGCTCAAGGCAAAAAATAAGGGAACGAGAAAGAGGTCGCAGAAACAGGGACTTTCTTGCGGAAACGAAATTGGTATTGCTCGAGACGGTCCGCATGAATACTCACAGACCGGATCAATTCACGTGATCAGACCAGTTTGGTCTTTGTTCGATCATGCTCGGCCCTGAATTCCTTGTGTTTCACTGGAATCCACGTGAGAGATCATTTGCAACTCCGCTCCAGAATCTTGTTGACGTACTTCTTTTTCACCACGAACTGTTCTTTGTAATTGGGGCGTCTGGCCCGCGTTTTCCCGGTCTTGTTCATGGTCTTCGGTTTGCGTTGAAGTTCCTCCCAGGCGGCATCCGGCAGGTTTTCCGCAGTGGACACGAGGTTTTTCATCGCGTCCATGCCGAACACGAACTCCACATGCTCCTCGTGCCAGCGGTCCAGGTGCGTGGTCTGCGAGAAGTCCGTGTCCCCGCGCAGGCGCACTTTGCGGAAGCCGGCATCACGGCAAAGCTGCACCACGCGATCGAAGTCCCCCGCAGCGTGTTCGTGCGAAGGCCGGTTGCCGGCACGATTCTCCAGGTAGAGCACTTCACGTGTGTTGGCCAGCGTGACGAGCAGCGGATGATACCCCCACTGACCCTTGTGGTTCATGCCGATCCCCTCCTTCTTCTCCCCGCAGGTCTCAACCAGCGTGCCATCGCCTTCAATGATGGCCAGGTCGAAGAAGCTCACGGGTTGCTGCTGCCAGACCTTGAGCCGCGGTTCATGCAGCGCTTCCATGAGTTGTTGAATCTGGTTCTCGTTGAAGCGTCGGCAGAAGTTACCGGCGGTGGTGGGCCACTTTTTTTTGACCCAGTCCAGCTCGATCTTGAGTCGACCGATCTGTTCATACAGCTCGGCGGAACTCGGTTCATCTGTGGGAGGTTTCTTGCCCGAAGTCTTCTCGAAAACTCCTGACGCCCCCTCCAGAAGCTGCTTCTTCCACAGAGCAATCTGGGTGGGGTGAACCTTGTGAATCGATGCCAGTTCACTGATCGTCTTGAGCCCCCGAATCGCATCCAAAGCCACCCTGGCCTGAAATGCTCCATCAAACTTTCTTCTCTTCCGAGACATCGCTGTCCTCCTTTCCAAAGAATCACCACGATGCCTCATCTCTCACCACACCAGTCGCTCTTTTCTATCGAAACCGCTGGTCCGAAATTTGGGGGCCACTTCATCCCTTTGTCTTTCCGGAATAAAACCTGGAACCTGGCAGTCGATTCTGGCTGGAGAACATGTTGACGCCGACCGGGTTCGGCCGTATTTTGAAGTGGGCCATCCTGATCCGTCGCGTTCGCTTCATGCCGGATCGGAAATCAATTCGTGCTGGAAAGGATTGTCCCGGCAAGAAACGTGTTCGCGCGGGCACAGGAGTCTGGTCATGCCCAAGATCCCGCATGAGGGAGCTTCTCTTTCGCCTGTTGCCTCGACGTCTGTTGCGATCACAAAGAGTCGTCGCAGCGTTCTCCTGGAAGCGATGTGCTGGACACTGGGGTTTCTGTTCGCCCAAGGGCTGGTGCTGGCGGTGCTGTTGCTGGTGATCCTGCTGGCGACCTTCGGGATGCGCTGCCCCTCTCAAAGTGAATTGCTGGCCTGGGTACTGGAATCGGACCTGGATCAGTCTTTTCTGCTGGTCGGGGTGCCGGTGATGGGGGCCGTCTTCGTGATTTTTCCCGTGATCCGCTGGCGGGAAGGGAGCGAGTTCCGACAGCGGATCGGCTGGCGGATTCCCACGCATGAAGAAGTGGTCTATTCGCTTGCCATGATCGTTCCCGCAGCACTGATCGGAGACATGGTCTACGATGTGGCCAGCGCCGGGATGGTGACGCAGAGCAACTCGCTGGGCCATTTGTATGGGACATTTCAGGGAGTTTCCTACCCGGTGCTGATTGTTGCCCTGGCACTGGCGCCGGCGGTGCTGGAAGAACTGGTCTTCCGGGGAATGCTCGGGCGGCGACTGGTGGGACGGTTCGGAACATTCTGGGGAGTGCTCATGGCCTCTTCGTTGTTCGCGGCGGTCCACGGGGCTCCCGCACACGCGATTGCCACACTCCCCATCGGCATCCTGTTGCACGTCCTGTATCTGCAGACCGGAACGATCTGGATTCCGGTGATGGTCCATTTCGGCAATAACCTGCTGGCGTTGTCGATGGTCCATTTTCATCTGGGAAATGAAAGCCGGGTCTCGCCCATGTTTCTGGCGGTTTTATGTGTCTATCTGCTGCTGATGCTGCTCCTGCTGAATCAGCGGACACGGTCGATCGGGACAGCCCAGACCCGCTGTGCATCGTCTTGAGACGATGTTCACAATAGGGCGGAGCTGCAAATGGGGTCACACGTGAACCCTGATGAAAGACGGGGAATTCAAAGCCGAGCGTGATGGAACAAAGACCAAGCTGGTCAGGGCGGAGCTGCAAATGGAGTCACACGTGAACTCTGATGAAAGACGGGGAATTCAAAGCCGAGCGTGATGGAACAAAGACCTGACTGGTCAGGGCGGAGCTGCAAATGGAGTCACACGTGAACCCTGATGAAAGACGGGGAATTCAAAGCCGAGCGTGATGGAACAAAGACCTGACTGGTCTAAACAGCGACGGCGATTTGTGCGATGGCTTCCAGCGTCAGGTCAATCTCATCGGTGGTGGTGAACGGTCCCACGCTGAGCCGGACTGTTCCTCCTTCCGCCAGCGTTCCCAGGGCACCGTGGGCCAGCGGTGCACAATGCAGTCCGGCACGAGTTTCAATTTGAAAATGTTCGTCCAGAATGCCCGCAGCGACATCCGGAGGAATTCGGTCAAATGAAATGCTGACCAACCCGGCACGGGGCAGCGTCTCATCATCCAGATGGACGCGGAGCCCGGGAAGCGATTGGAGGCCACGCAAAAGTTGCAAGATGGGCTGTTGCCCGCTCTCCCCGGGAGGGTGTGACTGCTGCCATTCCAGGGCAGCAGCCAACCCAAACAATCCGGGCGCGTTGTGATTGCCAGCTTCAAATCGCTCGGGCGAAGTTTCGGGTTGCCGGTCGGATTCGCTGGTCGTGCCGGTTCCGCCAAATCGCAGTGGACGAAGTTCGCTCTCCATTCCGGCTCGCATTACAAGTAATCCCGTTCCGAGCGGTCCCATGAGCCCTTTATGGCCCGGGCAGGCGATGAAGTCGACAGGAAGCTGATTCAAATTGACCGGAAGATGTCCCGCGGTCTGTGCTGCGTCCAGCAGGACGAGTGCTCCCGCCTGATGGGCGATCCTGGCGATCTCTTCCACCGGCTGAACAATGCCGGTCACGTTGGACGCGTGCGTGACGACGACCAGTCGGGTGGGCTGTTTCAAAGCCTGCCGCAGCGCATCCTGATCCACTCTTCCCCGTGAATCGTGTGAAATGATCTCCACGGAAAGTTGTCGTTCCATCTCCAGAGCACGCAAGGGGCGCAGGACGGAATTGTGTTCCCAGACGGTCGTGACGACCCGCTCGCCGGGAGAGAGCCCCCCCTGCAAGACGAGATTTAAGGAGTCGGTCCCGCTGAATGTAAAGAGAACTTGCTGCGGAGAGTTTGCGCCGAACAGGCGGGCCGCCCGCAACCGGCACTGGTCGACGACCTGTTGAACCTCTCCTGCGATGCGTGTCGCTCCCCGACCGACAGCCGTCCCCAGTTCCCGCTGGTAGCGCTCGACAGCCCGATAGACCGCTTCCGGCTTGGGGTAACTGGTGGCTGCATTATCCAGATAAATTCGTGGCATGACCTGTCAGGATTCGACCAGAAAAACATTCAGCGTGCGTGCTCCGTGAGCCCCCTTCACCAGAGACTGCTCGATATCGGCAGTCTTGGATGGGCCAGAAATAAAACAGCCGAAAGCGGTTTCATCGAGGCACATCCGGTCATAGGCTTCGTGCAGATTGCTGACGATTCGGGAAGCCGGCACAACGAGGGCCAGGTGTTGCGACAGGAAACAGGCGGCCCGCAGCGCGGAAGTGATCGTGTGCACCCAGACGGCCGCATTCTCGGCGACTGCAATTTCTCCCGGAACAATCGCCAGTTCCACGTCTGCCATGGTGTGCGGATCGGTCACAGCGGCAAAGTCGAAGTTCGGCTCCAGCACGCCCGGCACTGCGGAGACAATCCGCCTTCCCGGAATCCGCAATCCTGAAAGAAGATCAGGGATCTCCGAAAGACTCGTCACCAGATGCCCTTGTCCGCCAACTCCTTCCAATACTTCGAGGAATTGCCCAACAGGATGATCGTAACGAATCCCTTCCACCTGGCGATCCGGCAAGTCCGTGGCCAGCGGCAATTGCCGTCGAATTGTCCGTAGGATGTCGTCTCGCGCACTCATGGAAATTTGAACGTCATTCAATGAAGTCGCATGATGGCTGGCAAACGCCTTTGCGTTTGGGGGATTTCCCGCAGGGGGCGGTCAGGAAACCAGCACTGGCTCACCAATCTCCCAGGTGGCTCCCGATCGGAGGACGCGGCGATACAGGGTATCGCGTTCGACCGGCTCGCAGCCGGCTTCCCGGATCAGGCGATGCAGTTCCGCCACTGTCAATCCTTCGGGGGTCTTGGCCCCGGCATCGTGATAAATCAGTTCATGGACCACGGTTCCATCCAGGTCGTCAGCCCCGAAGTTGAGGGCTACCTGAGCCGTCTGCTCGCCCAGCATGATCCAGTAGGCTTTGATATGGTCGAAATTGTCCAGCATCAGCCGGGAGAGTGCGACAATTCGCAAGTCCATATGGGCACTTGGTTTGGAGATATGAGACATCCCGGTGTTTTCCGGATGGAAGGCCAGGGGGATGAATGTCTGGAAGCCGCCGGTCTCGTCCTGCAGATCACGCAACTTCAGCAGATGATCAATCCGGTGCTCGGCTTCTTCGACATGACCGTACAACATTGTGGCATTCGAACGCAGACCCAGTTCATGGGCGGCGCGGTGAATGTCCAGCCAGCTTTGTGAATCGGCTTTGTGTTCACAAATCCGGGCACGAACAACTGGATCGAAGATTTCTGCTCCACCGCCCGGCAGACTTCCCAAGCCCACGGCCTTCATCTGTTCCAGAATCCAACTGTAAGGCTTCTTCGTAAGATGGGCGAACCAACTGATCTCCACGCCGGTCCAGGCTTTGATATGAATCTCGGGCCATGTTTCGTGGATCACCCGGACGACATTGACGTACCAGTCAAACTTCTTCAGGTGATGCAGTCCGCCGACAACATGGATCTCCGTGGCGCCGCTGGCCTTGGCTTCCAGCACCCGTTCCCGGATCATCTCATCAGAAAAAACATAACTTTTCTCGGCCCGCAGGTCCGACCGAAACGCACAAAACGTACAGCGATAAACACAGACGTTCGTCGGATTCAGATGGACGTTGGTATTATAATACGCAACATTTCCATGGCGTTGTTGCCGAATCCGATGGGCCATCTGGCCGAGCGCCAGCAGGTTCGCGTGGCGATCCAGAAAAACTCCGTCTTCAAAATTCAGCCGCTCGCCAGTTTCGAGTTTGTCGGCAATTTTTTGAAGCTGAGGGTCAGGGATCATGAGTCTGGTCGCAATGGATGAAGACAAAGTGCTCTCGATATGCCGCGGCGCGTGTTCCAACTGCTGAAAACGCAGTTTGCCCCATGGCGAAACGTGTATCATCCCGGGACAATCCCTCCCGGTGCCCGGTCAGGATCGAAGTCAGGCGTACACGGTTACGAAACGTCCTCCGTTTCCGGATTTGACGATTCGACCGCTCCAAGATCGAAGTGGCAAGGCTCCAGGGAAAACCTGCGGGCTCAAATCAACAGAAGCGGATGCAGCCCGCGATTCAAACTGGACCTTCCACGAGGACATCGTCGCCTGCCGCATCAGATCCTGCAACAGCCCGATTCGATTTCACCGCAAATGGAAAGACGTTTTAACAGCGTCTTACGTTCAAAGAACGCCATTTGTGAAAAACTTCGATACATCAGTCGTTGCGGAGCTTGATACCCATTTCGCCCAGTTTATCGCGGATTTCATTCAGCGAAGTCACGCCAAAGTTCTTCGCTGCCAGTAATTCGTCCGGCGTGCGGGTGACGAGTTCACCGATTGTCGCAATTCCGAGGCGGGTCATGCACTTCCGTGAACGGACCGAAAGGTTCAAATCACTGACAGGCTGCATGAGTTTCGCCTGCTCCTCCGGAGACAGGTCTCGCGAATCGAATCCCGGATCGCGGGCTTTTTCGTGCTGGAACTGTCCCAGAGAAAGATTGTGCAGCCGCATCAGCTCCCGCACTTCGGTGAGGGAGGTTTCGCCAAAGTTCTTGCCAGCCAGCAGTTCCTGTTCGCTGATTCTCGTCAAATCGCCCAGCGTGTCGATTCCCATAGTGGCCAGGCAGTTGCGACTGCGAACCGACAACTCGAAATCCGTTACTGGGCGACTGAGCAACTGTTCGAGCCGCTGCTGCTGCTTCAGGGAGTCTTCGTCGTAGTACATATCGCCCGTGGCCTCAATATCCTTGAGGTACAGGCGGGCACGTTCGTTGTTGGGGTCGTATTTGAGAACCCGTTCGAAGCAGTATTGGGCGGCAGCGTAGTTTTCACGATCTTCATACAGCAGCCCCAGATTCAGCAGGGCTCCCAGATAGAACGGCGGACGGGACAGGCAGCGTTCGTAGAGCTGAATCGCTTCTTCGTCGTCTCCGTGGCGGCTGTTCTGCACTGCCAGGGCAAAGAGCGCCCGTTGATGATTGGGGTCCATGTCGACCGCTCGCTCGAAATATTCGATCGCGCCGAAGCTGTCGCCCCGATCGGCCAGCACACATCCCATCTGATAGGAATACTCCGCCTGCCGGGCTCCATCCCCCCCGGTGCTGCGGATCATCTTTTCGGCTTCGTCCAGACGGCCGGTTTTTCGCAGGCAGCCAGCGGCCAGAAGAATCGATTCCGTCGGCTGATAGCCCGCCTTGGCGGCGGCTTCGAATTCCTGAGACGCTTCTTCATGGCGCCCCTGTGAGGCCAGCGATCTGGCCAGATAGTAACGACCAATCCCTTCCTTGCAGTTGCGCAGCGACCGCTCCGCTTTTTCCGGCTGCCCCAGCAGGAACAGGCCGATTCCAGCCCGTACCACCAGCGACGGGTTCTGTTCGGCTTCGCTTCCGACCTGCTCAACCGCTTTGCGAAAATCTGCTGCTCCTTGCCCCATGGCATGATTCATCATGGAGCGCATCTCTTCCGGGTTCATGGTCGAGTCACGGAGCGTCGAAAGAAAGTTGTATGTCTGCATAGACCTGTCAATTACCCGTTCGGATAAGCTCGTTCTGTCTGCGGTGCGGGGGCCCGTCCTGGCCCGGATTACGATCATCCGTCATGCAACGAAACGACCCCGTCACAAGGAGCCCGTTCGATGGCGTGCAGATCAAAAGGAGCGGATTGCCAAGGCCGCAGTGTAACAGAGTGCTCTTTGAGTTCAAATGTCGACCGGATCGAAAGAGGTTTTCCTTGTTGTGGACTTTGCCACAAAGCCGATTTTCCGACAGACTTCGGGGAGAGAGACTGGTCGTTGCTCCATCGCGGGCACAGGCATTCCGGGGTGCTGCACAAACGCCACATGTTGCCGCCCAGCAACGGTCATCTCGACGAAAATGCCCTCAATGCGGGAGAGCCCGATCTCTTTGGCCAGACTGCGAAAAATCTCGTAAGAGAAATTTTTGCAAGATGTTACAACACCCTGTCATTGCCTCCTTGTTGTCCGGACTCCAGGAACCCCGAGGCTGTGCAAGGGATG
>Ga0182739_1004755_pt1 | contig 11055 bp, 9 predicted proteins | sample eDN5th30CBELigBY_FD_128873 | JGI IMG/M metagenome (GOLD analysis project Ga0182739, IMG submission 128873) | Enriched backyard soil microbial communities from Emeryville, California, USA - eDNA 5th pass 30_C BE-Lig BY (version 2) (version 2) | ecosystem: Environmental > Terrestrial > Soil >...
CCGCGCCAGTACTACCGCAGGAGGCCCGCGGTTCCCCGGCGTCAATTCCCGCCGAAGCTGTTGATGGCGCGTGGTCCGGCTAGGCGCCGGGTGGCCGGTACCCCACCTGCCCGGCCTGCCGCAGGGCCTCCAGCGTTTCCTCGACGCTCAGGAGCACCGTCGTTTCCAGCGACCTGATGGCCCCTCCCCCGCTGAGCGCCAGTGCGACCGCGGCCATGGACACGTTGTCGGGAGCCTCCCACAGGGTGAATCCGTCGTGGGCGCCGAAGGCGTACCAGAAGCCGTGGAGCCGGCCGCCAACCGACTCGATGTAGGTCCGGGCCGCCACGCGGCGGTCCTCGGGGTTGCCGATCATCCGGGCCCAGGTCTCCGGGGTGTAGCTGAATTTCGACAGATACAGGGGCATCGTCTCTCTCCTTGGCCATGGAAATCCGCCGGGTGGACTCCAGTGTGGGCCTCCGGCCGGGCCTTGGCCATGCCGCTTGGGGGACGGCCGCGGGCGTCCGGTAATGCCCCAGTAATGCTCCGCCCGGATGATGGAAGTGCGGATCCATACGGGAAAGGCGGCACCATGAGTGGACTTCGGAGCGAATGGACGCCCCAGCAGGTGCAGGAAAACCTCGGCGAGGCCAACGAGAACCTGCCCGAGGCCCGGACCACCGACAGGTTTCCGGTGGCGGGCACGGCCAGCGGAATGGACTTCCAGGCGGGTGAAGAGCCATACGAGGAGGACGCGGCCGCGGCCGAAGGCAGGGGCATCGAACTCCGGCTTCCGCAAGACCCGCCGCGACACCCCACGGATGAAGGTGGTCGTTGATGGGCCTCTACTTCAAGAACGGCACCGGGGACACCCTTTTCGTGGCCTATGCCTACCACTCTCCCGGTTGCGAGGGCGGCACGAACTGGGCCAAGAAAGGCTGGTACCGCATCGCGCCCGGTGGCACCGCGAAGGTCTTCAGCGGGTGGGCGGGGCCTGGCAAGTACTTCGCCTTCGCCGAGAACGAGGCCCGCACCAGGTCCTGGTCCGGCCCCTTTTTCACGGACCTGCCCTCACGGGCATTCGACTGGTGCTGGAACACCGGCAGTACCGACAGCCGCACGCTGGGCCTTTTCAAAATCGAGGTGGGAGTGGGAATCCTGGATCACACCGTCCGACTGACCTGACCCATCAACGCGCGCAAGGCGTTGCGCAGCAGAGAGAGGAGGGCCGGCGTGCCCAGTCCCTTCGTGGGTGAACTCTTCACCTTTGCGAATCCCGACGGCTCCGAGGTGACGCTGCGCGGGTGGGGGAACCAGTTTCAGGCCGTCTTCGAGACCCTGGACGGTTACACCGTCGTCCAGGGCGACGGCGGCTACTACGAGTATGCGCAACTGGCGGACGACGGCGGGACCCTGGTTCCGAGCGGCACGCGGGTCGGTGCGGCGAGCCCGGAAACACTCGCCCTTCCCAAGCACGTACGCCTCACCCGTGAAGCCACTGGCCGGCATGCCGCGGCGGCCCGGGCCGCCATGGGGCCCCCGCCGCGATGGATGCAGCGGCGGCAAGCGCATCTTGCCCGCCGGAAGACCCGGTCCGCGCAGGACATGGCAGCGGAGGGACCGGCCGCCGCACCCCCGACAAACATCACGACGGGCGACTATCTGGGCCTGGTCCTGCTGGTTGACTTCCCGGACGTCCCGCAGACAATCGGCCGGCAGGAGGTCGACGACTTCTGCAACAAGGCCGGATACTCCGGGTTCGGGAACAACGGCTCGGCCTTCGACTACTTCCGGGACGTCTCCGACGGCAGGCTCCGCTACCGGAACCATGTCGCCGCCTACTACCGGGCCGCGCATCCCCGGACCCACTACACCGATCCGGCGATCGCCTACGGCACGCGCGCCCAGGAACTGATCCGCGAAGCGCTGGACAGCCTGGCCGCGAGCGGGTTCGACTTCTCCGGGTTGACCGCCGACTCCGGGGGGTTCATCCAGGCGCTCAGCGTGTTCTATGCCGGCGTGCGGGCCAACGCCTGGTCGCAGGGACTGTGGCCGCACTCGTGGGCCCTCGCCACTTCCTACGCCGTCGGGGGCGGGCGCCGGTTCTCCGACTACCAGATCACCGACCTGGGCCACCAGTTGACCCTGCGGACGTTCTGCCACGAAAACGGGCACATGATCTGCGACTTCCCGGACCTGTACGACTATGACAAGGTCAATATCGGCAACGGCATCGGCCACTACTCGCTGATGTGCTTCGGCGGCTCGGACAAGAACCCCACCCAAGTCGAGGCCTACCTGAAGCATGCCGCGGGCTGGGCGTCACGGGTCACCACCCTGGCCGGCGGGACGACCGCCACCGTCGAGGCGGGCACGAACGACTTCCTCATCCACGCCAGGAATGCGGCCGAGTACTTCATCCTGGAGAACCGCCAACAGTCGGGCCGGGACGCGGCGCTGCCCGACGCCGGCCTGGCGATCTGGCACGTCGACATCAACGGCAACAACAGCCACGAACAGATGACCGCCAGCCAGCACTACGAATGCTCCCTCACGCAGGCGGACAACCGGTTCGACCTGGAGCGCCGGAGCAACGGCGGCGATGCCGAGGACCTCTACGGCGGGGCCGCGGCCGCCTTCGGCGCGGCAACCGCACCGGCCAGCAACTGGTGGGACGGCAGCGCATCGGGCCTTGAGATCGAGCAGGTCTCCGCCGTGGGCGCCTCGATGACGGTCACGACCCGGGCCACCGGAGGTGCCGGAACACTGGTGCGCTCCGCTGTGGGCATCGACGGCGTATACGCCACCCACCACGGCCGGAACGCCTGGGCGCACCTGGCCGTGGACGGCGCCTGGCACAGGATCCTGCCGGACTCCCCCGACGGCGCGACGAGGGTGCTCTTGCTCCTCGCCGCGGCGTGGGCCAACGGCAGGCAGGTGGACGTCGTGCTGGATGCGGCCCAAAACATTACCCGGGTCTACCTCTAGCGGACGGGAGTACGCCGATGTCCAACGCAGCCACGATCGCCTTCCGCTGCGGCCCCTCGACGGATGTGCACGGCGCCGCCTGCGCGGATGGCGGCAGGCCGCCCGCCGGTTCGGGGCGGCAACCACGGATCGAGGGGCGCAGGAGGCCATCATGCCGCTGAAGAACTACGGGGTCCTCAAGGGAACCCCCGTCAACCGGGTGCTGGGATCGGGCAGCAACCCCCACTACCAGATCCACGTCGTGGACGACACCACGGACTACCGGGTGGCCGTGAACGTCCAGTCGGCGCTGAGCCCCTCGGAGCTCGAGTACCTGGTGGATTCCGGTTTCCGCCATCCCTTCCTGCCGCAACTGGAGGCGCTGGAACGGGGCTGGCACCGCCTCGCCTCCCAGCCCGCCGGCCCGGCCCTGGACTACATCCGCTCCAACCTGTTCGACCCCCGCCTGATGGTGCCGCTGCCCTTCAACGTCCCGGGCCCGGACAACGACCTGAACGAAAAGGTGGACCACTACATCCAGCGGGCCATGGCCGACGAGGACTCGCTGATCTACGCCTTCGGGGAACCCTGGGGCCCCGAGCCCGGCAAGAAGGACAAGATCTTCGGCTTCCTGCCCGGAAACGGGGTGCACGACATCCACATGAACCAGGCCAACGTCGGCCGCTTCACCAGCGACGACGGGGTCTACCAGGACGGCGCGCTCCTGCTGCATTTCCCGCACCAGGACCAGTGGGTGGGCATCTTCCTCAAATTCCAGTCCCAAACCTGGCACACCGACGACGTGACTGGCCACCAGACCAGGCCACCCGTCAGCGGGCCGCCTTCGGATGCCGGCCTCGAACCACGCCCCTTCCGGCCCGGCGTCCCCCCGTCCCCCGAAGCGCCCGACGGGGCGGTGCGCATCGTGGCGGCACTGCCCAACCCCGCGGCCTCCCCTGAGGTGGAAACGGTGACCCTGCTGAACACGACCGACGGGACCGTGGATCTCGCCGGCTGGAAGATCGTGGACCGGGACAGGAACGCCATGGGCCTCTCCGGCTCCGTCCCGGCCGGGGAAACCGTAAGGATCACCCTGGCCCCGCCGGTCATGCTGCCCAACAAGGGGGGCCTGATCACCCTGCTCAACCCCGACGGCTTGCGGGTCGATGGGGTCGCCTACACCGCCCCGGACGCCTCGCTCCCGGGCTTCTCCATCGTCTTCCCCTAGCACGTCTTCCCCGGGCACTCCCCGTGGAACCGGCGGATCGAGGCCCTCTTCACGCACCGGTCGGTGCGCGCGTTCCCGCCTGGTCCGCCGCCGGAGGGCGCGCCGGGGCCTCCGGCTCCCGCCCCATGGCCGGCTCGACGCCGGCGGACGGCGCCTGCGCGAGGTGGTGCGCCAGCCTCAGCGCCAGGCAGACCGCGGTGAACGTCGGGTTGGCCTCCGCCGAGGTGCGCAGCACGCTGCTCGAGGCGATGAACAGATTGTCGACGCCGTGGACGCGGCAGTCGCCGTCGACCACGCCGTCGGCCGGAACGGCGCTCATGCGGGTGGTGCCGATGTGGTGGAAACCGTCGATCGCCTGTTCCCAGACGGCGGCGGCGCGGTCCCCGGGCGGGTCCAGATACTCGATGCGGCCCCGGCCGGCGGCGCGGAGGCGCTCGTCGAGCAGCGCGTGGAAGCGCAGGACCGAGTCGATGTCGCGCTCGGTGTAACGGAAGTCGATCTCGAGGCTCGGCGTGCCGTCGGCGTTGCGTCCGCCGTCGAGCCGCACCCGGCTGTCGGGGTTGGCGACCTGCTCGGAGTGGTAGTGGATGGCGTAGGTCCCGCCCGGGTTACGCAGCAGGAAACCGGGCTTGCGCACGTTCGACAGGTAGCGCCGGCGCACGATATCGGCGGAATCGATGATCGCGGGGACCGGGCGCCGCAGGACGTTGAGGATGTGCGGCCAGTAGCGGCGCGGGGCCGGGCCGATGTGGCGCAGGCGGATGCCCTCGGCCAGGATGCGGCGGCCCACGGGAGGGACGGCCAGCGCCAGGAACACCGCCGACAGCGTGGCGTTGCGGTGCCGATAGTCGTAGAACGGCGGGTTGTCGAGGTAGAAGCAGCCGTTGAGCAACCCGTGCTCGCGCAGCGACTCCGCCGGAAGCGAAAAGCGCCGGCGCACGTAGCTGTCGTGCTCGTCAAGCCGGAAGTCCATGTCGGCGATGTCGGCCGGGTCGGTGAGCACCACGTTCGCGATGCTGCCGGTGACGTGGCCCATGTAGTACCGGCCCAAGGGACCGCCGGCACCGCCGAAGGCCGCGGGCAGCGTACGCTGGGCGTCCAGCAAAAGGCGCACCGTCTCCATCCCGCCGGCGGCCAGCACGTACCGGCCGGCGCGCACCAGGGCCGGACGGTCCTCGAACAGGATCCGCAGTCCCTGCACCGTGGTCCCGCCGGCGTCGAAGGCCACGCCCACGACGGGCGCACCGCACAGGAGGTCGATGCGGGGATGCGCGGCGACCAGCGCGCCGAGGCGCGGGCCGAGCTTGGGCTGGCGGGCCCAGCGCTCCAGCTGCGACATCTTCAGGTCGCCCAGCCCCTCCCAGTCCGGCTCGTCGGAGGCGAACCCGCCCGCGCCACAATCGAGGTACTCCTGGGCCTTCGCCCGCCACGGCTCGATGGCCGAGAACCCGATCGGCCAGTCGGAGTCGGGCACGAAGTCGCGCTGCTCGAAGTCGACGGGCTCATAGGTCACGCAGCGGCCGCCCCACATCCACGAGGCCCCGCCGAGGCCGTCGCGGGTGGTCTGCAGCTCGGGCGCGTGCCGGTCGGGATCGACGATGGTGTCATTGCGGCGGCGTCCCACCGGCTTGTCGCGGCGGCCGGCGTCCTCGCCGCCGGCGTCGAGCAACAGCACGCGCAGGCCGGCGTCGGCCGCCTCCAAGGCGAACGAGAGGCCAACCGGACCGGCTCCGACCACGCACACCGCGTAGTCCTCGCCCACGGCGGGCAGGGTCCTGAGCTTCATCGGGCGGCCGCCGTTCCGTGCGCGGACCGGCCGGCCGCCGCCAAAGCGGCGGACGGAGCGGACGACGCCGGCGCGGATGCCCGCGTCGACGCGTCGGTCTCCCACCGCTGCGTGCCGGCACCGGCCGTGGCGCGCGACCGGAGCCGCGCCGTCGCGGCCAGCGCCGCGTAGCAGAACGCGTCGAGCGCGGACGGGACGCCGTGGATCGTTCCGAGCAGCGCCCGCCCGCGTCCCGTCGACCCGGGGTCGGCGGTCGCGAGTTCGACGTAGCCGCGGCGGTGCCTGCCCAGGATCGTGAGCAGGGCGGCCGTCGTGCGCGGTGCGTGCACGCGGGCGGGCGCGGTCTCGATCACCGTTTTTTCGTCCTCGGCAAAGAGGCCGTCGAACCAGGAGTCGTCGGCGGTGACCTCGGGGAAGGCGGCAAAGCGTTGGTGCCCCGCCTCCGACGCCGCGTACAGGCCGGCGCCCCACAGGCGGGTGGCCCGCTCGGGGATGCGCGCGCGGGCGCGGTAGTAGGCGCGCACGGGGAAGGCCGCCCCGCGGGTGTCGACCATGGACGAGGGGCGCGACGCGAGCGGGGCACCCGGGCGCGAGAGCTCGCGGAAGACGGCCTCGACGGCCGACGCCTCGATTTCGATGTCGGCGTCGAGGTACAGCCGCGGCCAGCGCTCCGTTGCGGCGTCGCCCAGGTTCATGGCGGCCGGCTTCGAACCGACCGGCGTCTCGAGCACCGTGGCGCCCGCGTAGCGGCGCGCGACGTCGGCGGTGCCGTCGGTGCAGCCGTTGCAGACCACGATGACGTCGACCTCGGGCGACGAGAGGAGCGGGAGGAGGCCGTCAAGCGTGCGCGCGATCACGCCTTCCTCGTTGTGGGCAGGGATGATGACGGCGCCGGCGGGCCCTCCGCCCGCGGCACGCTGGGGTTCGATCATGGTCGGGCCTGTCTCTTTCCGGATCGGCGGTCGGCACTGAGCCAAGCAAACACCGCCCCTGCGGCCGCGGCCACGAGTAGTCCCTACTCGTTTTCCACCGGCACACCTGCCTCCGGTCGCCGGGCCACCCCTCCGGGCCGGCTGCTCCGGGCCGGCCGCGACTGCGGCCGGCCCGGAACGCCCCGGTCAGCGCAGGTCGAAGCGGTCGAGCTCCATGACCTTCGCCCAGGCCGCCACGAAGTCGTTGACGAACTTCTCCTTCGCGTCGTCGCTCGCATAGACCTCGGCCAGCGCCCGGAGCTGGGAGTTGGAGCCGAAGACCAGGTCGACCGGGGTGGCGGTCCACTTCAGCTCGCCGGTGGCGACGTCGCTGATCTCGAAGACGTTCTCCTCCCCCTCCGATGCCTTCCACCGCGTGCCCGGGGAAAGCAGGTTGACGAAGAAGTCGTTGGTCAGGACCTGGGGCCTGTCGGTGAGGACGCCGTGGGCGGAACCGCCGACGTTGGTGCCGAGGGCGCGCATGCCGCCGACGAGCACCGTCATCTCCGGCGCGGAGAGGTCCAGCATGTACGCCTTGTCCAGCAGGAGGGTCTCCGGCTGGAGCTTCCCGCCGGGGCGCACGTAGTTGCGGAACCCGTCCGCCCGCGGCTGCAGGTACTGGACCGACTCGACGTCGGTCTGGTCCTGGGAGGCGTCGGTGCGGCCGGGCCGGAACGGCACGGTGACGTCGAAGCCGGCGTCGCTCGCGGCCTTCTCCACCGCCGCGCAGCCGCCGAGGACGATCAGGTCCGCCAGCGAAACCTTCTTGCCCCCGGACTGGTCGGAGTTGAACTTCTTTTGCACCGTCTCGAGCGCTTCCAGCACGGTGGCCAGCTGCTCGGGCTCGTTGGCCTCCCAGCCGCGCTGAGGCTCCAGCCGGATGCGTGCCCCGTTGGCGCCGCCGCGCCGGTCGGTCTTGCGGAAGGTGGACGCCGCGGCCCATGCCGTGCCGGCGAGCTGCGAAACGGACAGGCCCGAGTCCAGGAGCCGGGCCTTGAGCAAGGCAATGTCCTGCTCGTCGATCAGCTCGTGGTCGACGTCCGGGACGGGGTCCTGCCACAGCTGGGGTTCAGGAACCCACGGCCCGAGCAGGTGGGGGCCGACGGGGCCCATGTCGCGGTGCAGCAGCTTGTACCAGGCCTTGGCGAACGCCAGCGCGAACTCGTCCGGGTTCGCCAGGAAGCGCCGGGAGATCTCCCCATAGATGGGATCCTCCCGCAGCGATAGGTCCGTGGTCAACATCGTCGGCCGGTGCTTCTTCTCCGGATCGTGGGCGTCCGGAATGATCTCCGGTGCGTCCTTGGCCACCCACTGGTGGGCGCCACCGGGGCTCTTGACCAGCTCCCACTCGTACTCGAACAGGATCTCGAAGAAGCGGTTGCTCCACTGGGTCGGCCGGTCCGTCCAGGTGACCTCGAGCCCGGAAGTGATCGTGTCCTTCCCCTTCCCGGACCCGTAGGTGCTGAGCCAGCCCAGGCCCTGCGCCTCGTGGCCGGCGGCCTCCGGCTCGGGGCCGACGTGCTCGTCGGCGTCACCGGCGCCGTGGGTCTTGCCGAAGGTGTGGCCGCCGGCAATCAGCGCGACGGTCTCCTCGTCGTTCATCGCCATGCGCTTGAAGGTCTCGCGGATGAACGCCGCGGCCGCGAGCGGGTCCGGATTGCCCATCGGCCCCTCGGGGTTGACGTAGATCAGGCCCATTTCGGTGGAGCCGACCTCCTCCGCCATCCGGCCTTCGCCGATGTAGCGTTCGTCGCCGAGCCAGGTGTCCTCGGGCCCCCAGAAGATCTCCTCGGGCTCCCACACGTCCTCGCGGCCGAAGGCGAAGCCGAAGGTCTTGAAGCCCATCGACTCCAGGGCGACGTTGCCCGCGAGGACCAGCAGGTCGGCCCAGGAGAGCTTTTGCCCGTACTTCTGCTTCACCGGCCACAGCAGCCGCCGGGCCTTGTCGAGGTTGGCGTTGTCCGGCCAGCTGTTGAGCGGCGCGAACCGCTGGCCGCCGTCACCGGCACCGCCGCGGCCGTCGTGGACGCGGTAGGTGCCGGCGGCGTGCCAGCTCATCCGGATCATCAGGCCGCCGTAGTGGCCGAAGTCCGCGGGCCACCAATCCTGGGAGGTGGTCAGGACCTCGATAATGTCCTGCTTGAGCGCGTCGACGTCGAGCGCCTGGAACTCCTCGCGGTAGCTGAACGTGGGGCCGAGCGGATTGCCCGCCGGATGGTTGGCGTGCAGCACGGAGAGGTCAAGCTGGTTCGGCCACCAGTCCGTGATGGTCCGCGGCCGGTGCGCCTTGGGCTGCGGCGAGTCGATCGCCGGGTTTTCGCTCTCGCTGCCGTGCGAGGTCACGCTGCCATGGGCCACCGGGCACCCGCCCTCAACTTTGCGGTCCAGGCCCTGGGCGCTTCCCGGGGTGGGGATCGGGGGGTGTTCCTGACGATCGGTCATGCGCTTCCTTCCCTATGGCCGAGGCCGCAGTCGGACTCGGGCAGCCGGTTCAACCCTCCTATTTGACCATGGGCGGACGGTTCGGGGAGAGCCCCCTCGCCGACATGACGGCACCGGTGCGGCCGGGACCGCCTACGCCCGGTCCCCGCGGTCCGGGGACGGCATGGCGATGACCGCGGCAACGGTGAGCACGGCACTGACCAGCACCGCCACGAAAACGGCGGAGGAGGCCGCGGCAACCGCCTGCGGGGTCGCCTCGCCGTTCGGCGTGCGCGCGTAGACCGCGTTCGCCACGGCGCCGAAAACGGCGACGCCGAGGGCGCTTCCGATCGAGCGCGCGAAAAGATTGGTCCCGGTGACCACTCCGCGCTCGTTCCACTCCACGCTGGTCTGGGCGGCGATGAGGCTCGGGGTGGCGACGAGCCCCAGTCCGAGCCCGACGATGAAGCAGCTGGTGGCGACCAGCATGACGTTGGGCGTGGAGGCGGTGGCGGCAAGGACCGCGGCACCGGCGACCGTGACCGTGATGCCGATCAGGGCCGTGGCCCGGAACCCGATCCGGAGGTAGAGGCGGCCCGACTGCGAGGCGCTGATCGGCCAGCCCAGGGTCAGGGCCGCGAGCGCGAGGCCGGCGATGATCGGGGACGTTGACAGCGTGCCCTCAAGGAACGTGGGGACGTAGGAGGTCAGGCCGAGCATGACGGCTCCGACGCCGAAGGCGATCAGTGCCGTCGTTGCGAGCAGCCGCCGCGAGGCGATCCACGGCGGCAGGACCGGCTCGGCCGCCCGCCGTTCGACGACGAGGAACACCACCAGCAGGAGGGCTCCGAGCGCGAACACCGCAATGCTGACGGGCGAGTCCCAGGCCCAGGCCTGCCCTCCCTGGAGCGCACCGAGGATGATCAGGCTGAGCGAGCCCGTCAGGAGGGCCGCTCCGAGATAGTCCACGCGGTGCCTGGTGCGCTCGATGGCCTCATGGAAGGAACGGACCAGCATCCACCCCGCCAGGAGGCACAGCGGCACGTTCACGAGGAAGATCCCGCGCCAGAAGCCCAGTGCGGCGAACGCACCGCCGAGCGTGGGGCCGACGACGGACGAGACCGCCCACACGCTCGCAAGGTAGCCCTGCACCTTCGCGCGTTCGGCCAGGGAATAGATGTCGCCGGCGATGGTGACGGCCATCGGCTGGACGGCTCCCGCGCCGAGGCCCTGCACCACGCGGAACGCAATGAGGGCCGGCATGCTCCACGCGATCCCGCAGAGGACCGAGCCGAGCAGGAAGAGCCCGATGCCGGTGAGGATGATCGGCTTGCGGCCGGTCATGTCGCAGAGCTTCGCGTAAACGGGCACCGAGACGGCCTGGGCCAGCAGGTAGGCGGAGAAAAGCCACGGGAAAGACGAGAAGCCGCCGATCTCGTTCACGATCGAGGGCACCGCCGTCGCGACAATGGTCGCGTCGATGGCCACGAGTCCCGTCGACAGCATCAGGGCAATGAGGATGGGCCCGCGCTTGGAGCGGAAACCCACCCCCTCGGCTACGGCCGTCATCAAGGCACCTCGTTCCAATCGGCATCCGGGATTCGTTGCGCGAACCGTCCGGGCGGGAGACGTTCCGCCGGCGGGCCGCACGCCATCGTATACTCCGAGCATGCCAAACATGCGCCCCTGCCCGGGCCTCCACG
>Ga0182739_1004756_pt1 | contig 11054 bp, 7 predicted proteins | sample eDN5th30CBELigBY_FD_128873 | JGI IMG/M metagenome (GOLD analysis project Ga0182739, IMG submission 128873) | Enriched backyard soil microbial communities from Emeryville, California, USA - eDNA 5th pass 30_C BE-Lig BY (version 2) (version 2) | ecosystem: Environmental > Terrestrial > Soil >...
AGACGGCGCCGCTCAACGAAACCTGCTCGAAGCTCTCGTTGTCCATAAAGATGTAATTCGTGCCGTCGAAGTAGGAATACATGCCATCGGAGTTGCGGATGTCCGCCGCTTCCAGGGAGTCGCCGCTGCGGTAGGTAATGTCCAGGCTGACGCCGGTCAGCAGATTCCGGATGCGTGTTTTGTACAGGGCCTGGCCTTTTCCCGGTTTGACGAAATTGATTTCGATCATTTCGTAAGGAGAGCCTTCATGGACCACTTTGATCCCTTTACGAAAATCGCCGGCATTAATCTGTGGCATTGGTCTTTTTCCAATGAATCGCTAAGTTGACGGAATCGCTGTCGTCCAGCGAGACTTCGTGTTCCCCAAACTCCTTTTCCGGCCGAACACGACTTGCGTGCCGGAATGGCCCCGGAAGAATAGCAAATGCCTGGCGCGTGGGAAATCTTGCCCATCATTCCCTCATCGAATGTTCGACTCGACCCGCGAAATGCAACTGCCGGGGCGGACGAGCGCGCCTGGCAAAAGCACTTTGCGGAAGCGATCCGCGACCTGCCGACACTGCTGCATCGTGTCGGGTTGGCGGACCATGCAGCCGCAGGCACACTGGCTGCGGATTCCGATTTTCCGGTGCTTGTTCCGGAGAGCTACCTGCGGCGGATTCGTCCGGGCGATCCGCGCGATCCACTCCTCCTTCAGGTGCTGCCGCAGAAGTCGGAAAACATTGTTGTGGATAATTTTACGTTTGATCCGCTGCAGGAGGACGTGGCCCGGATCGCCCCGGGATTGCTGCATAAATATCACGGTCGCGCTCTGTTGATTGCCCATGGCTCGTGTGCTGTGCATTGCCGATATTGTTTTCGAAGACACTTTCCCTATCAGGCTGAGCCGCAAGGGTGGGAAGACTGGCAACCGGCACTGGCGGCGATTCGTCGAGACGCGACATTGCAGGAAATTTTGTTGAGTGGCGGTGATCCGCTGATCCTTTCCAATCGGCGACTACAACAACTTCTCGAAGCTTTGGCGGCAATTCCACATGTTCGTCGAGTGCGGATTCACTCTCGTCTGCCGGTTGTGCTGCCTGATCGTGTCACCTCCGGCCTGATGGCCCTGCTGAAATCAACCCGTCTGCGTGTGATCATGGTGATTCATGCCAATCATGCCCGTGAATTGACCGCAGACTGTGCGGGGGCACTGGAACAACTCGTGGAAGCGGGGTTCATGGTGTTGAATCAGGCTGTGCTGTTGCGAGGAGTGAACGATTCCGTCGAAGCACTGGTGGAATTGTGTGAACGCTGTATCGATCTCGGGGTCTCTCCGTATTATCTGCATCAACTCGATCAGGTGCGGGGAGCCGCCCATTTTGAAGTTCCGGTCTCGACGGGTCAGATGCTGATTCGGGAAATCCGCAAACGGCTTCCTGGATATGCCGTTCCCCGCTATGTCTGGGAAGAACCGGGAGGGACTTCCAAAATGCCGCTTGAGAGCGATTTCAAAAAGAGCGCCGTCTCTTCACCGGAAAATCATTCCGGGAAGCCTCCGTCCGCAGCATCTTGGCCAGCATCGGAATGATGAGCAGAGCCTTATGTGAGCTCAATGCTCCTCGTGCTGTACCGCAGCTTGGGGGTTCGGGTCGGTTTCTGGAAAATTCCGCTGCGTTGTCGCTCGCTTCACAGTTTCCCAACCGAAAATTGAGTTGCGAGAGACTCCTCGTGCTCCGTCGACTCTCAAAATCAGGGTGAGTCTCAACGCCAAGTCCGACAACGGAGAACGTGTTGCGATGACGCACCCCACAACGAAGCCCTGACAGGGCAGTAGGAATTCGCGATCACACGACGATGAGCACAACACCTGTCCCCCCTCTTTCCGGTTTGAAGTCGGCGCCGAATGATCTTTCTCGCGGACCATTGCCGATGGGGCCGGGTTCGATCTTCGTTTCGCTGTTAACCATGGTTCTCTGGGGCGGGACCGGCGTTTCCAACCTGTTCGCCCTGGATGCAATTCCTCCGGTACTGCTGGGGGGAGTCCGATTCATTCTGGCCGCCGTGTTCATGCTTCCCTGGTGCTGGCTGAATGGTTCCCCGTTGTTGCTGAGACCCGGCGAATGGACAGCGGGCTGGATCATGGGGGCGCTCCTCTTTCTACAGATCGGCACGTTCAATATCGGATCTGACTGGTCCAACAGTTCTCATGCGTCCATTCTGGTGAATTCTTACATCTTCTGGGTGGCACTTTGCGAATCGCTGGTCTTCCGGACGATCTGGCTGAACGGCTGGCAATGGTGCGGGCTGCTGCTGGCGGGAATCGGTTGCGGATGGGTCTTTCTGAACACGGGAGAGGCGGCCGCTGGAGGGACCGACATCCCCACTGTTCCTGGAGACCTGGTGCTGGCCCTGAGCGGCCTGATCCTGGCGGTCAAAGTGTTGTATACAAAGCATGCGGTGCGGAAAGCGGTGCCGGAAACGCTGATTTTGTGGCACGACCTTCTGGGGGCGATGATGTTCTTCGCCAGCAGTTTCTTCATGGGAGAACGTCTGACAGGCCCGGTGACCCCGACCATCTGGGCGGCCGCGCTCTTCTCCGGCTTGATCGTGTCGGGATACTGCTTTGGAGCCAATGCCATCCTGCTTCGCCGGCATGGAGCCTCACAGGTTTCCGTCTTCAGTTTCGGCACCCCCATCATCGGAGTGATTCTGGGAGTTCTCATGCGGGGCGATCAGCTCTCGTTTTCACTGCTGATCGGGGGAGCGCTCGTCACCCTGGGCATCGTGCTGGTGAACAGGACGTCCGGGTCGCATCTCCCGCGATGATGTCCTGCCGAGACAACATTGTTGTTGCCGACGTTGCCTGGATGCAACAGGGCCGCCACCGCCCGGACTCTCTGCAGAAATATTGACATTTTTTACAACTCTTTGTTTTTCAAGGTGTTGCAAAATATTTTCTCCAGCAGAGCGTCAGATCCTCTTGACAGCGGTCTGGCGATTGCAAAGTGCAGGAAACAGTCTCTTCCAACGGAATGATTCCTTTCCAGGGCTCGGGGAATTCGCCTTTCGACTGTTGAAAACGCGGCTCCGGTGGAAATGAGTCCGTCATTCCAGAGCAATTCTGTTCAGTTTTCCGGGCGCAGCCGGTTTGTTCCGGCTCCCATTCAGGTCGTGGAAGGAATTCGAATCTTCGCAGGTTGTGGAAATTCGAACCCCTTGCAATTCAGGGCAATGCAACATGGCTGACCGCAAATACACTCACGGGCTTACGGTTTTTGTGTCTTCCGAGGGAACAGTTCTGGACATTGGAGACATGGAAATCTGGGACGGCGCCGATCTGTCCCTGATTCGGGATACCCTGTTCCGGCTCATTCTTCAGGAAGGAAGCGAAGCCGTGGCTGTCGATATGCACGCGGTGCAGTACGTGCCCAGCGGGTTTTTCGGCATGCTTTTTGACTGGATGGAACGGGGCGTGACAGTCCGCCTGATCAGCCCTCGGGAACGGGTGCGTCAGATGCTCTGGTTCCGGCGTTTCTTTCTGCAGGAAAGCGAAACGACATTCCGCCTGTATGACGGCGACCGTGTTGACGAACAGCAGTCGGAAGAACTCTGGGATCTGCCGGAGACCCGCGTTGCCAGTTCCAGCAGTTCCCCCTTGGGGATTGTGTCCTCGGTGACGTGAAGAAATCACGTGAAGAAATCAATAGACCGGGATCATTCCGCGGACAGGTCCATGAGGGTCCACTTGCCCGTTTCTGTAAAGAAATAGTGTTTGAGACCGGCGTGCACTTCGATGCCGCTGGCAGCCGCGGTGATCAACGGCGTCTCTCCCTGGATCTCAACTTCCTGCCATCCCCCCTGCCGGGCACTGATGGCGTAGACTTTGTTCTTCCATTGGAATGTGGCGAACCCCTGTGAAAGGATGATCTGAATCTCTTCACGGGCAGCAGCATTGATCTGCACCGTATGCAGATCTCCCGTTCTGCAGGAAAGAGCAGACACGCGCTTGCCGGTCCTGGAAACGCCGACCACCAGATCTTCCGTGCGGATCAAGTCGTCGCTTCCCGGCGGTAAGGCCATTCCGGGAATAGTGAGGCCTTCCAGCGGCAGTTGCGCAGACGCGGAACTTGCCATTAGCGTCCCTCCCAGAATCAGTCCGCAGAACACCATGGCAGGGCAAGGCATTTGTTTCATCTTCGACCTCCTGATGGCTGGAATCCCGGCACGTTTCACGGCATCCATGTCGCCAGTGGAAGAACCTTCCAGAGCAACAATGCCACGGGTCCAGCATAAAGCACGCTGTCCAGCAGGTCCAGAAGTCCTCCAAACCCCGGCAGCAGTGCAGCGGAGTCCTTTCGTCCCACATCCCGTTTCAGAAGCGATTCGCAGACGTCCCCCACCATCCCGGCAATGCCGATGAGGCAGCCGTAGAACACGCTGACCGGCCAGGCACACGAAGTTGTTCCCGGCATCAGGAATCCGGTGGCGAATGTCAGCCAGACCCAGCCTCCCAGGGCTGCTCCCAGCATGGCTCCGGCGGCTCCTTCCCAGGTCTTCTTCGGGCTGAGGATGGGAGCCATCTTGTGCCGTCCCCAGCGTTTGCCGACGAAATAGGCGCCGATATCTCCCCCTTTGGCGCACATCAGCAGCGAACCGATGACGAGATACCCGGCATCCGCGCCGGCCACCCAGCGCAATTGCCCTGTCATTGCCAGCAGCAGGCCGACATAGCAGAGAATCAGCGTCTCCATGGCGAGGGTTTCCGTACTTCCCCCCGGTTCGCGAAACCGAGCAGCTTCCACCATGAACAGCAGCATCACGGCAAAACACAACGCCAAAGCCATCGGCGTTAAATCCAGATGCGTCGGCGGGACCGCCTGCAAATGCGGAAACCAGCTTCCCAGAATGATCATCCCCACGCCGGGGTACAGAACCGGCGGCTGAATCCGGGGAAATCTCTCCTTCATCAGTTCCGTCAGTTCCCAGGTGCTGCGCATCGCCAGCAGCCCCAGCAGCCCCAGCAGACACCAGGCCGGTTCTCCGATCCAGGCATCCAGCGTGAAGATCCCAATCAGCAGCGGAATCAGAATCGCGGAAATGATGACTCGCCATGCGAGCATACGGCAGACTCAATTCGGTTGAAGAAACAGGCGTTCACGCGACAATCGTGACATCCCCCGTAATTTCCATGTCACGGGGGTGACAGCAGTATGCAGACTTTGGCTGTCCGCTTGAAGTGAATGACCCCCCGGATCGGGTAGAATGTCGAATGCACAGCCATGCCGATTCGCCTTTGTCTTGTCGCTCTGAACGCGCTCCCGGTCATTTCTCCGCACATTCCGGGGCCGATCGGCGGCATGGAGACACGCGCCTGGAGCCTGGCCCGGGGGCTGGCGCGCCAGCCGGATGTCTCAGTCTCTTTTGTTGTCAGAGACAGTCGCCCGCGGATACCGCATCAGGTGGACGGCGTGACGTTGCACCTGCTGCATGACCGATTCTATCTTTCGCGTGAATCACTCATGCTGCGGTTGCAGGCCTCTTCGCGGTTCCCCTGGATTTGGCTGCGGAGGCCACGCTGGAGCGACCTGTTTGTGCTGCCGGCCGTCATTCTGAGCCGTCTCTGGGCCGGAAAAACCGATCCACTTTCTCCACTGCCGATCTGCAAACGACTGCCGGCTGATGTCTTTGTGACCTTTGGAGTCCAGCAGACATCTGCTCGGGTGATTGCCGCTGCACGTGCGGAAGGTCGACGTTCCGCACTGTTTCTGGCAAGTGATGTCGATCTGGACGAACGGATTCTGACCGACCCGCATTTCATCAGTTCCTCGGGAGACCCGGGAGCAGTCTGCCGGTGGATGTTGACCCATGCCGATCTCATCCTCTGTCAGACTCCCACTCAGCAGCAGAACATCCAGAAGTTTGGCCGCGAAGCGATTCTCCTGAGAAACCCCATTGATCTGAAAGAGTGGTCTCCCGGATCAGTTTCCAGCACGTCAGAAATGCACCCGTCGAGAACCGCGGGGCTTTCGCGCTATGCACTCTGGGTGGGACGGGCAGACCGGCAACTCAAGCAACCGCTGCTGCTGGTGGAACTGGCGAAGCAATGTCCGAAGATCGATTTCCTGATGGTGATGAACCGCCGGGATGAAGTCGTCGAACAGGAAGTCCGTGGCACGGCGCCTCCCAATCTGAAAATTGTGGAACAGGTCCCTTTTTCCGAGATGCCCGCTGTGATGCAGCGGGCTGCCGTGCTGATCAACACATCTCCGCGCGAAGGATTTCCGAACACCTTTCTCCAGGCAGCGGCCTGTGGAGTTCCGGTCGCTTCGCTGTGTGTTGAAGAAGAATTCCTGCGGGAATCCCGGGCTGGTTGGTGTGCCGGGGGCGATCTTCCCGCACTGGCCAACTTCCTTCGAGACTGTTGGGAAGGCTGTGCGCAAGACTTCGACCCGGTGACTGCCCGCGACTTTCTCTTCACGCATCATTCACTGGAGAGACAGTCGGCACAACTCGCGACGTATCTCAAACAACTGGCGGAACAGCCTCCACGCAGCACGCCCTTCGTTTAACAGCCTGTTGAAAAACGCACAGACAGAAATATCCATGCCACCAGACGATGCTGGTCCATTGGGGAAAGTGGGCCGGATATTTCTGTCCGGCTGAAGGTTGCTGTTTTTCAACAGACTGTTCAGGACAGGTTGCTCTGAATCGGGACCGCACAGCATACGTTTCGATAGAAAAGGGGACTGTCTGCCGCATGCTGCAAACAGAACTTGTGTGAAGCGATGCTGCTCGAATTCAAAAAAGGCCGCCGCACCTCCCCGAGGAGAGATACGGCGGTCTTCGTGAGGAACTCGTGAGTGGCCGTGGCCTTTTCCAAATCAGCCAACTGATCCGGTCGGAACGGCGTTTTGGGCGAATGATGCTTTCCTGAAAAACAGATTCCGGGCTTGACGGAGCTGAAGGATCAGCGACGAACAGGGGCGGGAGTGGAGGCAGCGGCCGGCTGTACGGAATGTGTGGCTGAGGGAGTCAGGGCCCCGGTCGGCTGAATCACACGCCCGCCGGTGGATCGGTTGGTCAGGTAATTATCCACGCGGGCCTGATCCTTAATTTCCGTGAAGATCTTGGCGACCGATTGCTGGACACGTTCTTCGACAAGCTGAGCGTACAGATCCTCCCAGACGTCTTTGATATCCGTCACAACGGGTTCGGTGAAGCCTTCACACTTGAGGATCACATATCGGTTTTCGACGTCCGGAAGCTGAATCACGGGAGAGATTTCTCCGACCTTCAGCCGGAACGCCTGTTCTTCAATCTGCTTGTTATCGCCATGTCGCCGAATCGGGGGAATCACTCCTCCCAGCGGGCGGGTGTTGGGATCAGCGGAGTATTCGCGGGCCAGCCGGTCGAAATCATCCGGATTGGCGTTGCACTGTTCCCAGATCATGGCGGCATTGCGGGAGTTGCCGCTGACCAGAATCAAGCGGGCTTTCACGCGCGGGCCATAGTTGCTTTCGAAGCCCTTCTTCATGTCGTCTTCAGTGATCTGCACATCCTGGCCAGCCAGTTTCTTGAGTGCCAGCATTGGCCAGATGACGTCCTGGTGATACTGATCGCGCGTCAGGTGACGTTCGGTTTCCAGCATCTTGTACCAGGTGTCCAGCGGCAGCTTGAATTTTTCGGCTGTCTTGCGAACTTCCGCATCGACTTCCGCTACGGAAACGCTCACCCCGCGGGTTTCGCATTCCTGCTGAATGATCAACCGGTTGACCAGCGTGTCCAGCACTTCCGTTCCATGCCGGGCCACGCATTCACGGGCCAGCACTTCATAGCTGATCGTCTGATTGTTGACCTTGGCCATCGGACGACTGCTGTTTGCGGGCGAGGGAGTCAGGCTGGCTTTGCCAGCGTCATCGGCTGTTTGAGAGGCTGCCGGCTGAGCCTGAAAAAACTGTAACCAGATCCCTGCTCCCACGACCAGTATCAGCGTGCCTGCCATTGCAGGGAAGAATCGTCGACGCCAGGAACGAACCGGGACGGGTTGCGAAGAGTGACTCCGTTCACTCATGGTCTGGGCTCTCCACCAGGGGGGATTTCTCAAAGGCGGCCATCGCACTGGCGGACCTTTCGCCGTGGACTGTGACCGCACGAATACAGTCCTCCTGTCCGCGTCACGCCACGGCATTTTCCTTCGGGAAACGCGGTTGAGGCGGACATCGACAAGAATCAATCTGCTTGAACGAAATGGATGTATCGGAAAAATCCGAAACAGGTCAAGATCAATCGGACATGATCCCAGAGTTTTTTTATGCCTCCGGGGCCGGGATGCCCGCAGCAGGCGACCCGCAGCGGAATGCCGGAAATTCGCCCAGAGTCAGACCGGACAGCCGAGTCTCTCATTTTCGACAGGTCGCAAACTCGTCTTTCCGAATTTCCGAAAAGGGGGTAATTATCCCAACAAGCATTTCGGAGTTGTTTCGGTTGCAGTCCTTAAGGAGTTTCGTCATTTCCGCAGCTCGCAGAAGATTGGCGACACCGATGCCGCGTCTTTCGTCCCCGCGTTCCCTGATGTCCGAAGAGGGCCAGGCAGGATTTTCGTCCTGGTGGGAGCAGCCGTTCCTGTTGAAAGTCGTCGATCTGGGATTAATGGCGATTCTGGTTGTTGCTCCGTTTCTGATGGGAGGACGGCAGGCACTGGGACAGATTGTCTTGTGTGCCCTGTCCGCTGGAACAGCCGTTGTCTGGTCGCTGTATCAGTGGAACCGGGGGGATGGACGCTGGAAATTCACTGGCGTCGAACCGATCATGCTACTGGGAATCGGACTGATTCTCTTACAGTGCTGTCAACTCAGCCCCGGCCTGATCGATGCTGTTTCCCCTCGTGTCCATCGTTTGCTGACGGGATGGGATGGGAACGAAGCACTGATGCAGGGGGTCTGGAACCGCATCAGCTTCACCCCCAGCGACACCTGGAGCGACCTGATCGTGGTCACAGCATGCCTGCTGTTTTTCTTTGTCGCGGTCCAGCGACTCTCCACGCTGAACGATCTCGAACTCTATCTCCGTTGTGTGGCAATTGGCGGAGGAGCCATGGCGTTGTTCGGACTGGTGCAGTACCTGGCCAGCAACGGCAAGTTCTACTGGATTTATGACCATCCGATGACGGATACCCGTCTGGCTGCCAAAGGGGCATTCACGAATGCGAACCACTTTGCGAATTACCTGGCCATGGCGATTCCGGCCCAGTTTCTGCTGATCGTTCTGCACCGTGATGCGCGCCATTCCCCGAATTTCGTCGGCCCTGTTCTTTCCCGGGGAACGCTGCGACAGCGTGTTGTGTTTCATCTGCGAGGTCTGGACCCCGTGTTCTGCCTCTGGTGCGGACTGCTGCTGGTGACATGCCTTGCCATTTTGTGCTCGCAGTCCCGCATCGGATTGCTGTCCGGCTGCGGCGGAGTCCTGCTGGCATTGGTGATTTTCTGGTATCATTCCTTGCTCACACTGCGGCAGATCTCCCTGGGAGTGGGGCTGATTCTGATCGGCCTGCTGGCGATGCCGCTACTGGATGGATCGCTGGCCGGATCGAACGATTCGGTGGAAAGCATGCGTCTGGCAAGCGACGTCCGGAATATGCCGGTCCGGCATGCGGGCCATTCACTGATCTGGAAAGCGAACCTGAACGGTATCCGTGAATTTCCGCTGGTCGGCACCGGACTGGGCAGCCATCACGAGGTCTACTGGCTGTGGTTCAAATCCCCTCAGGAGGGTGTCGAATACAGTCACGCGGAAAACGGGTATCTGCAGATTGCCATGGAGACCGGCATGATCGGTCTGGGGCTGGTGATCCTGTTATGGATGACGTCGCTATTGTGGTGTGCGCAGGGACTCTGGCATGCGGAGTCGCGACGCGCCAAGGGAATGATGGCCATTTTGACGGCCGGCCTGCTGATCAGTCTGCTGCAGTCGATGATTGACTTTGTGTGGTACGTTCCCGCCTGTGTGAATGTCGTTCTGCTCTATGCCATCTGTGCCTGGCGGATCAGCCTGATGCGGTTCTTCGAGCCGACTTCCCTGTCATTGCGTTGCCGGACGTCGACCTGGAATCTGACACGGCTTTCCTGGGCCTGCATGATTCCCGTTTTGAGTGGCCTGGGGTACTGGATGATTCAGGAGAAGTTGCCGGAACTGGCGTCCGAACCGATCTGGGATGAATACCTGCGGGTCACGCTGGCACAGGCAGCGTCCGCCGAGGCTCCCGGCGCGGCGGTCCCTGTCGAACGGCAGAGTGAACGGATCGAACTCGCACTGGCCGCCGCACGGGCCAATCCTTCCGCTCAGCGAATGCAACTGCATGCCGGACTTGCCTGTCTGAATCAATTCGCCCTGAATCAGGCGAAGCAGCAGCATCACATGCCGCTTTCACAGATCCGGGATGCTGCCCGTTCCCTGTTCACTTCCACCGACGAAATGAATCAGTGGCTGAACCGCCCGGGAGTCCTGGGAAGCGAACGAAAATTATTGGATGAGGCCATCGAACATTTCCGGGCTTCACTGAATGTCTGCCCGTTACAGCCTCGCCCCTACCTGGAACTGGCGGAACTCATCTGGCTGGAAGGGGCCAATGGAAAAGCGGAACGCGATCTGGTGGAACAGGCTGTGTTATCGCGCCCTGGAGATGCCCGGGCCCTGTTCGCCATGGGACGCATGCTTTGGCTGAATGGAGAACACAAAGCTGCTGCAGAACACTGGCAATACGCTTTTCGGCAGGATACCGGCTACCGCGGCCATCTGATTACGTCTCTCGCCTCCTATGTTCCTGCCCGGTTCTTTCTGGATTATTTCGAGCCGGATCACGATTCTCTCATGCAGTTGCGGGAAGCCTATCGGACTTCGGACGACCTGACGGGATATCAGCTTGTGCTGGAATCACTCGCCCGGTCAAGCATGCGGCGTGCGGGATCGCTCAGGGAAGCAGCCGCTGAAAAGGAATGGAGCCTCGCCCATCAGTGCTTTGCAGAACTTGGAGATGCCCGCGAGGCGTACCGGTGCGGCCGCGAAGCGATTATCGC
>Ga0182739_1004757_pt1 | contig 11053 bp, 12 predicted proteins | sample eDN5th30CBELigBY_FD_128873 | JGI IMG/M metagenome (GOLD analysis project Ga0182739, IMG submission 128873) | Enriched backyard soil microbial communities from Emeryville, California, USA - eDNA 5th pass 30_C BE-Lig BY (version 2) (version 2) | ecosystem: Environmental > Terrestrial > Soil >...
GGCTGAGTAATGCTGGCGCTTGGGCTGCGACCTTTTTCTCGAGAGAGAACGTCGCCTGGACAAGAGGCGGCGTAGCGGGTGCTGGAGGCGCGGTCGCGGGTTCATCACTCACCTCGCCGCCGAAATGGCGCACAAGAGCGCCCAAGCCTTCTTTGAAGCCCTGCAGGTTTGCGAGCATGCGCCACTCGCCACCCTTGCGATAAATGTCCGCAACCATAATCGCCTTCTCCACGGAGAAAGTGCTGCCGGAAAATTCACAGGTCGCGGCGTTTGGCGCGCTAGGTCCACTGACGACAAAGCGACTTGATGAGATGTCTTTCATGGCACCCGCGCCGTCAATCGCCGCGGTGAACACCAATCGATCAATCGTTGCCGGCAATGCGCCCAGGTTGATCTCGAACTGGCCTGGCCCAATCAGCCGGATGGCATCAGCAGGTGAGGAGGTTTGATTGAAAAATACCATAAAGCGGTCATCCGACAGCTTCGACTGCTGATCAAGACCGAAACAGGCTACGTCGATCTCGTGGCTCGACTGAATGGAAACCGCCATCGTGAGGCGATCAGAAATTCCTATGCTGGACAGCGGCAGGCGCTGGCCCTGTGTGATTTGCATACTGCGTCCTTGAGAAGTCAGGTCCGGCGGTTGAGAAGCCAGGACAGCGTCCTGGCGGTGCCCAACACAGCTTAACGTCCGGGGGAATAACGGCGAAGGTAAAGCTTACTGGTTCGGGACCATTGGCCTTTGCCGGGCGCGAAGCTTTCGGCGGACGAGGAGGGCGATCGCAAGCACTAGAATGAGCAGCCCGCCGAAGAATAGGGCCACGAAAACTGGGAAAGGCTCAGTTTTGCTGGTTGTGGCCTTGATGTCGGTGATGTTTGGGAACATCGAGAAGATCTGGAAGCGCCAGCCGTAATACCGGATGACCGCGAGCTGGTTCGCGTCACGCGAGTAGTCCTGGGCCTTAGCCTGCAGGTCGGCGCTATCGAATTTGAAGTACCACGGGAATCCCCAACCGGTATCCTCATTTCGATAGACCGCTACCTCACGATTTGCGTCGGTTGAAACAGTGTTGATGAAATAGACATCTCGGGTTGGACCATCAGCCGGGTTCTCAGCGCTGATCACGCCATCTGCATCCATGCGCTTCACCTCGACGCCAGTGACATGAACGACCTCATGGCGTGGCAAGTAGAAGTGGAGGCACAAACCGAATGCCGTAACCAGCACAAAGCTGAGGATTCCAAGCGAACGTTTTACCCAGGGCATCAAAGTGATCACTCTTTTGAAATTGGCAATATGCAGGGAAACTGCTGCACCTGCGCTGGAGAGTTGTTGCAAACTACTTCAGGCCGGTCGGAGTAGATGCTGCCATATCAAGGTGAATGGGCCTAGCGATCTCCCACCCGCCTTGATGCATGGCTGACCCTAATGGATATGGCGCGCGTGCGCTGGGCGGCGCACGGCGGAGGGGGCTTACGATAGTGCAGGCACCCGATTGAACTCGAGGCACTCACCCACGGGGGTGAACTTTGGGTTACGACAAACCCATGCAGTAAGTGCTGTGTACGCCGCGGAGAGTGCCGTAATCAGCGCCATAGTTGCCTTTCCCTGACGACGCATCCGCGATTCGAACCTTGCTTGGGATTCACCCTTGCGACGAGCACCGCCGTTGAACAGCGAGGCAATCAGCATCCCGATGACGACATAGAAGACTGTGATGAGGGTTAGCTTTGCCATCAACGTAAGGAAGATGCTCAGCCCCCCTCTGTTGTTTTTTACCGTGGCATAGATCGCATAGGTAATCGCGAGGACGAAGCCTGCTATTACCGAGAAAACGGATACGACGCCAGGCATTTCGAGCCATTTACACACCGCGGCCGTGACGATCCCGAGTGCAGGAAGTGCGTTGGTGATCAAGGCGTCGGTGTAATCGCTGTAAATGGTTGCCGACCCTCGATGGTGGCGTACAACGGCCCAGATGGAGAGCAGTAGGCCCAGCACTAGGGTGTATTTCCAACCAGGACCGTTGATGAACCACGTAGCTACGGGATTCGATTCCTGTTGAGCTTTAGTGCCACCCGGGCGGACTGCCGGCAGTGTGGATGCTTGAGGTGGAGTGCGTTGTGCCATCTGCGCTGACTGGCGCTGCTGATTCGCCAGGGCCGCTGCTTGCCTTTCGCGTTCGGCGTCCGCGGCGCGACGTTGTGCGGCTTCCCGTTCTTCTCGGGCATGCATTGCCAATACGCGTTCGTCACTCGCGATACGCTCCAGTTCCTGAATCCGACTTCCAAGGGCCTTATCCAGGCACTTCTGGTCTTGGCATTGATTTCGGATCTGAAGCCACTGCCTTTGCGATTGACGAAGCCCCTCTGGGTTGGAGGACGCTGCGACGGCCTTCTTGTATGTACGATCGAGAACTCCATCCACTCCGGATAGGTAGCCATCTCGGCATATCTCAGTCTCTGCGAAGCCCGACGCTTTTGAGCAGTCGAAACTTGCTGCTGAAACGCCTCCTGCGGCCAAACCCAGTACCAGCGCGATTGCGCCCTTTGTAAGCATTCTGAACTCCTTTAAAGACAGCTATTCCTGACCCCCCATCTATCGGCTGGCGGGCGATGTAGTAAAGAGCCATCGTGGCATTTTGTCACTACAATTTACTGCCTGATAAAACGTCTTCGAGTCTCGATCAAGGACAATCTAGCTACGGGGATGGCTTGGGTTGGTCCGCTGCGCATACACTCGATCCACGCATGGCGGTCGTGGCCTGGGCATGCGGTTACAATGGCCTCTGCCAAAGCGGCTATTGACCTGCCGCCGGCGCACGCAAACACGGTTGAAGAAAGACCTGCAGACCCCACTTTTCCGGCTTAAGGCGACACATGATTTCAACCTGAACTGAAGGGCAGTCCGAACGGCACGCTGTCTGATGAAGCTATTCGCAAGCACGCAGCGTACTTGTCAGAGCAGCGTGTGGGCTAGCGATGACGGTCACGCTCAGGGGCCGCAATTCAGACACATCCCTGGCGTGAAATCATTATGATATTGCCGCGGACTGCCTGAGAGCTTCCATATCAGGGGTAGAAACCTCTTGAAACCCGAAGCTCGGCAGTTAGGTTCAGGGATAAAGCTTGGTTCTCACCTGATTCGGCACACTGCTTTTGGATAATGCGTAGCTTCTGGCTTTCGGAACTGCAGGTGCCGCTTCTACACACCAACACTGACAAGGAACCGTTGGATGCTCCTAGTTTTGCTCGCGTGCCTCAACGCTGTCTGTTTGCTAGCAGGCCTCCTCTTCAACGCTGAGCTCCTAAACGTCGCCGGCGCGGACATACCGCTGAAGAAACTGCAGGATCTCGAAATATACAGCCAGATCCTGGCGTCAGTAACCGTCTGCTTGACTGGCTGGCGAGTGTGCATCTGGGCTCATCGCCGTTGGGGAGGGGAGAAGTACCTATGGCACAGTGTGGGGGTGATGACATTGGTCGCCGCACCTGCAACGTGGTGGGTTCAGGGTGAGGCGCCGGATCTCATCGCTGAGAAATTCCCTCACACCCTGCGGGTGTCCAGTCTCTACGCCTATGTCACAAAGAAGGGGCTGCTCTACGATTCCCTTCAAATCCCGGGGCTACCCTATCAGGATTACCGGGAGCACGGCGAGGGCAAGGCATTCATTGCAAACCTCGGGATTCTGATGAGTGCGCAGGGGACCTACGTAGAGAAGATCGACGGGAATTTCCCAGCATTTGCGGAGACCGTGTTCAAAGGTTACACGCGCCGGAACGGCGATGCGCTCTACGATCGTCTCCAAGCTGAAGTGGTACCAACCACTCTGGATATCATCCGCGCGTATGCGCAGCTTGAAGCACTCCGGGCTTCCGGCATAGGTAACAGTGAGTGGAAACCCATCCGGCTGCCCAAGCCTGGCGAGGACCTCGGGTTTGAGCCAACAGTTGCTGAATACGCCCAGGCGATCAAGCCAGGCCTGCGTAGCCGGCCGCAGGTCGCTCAGTCTCCTGAGGTCATGTACATGGCCAGCCAAGCGCTAGGGCCAATCTACGTGAAGGGGATGAACGTGCTTGCCAGTCGTGAGCAGTTCGAAAAGTACCTTCCACAGATCGCCCGCAACATGGCCACCGACGTTGCACACACCGACATCCGCGGTGAGCAAGGTCTGAATGTGCTCAAAAACATGTGGTTCGTTCCCTGGTCGCTGTTGAGCGGACTGTTTCTGGGAGCACTCAACCTGGTCGGCCTAATCCTGTCCGCCTGCGAGCGGCGCGGACTGATACGCGGTCGCCAGTGGTTGCTGCGTACCGTCTCCATCGCCGCAATCGTGGTTATCCCCCTAATAGCCGGCAATGCCCTTGTGCAATCTGAGGGGTACAAAAAGGCCTTCCGCAGCATCGATCGCGGCCCCACTTTGGTTGCGGGTGTTTTCCATTGGGCAATGACTGCTGAAGCAATGCTCTACAACCTCACCAAGCCACTGCTTAAAGCAGAGTGACTGTTCGTAAAAAGGAGTTTCAACGTGCGTAAGAAGTTTGTCGCCACTTGCTTGGCCATCGCCATCGCTAGCACGACCGGGTGCGCTCAACTGGGAATCAACAAACAGCAGGCGGGCACTATCATCGGCGGCCTCGCTGGCGCTGTCGCTGGCGCGGCAATGGGTAAGGGCACCGGCAAGATTGTGGCAATCATCATTGCTGGCAGCCTCGGCAGCTACCTTGGTAACCGTATCGGCGCCAGCCTCGATGAAAAGGACCAGCAAGCTCTGGCCCTTCGCACTCAGGAGATTCTGAGCCAACCTGTAGCTCCCAACCGTCCTATTACCTGGACGTCTGAGCATTCCGGTGCAACGGCACAGATTACACAGGGCAACGAGTTCACCCAGACTAAAGTCGTCGAGGTTAAGCGGGCTCCAAAAATCCAGGCCGTTCCGTCGATGCGCTTGATCAACGAGCCCTACGTCACCAAGTCGAGCGTCAATGTTCGATCAGCTCCGAATCTGAAAGCTGACAAGGTCGGCGGACTGCAGAATTCCACTGAATTTCAGGCAGTTGGCTCCACCGGTGACTGGATTCTGGTAGGTCGCAAAGGTGTCACTGTTGGATATGTACATAAATCCTATGTCCAGCCCAAAGAGCAAGCCGTAGCCCAGCGCGCCGCCCCATCTGCCAACCTGGACGAGATGGACGTCAAGGCAAGCAAAGAGACCCAGGCATTCGATCTGGACTCGATTCAAACCCTGCAGACCCAGCAGATCGCGGCCGAAACATCGTGCCGTCCAGTGACAGTGAGCCTCAAATCCGCAAGTGGCCAGCCTGAGCAGCAGCAGAACACCTTCTGCAAGCAGAACAACGGCACTTGGGAACTGATCTGAGGACTCCATAAAGCATAGCGCTCTCGCGCTGGCTGTGATCGGAGCATTCGGTTTTGCACCGGATGCTCTATCTCACGAGCTGGCTTTTTCGAAGAAAGACCAGGTCATGGTTGAAGTGCCTGGCACCGCGGATAGCTGGTGTAAGCCGGATATCGAACTCACCATTAGGCGTCCCACGTGGGACAACCAAAAAACCCTCGATCGTTTGGTTTCGGTGCTGCCGGTCGTACTTGGTAAAGACTGCCCGGCTGCCAGAGTGGCGTGGGAAGCGGTCGATGCATCTGGCAAGTAGTATGCGAGCGGGTTTGGTAATGCGGCAAACCTGGGTATCGTTTCCTTGACACAACCCCCATTGCGTGCGGATGCCAATACCGCCGCTCAGTCATCCGCCGCCCCGACATCAGCACCTGTAGCCGCCGCTGGACTAACACCTGCGAGCACCGCGGGGTCGCCTTCAGAGGCCAACATTCCAAAACCAGAGTCGTTGGTACAGCCTGTTGGATCAGCGCCGGTACCGGCGGAGGCACTGGATGAGCCGGCTTCTGCGATAGGGGACACTGTCCCAGCGGGAGTTGTCGCCGCTGTGGCTCCAAACCTCGGCCAGATGGAACGCATGGCAAAGCTGCACACGGGGGTGCTTGCACGCTACGAGCAGCTGAAGGCGAGCCTTAAGGATGCTAACGGGCATGAGAGTGAGGCGCTGGCGCAGCTTGCAGGGATCAGGGCAGGGCTCAATTTAGCTCGCCGTTGGCCATGATGGACCCGGGCAGTTCAATGAGAGCCAGCCCGATGATGGTCCATGTGACGGGCCATGACGGTGCTTACTATCAGATCGACTTCCCAGGCCCAGGTCGACTGCAGTCCGATCGTAAGCTGGGGAATGAATGGTACGTCCTACATGCGGCGAACCTGACTCCTGTCGCACCCCTCGTGGATGGTAAGTCGATCCCAACGTTCAAAATCTACTCGGCCGAGGAGCCGAAGCCTTGTGTGCAGGCTAGCTGCGCGGAGCGCGTCTCTTTTGGCGCGGTGCTAGGCCGGGAGTTCCCCGATGCTGGAATCGATTTCAGCTGGAGACGGGCATCACTGTGCTTGAACTCTATGTTCGCAATGGGCAGGCGAAGGCCCGGGCCGTGTGGCAAGGATTCGCCTCGGGCCTGGCCGGCCTCTGCAACATGTATGGGGTGGAGGTCAGCGATGAACCTGAACAGGTCGAGCCTGTAGCTGCACAGACCAAGCCGGTGAACATCACCAAATCGGTTATCACCCTGGACAAGCCTGGAGCTGCCCACAAGGTCTCGCTCGAGAAGGGCGCTGCAGCGCCAAAGACGATCAAGGTAAGCGCTACATGGGTGGACAATGGAGATGGTCGGGACAACGACGACCTTGATCTCCGTGTCGGCATACTTCGTCCTGACGGACGCATGTCAATCATCCAGGCACCTGACAAGCGTGGGTCATTCGAGTCTGACCCCTACGTTTTCCATACAGGCGATGTAGTAAGCGCTAGTTCGACAGCGCCAGGGATCGAAACCGTTGAGATCAACCCGGCTATCTCGCATCGCATGGGTGGGAGGGTGGCTCTTGTTTTCAGCGTGTACTCGGCTGTCGACAACGGGGCTGTCTCAGTAGCGTCGCTTAAACCCAAGATGCGCATGGAATACGGCGATCAGATCGTGGAGTGCGCGTTCGAGTTCAAGAGCGGATTCTTCAGCAGCATGGTGTACACCTATGTTCTTGGCACCATTGAGATCGATGGTGATGCCATTACGATAAGCCCGAGCGGGGTTACCTCTAGGACGGAGTCTGAAGCCACACCCTGGCTGACCCGGAAAGGTGACAAGGTCGAGGTAACCATGGATGGTCCGCACGTATTCAAGGGCCGGCCGATCGAGCGAAGCGGCAAGAAACAGTACATTTGAGTAGGGGCTGGCACGCTTTTCCACGCAGGAGCGTGCCAGCCACATCTTTCACTACGTTGGGAATTAAATGAATCGGAGTAAGCGTCCGGCGAACTCACCTTCCGAACTCCAGCTTTAAGGGCGATGGTGTCCGCGTATTTTTAAGCGGACGCGATCACCCTTATCGCCAGGATCTCCATGCGCCAACGAAGCTCTTATCCGAAGCCTTTCAAAGCCCAGGTCGTTCAGGAATGCCTGCAACCTGGCGCAACCGTGTCCAGTGTCGCCATCAGCCACGGCATCAACGCCAACGTCATCGGCAAATGGCTGCCGCTCTATCGAGACCAGTCCGCGACAAACTCGCTACCGGCCTTTGTGCCACTGAAGGCTGCCCCTAAACGGCCAGCTGACGCGTCAGTGATCATTGAGTTAGCCATGGCCGGGCAAGTGATCACGGTGAAACGGCCAACCTCAGCTCCCGAGAGCTGTGCGCAATTTATCCGGGCTGTCGCTCAATGATTCGCATCGATGCGATTTGGCTGGCCACGGAGCCTATGGACATGCGAGCTGGTACCGAAACCGCATTAGCCCGTGTGATCGCGGTGTTTGGTGCGGCGAAGCCGCACTGCGCTTAACTTCATACCAAGCAGCTCGCGTAGTCGGGCATTGCCAAGGCGCCCTCCCCAAAGTAGCAAGGTCTTCAGCAGCTCAGCGCGGGCGCGGGGTTCTTTGATCATGGGCAATCGCCCTCATAAGAGCAATCGGGTCATGACAGTGATAACAAAAAATGTAGCTTACAAAAAGTGACTTAGGGTGTCGGAGGTCGGAGAGAAAGGAACGGGTTGTCTGGAGGAGGCGGCAAGCCTAGAAGATTGGTGTCACGCAGGATGTAGCCATTGAGGTACGTGGTTTTCCGCGGGCCTCGTACGCTGCAAGTCCAAATGTTCTGGCCATTGGGTTTTCTCACATGAACATCTAGCCTCTCAAATTGGCGTTGGAGGCGTCGCCAGGCGTTATTCTGAAAATCTGCATCGACCAACATCGGATGCTCGGCTGCGTATCGTTGGAAAATGCCCGGTGTGACCAGGAAAAAAGTGCCTTCCACGGTGTGGACCTTGGCCTTGCTGTCGTTGATCACTAACCGATGACTGAGAACTCCTTTGCGCAACCACTCAAGGAAGTCCAGCCCCACGACATCCCAGGAAAGCGTAGTGGCAGGCTGCAGGCTTCCTGTGCTTGATTCAGTCTGCAGCTGACGTGGCTCTTCCAACATATCCATCAGTTCGTCTAGGTAATCGAAATCCTCAGTCTGGGGAGCGGCGGCCGGCTGCGTCGCATCCGCGGCAGGTTGCGGTCTATCTGTGCTCGATTCGCTGCATGCACTCGACAACAGGGGATTGACCGTCATCGGCTCCACCGTGCCACTAAAGTAATCTGGTCGGGGCTCATCTGCCCACACCAGGTTTGGCTGCAGGCGGAGAAAGGTAAAGCGTTGTTGCCAGTCATTGTCTGCGACGGTGGCGCTCCATACCGCTTTGCCCTCCGGTGTCGCATCCACCAATCCATGTGATTGCAGTTCATCGAATAGGGCGATGTTGGAGGAGGGGATGCCGTCGACCGACTGAGCCAGCAGGTAAGCGCGCAATTTGTCGGTGGCGGTCTTGCTGACCAACCAGAGGTGATCTTCGGTGAGCCAACCGGCGGCACCGGGCTGGTTGAGCTTGAACTCGTTCTTGACCAGATGACGTAGACCCATGAGCAGATGGTGCTGCAACGAGTGTTTGGGTGCCTGCAGAGCCTTGGTGGGGTTGGCACCAATGTTCTGCGCGGTGGATACCCGGTCCGCTTGCAGCACCAATTCGCCGAGGGTGCCGGCATGCTCGTAATGGTTGGACAGTAGGTACAACAGGTGGCCCCACAGGACCGGGAAGCTGCTGAGCCAGTCGAGTTGGAGTGACGTCAAAATCTGGGTGTACAGCAACCCGGTGGCAGCGCCGTGCAGCTTGTAGTCGCGGCCGGCCAGGTAGCGAAAGCGGTAGGCCTGGTTCAAAGGGCCGTGCCAGGGGTGCCACACTTCGCCATTCTGGTATTCAACCAGCAAGTCGACGGCAATCTTGCCAATATCGTGGAGTAGGGCGCCGTAGGCAATCGCCGCGCTCCAGGCGTCGGCCTGCGCAGCCTGGTCTTCCGGTGCGGCGCCGCTGGGCAACAGGTATGACTGGCGCAGCTTCAGGCTGCAGGCAACCAGTTCTAGTCCATGGTCCAGCATGCCGCCCGGATAGGCATGGTGGTGACTTTCGCTGGCAGGGAGTTGCTGTACATAGGCGGCGTAGCGGCGGATCGGGTCAAGGTAGAGCTGATTGAACTGCGGCTCGGAGAGCGCCGTGTATTGCCAGATGCGCTCCAACAGCTTTTTCCGGTGGTCGGCACCGAGCAGGGATTCAGAGGCGAGTGGGAGGAGAAATCCCTCGGGAGCCGGAGCGAGCGTGGGCTCCGCGCCATTGCCTTTTTGATGTTTGAACCACCAACGCTTCATCGCACTACCTGCTTTGCATTCAGAAGGTCCTTTTGCCTTTTCGGATAGGCCTCTTACCCTTGTGCCCCCTTCCATTGCCGCCGTTACCCTTTATCTCATTGGCCCTTTTCGCGAACGAGAAAATTCGAAGACTGGCGCATCGGGTTACGTGTGGGGCCGGAATGGCCTGTCCTTTTCTCGCGGGGTAGACTGCCCGGCATCATTTTGAGGTAGATGGTCTGATGACGTTGAGCGATGCCATACTGATCGTGCTGTTGGCCGACCGGATTCATGGGTCGGATGCTGCCATTCGATCAGCAGCCAAGCGCTGTGCGAAACAGCTTCCACGCAGTCAGCGCGATATGTTGTTCAAGATTTGTAACAGTCCCGCGCCTCGGGAACTAGTAGGTCACCTCTGCCAGTTCTTGCCGGACTGATTAGTCACATAGGTATGTGCGCATTTTGAAGGATGAAAAGTTAGTTGAGGAAAGCATTAGCGCTCGGCTAGTAGTTCTATCTCAGGTACTATCGCAACACATGCCCCAACCCTAGGAAATATTTCACATGTCCAAACTTGCCGAATTCAAAGCACTGGAAGCTCAACTGGCTGCTCAACTTCAACAACTGGACGCGATGAAAAACGATTCCGGCCTGAAGCAGGAAATCGAGTTTGAACAAAAGCTCAAGGCCTTGCTGGATCAGTACGGCATGAACCTGCGCCAGGTCATCACCATTCTCGACCCGTCCAAGGGCGTAAGCGTGAGTACTTCCAACGCCTCCACCGGCGCTCAGCGCAAGCCGCGTGAGGTCAAGCGCTACAAACACCCGCACAGCGGCGAGATCGTCGAAACCAAGGGCGGTAATCACAAGATCCTCAAGCAGTGGAAGCAGGAGCACGGCTCGGATACCGTCGAGAGCTGGCTGCAGTAATTGCTTGCTCAATTGAAGCGGCCGATGCTCGGCGTTGCAGGCAAAACAAAGGCCCCGGTTGGGGCCTTTGTGCTTGAGGTGAAAAGTCACGCCGTGAGCCGTTCGGTCGTCTCGCTGGACTGATCCGACTGCAGTGCCACCAGGTACTCGGACGCCTCACGCGCCTGTCCACTGGCGCGGAAGATGGCCCGCTTGTCTTCCTTTAGGATCTTCAACCAGGATGCCAGGTACTCTTCGTGGCGCAGCTCGCCCTGGGTGCCGGTGAGGGCGCAGAGAAATGCCGCACCCATCTCCGCGACCAATTCCTCGAAGGCGTAGGCTGCAGA
>Ga0182739_1004759_pt1 | contig 11050 bp, 8 predicted proteins | sample eDN5th30CBELigBY_FD_128873 | JGI IMG/M metagenome (GOLD analysis project Ga0182739, IMG submission 128873) | Enriched backyard soil microbial communities from Emeryville, California, USA - eDNA 5th pass 30_C BE-Lig BY (version 2) (version 2) | ecosystem: Environmental > Terrestrial > Soil >...
AGCGATTGCGGGAACGTGGCGGCGCCCACCGAGTCGTACACCACCGGCAGGCCTTCGCCGTGGGTAAGGCGTTTGACTGCCTTGACGAAATCCGTGGTGCCGTAATTGATCACGTGATCGCAGCCAAGCGCGCGCGCCAGCCTGGCCTTGGCCGGCGATCCCACGGTGCCGATCACCGTGGCGCCGAGCGCCTTGGCCCATTGCACCATGATCTGCCCCACGCCGCCGGCGGCGGCATGTACGAGGATGGTATCGTCGGCGCCCACCTTGTAGACCTGCCGCAGGAGATACTGTGCCGTCATGCCCTTGAGCATCATGCCCGCCACCCGTTCAGGTTCCAGCCCTTTCGGCACCTTCACCAGTTTGGTGGCGGGCACATTGACGTATTGCGCATAACAGCCGGTGCGCGCGGTGGCGGTGGCCACCCGGTCGCCAACGGCGAAATCGCTGACCTTGCCGCCAAGCGCCACCACCTCGCCGCACATCTCGCTGCCGGGAATGAACGGCAGCGCGCTGGGATACAAACCGCTGCGATAGTAGGTGTCCACGAAATTGACGCCGGCCGCCAGGATGCGCACCTGCACTTCGCCGGCACGCGGTTTCGACAACCGCTGCACATCCGGCTGCAACACCTCGGGACCACCGGTACGGGAAACGCGAATGATCTGATTCATGATCTGACTCACACAACAGGAAGCACGCAGTATAGAACCGTTTGCCGCGCGCTTGGTAAGGCTGCCGCGATGCCGGATAATGACGGCGTCTCGTCGTCGCCCAGGCTCATGAACAGCGCAGACTCCCCGGCAATACCGGCTCCTCCCCCTACTCGCCAACACCGGCACCGCCTGTTGCAATCGCTGGCCTTTTCGCAAAAGGAAGCCGTGGCATCCTCGGCCATGACGGCCAGCTGCGACAACTTCATGAATGCCTTTGCCCTGCACCTGGGCGCCACCAGCCTGCAGATGGGCTACCTGACGGCGATTCCGCCGCTGATGGGCTCGCTGATGCAACTGGTGTCGGTCTGGATCGGCAACTATCTCACGCGCCGGCGCATCGTGCTGTTCACCGCCATCCTGCAGACTTCGGTGATGTTCTGCTTCGCCTTTCTCGCCACCGTGCGCCGTCCCGGCCTGATGGAAGCGCTGATCCATCTGGTGATTCTCTACCACGGCAGTTCGCACATGATCCAGCCGCAATGGCGCGCCTGGATGGGCAGCATGGTGCCGCAGAGCCAGCGCGGCAAGTTCTTCGCCGCCCGCAGCCGCCTGACCATGGGCGCCTCGCTTGCGGTATTCCTGGCCGGCGGCCTCTTCATGAGCTTCGCCGCCCGTTACGACCTGGCCTGGGCCGGCTTCTGTTTCCTGTTCTTCATCGCCGCCATCGGGCGCGCGCTGTCCTGCTATTTTCTCTGGCGCATGCACGATCCCGATCCGCAGGCGCCCACCAGCGGCGCCAGCCAGTTCTTCAATACACTGCGCGTGTTTCCGCAGGCGCTCGGCGATCGCACCTTTCGCAACTACACCCTGTACGTGGCCGGCATGCAGGGCGCGGTGGCGGTGTCGGCGCCGTTCTTCGCGGTGTACATGCTCAACGAACTGCACTGGACCTATTTCCAGTACACGCTCAACCTCATAGCGTCCATCGCCACGCAGTTCGTCACGCTGCGCCACTGGGGCACGGTGAGCGACCGGCACGGCGCGCGCTTCGTGATGCTGGCCTGCAGCATCGCCATTCCGGTGGTGCCGCTGTTGTGGCTGTTTTCCGCCGATTTCTATTACCTGCTGCTGGTGCAGCTGGTGTCGGGCCTGGCCTGGAGCGGGTTCAACCTCACCATCGCCAACTACCTGTACGACATCCGCCCGCACCAGACCAACTTCGCCACCTACGCCGCCATTCAGGCGATATGCGCGGCATTGCTGATCTTCGTCGGCGGCGTGCTTGGCGGCTATATCGCTTCAGTCTCTCCGGCATTGAACGCCTGGCTGCCATGGCCCTTGCCTTCGGCGCTCTTCATCGTGTTCATCGCCAGCGGGCTGCTGCGCGCACTGGTGCTGCTGTGGTTCATCCCGCGCGCGGAGGAACCGCGTTTGCGCACCCGCCCGCAAGTGCTGCAACTGGTGCTGCGCGTGGCGCGCTACAACTCGGTGTCGGGCGTGGTGCTCGACTGGCTCACGGTAACCTCGAAAAACAAGCAGGATGAACCGCCCACCCAATGAGCCGCTGGACCGCCTGCCCATGGCTGTTTATGCTGCGTCCACGCTTCACGGCAACGCTCACGGGAATCTTCATGGCCCTGCACATCCTCGCCACCGGCGGCACATTCGACAAGCAATACGACGCGGTGAACGGCACGCTGGGTTTCGGTGCCACGCACCTGCCGCAGCTGTTGCAACAGGCACGCTGCCAGATTGAACACCGGGTGAGCACAGTGCTGCTCAAGGACAGCCTGGACATGGACGACGATGACCGCGCCGCGCTACTGCAGCAGTGCCGCGCGGTGGAGGAACAGCACCTGGTGGTGATCCACGGCACCGACACCATGACCCATACCGCGCGCGTGCTTGCCGAAGCGGCGCTGGCCAAGACCATCGTGCTCACCGGCGCCATGGTGCCCGCCACCTGCGCAGGCTCGGATGCGATCTTCAACCTTGGCGCCGCCGTGGCGCTGGCGCAAATTCTGGAACCCGGAGTCTACATTGCCATGAACGGCGTCTGCTTTCCTTGGCACCAGGTGCGCAAGAACCGCGCGCTCGGCCGTTTCGAATCCACTATCGCGTGAGGTTACATGACAGCCACAGACAAGACGCCAATGCTCGAACTGTTCACGGATTTCGTCTGCCCCTGGTGCTACCTGGGCAATGCGGTGCTGACGCAGTTCACCGCCAAGGAAACGCTGACGGTGCGCCGCACCCCCTTTCCGCTGCATCCCGACACGCCGCCCGAGGGCCTACCGCTTGCCGAACTGCTGCCGGGCCGCGACCTCGGCGACATTCACCGCAAGCTCTACGCCGTCATGGACGAGCTTGGGTTGGAACACGGTGAACGGCGCTACACCTACAATAGCCGCCTCGCGCAGGAACTGGCCTTGTGGGCCGATACCCAGCGCGAAGGGCGCCCGCTCGACGCCCTGCTCTATCGCGCCTATTTCGTGCACGACCAGAACCTGGCGGACTCCGCGGTACTGCTGCCCCTGGTGGAACAGGCGGGCCTGGACGTGGCGGAGGCCGAACAGGTATTGCAAACGCGCCGCCACAGCGAGGACGTGGATGAAGCCTGGGCGCGTTGCCGGCGCTACGGCATCAACAGCGTGCCGAGCTACGTGATGGGCGGGTATCTGAGCAGCGGCTTCATGCCGCTTGCCGACTTTCAGCGTTTCGTCGATTTCGTGCGGGAAAAAGCCGAATCGGATAATTGACCCATCGATCCAACCTACAATTCAGCGGCCACCACCTGCGCCGCCAGCATGTCCGGCGTCCAGGTGCTGCCCCTGGCAAAACCCAGTTGCGAGGCCACGTCGACGGCGCGGTTGGCCGGCAAGGTGGCAACACGCAGCAATTGCCGCCGCACCTGGCCATCAATCAATGCCGACACTTGAATCTGCACGTCGCGCAGCGTTACCGGACTTTGATTGAACACACGGGCATGAATCCGGCCGCTGCGATCCACCAGCGCCTGGGCCTGCACGTAGCGGGCGGGATTGTCGCTCAGGTCCAGCTGCATGAAGGAGGTGGCGGCTTCCTGGCCCACCAGTCCTTGCGCCATTGCCGCCGTGGAAAAATAGGTCTTGGCCGCATTGCGGTCGCCCGCCGCCAATGACAGTTTGCCCAGTTCGTTCTGCGCAATCGCGGTAGGCAGCAGTTCGCTGCTGCGTTCCAGATCCCGGCGCGCCGCCGCGCCCTGGTTGAGGCGGGCACGCGCCACGCCGCGTCCGAGGTAGTAATCGAAGTAATCGTCGTCCAGTGCAAGCGCCTGGTCGTAGACCGGCACCGCTTCGCGATAACGGCGCTGGTACACCAGAATGTCGCCTTTCAGGCCGAGAAAACGCGCTTCCTGCGGCACCAGGGCAATCGCCTGTTCCACCTTGTCCATGGCAAGTTCCAACTCGTCGCTGCCGACGGCGCGTTCCGCTTCCTCGAACAGATCGTAGGCCTGCCTGGTATCACGCAGAAAGGCGGTGGCGTCGCGGTAGCGCCGTTCGCCCAGTTCCAGATCGCGGCCGGACAGCGTGGGCAGCAACTGGTTGACCAGCGCCTGGTTGTTGCGCACCCGTTCCTGCGACGGCGGATGCGAGGCAAACAACCCTTCCAGCCAGCCGGGATCGCGGCCCTCCGACAGGCGCACGAAAGTCTGCTGCAGGCTGACCGCCGCACGGGGATCGTAGCCGGCGCGCACCATGTATTCGATGCCGTAATGGTCGGATTCGCGCTCGGCGTCGCGGCCATAGCGCTGCGTGATCAACTGCGCGCCAAGCATCGAGCCGCCCACCACGTAGTCGGCATATTCACTGCCGCTTGCCGCCACCATTCCCACTAGCAACGCGCCCTGCAGCAGGGTGCCGCGCGTCATCGCCTGAGCGCCATGACGCGCCGCGGCATGCACCACCTCGTGTCCCAGCACCGCCGCCAGTTCGGCTTCGTTGTTCAGCTCGACCAGCAGGCCGCGGTTGACGGCGATCTTGCCACCGGGCAAGGCCCAGGCATTGGGCACGCCGTTGTTGAGCACCACGAATTCGTAGTCGAGCGGCCGGTCGCTCACCGCGGCAATGCGCTGCCCCACCTGGCTGACGTAGCGGGTCAGGCCTTCGTCCACCTCGTACTGGCCACCCTGGCTTTGCTGGGCGGGCCCGTACTGCTGCGCGCCGATGCTGCGTTCCTGCGCCTCGGAAACGATGGAAAGCTCGTTGCGCCCCGTCACGGGATTGACGGCGCAGGCTTGAAGCAGGCAAAGTAGCAGGCCGACACAAATGATTCGCATCATGTATTCCTTCCTACCTGAACCGGCCGTTCATTGTAGTCACGATCGGAAAGCCCAGAAACTCCCCCAGTGTGCCGTGCTTCCCATTTTGCGCATCCCCGTTTTTGCCCCGGAGTCCACATGATGCCCCGTTCTGCCTTGTTGCTTGGTTGCTGCGTTTTGAGCACGTCCGTGCTGGCGCAATTGCCCCCCGCCATCACCGACAGCGAGGGACTGGCGGCCGAGCTCACCGAGTTGGACAGCCAGTTCATCCTGAGCCGGTTGATCGATTACGATTTCGAGCAGCTTTGCAGCGACCGGCAGCGCGTGGTGGAACCGCCGCGCAACGATTTCCGCCGCCTGGAATTCTTCCGCGGCGACACGCACATCAGCCTGGTGGTACAGCCGGACGTGATGCGCAGCAATTTCGCAGTGTTCTACGTGGAGGATGCCCCCGGCTACCTGACGTACGCCAAGTGCCAGACACTGCAGATCCTGCCGGTGCTCGCCATCGTGGCCACCGCCACGATCACCGAGGACGCCGCCAGCGTCGCCACCCGCCAGGAAGTGATGGCGCAGAATTCCGCGCTTACCGGCTACGAGCCCACCCGCCTGATGGCGCGTTCCGACAGCGACGACATCAGCGACTACTACATGGACTTCACCGTGTCGGTAAAACACCCGCTGTTCCAGAACTCCATGCTGCTCAACCGCGCCTACAGCGCCGTTTCCAAAGGCGTGGACAAGCTGACGGGCGAAGAGAACGGCCTTTTCATCCAACCCTACTTTTCCTTCACCGGACGTTTTTCGCAGTATATCGGCTCGCGCGAATCGGCGCCGGTGGTGGCGCGGCGCTTCAACCCCACGCTGTTCGTGCGCACCTGGAGTTCGAGCGGCAGCTACATGGACGTGGGGCTGGCACACGAATCCAATGGCCAGCAGATCGATACCCAGGCCAGCTACCAGCGCGCCGTGCAGGCCTACCTCGACGCTGGCGAACCGCAATTGCGTGCCGAAGCCTATGCCCGCGACGGCATCAGCCGCGGCTGGGACTACAGCTTCGTCGAATGGCGCAAGGAATGGGATCTGCGGCTCGCCACGCGCGTGCAGCTGCGCCACTATCTGTCGGACGGTCCGTTCCAGCACGGCATCGAGGATTACGCCACCTGGGAAGACGACGGCTACCGCAACCGTCCGCGCCAGCAATACGACGGCATCACGCTGGCCTTCGACTACGACTTCGGCGGCAGCCGCTGTCTGAGCGGCAACAGCTTCATCTGCTTCCAGCGACTGACCCTGAGCCAGGACACCGGTTATTCGAATCCCTTCGACAACACCACCACCACGCTGGAACTAACCAGCAACTTCTTCGGGCTGCCGATCCAGCTATGGACCCGCAGCGGCTACAACAGCGACCTGGTGGACTACTACAACTACTCCCACAGCTGGGGCGTGGGCATCGAACTGCTGGGGCGCTGATTGCGCCCCAGGCTCACTTCAGCAATTCCGGAATTCAACCGAACGGTTTGATATCCAGGTCGCTTGCGGCGAACTCGCCTTCCACCACCGGGAAATCCTGGGTGAAGAACACCGGGTCATAGTGTTCCATGGCCAGCTGTATCGTATTGCGCTGCGGCTCGAAGCGGATGCGTTCCACCGTGCGCAGCGCATCGGAGTGCAGCAGGCCACGCATCGGTTCGCCCGCCACTTCGACGAACTGGTTGAGTACACCCGGCGTGAAGTGATCGGTTTCCACCACCAACGTGTCGCCCTCCCAATGACCGCGTGAGTATCCCAGCTGTGCGGCTGGCGTGCCCTCCGGCACCGCGTCCTGGTTCATGTGCACGCGGCGCTCGATGTCCATCCATTCGTGCTGGATGATGATGTCGTCGCCGTCCTGGCGGATCGCCATCGGCGTGCCCGGCGCAAACCAGCCGCGGCGGATCGCCATGGGTTCGCAGCGATAGGTGGGGTCGTCGGTAAAGGGGTTGTACTGGGCAATGGCCGCCTTGGCCGCGTCGGTGGTGTAGTCCATCATGAACTGCGGGCCGCTGGTGGGCCTCCCCGCGGGTTGCAGCAGCCAGATGCCATAAATCGAATCGCGCTGCGCCACGGTCGCGGTCGGCACCGTGCCGCGCTGTCCCCCGCCGTTGACGTCGTACACCATGCCGTCTTCGGTCTGCACGGTATTGAAGAAGCATTCGTGCGGATCGCGCCGATGCTGCGAGCCGGTGATGCGCACCACGGTACCCGGCTTGAGCATGCTAGGGGTGATGCCGTTGCGCGTCAGCTGGGTAACGCCGTGGCTCTCGCAGCGCCACTCGTTGCTGCGGCCGTCGACGTCCTGCACCGTCACGTGCAGGTAGGCATGCGGGTTGCGCTGTTCGAACTGCGTGACGACCCCCGCGATGTCCACCGGTTTGTTGATGTCGAAATGCGGTGCAAAACTGTGGTGGGCCGCAAGCGGCCCCGCGACGCACAACAGCGCGGCGACGGCCAGAGGGGCATGACGCATGGGATTTTCCTCCTAAAAAAAGCGCCCGCAGCCTGCCCGATCCGTATCGGGCATAAAAAAGGCGATGCCATAGCATCGCCTTTTCCTGCGCAAACGGAAAGCCCGGCGTTATTCCGGCTGGGCGTTGGCGTAGCGGCCCACATAAGCGGCCTTGGCCACCACCTTGCCCTGCATGGCGTCCATCACCTGGTCGCGGCTGGCGCCTTCCGGCAGGTCGAGGTTGGCGTTCAGCGCGTAGAACTCGAACACGTAGTGGTGGTAGCGGTCGCGGTACGGCGCGCCGGAACCCATGTAGGCGGCCTGGTTGCGGATGTTGTTACCCTGCATGCTGCCGGCGGGCAGGCTGCCCTCCTCGATGGTGGCCGACGGAATGTTGAACGCTACCCAATGGGTGACGTCGTCGGTGTTGCCGCCGATGGCCACTTCGATGTCATGAAAAATGATGGCGTAGCTCACCGTTTCCTCCGGCGCGCCGGTGATGGTGAAGTTAGGCTGCACGTTGTCGCCGTGCGAGGTGTACTTGATCGGGATGACCGCGCCATCCTCGAACGCATTGCTGGTCACCTGCATGTTGGGCAGCTGGAAGCCTTGCGCGGCAGCCTGGGAGGCTCCGAACGCCATGGCGGCGACGGCCAGGGTCAACGTAAACAGATTTTTCATGGTCATACTCCTGTATGTGACGTGATGATGTAGCAAAGCGTGGGGGTCGAACGGTATTTGTTGTTTTTCCAAAACGCCGGGCGATGGTACAACAGCGCGGAGCGGCGAAACCAGAGCCGCTCCGCAGTATTGTCGCGCAAGGCCTGCCGGCCCTAGCCGCCCTGCCGTACCCGTAGCGCCACCAGCTCGCCCGGATGCCCGGTATCGCCGATCGGCACCACGATGTACTGGACGCCGTCGATGGCGTACGTCATCGGCAGGCCGGTCTGTTTGGCTGGCAGTTCGATCTCGGCCAGTATCTCGCCGGTGGCCTTGTCATGCGCGCGGAACAGGCGGCCGCCGCCGGTCTGGCCACCGTACAGGCCCGCCCCTTCCCCGGCAAACAGCAGAGTCTTGGTAACCAGCAGTGCGCCGCGATCGCCATGGCCGGTGCGTTCCGGAATGTCGACGCCGCGCAGGCGTGGGTTGTTGCGGATTTCCTCGGGCGTGTCGGCGTTGGCCATCATCCACCGGTGCTCGCCGGTATTCATGTCGATGGCGGTGATGCGGCCATAGGGCGGCTTGATCAGCGGCAGCCCGAAGGGGCCTTCCATGACGATGCCGCGCGAAGTCATGGCATAGTCGAAGTCGGCATTGCGCGTGTCCTTGCCCAATCCCACTTTCATCGGGTGCGAGGTGGAGGGAATGTAGAGCATGTTGGTATCGGGATCGAACGCCACACCCTGCCAGTTGGCGCCGCCGCCGAAACCGGGCATGAACACGGTGCCGCCGTTGGTTTCATCAACGATGGACGGCGGCGTGAACAGCGGCCCCCAGGTATAGCCTTCCAGAATGCGCAGCGCTTCCGCCTTGAGTTCGGGGGTGAAATCGATCAGGTCGTCTTCGGTGAGACCCTGCCGTTCGAACGGCGCCGGTTTGCTCGGAATCGGCTGGGTGGGCGACAGTTGCTCGCCCGGCACGCCATTTTGCGGCACCGGCGTTTCCACGATCGGCCACACCGGTTCGCCGGTCACGCGGTTGAAGGTATAGACCATGCCCTGCTTGGACACCTGGATCGCCGCGGGAATGGTACGGCCATCCACCTGCAGGTCGGCAAGCACCGGGCCGGTGGGCGGGTCGTAATCCCACACGTCGTGATGCACCAGCTGGAAGTGCCACAGGCGCTCGCCGGTTTTGGCGTCGAGCGCCACCAGGCTCTGCGAGAACAGGTTGTCGCCGGGGCGATGGCCGCCATACATGTCGCCGGTGGCGGCTTCCACCGGGATATAGACGATACCGCGTTCGAGGTCCGCCGACATGGTGCTCCACGAGCCCGCGGAACCGGTGTAGGCGTTGCTGCCGTCGCGCCAGGTTTCCGTGCCGAATTCGTTGCCCTGCGGAATGGTGTGGAACTTCCACAGCATCTTGCCGCTGTGCGCGTCGTAGCCACGAATGTTGCCGGCGGCGGCCTGCTTGGAGGCCGGCGACCCGCCGGAAGGGAACGTGGCGCCCACCACGATCACGTCGCCCACGATCATGGCCGGCGAGGTGCTGCCCACCGCCATGGCGTCGGGATCCACCTCGAAGCGGTCTTCCAGGTCATCGCGCAAATCCACCACGCCGGCGCTGCCGAACTGCGGATCGGGCTTGCCGGTGGCGGGATCGAGCGCCAGCATCTGGTAGCCGGGCGTGATCAGGATCAGGCGCGTTTCGCCGTCATTGCGATATACCGCCAGGCCGCGCCCGGAATTGATGCGCGGTCCGCGCCGGCTGCCTTCGTCCAAACGGAACATCCACAGCGTTTCACCGGTGACCGGATCGATCGCCACCACGTCGCGGCGCCTGCCCGCCGTGGTGTAGAGCACGCCGTCCACCATCAGCGGCGTGGCCTCGTAGTTGAATTCGGGTTGCGGACCGTGGTTGACGGTGTACCAGCGCCAGGCGACTTCCAGCGTGTCGACGTTGTCCTTGTTGATGTAGTCGAGCGGCGAATAGTGGGTGGACGCGGCATCGCCGTGATAGCTGAGCCATTCGGCATTGACCACGCGCTGCGCGGTGGACGCACCGTTCTGGACCGAGGCGACACGCACCGGCTCGCTGCTTTCATCCAGGCTGATGCGCACCAGATCCGCGGCGGCGGACGACAGCGCACTCTCCCCCGCCGGCAGACCGTTCTGCTGCAGCATGAACGCCACCAGCGAGGCATATTCCTGTGTGCTGAAACCGCCCGGGTCATTCACCGGCATAGTGCTGGCGGTGATCTGGTACAGCGTGGCCAGCGACTGCCCACCCCACTTGCTCCAGAAGCCGGCGCCGGTCAGTGCTGGCCCGGCCTCGCCGCCGCGCAGCGTGGCGCCGTGGCATTCGATACAGGAACGGACGTACAAGGTGGCGCCGGCGGCGGCCTGTTGCGAGGTGAATACACCGTCGCGGGTAGACTCCTGGGCCTGCGCCAGCCCCCCCACGCTCAACAGCGCGGCGGTGGTCAACAGGACGGGTAAGCGGGGCATGCGGGGGGCTCCTTTGCGGATGTTCGAATCAAGGAGGCCGATACTGCGTAAGCGCGGTTGAGGTGTCAACCGCGCTTTGGGGAGGGCATTGCGGAAACGGAATCAGCGCCCGGCGCGACGCGCAAACAGCGGCTGGATCAAGCGGCGCCAGGACAGCGCAAAACCGGTCCACACCAGGAACAGGGCGGCAAGCGAACCCAGTCCGGCGATGGTCTGCCCCCAGAAGCCAAGTATTTCGCCCGTATGCAGGAAGCGCGCGATGCCGCGCAGGCGCTGTGCCTTCGGCGTATCGCTGAAGCCGGTGACCGACACCACCTCGCCACCGGTGCGCGACAGCGCCAGGGTGTGCCGCAACTGCGCCTGGGCTCCATTGCCCTTGTCGATCTCGATCGACACCTGGTCGTCGCCGGGTTTGGGAATGGTAACGTTGACG
>Ga0182739_1004760_pt1 | contig 11048 bp, 7 predicted proteins | sample eDN5th30CBELigBY_FD_128873 | JGI IMG/M metagenome (GOLD analysis project Ga0182739, IMG submission 128873) | Enriched backyard soil microbial communities from Emeryville, California, USA - eDNA 5th pass 30_C BE-Lig BY (version 2) (version 2) | ecosystem: Environmental > Terrestrial > Soil >...
AGCCAGTAAAGAAGCGGCCCCGTTCGCGCAATCGAGCACGACCTTGCATCCGGCCAGCGGCCCGGATAGGGTAGACTTCAAATAGCTCACATAGTCCTGAGCGCCCTGTGCGTCATCGCGTACGGTCCCGATATCGGCCCCGATAGGCCGGGAGGCCCGGTGCGCATTCCCCTGCAGGAGGGATTCGACTTCCGCCTCCCATTCATCCGGCATTTTGAAGCCGTCTCTGCCGAAAAATTTGATCCCATTGTCTTCGACCGGGTTATGGGATGCCGAGATCATTACACCCGCATCCATCTGCGAGTGCCTTGTGACAAAAGCTACGCCCGGCGTCGGCAGCACACCGAGCCTTACAGCGTCAACCCCTGCGGACAATAACCCGGCAACCAGAGCCGATTCCAGCATCGGGCCGGAAATGCGGGTGTCCCGCCCGATCACGATGCGCGGCCTTCTCCCTTCGCAGCTGCGCGACAGCATATCGCCTGCGATAAGACCTATCTCAAAGACAAGCTCCGGCGATAATTCGCGGTTCGCAACCCCTCTAACTCCATCCGTACCGAAAATAACTCCCATATTGGAACTCCTCTCTCCATGACTTACTAGGCAAAAATGCCCATTCGTGCATAAAAGGCCCGATTCGCCTCCTCCAGCTGTTCGGGGGTGTTAATCCCCATCACCTCCATCGGGTCCTCGAGGACGATCGCTTCAAATCGCTTCGAGCCGCCGGAAATGCCCGTCTGCCGCATGACCTTCACAATATCGGTCAAGTAGAACTCCTGCTGAGCGTTGTTCGTGGTTATGCCGGGAAGCGCCTGAAACAAGCTTTCATTATCGAAACAAAATATCCCTGTGTTGATCTCGGTAATCCGCTTCTGCTCCGGCGTCGCATCCTTCTCTTCGATGATGTCGACGACCTCCCCGCTCAAAGGATCGCGGATAATTCTCCCATACCCGGACGGATCTTGAACCACCGCGGTCAAAACCACTCCGGCGCATCCATGCGCCCGCCGGGCCGCAAGCAGCCGCTCGATCGTGGATTGCCTGATGAGAGGCGTATCGCCCGTCAGCACCAGGGTCGATCCGCAGCGGTTCCCCAGCTGCTGCTCGGTTTGAAGCACGGCATGCGCCGTTCCAAGCTGGTGGATCTGCTCAACGAAGGTTACCCGCGTTCCCAGATACTCCCTCACCAGCTCCCCCTTATGCCCAATAACCGCCAATATCCGGTTAATGGGCATGCTTTCGAGCTTGTTGACCAGCCGTCCGATCATCGGCATGCCTCCGACGGGATGAAGCACTTTGGGCAGCTCCGACTTCATCCGCGTGCCTTTACCTGCGGCTAACAGAATGGCGAATGCCTCCATGTGAATCCCTCCCGTACCGTTTATTCGACCGTGACGCTTTTGGCCAGATTACGGGGTTTGTCAATATCGTTCCCTAGCGCCAACGAGGCATAATAAGAGATTAGCTGCAGCGGAACGACCGCCAAAATCGGCGCCAGCAGCTGAAGGGATGGAGGGATGAAGCAAATTTCGTCCACCGCATTCAGCAGCTCTACGTTGCCTTCAACGGTGATCCCCATGACGTGGGCCCCGCGAGCTTTGACTTCTTTAATATTGCTGACCGTTTTTTCATAAAGATCCATATGTGTAGCCAGCGCAATAACCGGCGTATCCTTCTCGATCAGAGCCAAGGTGCCGTGCTTCAGCTCCCCTGCCGCATAAGCCTCCGAGTGAATATAGGAAATCTCCTTTAATTTGAGAGACCCCTCCAGGGCAACGGCATAATCCAGTCCCCTTCCGATAAAGAACAGGCTGTCCGCATCCTTGATGGATTCGGCAAACAGCTTGACCTCGTTCGCGTTCTCCAGTACCTTCTCCACTTGAACGGGGAGCGCCTTCAAGCCTTTAACCAGCTCCGTGCGACGCGCCGGATCGAGTGTCTTTCTCTCCTGTGCCAAGTAGACGCTGAACAAATAGAAGGCAAGCAGCTGGGCGGTATACGCTTTGGTCGATGCCACGGCAATCTCCGGACCGGCTTTCGTCGCAATCACATAGTCCGCATCCCGCGCAATCGAGCTGGTCGGCACATTGGTGATGGCCAATATTTTGGCGCCGTGTCTCCTGCTTTCATGCAGAGCGGCAAGCGAGTCCGCCGTTTCCCCGGATTGGCTGACGACGATCACCAGCGTTCGATTCGTGATGATCGGGTCGCGATAGCGGAACTCCGATGCGATATCGGACTGAACCGGAATGCGCGTTAATTTCTCAATCACCGCACCGCCGACGAGTCCGGCATGATAGGCGGTGCCGCAGGCGATGATGAAAATTTTGTCCACGTCTTGGAAAGCACCCGCTGCGTGCGCCAGCTCCGGGAAGACGACCTCATCCCGGTCATTGATGCGTCCCAGCATTGTGTTTCGCAGCGTGAGCGGCTGCTCATGAATTTCCTTCAGCATGAAGTGGTCGTACTGGCCTTTCTCCACCTGGTCGGCGCTCCAATCGATATGCAGCAGCTTACGCTCCGCCGGCTCCGCTGTCTCGGCCTTCGTGATGGAGATACGGTCCCGGGTAATCACCGCCAGATCGCCATCCTCCAATATATACACCTCGCGGGTATGCTCAATTAAAGCCGAAATATCCGAAGCTATGAAATGCTCCCCTTGGCCTGCGCCAATGACGAGAGGGCTGGACTGTCTGACCGCGACAAGCTTGTCCGGCTCGCACTCCGCCATAACGCCGAGCGAATAGGCTCCCTGCAGCCTCCCGATTACTACACGAACAGCGGCGGCAAGATCGCCCTGGTACGCTTCGGCAAGCAAATGCGCGATCACCTCGGTATCCGTCTCGGAAGCAAAGGTGACTCCTTTGGCCTCCAGCTCTTTCTTCAGCTCCATATAGTTTTCCACAATGCCGTTATGCACGACGGTAAATTGACCCGACATATCCGCATGAGGATGGGAATTCGCATCCGATGGCTTACCATGCGTTGCCCAACGCGTATGACCGATGCCGGCCGATCCTTGCAGCGGCTGCTCGTCCAGCCGGCTCGACAAGTTGGCAAGACGTCCCTCGACCTTGCTGATTTTGATCCGATCCTGTTCCAATACCGCTATCCCAGCGGAATCGTATCCTCTGTATTCCAGCTTGCTTAGTCCGTTCAGCAGAATCGGCTGTACGTCCCTTTTTCCGATATAGCCTACAATGCCACACATCGTTGTTGCTCCTCTCTATGCTATTGATCGTTTAAACGCCTACGGCGAGCTTCACTTCTTGCTTCCGGATACCGGTGCCCAATTTATAAATATTGTCGGCCTGAATGTCCGCGAAAGCATTGCGCGTATCAATGATCGGCACACCTAGCGCGGCGAGTTCAAGGTTATTGAAGCAGCGGTGATTCGTGATCAGCACCATGCAGTCGTATTTGGCGAACGCAGATAAATCATAGTCCACCGATTGAACCGTATGCTCCTGCTTGTCCCGGAACGACCGGGCATGCGGGTCGTAATAATCCACATAAGCTCCGCTCTCCCGCAGAAGCTCATACAATTCCAGCCCCGGCGATTCACGAAGATCGTCCACATCCGGCTTGTACGCCATGCCCAGAATGAGAATCTTCGAATTGCGGATCGATTTCGCATACATATTGAGCACCTGCGATGCTTTATAACGAACATATTCCGGCATGTTGTCGTTAATGGACTGCGCCAGCTCGATAAATTTGCTGTAGAAGCGGAATTCCTTCGCCTTCCAGGACAAATACATCGGATCGAGCGGAATGCAGTGTCCGCCGATGCCCGGTCCCGGATGGAAAGGCATAAACCCGAACGGCTTAGTTGAGGCCGCTTTAATGACTTCCCAGACATCGATATCCATTTTGTCGCACATCATGGCCATTTCATTAATAAATGCAATGTTAATGCTGCGGAACGTATTTTCCAGCAGCTTGGACATTTCCGCGACCTTCGGAGAAGAGACGGGAACGACATTTTTCACCACATGACTGTATAATGTCACGCCAAGATCGATGCAAGCTTCGGTCGTACCGCCAATCACTTTCGGCGTATTATGAGTGTTAAAGTTCGGATTTCCCGGGTCGACCCGCTCCGGCGAGAAGCAAAGGAAGAAGTCCTTGCCTACCTTGAGCCCTTGCGCTTCCAGCTCGAACTGAATCAATTCCTCCGTCGTGCCCGGATAGGTCGTACTCTCAAGAACGATCAAAGCACCGCGCTTCAAATTTTTCTTTATTTCCAGGACGACACTTTTAATATAGGAGGTATCCGGGTCCTGGTTATCATTAAGCGGAGTCGGAACGCAAATGCTGATCGCGTCCAGCTTTTGAACCGTATGGTAGTCATCAGTCGGAATAAACCGGCCGGACTCCACTGCATTCTTAATTTCCTCATTCGGAACGTCTTGAATGTACGACTGGCTGTTGCGGAGCGACTCTACTTTACGATAATCCAGATCAATCCCATATACGGTAAACCCGCCCTTGACCATCTCCATGCATAGGGGCAGCCCTACATAGCCGAGACCGATCACCCCGATTTCAGCGGTTTTTTTCGTAAATTTATATTTTAAATTTGTGTATGCGTTCATCATACTCTCCACCTTCCCATGGTTTATTTCTAGATTAATGGCTTAATCGAGAATCCAGCTTCTTGATTCTCCACTCCAGCTCCGAAATGGAAAAAGGCTTCGTCACATAATCGGATGCGCCCAGTTCAAAAGCGCGGTCCATGCTTTTCGGCAGCTGCTTATCGGTGAGAACAATGACTTTTCCATCTGCCGCATAGTCTCTCTTGATCTTATCGATCAGTTGATAGCCATCCAGAATCGGCAGGTTCAATTCCGTAATCACCAGACTAGGCATCGTTTTCTCGAATTTCTCAAGCGCTTCGCTTCCGTCTTTGGCTTCTTCCACCTTGTAACCGTTAATCTCCAGCCGCAGCTTGACAAATTCCCTGCTTACCTCGTCCGGGTCGGCGATCAGAATGGAAGTGATCCCTTGCTGAATCCCTTGATTCATAAACAAATGAGTATCCCTGTTCTCTCCTTTCGCATGAAGTGTTGTGTGGAGCAGCTGTGACAACGATTGTTCCGTCAGCTCTCCGCTCTCCGGGAAGCTGGCGACAACCATTTGACCTTGGAGCAAGCCCTGCCTGTCCATAAATTCTTTGAGAACGAGCGACACATAGTGGGTGTCGATCAGCTTTTGCCCGGACAGCACGACCCCGAGAAGGCCATTGGAATCCAAGTAGAAGCATTGAAGGGGCACCTCGAGGTCAAATCCGTTGACAAAGGTCTGCATTTGCTCCAATACCTTCTGATTGACCGCTGTGCACGGAGCCAGAATGATTCCGCAGGTTGTGCCGTCTTCATAGGAAGCCTGGACCCGCCGGGCCAGCTCCAAAATTGCCTCTTGAATCGGATCGTGAACTAATACCGCCATCTTCTCCACTCCTCTTATCTTCGATTAGAATCTATTTATTAAAATTAGTACGGACCATTGTTCCCCAGGAATTGTTGTTACGCAGGAATTGGATATGTCCGTTTAATCGCCACCACACGCCAATCTGCCGATAGCCTACAAACATTAAGAACGAATATAAGAGCATTTTGTTTAAATCGCTGAGCTTCGGATAACGCCCGAAGGCGGTCTCTTCAATAAACAAGGCCCCCAGGCTCAAGGAAAAGCAGGAAAATAAATTCACTAAGGAAAAGATGACGACGGTGCTCCAGTCCGTCATATTCAGCAGCCAGTACCCTAATATAGCTAGCACGCCGCTGAGCCGGAAATACGGATTGAGCGTTTCAAACACGATGTTATAAGGCAGGGTGAGCAGCCCGAATACTTTGTATTTCGGACGGAGTACCATATGGATGCCTTCTTCAATCATATTTTTCAAATTCCCCCGCCCCCAGCGCTTGCGCTGACTGCTTAGAATCCGATAGGAATCAGGGGCCTGCGTCCAACATACGGCGTCCGGGCAGAACGCAACCCGGTAAGGAATTTTATTCTCCAGGCAGTGCCGATGGAGCTTGATGACGATGTTCATATCCTCGCCGGGATAGCCTCCCCGGTAGCCGCCGACGTCAATCACCTTATCCTTTTGAAAAACCCCGAAGGCTCCTGAGATGATAATCAGACCATTGATCGCGCTCCAGCCGATCCTTCCGCCCAGAAACGCTTTCGTATATTCTACATTCTGCAATGCCGGCAGCAGCTTGCGGGGAAATTGGACATCCTTGACGATCCCGTCTTCTACCGTGCAGCTGTTGACGATGCGGACATTGCCGCCGACGGCGATCGTTTCTTCGGGATTCTCCATATACACTCTGGCAATCCTCGTTAAGGCGTCCTTTTCCAGCAAAGAGTCCGCATCAATGGTTGAAATGAGCCGGTAATGCGAAAGATTGATGCCTGCATTCAGAGAGTCGGCCTTCCCCCCGTTTACCTTATCCACTAAGTAGAGATTGGGATACTCGGGATTATGGTACACGCCTCTGATTTTGCCTGTCTTAATGCTGCTTGAAAGCACCGGATGAATGAGCTCCAGCTTGAATTCTTCAATCATGCGCTGCAGGGTAAGATCCTGCGAGCCGTCATTGACGACGATTACTTCGTATTCCGCATAATTGAGGGCCAGCAAGGATCTGACATTTTCAATAATGGTTAATTCTTCATTATAGGCCGGAACTAATAAGGATACCGGCGGCAGATGGCTGGAGCCGGACAGCTTATTCATCCGGTTATACTGGATTCCGCGCTTGATTGAAAAAATATGGCGGATCGAAAATCCGAATATGAAATAGTAGACCAGGGTTACGAGAATCACATAGAACAGAGCGATATAGCTGTAAGACAGCAGGAACTGTCTTAATCCGCTCAAGAAGGAATCCGCAACCGCTTGATACCCGAAAATCCACATGTACGTGCAGCCCTCCTAAACGACGCGAACCATTCTTGCCGGTTTGCGGAATATTTTGTCATAGGTGTACATCAGTGTGTTATACTGCGTCAGCTTATCCAGATGGTGCAGCTGCATCGACAAATGCTTGAGCTCTTCATCGATCAGCCGGTGCATGAAGTCCCCGCGATCCGTGCCCTGCGCGGCAGCTGCGCTCTCGCAGACCGCAGCCATGCCTTCCTGCCCCATTCTGAGCAGGCCTTTGGCGCACGTATAGACTACGCGTTGATCCGCATCCGCCAGACTGGCTCTCATCAATTCCACATACGCAGCATTACGAAGGGTTCCCAAGGCCTCTAACGTCAGCCTGCGAATATCGAGATTCGAGTGGCTGAGCAGCTTGCTGACGACGTTCCTAGGAAGCAGGCGGGAGCTTTTCAAATATACCTCCACCGCTTTCAGTTGAATGTCTTCATGCTTGGAATCCATAAGCCGGTAAACGGCCGAGGCAGCGGCTGGATCGGTGTATCCATTCATGCCGATCAGCCCGATCTGAATGTAAGCCGAATTGGTATGATTGACGTATTCCGTGTACAACGAAACGGTATCCAGCTCCGAATCGGCAAGGATATCGGCGACCAGCTCATAGCATTTCTTATCGTGCCGCAGCAGCTGCTGGACTATAACGCCGAGATCCTGCTGGTTCCGGGCGCACTTGGCGGCGGCTCTCGCTACGACAAACAGTGAGGAATTCAAAGGATGTTCCTTTAGCATTTCCAGTAAACCCGTCATGGCCTCCTTCACTCTCATGCAGCCCAAATGGTAGGCGGCATCCAGCTTCACCGGATACGAACGGTGATGGAACCGTTCCAGATGATGCTTCACTAAGCCAAGATCCTCGCAAAGCCGGATCAGCTGCTGTCTCTGCCAGCCCGAAAAGCATTCCACCATATCGTTCAGCCTTTCCTGCATCGCCTCCCTTTCCACCTCATTCATAGTCCATGGAGGAACCCTTAACGGCTCCACGCCGTTAAGGCTGGCATGAACATAGGTCAAGTAATCCTTAAACTTCACTTGAAACCGGTCGTTCTGCCTCCTCCTTCGGATATTTCTCAGCTTGATGGCATAAATGAATGCGATACAAACCAGATTGAAAGCGATAAAGACATATAACGCTTGAATAGCTACGTCAATATTCGCGTACACCTTGTCAACTCCTCCCCTGCTTCAGCTGCCCGGCGTGCCGGTAACCGGGCCGTTAATCTTCTCCATAGCCTCTTTCATAATCGAGTAGCTCTGTTTCGGCCGTTCCACATAATCGACCTTGTCTTCCCACCGCTGCCATGTATACAACGGCATACGGGACACCGGAACCGGCTCTGCCGCAGCCGAGTCGTCCCGGCCCACGACTTTATCGTTCTGTACAATCCACGGAACGATGCGAACTCCTTTTACCGGGGTCACTTCGAATTTATTCGCAACCGGCTGATTGTAATTCATGACACTCAGCGAGCTGGGGTCGCTGAACCCGAGCAGCATCCAAGGAATGCGCATTTCCAGCACCTGTCCCTGCGCCTGCCACATCGCCTTCGAATTATAATCGGGACGCGACGGATCGCTGTAGCCTCTCTCCAATTGGCCTACCTCCACATCGCCGAACGGATGGCTAAGCCGTGCATCGGGATACTCCAGCAGATAATTCACAGCCAGCTTCCACGGCTTGAAAATTCCCGAATCATCCTGCTTTTCCTTCGGATCGATCTCCGGCAAACCGGAACGCTCATACAAGCGGGCGTGAAGATCATAATTGGAGGCTATCATCATGCGTCCTTGATTCGGATCCGCCAGTTCAATGAGCGTTTCCAGGCCTTCGTCCAAAGTAACGCCATGCAGCTGCGGCGCATGACGGTTGCCTCCCGGCAGCGTATCCGTCCCGAAATATACGCTTTGCTTGGACGGGTCGAAGGGCTCGGACAGCTTGGCCATCAGGTAAAGGTAGCCTTCGTCATGCGTCGCCCAGATCTCTTCAAAGCCGGGAGCCTGCACATCCAACCGCTCCTTATCGTCCCCCAGCTTATCCCAATCCGAGGCATCGCCATCGATATGAATATCGTCATCCTTACTCGGGAACATGCCCAGTACTCCGAAAAAGGATTCATTGGTCAGCGTGTTATACCAGTAGGCACGGCGATCGGCTTCATCGTAGCGTTGAGTGTTCCATGTCTTCTTGAACCATTCGTCCTGCCACGTGAACAGCATCGCCCCCGAATAGCCGGTATCGTGAATCTGCTGCAATAAATCCGCATCGATCTCACCCTGCTGCTGCTCGTTATGACCGCCTTGATTGCGGCCGAGCATGCCCAAGTGGGCTACACCCACAGAAGCAGGCACGCCGTACTCGGTGATCATGACCGGCATGTCAGGGTGCGCTTCTTTTAACCGATGCAAATAGGTGGTGTAGCTGTCGATTTCGCCCTTGCTGTTCTTCATTGTCTGAAACGATTTATCAAATGCAAAAAAATCCGGGTAATACGGATACACATGATACGAGGCAAAATAGCCTGCGGCCCAATCCGCCGCCTCAATATGGGTAGGATCGACGCTAACGAGATCCTCTTCAAACAACGGCTCTCCCGGATGCTCCAGCGGGTCGGTCGTCACCCAATTGGCAAAAGCCATCGGATGCTGCCAGCCGAACTGGCTTTCCGTTTGCGCTGCCGTATCCATCATAAACGCCAGCCACTTTTCAAAAGGAGCCGCTCCCGGTTTACTCCGGAAATGCTTTCCTTCATAATCGGCGGTATCGGCATGAAGTTCGTTGGTCCCCTTCACCATCTTGGGATCCCATTCGGTGCCGACAATCCAGCCCATCAGATAGGGGCCCGCGTTATATTTGTACGCACCTCCCGCTTTTCCCGAATGCGGCTCGGGTGTCAGCGTCGTCTTTCCATAAACCGCCGCAACCGCATCCTTAATTTCTTGTTCGAATTTCTGTTTGATCTTGGGATCGAACGCATCTTGCCCTTCAATCAGCTGTTCCTCCGGACTCCATATGCCCTGAACAAAGAACAGCGGATTTTTGGAATGGTGCATATTGTACTTGACCAGCGCTTCATAAAACTCGGGCATCATGATCGTATAAATTCGGATCACATTTGCGCCCATGCCCTGGATCATCTCAAACCATCTCTCGTAATCATCCTCCGAAATGGCCAATTCACCGGGAAAGTGCCCGGGGATGGTCGCTCCCATGTTGACTCCCTTGGCAAAGTAAGGCTGCCAGGACTGATTCGAATACTCCTCCACATTCGTTCCCTGGGTCCTGAACTTCACATGTATGCCGTCGGCCGTCGTCGTGCTTTCAATCTTGACCAAAAGCGGACGCAGCCAATAGTAGAGCCCTCCGGCTATAATCGCAAAGACAAGCCCAAGCTTTAAAACATATTTGAACCACTTACCCATCGTATTCACCTTCGATAATTCCAGATAGTTATGCTGTCTGTTGTCATGTTACGACATGAAAGTACAGTTTGTCTGTTTTCTAAATGTTAAACATTGTGATCATTTCCGCATCATTGTGTTCCTTATTTAAAATTTGTTATCAAAGTATTAAAAGATGATGAGAAAACGATGAAATTGTTGTTTTTATCCATTAAAAGGGTAATTAAGGAAATTGGCAGAGGTAATAGATTGAATTATCTGTCAATTTATGATGGATTAAACGGTACCGGTTTCACATTTTGACATCGATTATCAAATTTTGTATGAAGCTGCATATCAAAAGACCACATACTGAACGTACGTGGTCTTTTGATATGCCTGTTTTATTATGACTGCTGATCCTTTACCCGCCCTGCAGCGAGTCTTTCTACAATAGTACCGCTGAGCAGCACAACCGCTGCCGGAATTAGCCAGAAAATCAGGCCTTCCGCTCCCCGCCGGCACCCGGGAAGATCCCGCGGACATCGACAACATACATCTGTCTCCGGCCTTCGTGCGTAGAGTCCAGGGAAAAGGCCGTTCCGGCACGATTCCACCGAGGATGCAGGTCACAGCGATAGTCGCCCTGCACCTCAGGGTAAGAGTACAACGACCCTAAAGTAACGCTCTGCTTCCGCTCCAAATCGTACAAGTACAA
>Ga0182739_1004761_pt1 | contig 11044 bp, 12 predicted proteins | sample eDN5th30CBELigBY_FD_128873 | JGI IMG/M metagenome (GOLD analysis project Ga0182739, IMG submission 128873) | Enriched backyard soil microbial communities from Emeryville, California, USA - eDNA 5th pass 30_C BE-Lig BY (version 2) (version 2) | ecosystem: Environmental > Terrestrial > Soil >...
ACCGGCAACGAGCCCAGGACACCCTCGGCGGCTTGACGCCCATCGAGTTCGAAGCCAAGCTAGCCGAGCCGCTCACACTCGCGGCCTAAACCGAACCTGTCACCAGTTCGTTCCTCACGCCCCTTCATGATCGGCTTCGCCTGGAAGACCGACCTGGTCGGCTGGATCGAGGGGCATCCCTACCAGTTCCGAGAAGACATCCGCAGCGCAGCCGAAACCATTGTCATCGATCCTTTCGGATCCGGTGAAGTCTCAACGATCATTGATCGGCTCGAGCGCAGTGTCAAGATAAAACTCGGGAGAGATCTCCGATCGAGGCTACGCGAATACAGTCAGGGGTTGCCGTGGCCTCTCAAGAAGCTTGCGGATCACGTGCTACACGAATTGGAGGGCGGAAGCAGTCCCGAACAGCTCCTCGCGGAGTCGCTGAACATTCAAGGCTTTTCGATCTGGATCTAGCTCAACTCGATCCAGAGTCGCTTGAGATCCTGAAGCATGTTGCGAGATACGCGCCCATTCCAGCTGGAGAAGTCACCGATCGCTACGCCCCTGAAGCAGTGCAGGCTTTGGTGGACCGTCGACTCATAGTTCAGATTGGCGACAGACTTGATACGTACTGGGACACTTTCCGTGACTACTTGAACACTGGCCGAGTCCCACTCGAAGACTCCTATATCCTCAGGTCGGCGCCAAACCAGATCGCCCGCATGCTGCCCCTGGTAATGAAGAACGGTGGCATGGCCACTGTCAGTTCCCTGGCCACTCAACTGGCTACGAGCGACAACGTAATCTTCAACCTCTCTCGGGAGCTGCGCCTCTTTGGCGTGACTCAGTACGAGCCCCTCACTGTCACCATCAGCGAATCGATAATGAACGCTCCAGATCCGGAGGCGGCAGTGCGGCTGAAAATCACCGCAGCTTTGCGGCGCCACCGTGCGCTGTCGACGTTCTCCGAGATTGCTCAGAAGAATGACGGCTACGCCACGTCCGAAGAATTCGCTCACGCACTGCCCTCGGTCTTTCCTGCTGTATCGGTAACTGGCGGCACGTGGCTGGGCTACGCGCGGGTTTTCTTGAGTTGGTTTGAGTACGCCGGGCTCGCGTCACGACGCGGCGGCCACTGGGCTCTTCAAGGTGACGCTGAATCGACAAATCGGCAACGCCTCCTCTCGCAGCGCTCGCCCGTGCGGAGCAGGCCCGGTGTGCCCCAAGAGGCGCCGCGACGCCCACTAGCGATGCTCGCGCGGATCGGCGCCGGGGAAAAGTTGCGATTGCCTTCAAACGGGACGAACGATCGAGACGCGTTTCGGACCTTGGCGGCACTCGGGGTAGCAACGGTTTCCGACGATGGCTGGCTTGTACCTGTGCCCCCGACTGTCTTTGATTCGGATGGAAGCTTGGACAGGGGCGCATTGCTAAAACGGCTGGAGCAGGTGCCCGGTGGCTCGGAAGGGATCGCCCTTCTGCGCGAGAGCCCAGAGGCTGCGCCGCTCGCAGTGGGGTCAGCGATCCGTGACGCCATCGGGGCTAAATGGACGGACTCGAGCACGCATGGTGTGGGGGGATACTTCCGAGCTTGGGCGAAGGAGCTGGGGATCCGTGTCGAGAGCGTTCCTCGCCAGAAGAAGCCCGAACGGGGTCAGTCGATCAGCTAACTCCTCACCTGCCTTGTCGGACGCATGAACCGGCCACAGAAGCCCTCTGCCGGTTCGTCCTGGCGGATTCTGGCGTCGGCGGAGGCAGCGGCACGGAACCTGACCGAGTTAACGGGGATTAACCGATGATCGACGTTATGTCAACCTGTCTCGGTCGATGCTGTGACAGTGGCCCTCTCCGTCAAAGTTGACCGGAGGGAGCCCGCTATGGCGTGCACGGGTTCACTAGCCGAGAGCTCGGCCGCGACGATGCGACGGCCGGAGCCGACAAGTGCTATCCGTACCTGCCAGCGTGCAGAGGGGTGTGCAGCGGAGTTTCGCGGACGCGCGGATGCGGGCCGTTACGCACCCTCGCCGCAGGGGCTTGGGAGGTTGGTCGGAGTGCGGTGGTCATCCTCGTACGCTTGGAGTCGTTCGTCGGGGTGAAGGTTGCAGGGTTTGAAGTGAGATGAGGCTGCGCCGAGTGGTTGCGATAGGCGGCTTTACCGCCGGTAGACGGTGAAGCAGAGAAGTGAGGGAGACTGCCCCGATAGTCCGGATAACTGTTCTTATCGTCGGTAATGGGCCAGACATTGAAGTGAGATGGGGCTGAGTAGGTGAGCGGCGTCTGAGCAGTCGCCGAGCGGGATCGCGAGGGTCTGTGCCATCGCAAAGTAGATCGGATCAGAGTGCGGGCACGATGGGTTGAAGACGCCGTGTGACCGCCGCGCGAGGTCGACATCTTGACTGGCGACGTGTCCGTGAGAGGGTGGATTCATCGCCACCTGCTTCCACCTAGGGCGTGCCTCCTAGCCTCTGCGGGAGGATGAGGCAGGCTTGGGGCGTGTCGCGTACTCGCACTCTCTCGGATGCTGCGTGGGCTTGGATCGAGCCTTTGATGCCGGTCGCTTCCGTAACGGGGCCGACTGATGAGATAGACGGCACGCAAGTCGCTCCCACGATGAAGCCGCGCCCTCACGAAGGCGCAACCCCACCGGCGACAGATAGGTTCTGAGCTTCACGATTGACATGCAAGTAACTACTTGCCTATTGTCGAGGCATGAGCGATGTTTTCCGAGCTCTTGCCGATCCCACCCGGCGGCTGATCCTGGACGAGCTGGCGGAACGCGACGACCAGAGCCTGTTCGAGATCTGCAGTCGACTCGTCATGAAGCACGGAAACACATCCTCACGACAGGCGATCTCCCAGCACCTCGCGGTACTAGAGGACGCAGACCTCGTCCACTCGTGCCGGGCCGGACGCACGAAAATCCATCGACTCAACCCCGAGCCACTCCGCTCCCTCACTGCGCGCTGGCTCACCACACACTGAGGAGCACGACCATGCAGGCACGCATCCACGTCACGAGCGTCTTCGTCGACGATCAGGACAAGGCACTCGCCTTCTACACCGACAAGCTGGGCTTCGTCACGAAGCACGACATCCCGGTCGGTCAGTTCCGGTGGCTGACCGTCGTCGGAGCCGACGCCCCGGACGGAGTCGAACTGCTCCTCGAGCCTGACGAGAACCCAGCGACCCAGGCGTTCAAGAAGGCGCTCGTCGCAGACGGAATCGCCGCGGCATCCTTCGCAGTCGACGACGTGCACGCGGCACATCGTGAGCTCGAGGAGCAGGGCGTGACATTCCTCCAGCCCCCGACACCGATGGGCCCCGTCACCAGTGCGGTGCTCGACGACACGTGCGGCAACCTGATCATGATCTCGAGCCCAGCCTGATGGCCGCCACGCGCAACGCGTTCGACAGCGCGGGACGGAAGGTCGGCGACTGGTCGGAGCCAGATGCCCACGGTGGTGTCATGGTCGGTGAATACGTCGACGGCGACCGGCAGGGCCTCTGGCGACACTTCTTCGCGGACGGCCGGCTGCGCTCGCAGGGCGAGTACCGCAACGGCGCACTTCACGGAAAGTGGACGTGGTATCGCGCAGCCGGCGGGATGCTGCAGCGGGGCGGCTTCTTCGAGGGCGAGAAACACGGCCGCTGGGAGCGCTGGACCGCCGAGCAGACATTGATCGACAGCGGGGACTGGTCGCACGGCAAGAAGATCGGCGACTGGATCAGCTACAACCCGGACGGCACCGTGCGACGCACCACGCACCACCGCGGCCGTCCGCTCGCTTCAAGCTAGGGCGTGTCTCCTAGCCTCTGCGGGAGGATGAGGCAGGCTTGGGGCGTGTCGCGTACTCGTACTCTCTCGGATGCTGCGTGGGCTCGGATCGAGCCTTTGATGCCGGTCGCTTCGCGTAAGGGCGGGCGGCCATTCCAGGATCATCGTCGCGTTGTCGAGGGGATCGTGTGGCGGTTCCGGACGGGTTCGCCGTGGCGGGATCTGCCGGCGGAGTTCGGGCCGTGGCAGACGGCGTGGAAGCGGCACCGCCGGTTCAGCGCGGACGGCACTTGGGATGAGATCCACGCGGAGATCCTCGCTGATGCGGACGCTGTGGGCGAGATTGACTGGGCTGTCAGCGTGGACTCGACGATCAACCGTGCGCATCAACACGCGACGAACCTCCCGCGCGACACAGGGGGCTCTGTCGAGTTACAAGAATCTGCGCGAGGAGCCGCCTGACCATGCGATTGGTCCGCCACGGGGTGGTTTGAGCACGAAGATCCATCACCTCGTCGACGGGCGCGGGCTTCCGCTGGTCGTGCTCGTCGGTCCCGGTCAGGCCGGGGATGCGCCGATGTTCCCGGTGCTCATGGATCACCTCAGCGTCGCCCGGGTCGGCCCGGGCAGACCACGCACCCGACCGGAGCGGGTCCGCGCCGATAAGGCGTACTCGTCGCGTGCGATCCGCACCCATCTGCGCGATCGTGGCATCGTCGCCGTGATCCCCGAGCCGTCCGACCAGCAAGGAAACCGGAAACGACGCGGCTCCCGTGGCGGCCGACCGGTCAGCTACGACATCGAGGATTACAAGGGCCGCAACGTCATCGAGCGCGGCTTCAACGAAGACAAGCAGTGGCGCGGCCTCGCGACGCGCTACGACAAACTCGCGCTCACCTACCGCGGCGGCGCCGTCCTACGAGCCATCACCCTCTGGCTCAAGCGGTTAGGAGACACGCCCTAGGTCGCGCCTCTTGGCACAGGTTTCGTGGGGACAGACGAATCGAGGCTCCGGCGTGGGCAAGTTCATCTACGAGGGCAGCGTGAAGGTCGAGATCGAAGACCGTGCTCTCACTCACCTGCAGCTGGTGATGACGTCCAAGCTCCGCCGAGGTGAGCCGTTCGCGTTCTCCTGGAAGGAGGACTCCAGCGTCGGCGGCGGCCGCACGACGGTGTGGGTGAACGCCGGCTCGAGCATGGCGTTCAAGTTCTACGGCAGCCGCGCCCCGAAGGTGAACCGCGCGTGGATCGACGCTCTGGCGTACATTGCGAACTCACCCGCGGGGCTGCATCTCGTGCCGGAGCCGCAGGAGGGCTCGGCGGCACAGCAGGATCTGGCGGCTGCCTCGGTCTGAGAGAGCGCAGGGGCGCATCGACGAGAGAAAAGAGCCGCCCGACAACGAGAGTGTGGGCGGCTCTTCGGGGAGCTGGTCAGGCGCTGTGTGATGCGCGCCAGTCGGCGGGCAGCGTGTGCCCGGACATCAGCGCATCGTAGCTGTAGTTCAGGCTCGCCATGATCGCCTCGAGGTCTTCTGGGGATCTGGCGGGCCGGTGGTCACTGTCGTCGACGCCGGCGAGGTAGTCGCGAACGAAGCGACCTTCGTCCCCATCTCTGCGCAGCTGCGCGGAGAGCCACAGATGGAACGGGGAGTGTGCCTCGCGGATCGCCAGCGGAGTCGCCAGCGCCGAGTCGATCGGTTCGCCCTTCTCAGCCAATTCGATGACGGCCTTCAGGCGGGCGTATCCGGGAGGCATGAAGTGATCGCCGCGACGCTTCCCGAAGCTGCGGTCGGTACCCAGACGCAGCCACGTCAACTCGTTGGTCGGGATGGCGATGTCGAAGTTAGGCGCCTCGAGGTCGCCGTCGTTGTACCGCAGCGGGAGTCCGAGGGCGGCGGCCGCCCAGATCATCGTCCCGTCGCTCACATACCCGTCGACGGTCCCGGCGAGGAACTCTTCTGCCCGGTGCTTGAGCTGGTGGCTGCCCTTCCATGTGCTGCGCGTGGCGAGCTCGGCGGCCGACGGTGCGCTGAACATGCGGAGGAACTCGATCGACATGATCACACCGCGCAGCAGGTCGGCATCGAGGTCGTCGAGCAGAGGCGTGGAGGCGCCGAACCCATGACGACCGAGGACGGAAGCGATGTGGTTCGACCCGATCTGCGGGTGGTTCTCGAGGGTGCGCAACAGGTCGCGCACGACGGCACGATCGCCGAGGATGCCCTGGTGAAGGGGATCCTCGATGAGGCGCAGCGCCTCGGTGTAGTTCACGTCGGCGGCGTCACGCCAGGCCTTCGCGTCGCGGGTGATCGCCGGGTGGCGGTCGGTGGTGGTGGTGGTAGTCACAATGTGCTCATCTCTGGACGTCGTATCCCACGCCTACGAGGCCCTCACGAGGAGGTGACTCGAAAAGGTACTGCAGCTCTGGATCCGCCTCGGTTGTCCTCTGCGTTCGACCCGCGTGGGGGATCGAACTCGGAGCGTGGCGGTCCAGACCGCCGAAGTATCCCTATAGGTTCGGGGTCCGACATGCTGGTCGAATGCGCCTGGATTTCAGGTACGAAGAGGAGACCGCCGGGGTGAGAGGTACTGCTCACTGAACCGCTCAGTTCCGCTCGATTGCTGGGGGTCTGTCTCGGAGTGCCCCAGTAATTAAGCGCTCGGGAGCGCACGAAAACCGCGGAATCATGCGGAAGTTGGGTGCGGGGTCAGAAGCCCTGGCAACACGCGGGGGCTTATGACCCGTGCTGCTTGCGCCGTCGCGACAGCGTGACCGCGCGATCGTCTCGTCAGTCGGGATGGTTCGGCCATCACGCTCCGCGAGTGCCTCGGCGTGAAGAGCTTCCAGGTCCGTGCGGATCTCGCGTAGCCGCTGCAGGCGGGCGGATTCGTCATGATCGATCATGGGGCGTCCCTTCGGCTCAATGCGTCGTCGGCAGCGTAACGCGGTCTGTCATGGTCGACTCGGTTCGAGCACCGACGGTTCGATTGGGCTCGAGCAGGCCGCTGGTAGGGTCGGTAGCTCTGCCCGACAGCCATGCCGAACGTCCGTGTCTCACAGAAGCCCCCCATGACTGCCTCACATACCTCTGCGCCCGCCGTATCCATTCGACGACCTATGGGGGTGATGGCGGCCACTGCTCTAGGGCTCGCGGCCCTCGCCCTGTCGGTCCTCGTCCCGACGTCTGCGTCTGCGGCGCCGTCCGCAGACGATCTCGAGAGCGTTCTTTCCCAGCGTGTGAACGACCTGGTCGGAATCGACGCCACCGGCGCCGCCGTCGTCGTCACGCAGGGCGACAGCCGCCTGTTCGCCATCGCTGAAGGGTACGCGGACGCACAGCTCACCCAGCCGCTCACCCTCGCGACGCGCACGCCGGTCGCCTCGGTGTCGAAGATGACCACCGCACTCGCGGCGCTCACCCTGGACGCCGAAGGCGTCATCGACCTGTCCGCTGACCTGCTCGAGATGGACGACGTGCCCCTCGAGGACGGTCGCGCCGAGCGTGATCGGTTGCCGGTGACGGGCTGGAACATCCTGACCCATCACGCGGGGATCTCCGAGTCGGTCCTGCTGTTCCCGGGCGCGGAAGGTGTCACGGAGGATCAGCCGCTCGCGACGTGGCTGGAGGAGCACCCGCCCGTGCTCCGGCACGCGCCCGTCGGCCTTCACTACTCAGCGCTCCAGGGCCACACGCTTGTCGGCGCGCTGATGGAGACGGCGACCGGCGACACGTTCGACGAGGTCATGGACGAGACTGTCTTCGACGTCGTCGGTGCGCAGACCGCCTCGTACCGCGAGGAGCCGGGAGACGCGGAGCTCAGCGCGCCGGCCGATGACGGGTGGGTGTCGACGCCGTGGCCGTTCGCCCCCGAGCGCCCCGCATCCGCCCTGGTGTGGAGCGCGAACGACGCCGACGCTCTGCTGCGGGCGCTCTCGCCCGAGTCCGATGTCCTTCCGGCTGAGGTGCGGTCGGCAGCGCTCACCACGGCGGTTCTTCCCGCGCACGGCGGCACGGGGCACACGGGGGTGTTCTTCGACGAGGTGCGCGACGGTGTCCGGGTGCTGGAACACACTGGCGCGAACGGCGTCGCGAGGGTCGCGTATCTGCCGGACGCCGACATCGGCGTGTACGTCGCCACCACCTCCGAACAGGCCGCGGCAGGGGAGATGACGGATGCCGTCATCGACGACGTCGCCCGTTGGGCGTCGGAGAGCGGACTCGCCGGCGCGCCCGTCGCGGCACCGCGTGAATCGATCCACCCGGCCTGGGCTCCCGCAGCGATGCATGCGGACGCCTCGGGGTTGTTCGCGGAGCGCCTGTTCGTCGACCGGCCGTTCGAACGAGGCCTGCGAGCCCTCCTCGGGCAGGTGCAGGTCCACGTCGACGGCGACCTCCTGCGGATCGGTGATCGCGAGTACACCGCTGATGGGGAGAATCGGTGGTGTTCGACGGAGGGATGCGTGACTGCCGTGCGGACGGAGAGCGGTGCCGTCCAGCTGCTGCGCGGAGACCGGGGAATGCTCGAGCAGACCCTCGACGCCGTTCCCTGGTGGCGCGACGGGGGCATCGCCCTCGCGTCCCTGGCCGTCGTCCCGGTGCTGGGAATCGTCGTTCTCGTTTCCGGTATTCGCGCGGCAGTTCGTCGCCGCAAGGGAGAGGAGAGCGCGAACGCGCCGTCGCGAATCGTCGCAGGAGTCTGGGCAGGACTCACCATCGTCGCCGCGGCCGGGTCCGTGGCTGTGCCGCTGCTGCCGTTGATCGATTCGCAGGCGTTCCCGCCGCTTGCACCGGACTCGCCGGTCGTGATCGTCGTCTCGGCGCTGGCGATCGCTGCTTTCGCCGCAGGGGTGGTCTGGCTGTTCTCCGCAGGTCGCGCGCTTCGTCGTCGTGCGATCGTCGGCCGCATCGTTACCATTGCCGGCGCCGTCCTCGGTGTCGCCGCGACGCTCACCCTCATCGACTGGACCCTCATCCCCGCAGGGGTGTGAAGGTCGCGACCCGAAGGGACGACCATGACCTCGAGACCCACGCCCGCGTACGTCCCCATCGCCGTCGTCGGCGCGGTCTGCCTCACCGCGATCGCCCTGTTCGGGATGTCGATGGTCCGCGAGGCGCACCAGGAAAGAGCTGATCGGATCTCGCAGTGCCGTCAGGTTGTGCTCGAGACGTACGCGGCCTCCGCCGGCGGCGGCATCGACCTCGCGGCCGATCTGGTCGCCTGCGACCGGGAGGCATAGCCTCACCAGGATGCGCTCACGCGGGCGACTTCCGCTCGATTGCTGGGGGTCTCCGTCGACGTAGCCCAGCAATCGAGCACCTGGGAGCGCAGGAAATCCGTGAGACTCCGCGGACGTTCACGACGGGGTCATAAGCATCGACGGCACTGCGCAGCTTATGACCTCGGGCGAAGAGTCTGTCCCCTGAATGGCCTACAGACGGTGCGCGTGAGGGTACGTAGCTTGGAAGACGGTGGAGCGCCCGCCTTCCCCGCCGGGGCTGGATGCTGAGGGTGGTGACCATGTCCATTCGATCGAACCTTGAAACGCCTGGAACCAGAGCGCCTACGATCGCGGTGCTGATCAGCTGCGCTCTCGCCGTCGCTGTCGTGGTGACTCTGCTGGTCTCGCTGCCCGCCATCTCCACCGGTACTGCCGGTGGGCTGATGGGGTGGGCACTACCGTTGCTTGCCGCGGCGATCGTAGCGATCGTGATCTCGTCAGTGTTTCTCACGCGGAGAGCAAGCCGATAAGAGAATCATCTGTCGAAGACGGGCCGTCCGGGTCACAATCCGGGCGGCCCCTCCCTGTGCGAGTGGGGCATGTCCAGCCCGAAACGGCGCAGCCAAGCGCGGTGATAGCCGGGCGCCGCGTGGCGACGACCATGCGTATCACCGGCGACGACGATGTCGGCGTAGCGGGAGAGCAATCCATCCCACCCGTCAAGATCGGCGACGCGTTCGATGACTGGCAGACCGTTCGCAGCGAGGCTCGACTTCCGGGTGTTGCACATCGCGTGCAGCGTGGTGAGGTTGCTGGCGTCGTCCGAACCGCCGCTGGCATGCGCGACAACATGGTCGGCTTCGGGCGCGAGTGCCCAGTAGGCCGGGTGCACGGTGCCGCGGCGGTAGTGGGCGTAGTACGGGAACTCGTCGGGGAACACGTCACTGATCGCGACGAGGATGCATCGCGGGATGGTGCGGCCGCCGCAGTACGTGCAGAGGAATCCGTCGCGTAAGAAGACCTCGGCGCGGGTGCGGTCGGAGACCCGGCGTGAAGTGCGGGTCTCGCTGCCAGCAGCGGTTGCACCGTGCAGCGTGAGCCTGCCCATCCAGACCTCGCCAGCGATCGGGGCGAGGAGCCGTCGGGCGTCCTCGATGGACTGCGGCAGGGCCTCGGTGGCAGCGTCCAGGACGCCGCTGTACCTGGCGGCCGCGTCGCTTCGGAGCTCGTCGACTTCCCGACTCACGTGGTCACGTCCCCGTCGACGGTCTGGCTGGCGTCGGGGGCCTCGCGGGCACGCATGACGGCGCCCATGCCGACGAGGCCGGCGAAGCGCGCGGCGTCGCGGCCGCCGATGATGCGGTTGAGGGTGAACTTCGGCGGGAACTGCCGCAGGAGGAAGTCCTCATCGTCGAAGGGCGAAGGCGTGTGCCGCGCGAAGATTCGCGTGGTGTCGAGGGCGCGGAAGCTGTCGATCGAGAGGATCGATGTCTCTGCGGTGGCCCAGAGGAGCCGGTCGAACTGCTTCTGATTCGTCCAGTGCTGGCGAATGCGCTTGGCGATCCCGATGGACTTGTTCGTGCCGCCGACATAGACCTGCCGGTACTCGTCGAGCACCATGACGTAGAGCCCGGGAACACCATCCCACTGGGTGAGATCTGTCACTTCGAGCATGCCGTCGAGGCTTCCGATGCCCGCCTGCAGGGCAGCTTCGAACTCGGCCGGGTCGAGGGAAGCGAAGAAGGTCATGTTCAGGTCGTAGTTCGCCAGCACGTCGACGCGGTGGGCTTCGCACCACTCGTCGGTGAGGATGCGGTGCTCGGCGTCCTCGTAGATGTGGTCCAGGCGGTCCCAGAGCTCCGGGTTATCGTCTCGCGTCCACCGGTCCATCGACGAGCACTTGTTGATCGTCGCGTAGGTGTCGCGGGAGATGCGGAGACCGAGTCCGCGCATGCTGCGCACGGTGGTGCCGAAGTGCGTGGCAGTGTCCGTACCGCCGGCGCGCGGTTTGCCGCGGTGGGGGAGGGCGACGGCGACGCCCCAGACCTTGCGTGCGCGCTGGG
>Ga0182739_1004762_pt1 | contig 11043 bp, 8 predicted proteins | sample eDN5th30CBELigBY_FD_128873 | JGI IMG/M metagenome (GOLD analysis project Ga0182739, IMG submission 128873) | Enriched backyard soil microbial communities from Emeryville, California, USA - eDNA 5th pass 30_C BE-Lig BY (version 2) (version 2) | ecosystem: Environmental > Terrestrial > Soil >...
GGGTCTTACGCACGGTGTACATGCAGAACCGACAACATTTGGTTTAAAACTTGCTTTATGGCTTGAAGAGATGCGCCGTAACTTAGTACGTTTTGAAGAAGCTGCAAAAGTAATCGAAACAGGTAAAATGAGTGGGGCAGTAGGAACATATGCGAATATCAACCCACGTGTTGAGAGCTATGTATGTGAACATCTTGGATTGGCAGCAGCTCCGATCTCTACACAGACATTGCAGCGTGACCGTCATGCCCAGTATTTCTCTACACTGGCTTTGATTGCTACATCAATTGAAAAGTTTGCGACGGAAATCCGTGGACTGCAAAAATCCGAAACACGTGAAGTGGAAGAAGGATTTGCGAAAGGGCAAAAAGGTTCATCAGCTATGCCGCATAAGCGAAATCCGATCGGCTCTGAAAATATGACAGGTATGGCACGATTAATGCGCGGCTATATGCTGACAGCTTATGAAAATGTAGCTTTATGGCATGAACGTGATATTTCACATTCTTCAGCTGAACGCGTTATAATTCCGGATGCCACAATTACATTAAATTATATGTTAAATCGTTTCGGTAATATTTTGAAAAACTTAACTGTATTCCCTGACAATATGAAACGCAATATGGAGCGTACATTTGGCCTGATCTATTCACAGCGTATTTTACTTGCGTTAATCGACAAAGGATTATCACGCGAGGAAGCGTACGATACGGTTCAGCCATTAACAGCGCGTGCTTGGGATGAGCAAACACAATTCCGTCCGCTTGTGGAAGCTAGTGAAAAAATCACAGCGTATTTATCACCGGAAGAAATTGAGGACTGCTTTGACTACAACTACCATATTCAGAATGTTGATTTGATTTTCGAACGTTTAGGACTTAACTAACTAATCATTAATCAGGAGGAATACGTCATGAATAAAGGGCAGCTTTTATATGAAGGGAAAGCAAAACGACTCTATACAACAGAAGATACTGAAATACTTTTTGTTGAATACAAAGATAGTGCAACAGCATTTAATGGCGAGAAAAAAGCCGAGATTGCTGGCAAGGGAAATTTAAACAATCAAATTACGACATTGCTTTTCGAGAAGTTACAAGAAAACGGAATTGAATCACATTTCGTAAAAAGACTTTCAGCAAACGAACAGCTTGTACGTAAAGTCGAAATTATTCCAATCGAAGTTGTTACACGCAATATTGCTGCAGGCAGCCTTGCTAAACGTCTAGGCTTGGATGAGGGCACATTGCTTAAGCGTCCGATCGTCGAATTTTACTATAAAGATGATGCATTAGGTGATCCGATGATTACAACAGAGCATATTGAAGTGCTGGATATCGCAACACCAAAGGAAGTAGAACAGCTATATAATGCGGCACTGCATGTGAATGAAGTGCTGCGTCCAATCTTTACTGCTGTTGGTGTAACGTTAGTCGACTTCAAACTGGAATTTGGTCGTGATAAAGACGGCAATATTTTACTTGCCGATGAAATTTCTCCTGACACTTGTCGTTTATGGGACTCTAATACAAAGCAAAAACTTGATAAAGACGTATTCCGCCGCGATTTAGGCAATCTTACGGAAGTATATGAGATTATATTACAAAAACTTGGAGGCAACTAACTCATGAAGAAAGTTAAAATATATGTAACATTAAAAGAAAGCATCCTGGATCCTCAAGGTTCTGCAGTTCAAGGCTCACTGCAAAAAATCGGTTATGGTGAAGTTTCTGACGTACGTATTGGCAAGTATTTGGAAGTTACAATCGAAGATACTGACCGTGATATTGACACAATCGTTAAAGAAATGTGCGAAAAAGTATTAACGAACACGGTGATTGAAAAGTACCGTTACGAAGTTGAGGAGGCATAATACGATGAAATTTGCAGTACTCGTTTTCCCGGGGTCTAACTGTGATATCGACATGTTTCATGCGATTAAGGACGAGCTAGGTGAAGAAGTAGAATATGTTTGGCATACAGCTACAAGTCTAGACGGATTTGACGGGGCATTAGTGCCTGGCGGTTTCTCATATGGAGACTATTTACGTTGTGGCGCAATGGCAAACCAATCAAACATTATGTCAGCTTTAAAAGAATTTGCTGCACAAGGCAAACCCGTGTTAGGTGTTTGTAACGGATTCCAGATTTTAACGGAAGCTGGGCTGTTACCAGGAGCTCTTATCCGCAATAAAAACCTGAAATTCATGTGCCGTACAGTACAGCTAAAAGTTGAAAACAACCGTACATTATTTACTAATGGATATGAAGAAGGAGAAGTCATCAATATACCGATCGCACACGGTGAAGGCAACTACTACTGTGATGACGAAACATTAGCTTCTTTACAAGCGAATAATCAGATTGTCTTTACATATGAAGGTGAAAATCCGAACGGATCTTTAGCGGATATTGCTGGAATCATCAACAAAGAAGGCAATGTACTCGGAATGATGCCGCATCCTGAACGTGCTGCAAATGAAATCGTTGGTGGCGCAGATGGTCTTAAACTATTTAAATCAATTGTGAAGCAGTGGAGGGAACAGCATGTTAACAACTAATTTCGAACCAACACCAGAGCAAATTAAGGAAAAACGTCTCTATGCAGACATGGGGATGTCAGATGCGGAATTTGACTTAGCAATTGAAAAATTAGGTCGTATTCCAAACTGGACGGAAACAGGTCTTTTCTCGGTAATGTGGTCTGAGCACTGCTCTTATAAAAAATCGAAGCCAGTACTTCGTAAATTCCCGACAAAAGGTCCTCAAGTACTGCAAGGCCCTGGTGAAGGTGCCGGCATTGTTGACATCGGTGATGAACAGGCAGTTGTTTTCAAAATGGAATCCCATAACCATCCATCTGCAATTGAACCATACCAAGGTGCTGCAACAGGTGTAGGGGGAATTATCCGTGACGTTTTCTCTATGGGTGCCCGCCCGATTGCGATGCTGAACTCTTTACGTTTTGGAGAATTAAAATCAGCGCGCGGCAAATATTTATTTGAAGAAGTCGTAGCCGGTATTGCAGGGTACGGTAACTGTATCGGTATTCCGACAGTAGGCGGAGAAATTGCTTTTGATCCTTGCTATGAAGGGAATCCGCTTGTAAATGCAATGTGTGTCGGATTAATCGATCATAAGGATATTCAAAAAGGCGTTGCTGCAGGTGTTGGAAATACTGTTATGTACGTTGGTGCGAAAACAGGTCGTGACGGAATTCATGGTGCAACATTCTCATCTGAAGAATTGACAGAAGATACTGAAGAAAGTCGCTCGGCAGTACAAGTTGGTGACCCATTCATGGAAAAATTACTTCTTGAAGCTTGTCTGGAAGTTGTAAAATCAGATGCATTAGTTGGTATTCAGGATATGGGTGCAGCAGGTCTTACTTCATCTTCAGCAGAAATGGCTTCTAAAGCCGGTACGGGTGTAGAGATGAACTTGGACTTAGTTCCTCAACGTGAGACTAATATGTCAGCTTATGAAATGATGTTATCTGAATCTCAAGAACGTATGCTGATTGTTGTAAAAGCAGGCCGTGAAGATGAAATCAAAGCGATTTTCGATAAATATGATCTTGATGCAGTAGCTGTAGGGAAAGTAACAGAAGATAAAATGCTTCGTTTACTTCACAAAGGTGAAGTGGTAGCAGAAGTACCTGCAGATGCATTAGCTGAAGATGCACCGGTTTATAATATGCCGGATGCTGAGCCAGCTTACTTTGCACAATATCAGGCAATGGAAAATGCAGAACCAAAAGTAACAGATTACAAAGAAACGTTAACAGCACTTTTAAAAGCACCGACAATCGCTTCAAAAGAGTGGGTTTACGATCAGTATGACTATCAAGTACGTACGAATACAGTTGTAGCACCAGGTTCGGATGCCGCAGTATTACGTGTACGTGGTACAAATAAAGGCTTGGCGATGACGACAGACTGTAATGCTCGCTATATTTATCTTGATCCGACAACTGGCGGAAAAATTGCTGTTGCTGAAGCAGCACGTAACATCGTATGTTCTGGTGGACAACCACTTGCAATTACAGACTGCCTAAACTTCGGGAACCCGGAAAAACCGGAAATCTTCTGGCAAATCCAAAAATCAGCAGACGGTATTGCGGAAGCTTGTTTAGCACTGGACGCACCAGTAATTGGCGGTAACGTATCCATGTACAATGAGCGTTCAGGCGAAGCGGTTTACCCAACACCAACAATCGGTATGGTTGGATTAGTAAAAGATTTAGCGCATGTTACAACACAGGAAGTTAAAGCTGCCGGTGATGTTGTGTACGTAATCGGTGATACAAAAACAGAATTCGGTGGTTCTGAATTACAAAAGTTAATTGAAGGCTGCATTTCAGGTAAAGCACCTTCAATCGATTTAACAGTCGAAGCGGCACGTCAACAATCGATTTTGGAAGCAATTCAGGCAGGACTAGTTCAGTCAGCGCATGATGTTTCTGAAGGTGGAGTTGCGGTTGCATTGGCGGAGAAAACATTCGCTGCAAAAGGTTTAGGTTTAGACGTAGCATTAACAGGTTCTGCAACGACGGCTCTATTCTCAGAGTCACAATCACGCTTTGTAGTAACAGTGAAAGCTGAACATGCAGCAGGCTTTGAAACAATCGTAAAAGACGCACAAAAAATCGGTACAGTAACAGACGACGCGAACATTAAAATTAGCGGAGAAACTGGTGTACTTGTTGAAGGTACTGTGGAGGAATTCCGTTCTGCCTGGAAAGGAGCAATTCCATGCTTGCTGAAATCAGAGGCTTAAATGAGGAATGCGGCGTATTTGGCATTTGGGGCAACCAAGATGCAGCGCACTTAAGTTATTACGGTTTACACGCATTACAGCATCGCGGACAGGAAGGAGCTGGTATCGTCACAACTGACGGTAATCAGCTTCAGGCTGTACGCGGCGAAGGTCTTGTAAATGACGTGTTCAATGAAGATAAATTACGTAAAGTAGTAGGGCACGCAGCAATTGCGCATGTACGATACGCAACAGCAGGCGGCAAGGGGCTGGAGAATGTTCAGCCATTGTTATTCCGTTCTTCAACTGGTTCATTGGCAATTGCCCATAATGGGAACTTGGTAAATGCTACACATTTAAAACAGTTTTTAGAGCGTTCCGGCAGCATTTTCAACTCGACGTCCGATACAGAAGTTGTTGTCCATCTTATTAAAAAATCAAAACACTCTCCATTTCGTTCAAAAGTGAAAGAAGCATTGTCTCTATTAAAAGGTGCCTTCTCTATTATTTTACTGACGAATGACCAAATGATTGTTGCGCGTGACCGAAATGGGTTGCGTCCGCTTTCACTCGGTAAGCTAGGGGATTCTTATGTAGTTGCATCTGAAACATGTGCATTTGATTTAATCGGTGCAGAATACGTACGTGAAGTGGAACCTGGGGAGTTATTGATCATTTCAAATAATGGTCTTGAAATCGACAGCTATGTTGAAAGGGACAAACGTACGATGTGCGCAATGGAATATGTATACCTTGCACGTCCTGATTCGAATATTGATGAAGTGAATATCCATATGGCACGTAAACGTATGGGGAAAGAACTTGCAAAAGAATGTGCCCATATTGAAGCGGATGTCGTTACAGGAGTTCCAGACTCATCTATTTCTGCGGCAATCGGATTTTCTGAAGCGAGTGGTATTCCATACGAGCTTGGTTTAATTAAAAACCGCTATGTTGGGCGTACTTTTATCCAGCCGACACAAGAACTTCGCGAACGCGGTGTAAAAATGAAGCTTTCACCTGTCGTACAAGTCGTAAAAGGAAAACGTGTTGTAATGGTGGATGATTCAATCGTACGCGGTACAACATCGAGACGTATTGTACGCATGCTGAAAGAAGCAGGTGCGGCAGAAGTGCATGTAGTCATTTCTTCACCGCCAATGACAGACCCTTGTTATTACGGAATCGATACATCGACACATGAAGAGCTGATTGCATCAAGCCACAGTGTGGAAGATATACGGGTAGCAATTGAAGCGGACACGCTGACATTTTTATCGCTGGAAGGTATGGTCCGTGCAACGAACCGACCGTTTGAAGATGAAAATGGCGGACTATGTGTGGCATGCTTTACAGGTAAATACCCGACAGAAATTTTCCCGGACACAGTGTTACCACATGAAAAAGACTGTTAGAAATTAAGGAGGAGCAAGTACATTATGTCAAAAGCATATGAACAGGCAGGCGTAAATATTGAGGCAGGTTATGAAGCAGTAAAACGTATGAAATCACATGTTGAGCGTACAAACCGTTTAGGTGTGATGGGAACGTTTGGCGGCTTTGGAGGCATGTTTGATTTGTCTGCACTGAACTTAAAGGAACCAGTTCTTATTTCAGGTACTGACGGTGTCGGAACGAAACTGAAGCTTGCATTTATGGTTGATAAACACGATACAATCGGAGTGGACTGTGTTGCAATGTGTGTAAATGATATCGTTGCACAGGGTGCTGAGCCACTTTACTTCCTTGATTATGTTGCGGTAGGAAAAGCCGAGCCTGCAAAAATCGAGCAGATTGTAAAAGGTGTCGCGGACGGTTGTGTACAGTCCGGTGCAGCATTAATCGGTGGAGAAACAGCTGAAATGCCGGGGCTTTACGAAGAGGATGAGTATGATTTAGCTGGTTTTGCTGTAGGTGCTTGTGAAAAATCGGACATCATTACAGGGGAAAAGATTGTGGAAGGCGACGTTTTAATCGGTCTTGCTTCTAGTGGTGTACATTCAAACGGCTATTCATTAGTACGTAAAGTTGTGTTCGCGGACAATGAAATTGCGGTTGATGCAGTAGTGGAAGGCTATGAAGACCTTGGCCCAATCGGCGAAGCGCTTCTTGTTCCTACAAAGCTTTATGCAAAACCTGTTTTAGCAGCACTTAAAGCTGCAGATGTACACGGTTGCGCACACGTAACAGGCGGGGGCTTCTATGAAAACTTGCCGCGTATGATGCCACAAGGTTTGGCAACGGAAATTGATTTAGGGTCTTGGCCAGTGCTGCGCATCTTTGAATTTTTAAAAGAAAAAGGTGCATTGGCGGATAAAGATTTATATAACGTATTCAACATGGGAATCGGCTTTGTTATTGCAGTTCCAGCAAGTGAAGCAGATAAAGTAATCGCAGCAGTGGAAGCTGAAGGTGAAAAAGCTTACACAATCGGTCGCGTTGTAAACGGTGAAGGTGTTATTTTCAACGGCGAACATGATGGGAGCTTAGTGTAATGGGTACGAAACTTGCCGTATTCGCATCTGGAAGCGGTAGTAACTTTCAGGCCATCCAGGAAGCGATTAGTCGCGGTGAACTTAATGCGACGATCAAACTGGTAGTTACGGATAAGCCGGGTGCTTATGTTGTAACACGTGCACAAAATTTCGGTATACCTGTTACGGAGTTTGCACCGAAAACCTTTGCCGACAAGGCATCTTATGAATCAAAACTTGTTGAACTGTTAAAAGAACGAGAGATTGAATGGATTATATTAGCAGGTTATATGCGCCTAGTCGGGGAAACGCTATTATCGGCTTATGAGCATCGGATTATCAATATTCATCCGTCGCTGCTGCCATCATTTCCCGGGAAAGATGCCATTGGTCAGGCAATGACTCATGGCGTAAAAGTTACTGGTGTGACGGTTCACTATGTTGATGCGGGAATGGATACGGGAAAGATTATCTCGCAAGGAGCAGTAGATGTTGTCGATGGTAACCGTGAAGCGACAGAAGAGCGTATACATAAATTAGAACATGCGCTATACACGAAAACATTACAGCAATTATTCAACACAAATAAGTAAATTCGCATGAGCCGCTCCTGTGAGGGCATTGCTCACCGAAAAAATGAATTGGAGGACCTAATCGTGACGAAACGTGCACTTATTAGTGTTTCAGATAAAAATGGTATTTTAGAATTTGCAAAAGAATTAGTAGCTCTTGGCTATGAAGTACTTTCTACAGGTGGAACAAAAAGTTTATTACAACAAAACAATGTTCCGGTAACAGCAGTAGATGAAGTAACAAACTTCCCGGAAATTTTGGATGGCCGTGTAAAAACATTAAATCCGATGATCCATGGCGGTCTATTAGGTAAGTTTGATGAGCCAAGCCATGTTGCGCAAATGAACGAACATGGCATCCGCCCAATCGAAATTGTATGTGTCAACTTATATCCGTTCGTCGAAACGATTTCAAAACCGGATGTATCTTGGGATGATGCAATTGAAAACATCGATATTGGCGGTCCGACAATGCTACGTTCGGCAGCAAAAAACCATGATTATGTAACGGTAATTGTTGATGCAAATGACTATTCTGCTGTATTGGAAGAATTAAAGGCAGATGGAAAAACGACATTAACAACACGTCGTCGTTTAGCAGCAAAAGTATTCCGCCATACAGCTGCATATGATTCGTACATTTCCAATCATTTATCAAATGCAATTGGCGAAGAGTTCCCGGAAAATATGACGTTAACATATGAACTGAAGCAAACATTACGCTATGGTGAAAACCCTCACCAAAAAGCGGCATTCTATGCAAAACGTTTAGGTTCGGATTTCTCGATTGCCTATGCAACTCAATTACACGGTAAAGAATTATCGTACAACAATATCCAGGATGCAAATGCAGCATTGCAAATCGTAAAAGAATTTGAAATGCCTGCAGCGGTTGCCGTGAAACATATGAACCCTTGTGGTGTCGGTACTGGTGAAACTATCGAAGAAGCATTCAACAAGGCATACGAAGCAGATTCAACATCGATTTTCGGCGGTATCATCGCATTAAACAAAGAAGTAGACAAAGCAACTGCAGAAAAATTATCAGGTATTTTCCTTGAAATCATTATTGCGCCAAGCTTTACTGCAGAGGCATTAGAGATTTTAACGCAAAAGAAAAATATTCGCCTGTTAACAATCGACTTCACACAGGAAAAGCAGGATCAATTCAATGTTGTTGCTGTTGAAGGTGGATTACTTGTACAGGAGCCGGACCGTTTAGGCTTTAAAGATGCCAACATTCAAGTTGTGACAGACCGTGAACCGACTGAAGAAGAGTGGGAAGCATTAAAACTGGGCTGGGCAGTTGTGAAGCATGTAAAATCAAACGCCATTGTTGTTACGGATAAACAAATGACATTAGGTGTTGGTGCTGGTCAAATGAACCGTGTTGGCGCAGCGAAAATTGCCTTTGAACAAGCTGGGGAAAAAGCACAGGGCGCGGCATTGGCTTCGGATGCATTCTTCCCAATGGGCGACACAGTGGAAGCAGCGGCTAAAGCCGGTATTAAAGCGATTATTCAACCAGGCGGCTCAATTAAAGATCAGGAATCAATCGATGCAGCAAACAAGTACGGTATTGCAATGGTATTTACAGGAGTTCGTCACTTTAAACATTAATTAATAAGTTAGCAGTAGAGAAATTATTAAATTTACGTTATAATAGAATAAAGTTTCGCTAATGTTCTGGCCGGACGTTAGCAGAAGCGTTTGCAAATGCTTTATTTATTCTTCTTTCTGGCCGGGAGAGGGGTAAATAAGACGATTGGGTGATTCTTGGCCGGGTCCCCATCGTAACCTAATTTTATTAACAACTGTATCGACTTTGGCCGGGAGGTACGCTGTTAATAATAAAATAATCATTGATTGTAAGATGCACAGCACTACTTTTGGTCGGGTAGCGCAGTGTAAACGACCATTAATGAAAAACGCTCGCCTAAAATTTGGCGGGCGTTTTTTTTATCCAAATTTCTATAAAAGGGGAAGCTAATATGAACATTCTTGTAATCGGTAGTGGTGGTCGTGAACATGCGATCGCGAAGCAATTCAACAATGCACCATCTGTACAAAAGGTATTCGTAGCACCAGGAAATGACGGAATGAAGCAGGATGCACAAGTTGTTGCAATCGATGCACTGGATTTCGCAGCACTTGCACAGTTTGCAAAAGAAAATGATGTGGCTTTAACATTTGTAGGTCCCGAGCAGCCATTAGCAGAAGGAATCGTTGACTACTTCAATGAGCAGGGCTTGGTTATTTTCGGTCCAACAAAAGCGGCGGCTAAAATCGAAGGTTCGAAGTCTTATGCAAAAGAGATTATGAACAAATATAATATTCCGACGGCATCGCATGAAACATTTACAGAAGCAGATAAAGCAGTAGCTTATATTAAAGCGCAAGGTGCTCCAATTGTTATTAAAGCGGACGGATTAGCTGCCGGAAAAGGTGTAATTGTAGCCATGACGGAACAAGAGGCAATTGAAGCGGTGGACGATATGATCGGTAACCAGCGTTTTGGCGATTCTTCTTCACGTGTTGTTGTAGAAGAATTCCTGGATGGCGAAGAATTCAGCTTCATGAGTTTTGTACATAAAGGGCAAATTTATCCAATGGTCATTGCACAAGATCATAAACGTGCATATGACGGCGATAAAGGACCAAATACAGGAGGAATGGGTGCTTATTCACCAGTACCGCAAATTTCTGAAGACATTGTAAAAGTAGCATACGACACAATCGTTGAGCCAACTGTAAAAGCAATGGATGCAGAAGGTGTCTCATTCACTGGTATCCTGTATGCTGGCTTAATTTTAACGTCTAAAGGTCCGAAAGTAATCGAGTTTAACGCACGTTTCGGTGACCCGGAAACACAAGTTGTATTACCACGTATGGCATCTGACTTCGGTGAATTTATGATTAGCTTAATGGAAGTAAAACCATTTGATCTACAATGGAAAGATGAGGCAATGCTAGGTGTTGTAGTAGCAGCTGAAGGCTATCCAGGTGATGTCGTAAAAGGCAATGCTCTTCCTAGCTTAAATGACATCGAACTACCAGTATTCCATGCAGGTACGAAGCTGGTAGATGGCCAGTTCGTCGGGAACGGAGGCCGTGTGCTACTAGTCGCAGCAGAAGCAGCGGATTTAAAGGAAGCGCAGGAAAAAGTATATGCTGAACTTGCGAAAAAAGAGTGGACGAACTTCTTCTTCCGTGGGGATATTGGGTGGAGAACGTTTAAA
>Ga0182739_1004765_pt1 | contig 11032 bp, 8 predicted proteins | sample eDN5th30CBELigBY_FD_128873 | JGI IMG/M metagenome (GOLD analysis project Ga0182739, IMG submission 128873) | Enriched backyard soil microbial communities from Emeryville, California, USA - eDNA 5th pass 30_C BE-Lig BY (version 2) (version 2) | ecosystem: Environmental > Terrestrial > Soil >...
CTCGCGTCAGCGGGGTAGGCACACATATAATGATAGAGTCTACTGTCTCTATTTCGGCAAAGCTATTACTGGCTATGAATCTATGGGACGAAACAACAGACTGCATTTCCGCATCGCTTACATGGGGAAGCGGACTTTTCCCTTTGTTTAACAGCTCGTTTTTTCCTGCATTGACATCTATCCCTGTGACCTGAAAGCCTTTATTAACAAAGGCAATCGCCAGCGGCAGACCTACATATCCCAACCCCACCACGGCGACGGAACGAAGGCGGTGATTCAATTGGTCTCCTATCCTATTACTCATCAGTATCCCTGCCTTTACAAGATGATTTACTTGATTAATATATTAGAGATTCCGATGATGAGGCACGTCTCATGTCCTATCTTTCTAAGAACTTTTCATTATTCCTATATTTGTCTTGGGAGGGTAGATGCCGTTCCTGCTCATCCGTCCCCGTCATAATGTGATAGGAGTATTGATGTCAGGGAAGGGACTGATTGACGATGCCGAAGCAGGGCGTCTCCGTTGTAACCTGTACAAACCGTCCGCGATTTTTCAAACGGCTGTTGAATAATTACAAACGGCAGGGCTGGAAGAAAAAAGAGCTGATCATTGTCTTGAACCGCGATGATATGAAGCTGAAAACCTACCGCGAAAAAACGGAAGAGTATGAAAGCATCTCCGTTTATAAAGTGCCTGAGCATAAAAATTTGGGCTCCTGTCTCAACTACGGCATACGCAAAGCCAAATACGGGATCATCGCCAAATTCGACGATGACGACTATTACGCGCCAAGCTATCTCAAAGGAATGATCCGGGCCATGAAGCGTTCGGGCGCTTCCATCGTAGGCAAGCGCACGTTCTACATGTATTTGGAAGGCAGAAAGCTGCTTCTGCTGATGCGGCCCAAGCGGCAAAACCGGATGGTCCGCCATGTCGCCGGGGCCACCTTGTTCTTTAAGAAAAAGGTGGCCAAGAAGGTCCCCTTCTCCACCCGGCTGAAGTCAGGCTCCGACGTGCGGTTCCTGAGAAAAAGCAGGGCTCACGGCTTTCATATTTATTCCGGGGATAAATACAATTTCGTTGCGATCCGGCGAAAAAGCAAAAAGAATCATACGTGGAAGATCAAGGACAGCAAGCTGCTGAAGGGCAACGCCAAAATCATTGCCGAAACGGAGCATTACCGGAAGCGTGTAAAAAAGAAGTATTCCAAAAAAAGCTAAGCAGGAGCTATAAAAACGAATCTAGATCGCGCCTGAGCGATAAAGATTCGTTTTTTTCGTTTAAAATGGAAGAAAAACGCAGGATTTAAAGGTCATTGGGCGGTAATTCATCATTTTTTCACACTTATTCATGGTCTATTAAGCTTAATTTCACACTTAATTCACAAACCGTTGATAAAGTAAAAAAACAGCAAGCACGAAGTTGAAATGTCGGAAAGGAGAAGCATGAATGGTATTGCAGCGCAGCAAAAAATGGATAGCTGTCATTATTGGGCTGGCTTTGGTCGGCGGCGGTTCCTATTATTATTACACGCATAACGCGAAGAAGCCGGCAGCCACAGCCCAGGAAAATGTCGCAACGATTAAAAAAGGTGCTATCACCTCTTCCGTATCGGGGACTTCTCAGTTCGAGGCGCGGGATATTCAGAATATTATCGCTCCGGTCGACGGTACGATTAAGACGATGAATTTAACGAGGAACCAAGAGGTGAAGAAAGGGGATGTATTGTTCGAAATCTCCGACCTGAGCCTGGAGGCGAATCTTCAGGATGCTCAGGTGACCTTGACGCAGCAGCAAAAGGATTTGGCCGATCTGCAGGAGCAGCAAAACAACATGAAGGTGTATGCTCCGATCAGCGGTACGCTGACGCTGTCCTCCAACCTCGACACCGGTTCCAGCATCAGTAAAAACGGGCGTATCGGCACGATCTCCGATCTCTCCTCCATGACGACCAAGCTGCCGTTCCTGCTGGAAGACGCGGTTCAATTGAAAAAAGGCGATACGATCGACCTGACGGTCGACGGGTTTAACCTGACGAAAACCGCAACGGTCGTTTCCGTCAGTCAGCAGCCTAAAGGCGACGCCAGCGGAGCCAAGCTGCTCGACGTGGAAATCAACGTGAAGAACGACGGCTCGCTGAACGCAGGCATGAATGTGAAGGGCAGCGTGACGCTCGGAGGCAGAACCGCCCAATCCACAGGCAAAGGCGTGCTCGACTTCAATAAAGTCGAAACGGTATTGTCCGCCGCCAGCGGGACGATCGATGAAGTTAACATTAAATCCGGCAACTTCATTAATAAAGGCGAGCTGATCGTTTCGATCACGAACGATACGCTTCAGAACGATATTCTGAACAAGCAGGCCTCCATTGAGAAACAGAAAATTACGATTAACGACTACCAGGATAAGCTGAAGCAGTTAACGATAACCGCTCCGTTCGACGGCGTGTTCTCGACAGACTTTGCCAACAAGAAGACGAATGTGCTGGCAAGCTACCCTGCAGGCTCCAAGATCGAGGCCCAAACCCAGCTTGGCGCCGTAGCCAGCCTGGATTATATGCAGCTTCCCGTTCAGGTCGACGAGCTGGATCTGACCAACGTCAAGGTCGGGATGAAAGCAACGGTTAAGGTCGATTCGATCTCGAACAAAACGTACGAGGGCGAAGTGAACCAGGTTTCTACGGTCGGTACGACAACGAACGGCGTTACTTTCTTCGACGTCGGGATTTCGGTTAAAAACGACGGCCAATTGCGCAACGGCATGACCGCAACCGCCGAAATTATTATTCAAGACAAAAAGGACATCGTGCTTCTTCCTCTTGAGGCGCTTCAGCAGCAGCAGGGCAAGCGCTACGTCACTCTGGTGAAGCCGGACGGCACGAAGGAAGAGAAGCATGAAATCAAAATCGGCATACGCAACAAGACTTATGTCGAGGTTACGGATGGCTTGAAGGAAGGCGATAAAATCCTGATTGCCGCAAGCAAAAAAGAAGCTACTTCTCAAGACGAAATCAACCGGATTCGCCAGCAGTTCCAAAACGGCGGCTTCCAGGGCTGTGGCGGCGGTTTTGGCGGAGGCGGCGGCAGCTTCGGCGGCGGTGGCGGCGCTACCCGTCGAAATTAGGATCCCTCGCAGAAAGGAGGATTGGCAGCAATGAATGCCATCATCGATTTACAAAACATCGTGAAGGAATATCAGCGAGGCACCGAAAAGCTTCGTATTTTAAACGAAATTTCGCTGTCTGTTACAACCGGGGACTTTGTCGCGATCGTCGGACCGAGCGGTTCGGGTAAATCTACCCTTATGAATACCATCGGGTTGCTGGACATTCCCACCTCCGGTTCTTATCTTCTGGATGGCGTCGCAACCGAAAAAATGAGCGATAACCAATTAGCCGAATTTCGCAATTTAAAAATCGGATTTATATTTCAGCAGTTTAACCTGCTCCCTAAGCTTAATGCCATTGAGAACGTAGAGCTGCCAATGATCTATGCAGGCTACAGCAAGAAGGTCCGGCGGGAAAAAGCGCAGGAAATGCTCGAGCTGCTGGGCATGGGCACACGGGGACATCACAAGCCAAGCGAGCTTTCGGGCGGTCAGCAGCAGCGTGTAGCTATTGCCAGAGCACTGTCCATCTCTCCTTCCTTGCTGCTTGCCGATGAACCGACCGGGGCTCTGGATTCCAAGACAGGCAATGAAGTATTGGAGCTTATGATCAAATTGAACGACCAGGGAAACACCATTGTCCTGATTACCCATGACAATCATATCGCCGAGAATGCCCGCCGGGTGATTTCCATCCGGGACGGTCAAATTTTCAAGGATGAGCGCTTGCGTCCTCTGCCTTCGGAATCGGCTCAGGTTCCGGCTTCGGCTTCATCTCCGGTAGAGGTGATGTCATGAAATTGTTTGAATTGATTTACATGGCTATGCGGACCGTCGTCAATAATCCGATGCGGACGCTGCTTACCATGCTGGGTGTCATTATTGGCGTCAGCTCGGTGGTTACCCTGGTAGCCATCGGGCAGGGCACATCGGCTGCGATCGAGAAGCAGTATGAAGCCCTCGGAACGAACTTGATCGTCGTGAACCTGATGGGGAACGGACGGGCCACCCAGCTGGATTATAACGACCTGATGCAGCTGGAGCTGCTTCCGGAAATCCAGACGATTTCGCCGACCATTGTGAAAAGCGGCTCCAATATCAAATATGACCGGACCCAAGAGAAATACACGGTCGTCGGCACGAATCAGAACTATTTAACGCTCATGAAGGGTGAAATCGGGTCGGGCCGGTTTATTTCCGAAGCCGACCTGGAATTCCGCAATCAGATCGTCGTGCTCGGTTCGAATGTCGCCAAAAAGTATTTCGGCAATCTGGACCCGGTTGGAGAAGACGTGAATATTGACGGCGTCGTCTTTACCGTAGCCGGTGTCTTGAAGGAAAAAGGCTCCAATATCAGCGGGGGCGTGTCCCTGGATGATACCGCCTTTGTCCCGCTTATCACTGCACAAAGAGCGTTCAAGCTGGGAAGCATTCGGACCACCTATCTGGAAGCTCCTACGAAAGAGCAGCTTACTATGGCGCAAAACACCATTACGCAGTACCTGACGTATAAATTTAAAAGCTCGGACGGCTTCCAGATTCAAAATCAGGATGAGCTGATGAAAGCGCGTGTCGCCGCCTCCAGCTCGTTAAATAACCAGTTGATCAGCGTAGCCTGCATCTCCCTTCTGGTCGGCGGTATCGGGATCATGAATATCATGCTGGTTACCGTCAGCGAGAGAACCCGGGAGATCGGTATCCGCAAATCCATCGGCGCCAAACGCCGCAATATTCTGATGCAGTTTCTGATCGAAGCGACGGTCATCAGCGGACTGGGCGGGGTTATCGGCTTGCTGCTGGGCAGCGGCCTCGCATTGGCTTGGCCTCTCATTAACCCGGAGCAGCAGACGGTGCTTTCCTTCGACGTAGGGCTGTACTCCTTCTTATTCTCGGTCGGCGTCGGCATGATCTTCGGTTTGTATCCGGCCAACAAGGCTTCCAAGCTGCGTCCGATCGATGCACTGCGTACCGACTAAACTAGCGCAATAGATCACGATTTATGGGAGGAGATTATTTTGAAACACCATTCAAGCAAGCAGCCGTTTCGAGCCAAAAGAACCGCCTGGCTTTGTACGATTGCCGTTTGCACCGCTTTAATAGCTAACGCACCGCTGGCTTCCGCAGGGAAGCCCGGCGTATTTATTGCCAACGATACTTATTTTACATTAGAAAATGCGTCCTTCCTCTCCGGCTCGGATTCGTCCGCTCTGCAGTTCTCGTTGAAAATGCACAACGGAAGCGGCGGCTCGATCGATTTCAACGGCTATGGCGTGCAGATCGTCGACGAGCAAGGCAACAGCTTCCCTGCCAAGCTGACCAGTCAGCAAAACGCCCGCGTCAATGCCGGGCAGGAGCAGCAGTTCAGCTTCGTTTCGCAGATGGGGGTCAACGTGAACCCTCAAAGCCTGAAGGTCCACCTGTTCTCCTGGGATTCCAGCGCACCGTCCTTTATGCGCGGCATCGGTGACCTGGAGGTGGCCCCCGCTGTGTCTAACGGCGGACTGAATCCGGCTCAAGCCATGCTGATCTCGATGAAGGATATCGATTCTTCCTATTCTCCTGAAGCGATGGCGGCAATGCGCATCGGCAACAGCTACCCGGTAACGGAGAACGGTACCCAATACTTATATACGGATCTCTATGTAAGAAACGCAGGCTCCTCGAACTTCCAGCTGCCTTCCGGACTGCAGTTCCGGATCAAGGGAGCCGACGGCTTGACTTACAGCTCGTCGATCGTCAACACCTCGCAGGAGGTGCTGCTGCCGAACAAGCTGAATAAAATTAAAATTCGTACGACGGTGCCCGAGGGCCTGAATGCGGAAAGCACCCGCCTGGAAGCTTTCTACACGGATGCTTCTATAGATCACGTATTGGGCAGCATCCCGCTTGCCGATATGGTAAACGCAATTACTATCGGAACAGAGCAGCCCTACTCGCTGTATGGAACGGATAACGGACTCAAGATTAAAGCCGAGCAGGCCACGGCCGTTAAGCAGGCCGAAGGCATGATGCTTCAAACTACCGTTACCCTTCGCAATGACGGGACCGGCGTGGTGGCTCTGCCGGAGCTGACAGGATTGTTCCAATTGGGTAAAGAAAGCTTGACCGCTGCGGTGCAGGATAAATCGACCGACAGCAGCTTCTTGACGCCGAACCAATCCGCGACTTTCCATTATGCTGTGTCCATCCCTGACGGCGTCGATCCCGGAACGGTGAAGCTGGCTCTATTCGAAGCCGTGAACAGCTCCTCCAACAGCTCGAGCAATTCTTCAAACAATGCTTCGAGCAATTCGAACAGTTCCAGTAATTCGAATAACAACAGCAATTCAAACAGCAGCAGCAGTTCAAGCTCAAGCAATTCAAACAACTCGAACAGCTCCGGGTCTAGCTCCTCGACAAGCGGCAGCACAAGCTCGGGAACGAGCGGCCAATCGTCTTCAAGCTCGTCCGGTTCTTCCAGCTCCACCAAGAACGGTACGTCCGTAAGCTCCAACAGTCTGCCGGTGCTGTTGATCGACCTGACGGGGACGCAGCAGTCCAGCAGCTCCGCCGTTCAGGCAAGACCTTACCAGCTTGGCGATAAGCTGATCCTGGCGCCGAACGGACTGATCGACAAAAATCTGAGCATCTCGCTTGTCGAGCTTCACATGCACGAGAATGAGGATTTCGGTTATAAAACGGCCATCGGTAAATATAAAATTACGAATACCGGCTCCAGCACGCTCACTATACCGGATATCGGAACTGAACTGGTCAACGACAGCGGCATGGCCTTCACCGGAGTGAAACAGGCTTCCTCCATGACAACCATCATGCCGAACACCAGCTATGTGATCAGCTATTCTTACCAGGTTCCGACCGAAACGCAAAATTGGCAGAACCTTGCACTGAACATTATCGATCCGAAAACCGCAGCGCCGAACAAGCTGTCGATCGGCACCTTCCAGGTAGCGGTTCAAAGCGAAGCCATTGACAATGTCATCAGCTTCTATCCGTTCCAGGTCACATTTAACTCTTATGCGATTCAAACCTTGTACAGCTCCGGCTACCAGTACCAGCTGAGCCTCGATTTGACTATCGATCATACGGATAATGTCATCGTGGATCAAAACTTCTCCAAAATGGAGTTCGAGCTGGTCGACGGACTGGGCCGTACGATAGGCACCCAATCGAAGACCTTTACGGGAACCGATAAGCTCATTACCGGCAACCAAAAAATCATATTCAGCGACATTAAGACAGAGCAGTTTGACAACAACATGGTGATTAATGTGTATGAAACCATTGATACGCCATCGGGCACGACCAAACGGCTCGTGAAGCAGTTAAAAGAATAGACTGCACAAGACATGCAAAAACCACCTCGCCTCAAGCGCGCTGCTACCGATTAGCAGCTCCTGAGGAGGTGGTTTTTATTTTTGGGTGCTCGGCACCCGACTTGTCTATCTTGTTGGACTTTACATAATCTTTGGAAGCTTTCTCCATACTAATCATCAATAAGTAGTTCTGCTTGTCCTAGAAAGGAAAGGGGTCCTCCATATGAATCTCCATATTCCGAAGCAGCTGGCTCGATCCCAACCCGCCGGATGGTCTCTTATCCTCATAGGCACTTTATTGCTGACCTGGTCCGCCGCGCAATCGGCGCATGCCCAATCGTATCGAGCCGCTGCGGGGCTGGCTGAATATGCAGCTGCTGATGCCGCTAGCCTGGTCACACTGCAAACGAACCGCGAAGACATCACCGGCGACGGGGTGCCCGATACGATTCGGATCGTCGGCCGCCCGTCGGAGACCCATCGCGGCAGCTATAACAAGCTGAGCTTGGAAATTCAGGATGGAGGCGAGCGGAAACAGACCTGCTTTTATATCGGCTCAGGCTACGCCCCATTACTTAGATTAGTGGATTGGAACGGAGATCAGGTAAAGGATCTGTATCTGACCGTGTTCGATCCTTTTGACCGCCACCTCCCCGTCTATTCCATCTATACCAGGACGGATGCGGACGGCGGAGGTTCCCGGCTCACGCAGCTGCCGCTTCCGCAGCCTTTGTCCGTTTCCGGCAGGCTGAAAGATAACTACAAGGTACAGGTTCGGCTCCGCAATACGAATCAGACCTTTCTGCTGGATAGGCGCGAACGCAGCGCAGCCTACGAACAGGCAGGCTATTACCAGAACGGCAGGCTGATTCGCCCCAAGCTTCTGGAGACCGCCGCGGAGTACAATGAGCTGCTCCCTGCCGATATCGATAAAGACGGCATCAGCGAGCTGAGAGGCCTGCAGCGCATCAGCGGCATCGGTACCGATGATGTGATAGCCTATGCAGCCTCCGTCTGGAAGTGGCGTTACGGACAATGGACGCTGATGCGGACAGAGCTGCTTTCCCAGGAACAGCTATAATATATGATCATCGAAAAATGAAACAGCCTCCGTCCTTTGGAAATCAGGACGGAGGCCATTGTTTTGTTATAGCCGGTTCTTACCAGGAAGGGAAGCGGCGTCGGCTGGGAGAGCTTGCTGAAGAGAACTTCTTTTCCACAAGCACTATACCAGCATCAGCTGCTTAAACTGCTGTGTTACAATATAATAGCGCAGCTTATTCAAATCGTCTTGGCTGATATAGTGAAGCTCGGCGCCATATCGTATCGTTTTCTCCAGAATATGGGCGTAGCGCACAATCAGCTTCGGATAAATGCATTCCTCGTCACAGATAATCATGCTGTTGTAGACATGGTGCATTTTGATGGAGAAATCGTTGATCTCAAACCCGATCCCTACACGGCTTACATCGGTAACCCGAACGGCTGTCGTTTTGAAATCGTCGTTGATGGTAGCGAACGTATTCAGCTTAAAGCTTTGGAAGGAGGACTGTTCTTCGCCGAACAGCTCCTCGTACACTTTCTTGGGCCGCGCTTTTATATGAAATACCTCCGCATTCGCAGGAGCCAGAATAACTTTCGCCGGGGACACATGAAGCACCCTCATGGAGAGACGTCGTTTAAAATCGAAGCAAATGGCGGAGTCCCCTGCGGCAAACGCCTCTGTCTCCTTCATCGTAATTTCCATAAGCTCTTCGTTATCATAACCAACCATACCTTCATAAACCTTTCCATTATGCAGCACCTGTATGTCTTTCATAACGGTCACCTCCTGACAACTTCCTTCTTCCTTATATTTCTACTATAAGAGATAAGCATTTAAAAAGTTTAAGGCAAATATTAGTAGATTATTAGATTTCATGACTGATTTTGTCGAATTGTGAAGATACTCCCGGAGCTGTTCATCTATTATTCATAATCCTGTGATACAATATTTTCAAATATTTCATTTGGGGTGCAGTATGACCAGGACCTTGTATTTCCGAATTGTGATCACGTTTATCGCCATCGTTATTTTAAGCGGTATCGTGTCTTTTTTTCTGTCCGGCCAATTATTCAAGAGAGAAGCAACGGCGCAAATGCTCGACGACCTGCTTCAAACCGGTCAAACCATGATTCAACTGCTCAAGGAGCCTGACCTCAAGAAACCGGAGCTTTATTTGATCCGCATGGCGAACCAGCAAAATTTGGCGGTGACCGTCTATGACGAAATAGGCGGGACCAAGAAATACGATACGCTTTCCCGCGATCGTATCCGGCCTATTCCCGACGCTACCGTCAAGGATGTGCTGTCGGGTGAGATTTATTACTCCGCCAACCGGCTGATGCCGGTTTCGCCGGAAGCGGCTTTTATCGGCCTGCCCTTTGAACGCGACGGCCAGCGGTATGCTCTATTCATCCAGCCCAACTTTGAGATTCGCAATAAGCAGCTGCTCCTGCTTCCGCTCGCCGTATTGTCCATCATTATCGGAATCGGCAGCATTATGACCTTCCTGCTCTCGCGATTTATCGTCCACCCTATCACCAAGCTCGCTGAGGCGACCAACGAAATGTCCAAGGGGAACTTTGATGTGCTCGTCCCGATCCGGCGGAGCGACGAGCTCGGCCAGCTGGCCCAAAGCTTCAATCATATGGCGGGAGAGCTCAGGCAGCTTGAGCAGATGCGGCAGGACTTCATCTCCAACGTCTCGCATGAAATCCAATCTCCGCTCACCTCCATCCGCGGCTTCTCGGAAGCGCTGAAGGAGCCTGCAATCGAGCTGCAGGACCGTCTTCATTACGTGGACATCATTGAAACGGAAAGCGAACGGCTGTCCCGCATGGTTGATAATCTGCTCCGGCTCACCACCCTGGAATCCGGGCAGCAGCCTTACCCGAAGGAGCTGTTCGATCTCGACGAAGAATTGCGCAAGGTGGTCATCGTGAACCATTTGCTGCTTATGCAAAAAAGAATCGAGTACGATCTCTCGCTGCCCAAAATCAAACTGCTCGGAAATAAAGACCAGCTGTTTCAAATATGGACGAACCTCATACATAACAGCATCAAGTACACGCCTCAGGGCGGGTCCATCCGCATTCAGATCCAAAAGGACGGCGATTATGTCCAGATCCGCTTTTCCGATTCGGGCATCGGGATTCCTCTCCAGGATCAGCCGCATATTTTTGAACGGTTCTATAAGGTCGATAAGTCGCGGGACCGTTCTGTCGGCGGCAACGGCTTGGGGCTCGCGATCGTCAAAAGGATCGTGGATATCCACCAAGGCAAGATTGAGCTCGAGAGCCAACCGGGAAAGGGAACGAGTATCACCATCTTATTACCCTGCTTTGCTCCATAAGAAAAGAGCTTTTCCATAGCTAAAACAACCCCACAAAGTGGCGCTAGTGCTTCGAAGCCGACTCAGGTACTTTGCAGGGACCCCGAGAACATATAAATCAACCCCACAAAGTGGCGCTAGTGCTTCGAAGCCGACTCAGGTACTTTGCGGGGACCCCGAAAACATATAAAATAACCCCACAAAGTGGCGCTAGTGCTTCGAAGCCGACTCAG
>Ga0182739_1004769_pt1 | contig 11025 bp, 10 predicted proteins | sample eDN5th30CBELigBY_FD_128873 | JGI IMG/M metagenome (GOLD analysis project Ga0182739, IMG submission 128873) | Enriched backyard soil microbial communities from Emeryville, California, USA - eDNA 5th pass 30_C BE-Lig BY (version 2) (version 2) | ecosystem: Environmental > Terrestrial > Soil >...
AGAGCGACGTACAGCTGCGGTGACACCGAGACGCCCGTCTGACCGACCTGATAGGACTGCGGGACATAGCCGGCGTCGACCGCGGCCCGCGAGGCGCCGACCGCAGCGCCGAGCACGTCGGCGAGCTCGTCGACCAGCGCGAACTTCTCGCCCGAACCGAGACCGCGGCCGCCCGAGACGACCTTGGCGGCACCGCGCAGCTCGGGGCGCGAGCTCGTCTGCTCCGCGGCGGAGACCGACTCGACGGTGGCAGCGGGCTTGCCGGACGGGGTCACCGCGAGGGTCTCGACCTCGGGGGTGACCGCCTCGGCTCGGGCGTCGATCGCGCCCTGGCGGATCGTGATGACGGGAGCGCCGAAGGTCACGGCGCTGTCGACGTTGTAGGCGCCGCCGTAGACGGAGTGGTGGGCCACGACGCCCTCCGCGTCGCGCGAGACGCCGACCGCGTCGACGGCGAGACCGGAGCGGGTCCGTGCCGCGAAGCGCGCCGCGGCCTCGCGGCCGTCGACGGAGTGCGACGCCAGAACGGCGTCGGGGCGCACGAACTCGGCGGCCGCGCTCAGGGCGTCGGCGATCGGCACACCGAGCTGCGTGCCGTCGCCCTCGGCCACGAGCACCTGCAGGGCCCCGAGCTCGCCGGCCTTCGCCGCGAGCGCGGCGTCTCCGACGATGAGGGCCACGGGCGACCCCACCTGGGCGGCCGCGCCGATGAGGCCGGCGGCGGAACCCGCCAGCTGCCCGTCGGGGGTCACGTCCAGCAGGACCAGGATCGCGTCATCCGCGTATTCAGCCATCACAATCCCCTTACGCGAGCCGGTTCTGGATGAGGAACTCGGCGAGCTTCTCGCCCGCGTCGCCCTCGTCGACGATCTTGACGCCGGCGGTGCGCGGCGGCCGCTCGCTGAGCGCGATGACGATGGAGCGCGACGCGGCCGGGTCCTCGGCGTCCACGCCGAGGTCGTCCAGGCTCACCGTCTCGAAAGGCTTCTTCTTCGCCGCCATGATGCCCTTGAAGTTGGGGAACCGCGCATCGGGGAGGCGCTCGGTGATGGAGATCACCGCCGGCAGGCTCGCCGAGACGCGCGCCGTGCCGCCGTCGACGGCCCGCTCGCCGCTCACCGTGCCGTCGCCGATCTCGACGGAGTCGAGGTTCGTGGCGGCCGGGACGCCGAGGATCTCAGCGATCATGACGGGGATGGCGCCGCCCGTGCCGTCGGTCGACTGGTTGCCCGCGATCACGAGGTCGAACCCGGTGCGCCGGACCGCGGCGGCCAGGGTCTCGGCGGTGAGGCCGAGGTCGGCGCCGAGGAGCCCCTCGTCGACCACGTGCACGGCGGAGCCCGCGCCCATCGCCAGCCCCTTGCGCACCGTCGCGGCCGCCGATTCCGGCGCCATCGAGAGGACGACGACCTCCGTGTCCGGGTGCCCGTCGGCGTAGCTCAGCGCGACCTCGAGCGCGCGTTCCCCGATCTCGTCGAGCACCGTCTCGGATGCCGCGCGGTCGGCGAGGCCGGTCTCCAGACTCAGCTTGCGGTCGCCATACGTATCCGGGACTTCCTTGACCAGAACAACGATCTTCACAGGGCGCTCCTTCGTCCCCTCGAGTCTAACGGGGCGCCGCCCCCGGCTCCGACGGAGCGGCTCGCTACGCTGTGAGGACAGACGGAAGGAGCCGCCGGTGCCGCGACGCCCACCCCTCGCCGTCGACCCGATCGCGGAGGCGAAGCGTCAGTGGCTCGCCCACGGGTGGACGGATGCCGCCGCGGGCATGACCGCGGTCACCTCGATCATGCGCGCCCACCAGCTCATGCTGGCGCGGGTCGACGAGACGCTGCGGCCGTTCGGGCTCACCTTCGCACGGTACGAGCTGCTCACGCTCCTGAGCTTCTCGCGCTCGGGACGGATGCCGATGGCGTCGGCCTCGTCGCGCCTGCAGGTGCACCCGACGAGCGTCACCAACACGGTCGACCGTCTCGAGGCGCAGGGCTTCGTCCGCCGTGAGCCGCACCCCACGGACGGCCGAGCGACGCTCATCGTGCTGACGGACGAGGGGCGCGCGCTGTCCGAGCGCGCGACCGCTGCGCTCAACCGCGAGGTCTTCGAGAAGCCGGGTCTGTCGGCCGACGACACCGACGAGCTCGTCCGGCTCATCGCGCGCATGCGGCGGGATGCCGGCGACTTCGACGACCCGCGGCCTCTTCCCGATCCGCTCTGAGGTCAGCCCTTCTCGATCTGCGCCCGCACGGCGGCGACGCCCTCGAGCACGACGGGGCCGCCCAGCAGCGCGAGATGGTCGGGGCGCACCTGCTCCCACCGCTCGCGCGTCATGAGGTACCGGCGCTGCTCGACCGGGGCGCCGTCGCGCGCGACCGCGCTCACACCGTTATCGCGGTAGCCCAGCTTTCGGGAGACGGCGTTGGAGGCGGGGTTGTCGGCGAAGGCCGACGAGGTCACGGCGCGCGCGTCGAGGCCCTCGAACAGGAGCGCCAGCATGAGAGCCCGCATCCGGGTGCCGATGCCGCGGCCCTGGAAGCCGCGTCCGAGCCAGGAGCCGGTCTCCGCACGGCGCAGGACGGCCCAGTCGGCTCCACCCGCGCCCTGCGTCCCCACCGGCACACCGTCGACGAGCACCGCCAGGTCGAGGGTGAGGTGCGCGGGGCCGACCTTGGGGCGCACCGACCAGTGATAGGTCGTGACCGAGCGGGCGACCTCCTCCGGCGTCCCGCGCGTCCACGGGACGTAAAAGGGCATCGGATCGTCGCCGTGCACCCCGCGTGCCGCGAGGGCGGCGACCTCGACGAGCAGGTCGTCCATCCAGCGCAGCTCGAGATCGCCCGCACGGGCGCGCAGACCCGCGGCGGGCCAGAGACGGACGAGGTCGGCGGAGGTCATCCCGCCATCATCCCAGCCGTCACGCGTGCCGGAAGTCCGGCTGCCGCTTCTCACGGAACGCGGCCATGCCCTCCTTCTGGTCCGCGGTGTCGAAGAGCGACGCGAACGTGCGGGTCTCCATGCGCAGGCCCTCCGCGAGGGTCGTCTCCAGGGCGGAGTCGAGCGCCGCCTTGGCCGCGTACAGGCTCGGCAGCGACTTCGACGCGATCTGCTCCGCGACGCGCTGCGCCTCGTCGAGAAGCTCCGCCGCCGGGACGACGCGCGAGACGAGACCGGCGCGCTCGGCCTCGACTGCGTCGATCATGCGCCCCGTGAGGACCAGCTCGGCGGCCTTGTAGTAGCCGATCGCGCGGACGAGCCGCTGCGTGCCACCCATCCCCGGGATCACTCCGAGGTTGATCTCCGGCTGTCCGAACCTGGCCGAGTCGGCCGCGAGGATGATGTCGCACATGAGCGCGAGCTCGCAGCCGCCGCCCAGCGCGTAGCCGGACACCGCGGCGATGACCGGCGTGCGCACCGAGGCGAACCGCGACCACTGGCCGAAGTGGTCCTCCATCACGATGTCGAGGCCGGTCTTGGCCTCCATCTCCTTGATGTCGGCGCCGGCGGCGAACGCGCGCTCCGATCCGGTCACCACGATCGCGCCGATGCCGTGGTCGGCGTCGAACGCCGTCGCGGCGGCGACGACGTCGCGCATGACGCGGGTGTCCAGCGCGTTGAGCGCCTCCGGGCGGTGGAGCGTGATCCATCCCACCCGGCCTCGGGTCTCGACGAGGATCGTCTCGTAGTCGGTCACCGCATCCCTCTCCGCGCGCACGGCGCTGTGTCGTCGGTCACTGCGCACGCGCGGACGCGGCGCGGATCGTGTTGATGATCCCGGAGAAATCCTGCCCCGCTCCGGGGCCGGCCGCGAACTCCGCGTAGATGTCGCGCGCGTGGCGGCCCAGCTGGGCGTCCACGCCGGTGAGGTCGATCGCCTGCTGCGCGAGCCCGAGGTCCTTCGCCATGAGCGCCCCGGAGAACCCCGGACGGTACGCGTCGTTGGCCGGGCTGGTGGGGACGGGACCGGGCACGGGGCAGTTCGTGGTGAGCGCCCAGCACTGCGCGGACGCGTTCGAGGTCACCTCGAAGAGGGCCTCGTGGGTCAGCCCCAGCCGCTCGCCGAGCACGAACGCCTCCGCCACCGCGATCTGCGACACCGCGAGGATCATGTTGTTGCACACCTTCGCGGCCTGGCCGAGCCCGGGCCCGCCGCAGTGCACGATGCGGCGGCCCATGTGCTCGAGGAGTGGGCGCGCGGCCTCGAAGTCGTCCTCGGTCCCGCCGACCATGAACGCGAGCGTCCCGCTCTCCGCGCCGACCACACCGCCCGAGACGGGGGCGTCGAGCATGCGATGCCCGGCGGCGGTCGCCAGTTCGTGGGCGGCCTGGGCCTCGTCGACGGCGATCGTGGAGCAGTCGATGAACAGCGTCCCCGGGCGCGCGACGTCGAGGAGCCCGCCGCCGGCGCCGTCACGATCGTAGGCGCCCAGCACCTGGCCGCCGGTCTGGAACATCGTGAGGACGACGTCGGCGTCGGCCGCGGCATCCTCGCCCGACGCGGCGGCCTGGATGCCTTCCGCGGCGGCCGCGTCGACCGCCGCCGCCGAGACGTCGTAGCCCACGACGTGGTAGCCGGCGGTGCGCAGGTTGCGGGCCATGGGCAGCCCCATGTGCCCCAGTCCGAGGAACGCGACGCGGGTCATCGCGTCCGCTCCAGGAGGTCCCGTCCGATGATGACGCGCATGATCTCGTTCGTCCCCTCGAGGATCTGGTGCACGCGCAGATCGCGCACGACCTTCTCGATTCCGTAGTCCTGAAGGTAGCCGTAGCCGCCGTGCAGCTGAAGAGCCTCGTTGGCGACGCGGAAGCCGGCATCCGTCGCGAACCGCTTCGCCATCGCGCACCGCACCGCGGCGTCCTCGGCACCGTCGTCGAGCGCCGTCGCGGCGTCGTGCAGCAGCGCCCGCGCCGCCGCCAGCTCGGTCGCCATGTCGGCGAGGGCGAACACCACCGCCTGCTTCTCGGCCAGCGGCTCGCCGAACGTGAAGCGCTCGTGCACGTAGGCGCGCGCCTTGTCCAGCGCCCACTGCGCCCCGCCCAGCGAGCACGCCGCGATGTTGAGGCGTCCGCCGTTGAGACCGCTCATCGCGATCTTGAAGCCCTGTCCGAGCTCGCCGAGCACGGCGGAGGCCGGCACGCGCACCTCGTCGAGGATCACCTGCCGCGTCGGCTGCGCGTTCCAGCCCATCTTCTTCTCGTCGGCGCCGAACCCGAGTCCCGCCGTCCCGTCCGGGACGAGGAACGCGGTGATCCCGCGTGCGCCCGGTTCGCCGGTGCGGGCCATCACGACGTAGACGGATGCCTCGCCGCCGCCCGAGATGAACTGCTTGACGCCGGTGAGCACGTAGTCGTCGCCGTCGCGGATCGCCGAGGTGGTGATCGCGGCCGCGTCCGATCCGGCGCCCGGCTCGGTGAGGCAGTACGCGCCGAGGTGCGTCATGGCGGTCAGGCGCGGCAGCCACTCCGTCCGCTGCGCGTCGTCGCCGTAGGTGTCGATCATCCACGCGACCATGTTGTGGATGGAGATGTAGGCGGCGATCGCGGGGTCGCCCTGGGCGAGCTCCTCGAAGACGGCGACGGCGTCGCGGCGCCCGAGCCCCGAGCCCCCGACGTCCTCCCGGACGTAGATGCCGCCGAGGCCGAGCGCGCCGGCCTCGCGCAGCGTGTCTCGCGGGAAGTGCTTGGCCTGGTCCCACTCGGTCGCGTGCGGCGCGAGCGCGGACTGCGCGAACTCGCGCACCGCTTCGACGATAGCCGCGCGCTCCTCGGCGGTGGTCGGGGCGGCCGGTGGGGCCGTGGGGGTCATCGTCGCCATGGGATCTCCTGGGGCTCCTGCGGCGCCGCCCGTTCGTGGCGAGACAGCACCGACTCGCGAAGTGTCGTCACTGGCACGTCCTACATATTACTAGGACATCCATCTATTTCGACAGCCGAAGGCCACGCTCCGTGACGGGGCGCGTCAGAGGCGCTCGATGATGGTGGCGTTGGCCATGCCGCCGCCCTCGCACATGGTCTGCAGCCCGTAGCGACCGCCGGTCGCCTCGAGGTGCGCGACGAGGGTGCCCAGCAGCCGTGTGCCGGAGGCGCCCACGGCATGGCCCAGCGCGATCGCGCCGCCCCACGGGTTGAGCCGCGTCTCGTCGGCGTGCAGCTCGGCGAGCCACGCGAGCGGCACAGAGGCGAAGGCCTCGTTGACCTCGTACGCGTCGAGGTCGTCGATCGACATCCCGCTGCGCTCGAGGATACGACGGGTCGCCGGGATGGGGCCCGTGAGCATCGTGATCGGGTCGTCGCCCACGACGGCGAACGAGTGGAATCGCGCGCGCGGCGTCAGCCCGAGCTCCGCGGCCTTCTCCTCGCTCATGATGAGCACGGCCGACGCGGCGTCGGTGAGCGGCGACGAGTTGCCCGGGGTGATGCGCCACTCCAGCTCGGGGAAGCGCGCCGCGAGCTCGTCGGTGCGGAACGCCGGGTTCAGGCCCGCGAGCCCCTCGACGCTCGTGCCCGGACGCACCGTCTCGTCGGAGCTGACGACGCCTTCCGCGGTCGGCACCTCCACGAGCTGCGATGCGAAATCGCCGCGCGCCCACGCCTCCGCGGCCCGCCGGTGCGAGCGCGCGGAGTACTCGTCGAGCGCGGCGCGCGACAGCCCCCACCGCTGCGCGATGATCTCGGCGGACACGCCCTGGTTGACGAGGCCCTCCGGGTAGCGGGCGCGCACGCCCTCCGACACGGTCCCGCCGTGGGCGCTCGAGCCGAGCGGCACTCTGCTCATCGACTCGACGCCGGCGGCGATGACGATGTCGTAGGCGCCCGCCATGACGCCCTGCGCCGCGAAGTGCGCGGCCTGCTGACTCGACCCGCACTGGCGGTCGATCGTGACGGCCGGGACCGTCTCGTCGAAGCCCGCGGCCAGCACCGCCTGACGACCGATGTTGAGGGATTGGTCGGCGACCTGGCTCACGCATCCCATCAGGACGTCGTCGATCTGGGTCGACTCCAGCCCGTTGCGCTCGAGGACGGCGCGCAGCACGCCCGCCGCCAGGTCGACGGGGTGCACGCCGCTGAGCGCTCCTCCGGGCTTTCCCCGGCCGGAAGGGGTGCGGACGACGTCGACGATGACTGCCTGCGACATGGGAGACCTCCTGCGGGAAAGCCTAGGCCGGGTCGCGGCGGCCGGGGCCGGCCTCAGCCGCGCGCGTCGGGCGTCGCGTAGGAGCTGCGCTGCTCGATGACCGCGAGCGTGCACCGCGAGATGCAGATCAGGCGATCCGCCTCGTCCACGATCCGGACCTCCCACACGTGGGCGCGACGGCCGATGTTCACGGGCGACGCGGTCGCGATCACCCATCCGGACGAGATCGGCCGGATGTGGTTGGCGTTGATCTCCTGGCCCACCACGTGGAACCTCTCGCGGTCGACGGCGAGGTGACCCGCCCACGACGCGAGGGTCTCGGCGAGCGCGACGGATGCGCCGCCGTGCAGGACGCCGGCCGGCTGCACGGTGCGGTGGTCGACGGGCATCCGGCCGACGAGCGCATCCTCGCGGACCTCGACGATCTCGATGCCGAGGTTCTCGATGAGCGTCCCCCGCGCCATGGCGTCCAGGTGCGTGGCGGAGACGTCGCCGTGCCAGATGCCCACAGCTCAGCCCGCCGCCTCTTCGGCCCGCTCCGCCACGTCCTGCGCGGCGGCATCCGGCACGTAGCCCTCGACGTGCCGCTCGTCGGGACCGTTGTACGCCGACAGCGGGCGGATGAGAGCGTTGGCGGACAGCTGCTCCATGACGTGCGCGGTCCACCCGGTGACGCGCGCGGCGACGAACAGCGGCGTGAAGGTCAGCGTGTCGAAGCCGATGAGGTTGTACGCCGGGCCGGAGGGGTAGTCGAGGTTCGGGTAGATCCCCTTGCGGGACACGAACTCGGACTCCAGCGCATCGTAGAGGGCCGCGACATCCGGACGGCTGTAGTGCTCCACGAGCGTGTCGAGCGCCGCCTTCATGGTGGGCACGCGCGAGTCGCCGCGTTTGTAGACGCGGTGGCCGAACCCCATGATCTTGCGCTTGGAGGCGAGCGCGTCGTCCAGCCACGCGGTGACGTTCTCGGCCGAGCCGATCTCGTCGAAGATGTGCAGCACGGCCTCGTTCGCGCCGCCGTGCAGCGGACCCTTGAGGGCGCCGATCGCGGCGACCACCGCCGAGTAGAGGTCGCTGAGGGTCGAGGCGACCACCCGCGCCGTGAACGTCGAGGCGTTGAAGGAGTGCTCGGCGTAGAGGATCATCGAGCGGTTGAACGCGTCCACGACGACGTCGTCGGCCTCTTCGCCGAAGGTCATCCAGAGGAAGTTCGCCGCGTAGTCGAGGTCGTCGCGGGGCGGGACCGGGTCCTCGCCGCGTCGGCGGCGCTGGCCGTAGGCGACGATCGCGGGCAGGGCCGCGAAGAGGCGGATGCTGCGGGCGAGGTTCTCCTCGGGGGTCCCGCTCGCCTCGAGCACGGAGTCGATCCCGGCGAGGTCGCGGGCGCCGATGAGGCTCACGGCGGTGCGCACCTCGTCCATCGGGTGCGCGTCGAGCGGGACGAGGTCGATGACCGCCTTGACGTCCGGCTCGAGCGCGCGGTGCGCGCGCTCGGTGGCGCGGAACTCCGCGAGCTGCGCGTCGGTGGGCAGCTCGCCGTGCCACAGCAGGTACGCGACCGCCTCGAACGGCTGCGTGGCGGCGAGCTCCTGCACGGGGTACCCGCGGTACAGCAGCGAGTTCGTCTCGGGGTTGACCTTGGACACCGCCGTGTGGTCGACGACGACCCCGGCCAGGCCCTTCCTGATCTCTGCGTCGGTCATGCGTGTGCTCCTTTGCTGGGCCCCGGTCGTCGAGCGAGGAGCGGAGCGAGACGAGGCGTGTCGCGGTGTCTCGTCTCGCCCCGCTCGCTCAACGACCCGAGGTGTCGATGTGGAAGTTGAAGACGGACGTGTCGAAGCGGTTGTACTGCTCGTAGTCGATCAGATCGTAGAGATCCGCGCGATGCTGCATCTCGTCGAGGCGGCTGGTGAGGGCCCCCTCCTCGACAAGCGTGTCGAGCGCGCGACCCGCCGCGCCCATCGCGATGCGCAGGAGCGAGACCGGCCAGATCACGATGTTGACCCCGACGTCGCGCAGCTGGTCGACCGTGAACAGGTCCGACTTCCCGAACTCGGTCATGTTGGCGAGGATCGGGACGTCGACGGCCGCGCGCACGGCCGCGAACTCCTCGAGGGTGCGCATCGCCTCGGGGAAGATCGCGTCCGCCCCGGCGTCGACGAGCGCCTTCGCGCGGTCGATCGCGGCATCCAGACCCTCGACGGCACGGATGTCGGTGCGCGCCATGATGAGGAAGTTCGGGTCCCGCCGGGCGTCGGCGGCGGCGCGGATCCGCTTGATCGCGGTGTCCTCGTCGACGACGGCCTTCCCGTCGAGGTGACCGCACCGCTTCGGGTTGATCTGGTCCTCGATGTGCGTGCCGGCCAGGCCCGCGTCCTCGAGCGTCTGGATCGTGCGCGCGACGTTCATCGGCTCGCCGAAGCCGGTGTCGGCGTCGATGATCGCGGGCAGCTCGGTCATGCGGGCGATCTGCTGCCCGCGGCCGGCGACCTCGGTGAGGGTCGTCAGACCGATGTCGGGCAGTCCCAGGTCGGCGCTGAGCACCGCACCGGAGATGTAGACGCCCTCGAAGCCCTTGCGCTCGACGAGGCGGGCGCTGAGCGGATTGAACGCGCCGGGGAACCGCAGCAGCTCCCCGCTCGCGAGGCGCTCGCGCAGCATCCGCCTCTTGTCGGCCGCGGGCGTCGTCGCGTACAGCATCAGAACAGCCCCTTGGGTGCGGGCGCGAGGGCGAGCACGCCGAGCTTGGCGACGATGCTGAGCTGCGAGACCTCGTCGGCGGTGAGCTCGGGCAGGCGCTGGGCGAGGTCGAGGAAGCGCTCGATCTCCTCCGGCGCGAGGACCGGCTCGGCGAGGAGACGGAACTTGCGGATGTAGTCCTCTCGGGCGAACGGGCGGGCGCCGAGCGGGTGGGCGTCGGCCACCGCGATCTCCTCGACGATCTGGCCGCCGTCGGCGAAGGTGATGACCACGCGACCGCCGAACGCCTTCTCGTCGGGGTCCTCGGAGTGGTAGCGGCGCGTCCACTCCTCGTCCTCCGCGGTGGTCACCTTGTGCCACAGCGCGACGGTGTCGGGGCGCGCGGCGCGCTCGGGGGCGTACGAGTCGACATGGTGCCACCCGCCGTCCTGCAGGGCGACGGTGAAGATGTACGGGATGGAGTGGTCGAGGGTCTCGCGCGACGCGGTCGGGTCGTACTTCTGCGGGTCGCCGGCGCCCGAGCCGATCACGTAGTGCGTGTGGTGAGACGTGTGCAGCACGATCGAGGCGACGTTGTCGGGGTGGAACGCGTCGGGGTGCTCGTCGTGGAGGCGGCGGGCGAGGTCGATCCAGGCCTGCGCCTGGTACTCGGCGGAGTGCTCCTTCGTGTAGGAGTCGAGGATGGCGCGCTTGGCCTCGCCGGGAGCGGGCAGCGGCACGTCGTAGGCGGCATCCGGTCCGTCCAGGAGCCATGCGATGACGCCGTCCTCGCCCTCGTAGATGGGCGACGGCGAGGTCTCGCCCCGCATGGCGCGGTCGACGGCCTCGACGGCCATCTTCCCGGCGAAGGCGGGGGCGTGCGCCTTCCACGACGAGATCTCGCCCTTGCGCGACTGGCGCGTCGCGGTCGTGGTGTGCAGCGCCTGTCCGACGGCCTGGTAGATCGTGTCGACGTCGAGTCCCAGGAGGGTGCCGATGCCCGCGGCCGCGGAGGGGCCGAGGTGGGCGACGTGGTCGATCTTGTGCTTGTGCAGGCTGATGGCGCGCACGAGGTCCATCTGGATCTCGTAGCCGGTGGCGATGCCGCGCAGCAGCGCGCGTCCATCGGAGCCGACGTGCTGGGCGACGGCGAGGATCGGCGGGATGTTGTCGCCGGGGTGCGAGTACTCGGCCGCGAGGAAGGTGTCGTGGTAGTC
>Ga0182739_1004770_pt1 | contig 11024 bp, 14 predicted proteins | sample eDN5th30CBELigBY_FD_128873 | JGI IMG/M metagenome (GOLD analysis project Ga0182739, IMG submission 128873) | Enriched backyard soil microbial communities from Emeryville, California, USA - eDNA 5th pass 30_C BE-Lig BY (version 2) (version 2) | ecosystem: Environmental > Terrestrial > Soil >...
AAATCGACCTGGTCGATGCAGGTGGTCAGGAAGAACTGTGTGAATTCCGCGAGGGCCTCTTCCGAAAGCGTGCCTCTGCCGTCGAGGTCGTTGCGGCGTGGCAGGTCGCAGGCCATCAGCAGCTTCTTGTAGCGGCTCTCATTGCGGGCAAGGCCGCGGGCGATCGACCAGATGCCGCCCGTATCGAGCGTTTCCCGCAGCATCGCATAGGACATCAGCCGGGCGACGCGGCCGTTGCCATCCAAAAACGGGTGAATCCACAGCAGGCGGTGATGTGCCGTTGCCGCCGCCAGGATGCTGTCCGTGCGGCCGAGTTTGCCGTAGGCGGCGGCGAAGCGATCCAGGAAGCTTGGCAGGGCGCCGGGGCTTACCGGGACGTGACTCCCGACCTTCACGTCGCGCTGGCGCAGTTCGCCGGGGATGATCCTGATCTTCTCGCCGGTGTCCGGGTGCGTGATCCAGAGCAGGTCCTCAGGGAGCAGTTCGCAGAAGCGGCGGTGAATCTCAAGAAGGCCGTCCGGCGTCGTCGCCCGTCCGGCCAGTCCGCCATTGTCGATCCATTGCTGGACCGTGATATGGGCCCTGGCTTCGAGCTGGAGATTCCGTTTTTCGGTGTTTGCGCTATAATCGTTCTTGAGAGCGCGCTCGATATCGACCGGGTGGGTGTCATGACCTTCGATGAGGTTGCTATAGTAGCAATTCATCGCCCGCACGAGATCGGCGAGCGCCGCGAGCACGCCCGGCGGCAGGCTGCGGCGGAAGCCGGCGGCGCGGGCGGCGAGTTCGATGGCGAGGTCGGTCAGTGCCGTGCGGTGGCGTGAGCTCTCGCTGATCAGCAGGGGCTCCATCAGGCCGATCGTCTCGCCGCGATCGGCGGGAACCGCGCTCCTGGCCGGATATTTGTCCGCTTTTATGTCCGGTTCTGAATCGCTCATAATTCCAATGATAGCATAGACTTGTGCCTGTGCACAGCATCGCATCAGGCGATTTTATGTCCGGTTTATGTGCCGCTTTCAATGCGGCCACAATGGCAGCGCTTATCTGAAAACCGCATCTCCACGGGCAATCGGCATCAATTTCGGTGTGCCGAAACCAGCATCATCATCGGCCGTTCCAGTTCCTCGGCCAGTGCCGGCATCTGCGCGATCTGCTCAGGGGTAGGTGCGAACTCTTCAATACGGCGCAGCGTGAACCCCATGTCGATGAGCGTGTTGACCGTCGTCGCCAGGGTCCGGTGGTACTTCAGGACGTCTTTGGCGAACCAGTCCGTGCGCCGCTCGCCTTCGATGGAATAGCCGTTGACGGGCCAGGTCTTTCGGCCGTCCTCGTCCACGAGCCACTGCGGATGGGCGGCCGCCATGAAGATCGGATGCTCGATGGTGAACACCAGATCCCCGCCAGGCGCCAGCGCCGCGTGGATCATGCGGATCAGCCGCCCGAAATCCCGCACGTAGTGGAAGGTCAGCGCGCTGTAGACCAGATCGAAAGCCGCCTTGGGCAGTTCAAGCGTCTCCAGATCGGCGATGTGATATTCGATACCGGCGTCGTCCGTGTCGGTCCGCGCCCGCGCGATCATGTTCTGCGACAAGTCGAAGCCGAGGACCGAGGCCGCGCCCTGTTCACGAAACCAGCGCGCGGACCAGCCGAAGCCGCAGCCCAAATCGGCCACGCGCCTGGCCGTCACATCGGGCAGCAAGGCTCGAATGGCAGGCCATTCGGGCGCGCCGTCCAGCCCCTGCACCTGCCGGGGCAACTGGCTGTAACCGGCGAAGAACTCGGGGTTGTCGTAGATATTCTGTGCCATGTTCATCTCCTGAGGGAAGACAGGGATGAGCCGCGCTTCCACACCACGCCTCCTCGTATCAAAGCGCGAGGCCGCGATTGGCACTCAGCGTGATCAGTTCGCCCAATCGTCATCCCGGCACCTCGCCAGAGGGATGCCGGCCATGCTCCGTGTGCCATCGCTCCATCCAGGAACGGGACGCCTTCGGTTTTCAGCGCGAAAGACGAACTGCCCATTCCAATTCTGGACAATCTTCCGACAGCGCGTTTCGCCTTCATCGATATTTTCGGTGGCGGGCGCAACCGGCTTTGGCCGATGCCAGTGCGCCTTGTGCTGCGCAGTCGCCTTTGAAACCGCCGCCGCATCTTCTGCGCCTTGTGTGACAAGCACCGCATTGCCGGAGCGACGGCTCCGGCCGCCCCGCCGCTAATGAAAAACGCGTCGCCTTTTACCGCCGCGCGCGCAGGCAAAAGCCGGTCAAGAATTATATCGAACAAGTCGCCCTGGCAGTTCTCGTCCGAAGTTATGGCTGCAAGTCCCGGTGTCATTTTTCTCCGAATCGAACGTGCTTTGTATTATAATGAAAGATAAAAACAATTCCGACTTCAACTCAACCGAAGAATACAGGAGCGTCCTGCGCTGGCGCCGGCCGCATGGGCGGGATCAGGCACCGACAAACCAAATATCATCTTGGGGCAACTTGTTTCCTGGCGTTACGTGATGGTAATCTGACAGGATGGGGGATCGGGTTATTTACCGAGCGAAGATCGAGAAGGGTAGCGGAGTCGTTCAGGACGACGGCCCGGGCTTGGTCTTTCCCTGGTGGAGCTTCACGAAGGTGGTGCTGTCGACTGCAGCCCTTCTCCTTGTCGCGCGGGGCCGCCTGACGCTCGACGACGCCTTACCTGGGCGTCTCTACACTCTCCGCCATCTCCTGCAGCACCGGTCGGGTCTTCCGGAGTACGGTAAACTCGCCACTTATCATGAGGCCGTGGAGCGAGGCGCCGATCCCTGGACGGTGGAGGAACTGCTCGACCGCGTCGGGCGCGAAAATTTTGAATACGCGCCGGGGGCACGCTATGCCTATTCCAATATAGGCTATCTGTTCGTGCGCCAGCTCATCGAAACGACGATGGACAACACGATCGGGTCGGCGTTGAGGACTCTGATATTCGATCCGCTCGGGCTTTGCTCCGTGAGCCTGGCCGTGGAACCAGACGACCTCGACCGCACCGCTTGGGGCAACCCCGACCGGTATCATCCTGGATGGGTGTATCATGGTCTTTTAGTCGGCTCTGCAGCGGATGCCGTGCGCTTCCTGGATGAGCTGATGGCAGGCCGGATCTTGCCCCCGAACCTCCTGGACGCCATGAAAACCAAACATTTTCACGCCAACGGCGTTCCGTGCCGCCCGTGGACGGAATTCGGCTATGGCCTCGGATTGATGATTGGCGCCGTGGAAGGGCTCGGCGTGGCGTTCGGCCATTCAGGCGTCGGGCCGAGAGATCTAAGCGCAGTTTATCACTTTCCCGAATGTCAGATTCCCTGCACGGTCGCCGCCTTCACCGAGGGGACCGACGAAGGTGTTAACGAGAGGGCGATGGTCGAACTCGCCACGCAATAATGTCAAAATCTGGCGCGTTCCAGCCCATCTTTGATCACGCGGGAACGGCCGGAATCCACCCAAAATGGAAGCCCGGCCTCAGCTACATCTTTTGATTTCTCCAGTAGGTGAATGAGAATCTGACACTGCCTAATGACAGGGATCTGGCCGAAGCCTTGGTGGTGTACCGCGCGTTGAAGCTTCGAGGGTTTGTGCCTGTGTTTCTGGCGCGTCCGCCCATAGGCCGGACCGGGCTGTCGTGAACCGGGCCGCGTCGCGTCCTGGCTATCCGGCTTCCATCCCGCGCGCGGATCATCGCGCCTGAACCAGCAAGCTGCGTGGGCGCTGCGGCTCATGCCGCCAGATCGAGCGGGCCGGTTCGGCCCGTGCAACCTCTTTCCTTTTGATCCGGGGCTGACGCCCCCTGCCGTCAAGGCCGAGCGCTCCGCGTGAAGATCAAAGGGCCGTGTCCTCCCCCGGCAATGAGGGCCGGGGTGCGGGCCGCACCACCCCTTTGATTTTCAGCCTTGACCGCATTCACCCGCTCATTGGCGCGGGGCCTAGTCCGGTTGCATGGCGCAACCGCTTTTAGACTAGGAGAAACCAATGAAGTCAGACGTTTACACCAAGATCACCGATCAGATTATTGCCGCGCTGGAAGAGGGGGCGCGGCCATGGATGAAGCCGTGGCAGGCGGGGCATGTGGCCGGGCCGGTCAGTCGCCCTTTGCGCTCCAATGGCAAGCCTTACAGCGGAATCAACATCATCATGCTGTGGGCGACCGCGATGCAGCGCGGTTACAACGCGCCCATCTGGATGACGTTCAAGCAGGCGCAGGAGCTTGGCGCGCATGTGCGCAAGGGCGAGAAGGGAACGCTGGTTGTCTATGCCAGCAAGATCACGAAGACCGAGACGAACGATAACGGTGAGGATGTCGAGCGCGATATCCCGTTCATGAAGGGATACACGGTCTTCAATATTGAGCAGATCGACGGGCTTCCGGCGCACTACACCGCGACCCATCCGCCGCGCCTTAATCCCGAGCAGCGCATTGCACAGGCGGAAACCTTCTTCGCCGCGACCGGTGCCGATATCCGCCATGGCGGCGATGCCGCATTCTATGCGCCCGGTCCTGATTTCGTGCAGATGCCGAACTTTGAGAGCTTCCGCGACGCCGGAGCCTATTACGCGACCTTGGCGCATGAGTGCACGCACTGGACCCGGCATGAAAAGCGCCTTGATCGCGACTTTGGCCGCAAGCGTTTTGGCGATCAGGGTTAAGCGATGGAGGAACTGGTTGCCGAGATCGGCGCGGCCTTCCTGTGTGCCGACCTTGAGCTTGTCCCGCAGATCAGGGACGACCACGCGCCCTATATCGCCGGATGGCTCAAGGTCCTGAAAGACGACAAGCGGGCGATCTTCACCGCCGCGAGCCACGCGCAGAAGGCGGTGGACTTTCTCCACCAGTTGCAGAGCCCGGTTGACGTGCTGGCGGCGGCGGAGTGAGGGCCTGCGCAAGGCGCGGGGTGATGAAAATTTGCGCCGGGCGGCACGCCGCCCGGCGCCACCTTTTGACCGGACGCCAGTCGCTCTCGGCTGTTGTGTCTGATTCCGGCCAACAGTCGTCCGGCTCCTTTGAGTGTCAGAGGGCGTGACCGCCCGCGACCTGGACCACCTGGCCGGTTATCCATCCGGATGCATCGCTCAGCAGGAATAATACCGCACCGGCAATGTCTTCTGGCGTGCCGAGGCGCCGAAGCGGAATGGACGGAATTACTTCGGCCGCCAACGCATCGTCGATGTAACCGGTCTGAACCGGCCCCGGCGCGATAGCGTTCACCGTGACGCCCAACGGACCGAGTTCGATGGCGGCTGCGCGCGTCATTGCTTCCAGGGCGGCTTTGCTGGTGCCGTAAAAAACCTGGCCGGGGAAGGCTCTTGCGGAATCCGTGCTGATATTGACAACGCGTCCGCTGGCATTTGCGCGCTGTGACAGGACGCGCGCGAAGTCCCGCCAGCAGTGTCGGCGCGGCCAGGTTGACATCATAATGCCGACGATAGCGTCCGAAGTCGGCGTTGAGCACGCTGTCCGGCAACTCGCAAGCAGCGGCGTTATTGATCAGCCCGTCGAGAGGACCGATTGCGTTCTCGGCGCCGGAAACCAGTCGGGAGATTTCCTGTTCCCGGGAAAGGTCTGCCGGTATCGGAATTGCCTTGGCGCCTTGGCGGCTGATGGCTTCAGCCACCTCGAACGCGGCTTCCTCGCCAAGAACGGTATGAGCCGCACCTTTTGCCGCCGCGCTTGTTGCTGGCAGATAGTGAATGGCGACGTTGCCGCCCTGCTGGCCGAGCGCAATCGCGATCGCGCGTCCTATGCCAGAGTTAGCACCGGTAACGAGATAATTTTTGCCGGAAAGGCCGAAATTAAGATTCATTGTATGACAACCAAACTAAACACCACATCATGCTAAAGCACCGTGTGCTCCAGCAACTCATGATCAACAATTATCGTTGATCGAAATCAGATGTGGGTCTGGTCTGCCATACGCTCTCCTCTGTCTTAAGGCCGCCAGTAGCCTAGAACATGCGACTAGCTCAGGCAAGAATTTGCTCGCAGGCTGTCTGCTGCTTGCGGGACATACGGTGGTCCTCGTGCGCGCCGGCCGGGAGGGGGCGCGGGGGAGTGATTGCGGACGCGGGCTCGTCAGTTCGATCTTTGATTCACCCGTTTCGATACTTCTTCGGCGCTCTCGACCCGTTCCGAATAGCGATCCGTGAGATAGCGCGAACGCCCCCGTGTGAGGTAAGTGAATTTCATCAGCTCCTCCATCACATCGACGATGCGATTGTAATAGGGAGAGGGCTTCATGCGTCCCGCTTCATCAAACTCATTGAAAGTCTTGGGCACAGAGGATTGGTTCGGGATGGTAATCATCCGCATCCAGCGTCCCAGGATTCGCATCTGATTGACGGCGTTGAAGCTCTGGGACCCGCCATTCACCTGCATAACAGCAAGCGTTTTGCCCTGTGTTGGTCTCATGCCGCCGAGCGAAAGCGGAATCCAGTCAATCTGCGCTTTCATGATGCCGGTCATTGCGCCGTGGCGTTCGGGCGAGCACCAGACCATGCCTTCCGACCAGGCGGCCAGGTCCCGCAGCTCTTTCACCTTGGGGTGATCGGGCTCGGCCGCGTCCGGCAGCGGCAGACCGGACGGATTGAAGGTCTGGGTTTCAGCGCCGAACCAGCGCAGCAACCGCCCGGCTTCTTCAGATGCAAGACGGGAATAGGATCGCTCGCGCAGCGAGCCGTACAGGAGCAGGATGCGCGGCGGATGATCGGGCGCGTCCGGCCCGGCTAGCGCTGCCACGTCGATCGGCTGCAACTGGTCGGCATCGATGCCCGGAAGATCAAGAGGCGAAGTCCGCTCAGCCATGCCGCGCCCCGCCGGCAAAGTGGTGTTGCGTCCGATTGGCGATTGCCACGAGCGAGAGCATGACCGGCACTTCCACCAGAACGCCGACAACGGTCGCGAGCGCCGCCCCGGATTGCAGGCCGAACAGGCTGATCGCCACCGCGACGGCAAGCTCAAAGAAATTGGAGGTGCCAATGAGGGCGCAGGGGGCCGCGATATTAAATGGCACCCGCCATGCCCAGGCCGCCGCATAGGTCACGGCAAAGATTCCGTAAGACTGGATCAGCAGTGGCACGGCAATCAGTGCGATCAGTACGGGCTGGTCCAGGATAATTTGTCCCTGAAAGCCGAAGAGAAGAATGACAGTCGCCAGCAGCCCGATCACCGAGAAGGGCTTCACCCGCGCGGTAAAGCGTGCGACGGCGGTTTCACCGTCTGTTCGACCCGCACGAGTCACCAGCCAGCGCCGCGTCAGCGCGCCCGCTGCAAGCGGGACCAGAATGTAAAGCGCGACAGAGAGCAGGAGGGTTCCCCACGGAACGGCGATGTCGGTGACGCCGAGCAGCAGGGCGACAATCGGCGCGAACGCAAAAATCATGATGATATCGTTCACCGATACCTGCACCAGCGTGTAAGTCGCATCGCCGCGGGTGAGCTGAGACCACACAAAGACCATGGCAGTGCACGGGGCCGCACCCAGCAGGATCAGCCCGGCGATGTACTGTTGCGCATCGGCCGGGGCGATCAGGTCCGCAAACAGGACTTCGAAGAACAGAACGCCGAGCGCCGCCATCGTGAATGGTTTGATCAGCCAGTTGACCACGAGCGTCAGGATCAGGCCCTTGGGCCGGTCGCCGATATGGCGCAGGCTGCTGAAATCCACCGCCACCATCATCGGGTAGACCATGGCCCATATCAGCACGGCGACTATGAAATTAACGGAGGCGTATTCCCACGAAGCGAGCGTTTCAAAGACACCCGGAAACAGGTTACCGAGTGCAAGGCCCGCAATGATGCAGAGCGCGACCCACACCGAAAGCCATTTTTCGAAAAAGCCTATTCCGGCTGCCGGCGCCGCAAGGGACTCTGCGGAAGGGGTAAAGGTTTCCTGCATCGTTTACCTGGTACTTTCATTCTCGGGTTGGGGACGGCGGCCGGACGCATCGACAACCAGCTCGCCATCCTCCTTGCGGAATTCGCCGCGCTGCGGTGCGGGCAGGATGTCGAGGACTGTTTCCGAAGGGCGACAGAGCCTCACACCTCGCGGTGTGACAACAATCGGTCGATTGATCAGAATCGGGTGCGCGATCATGGCGTCTATAAGCTGGTCATCGCTCAGGCCGGGATCGTCCAGTCCCAGCTCGTCGTAAGGCGTGCCTTTGCGCCGCAGGAGATCCCGAACCGGAATGCCCATACGCTCGATCAACTCGACCAGCTTTTCGCGTGTCGGCGGCGTTTTGAGATATTCGATCAGATGCGGTTCAATCCCGGCATTGCGGATCAGGCCAAGCGTGTTGCGCGACGTGCCGCATTGGGGGTTATGGTAGATGGTCACGTCCATGACCAATCTCCTTCGATGGCTCCGGCCGAAAAAAACGAAACGTTGTGACGCCGTTCAATCATGCCGCCGCTCCTTGCGTTGAGCCGCAACAGGGGGCTTCGGCCGGAAGCTCAGCCTTCGGCGGGCAGCACACGCCCTGCGGCGTGTTTGGAGTGCAGCAACCATCCTCTGAAAGCGGGTCAAGCGTCGGGCTATCGCCATAAACCGCGCTCTCACCAGTTGTGAGGAAGGTCTCCCATGAGACGCCCTGCGGATCGCTGATCCACGACTTTTCCGACTGGTGATAGCAGCAGGTGGTGGCGCCTTCTTCCAGCACCGGCCGTTCGGCGCGTTGCAGCCGCCCGTAAACTTCGCGAAGCTCGTCTGGCGTCTCAACCTGGATGCCGAGGTGCTCGACGCCGGGGACCGCCCCGCGTTGCGAGATTGCGAAATTTACGCGGGGATCGTCGAGCATCCACTTGGCGTAGTCTGACTTGAGAACGGCCGGCTCGGCGGCGAACAGGGTGCTGTAAAAGCGAATTGAGTCTTGCAGGTCTTCAACGGCCACGTGCACGTGCAGGCGCTTCATTGCGGGCTCCTTCCTTGGTGGTTTCCGGGGCGGAGGGATCGCAGACGCCGGCACCGCAGGCCGCTGTCTCACCCCGGCAGCAATTTTCGGTGAGGTAGGCCAGCAGGTCGTTCATGGCCGTGTACTGAGCTGCATAGATCAGCGAGCGGCCCTCGCGGCGGAAGGTCACAAGCCCGGCCTGCTTGAGCTGGCTCAGATGGAACGACAGGGTTGCCGAGGGCAACCCGAGTTGTTCGCCAATCTGACCGGCCGGCAGACCCTCGTGACCGGCCTGCACCAGCAGCCGGAAGATATCGAGACGGGTATCCTGCGCGAGCGCCGCGAGGGCGGTTATGGCGTTCGATTTCTCCATATCTCCAAAATAATGGAAATATATGGCCCGGTCAAGAGGCTCATGCATTGTTGCGCGCACGAACCGCCTCCGTTCGCCGGGTGCGCGCAAGGGCTGTCGCCGAATAAGTCCGGTCAGCTCCGTTCCTAGAACGGGCGCGGCCCGGCCGGGCGGGCGTCCAGCACATGGCGTTTGCGGCGCTTCTTCTCGCGCTCACGCTGCTGCCGGTCTTCGTCGATGGCGACCATCCAGAACATGGTGGCGAGCGGGCTAAGGCCGAAATCGCTGGCGTTCACGCGATCGAAGGCGGATTTGAGTGAACTCATGGCGTTTGCTCCTTTGTGTTCCGGCCCGGCCAGTCCGGGCCTTTGTCCGTCCGTTTCCGGCAGATCGGAGCGCCGCCACGCACCCGCGCCCCATGGGGCGCGGGCCGCAACGGTAGAGAAGAAGCGCGTGCACTGTGCGCCCGAAGCAGCGAAGCTGCGGGGCGCGATGGTTCACGCGGCTATGCCGCTTCGAACCAGATGACGCGTTTGCGGGATGCGGTGAACCGGGATGCGAGAACGGGACTGGAAAAGGCCGGTGACCGGGACGGCACAGGAGCGAAGCGCCGCCGCTCAAAATTCTGCCGCCCGTGAGGCGCAAGGTCGGCGAAGGCGGCCTTGCCTGCCGCCGATCATGATCCGAACGGCTTGCCCATCAAGGGATCGGCCCGGCAGCAGATATTCCCTGCGCGGGAAGAGGGAACTCGCAACCGCATGATCGCCCGCGTTGCGCACAAGCAGGGCAGCGCTTCTCGGCCTGCGCCGATGTTGCACACGGTTCTGGATAGCTCGTGGATCAGAGCGCGTTCGTCCCGTCCGTTCGCGGGGCTTCCTCGAGGATTGACTCAACGCTAGCCGGGCGCGCCGCCCGGTCAACGGGACTGCCCGCTCCCTTCGCGCGCCTGGCGGCGGCTCCCGTGTGACCCGTGTGACCGGGCGGCTGATGCGCCCGGCTCTCTCCCTTCGCGTCATGAGGAAACCCCTAGCGAAAGGAGAGGACGATGAATCTCTTGACCCAACGACTACGCGAACAGCTCTTGCGCAACGGCCGCATTCGCGAGGCCCTTGCCGAAGAGGGCAAGGCGGAAGCCGACTTCCTGCCGGTGGTGAAGCTATTTACCCCCGATGCAAACTGCACCTGGCTGCTAACCGAGCTCGATCCCGAAGAGCCGGATATCGCCTTCGGCCTGTGCGATCTTGGCTTCGGTTGCCCCGAGCTTGGCTCGGTACGGATTTCGGAGCTGGAATCGGTGCGCGGCCGGCTTGGCCTTCCGGTTGAGCGCGACCTGCATTTCGTGGCGAAGCACACGATTTCGGTTTATGCGCGCGCCGCCTGGAACGCGGCGCATATCACCGAAGATGAAGCGGCGCTCGCGCAGGCGGCCGCCGCGGGAGGTGCGTCATGACGCACCTTTCCACCGACAAGCAAACCCATGCGGTCGATCCCGTGCGGCTTGCCGCCGGGAGTTGGTGTCACTGTACGAAGAAGACGGTTGTTCAAGGCGACACCCACGCGAGCTACAGTGCCGAGCGCATCGGCTTGGGCCAGCCGGTGCACTACACCGCAACTTTGCACGCACTGGTGCGCACCGGTTTGGGGCTAGGTGACCGACTCATAACTCCGCAACCAGATGCGTATTGACGCGAGTTGGACAGACGCGAGGAAGTTGTCGTCGCGCTTGTCATATCTGGTTGCGATTGCCCTGAAGTGTTTGAGTTTAT
>Ga0182739_1004771_pt1 | contig 11022 bp, 9 predicted proteins | sample eDN5th30CBELigBY_FD_128873 | JGI IMG/M metagenome (GOLD analysis project Ga0182739, IMG submission 128873) | Enriched backyard soil microbial communities from Emeryville, California, USA - eDNA 5th pass 30_C BE-Lig BY (version 2) (version 2) | ecosystem: Environmental > Terrestrial > Soil >...
ACCGCCGCGCCGAGGGAGAGCGCGCTCGATACGACCGCGAACCAGAACAGCGTGGTGGCGTCCGAATCGTGGCGGCTGACGACGCGGACCATCACGGTCGACAGCGAGTAGCAGAAGGTGGCGCCCAGCACGACCAGCGAGATGGCGTGGAAGGAGATACCAAGTGGATCGAGCATCACGATCACGCCGACGAAACCCACGGCAACCGCCATCCAGCGCCGCCAGCCGACCCGCTCGCCGAGCATCGGCACCGACAACGCGACCATGAAGAAGGGCGCCGCGAAGGAGATGGCATAGGCATCCACCAGCGGCATGCGCGGGAAGACATAGAAGAAGCCAGCCGTGCTGCCGAGCCCGGCCAGGATACGAACCGCCTGCAGCCCGGGCCGCTTGCTGCGCACGATGCGAAGGCCGCCCGCGCGCCACACGATGACGGCGATCGGCAGCATGGCGACGGCATTGCGGAACAGCATGAGCTGGAATGGCCCGTAGGTGCCGCCTAGCGCCTTCACCATGGCGTCCATGGTGCAGAACAGCATGAGCGAGCCGAGCTTGCAGTAGATGCCGAGCAGGGAAGCGTGGACAGGTCCGTTGAACATCGCACCGTCGATGAGGGCGCGCTATTTGGCTTGCGCGCCGGCCGCCCGTAAAGTGGCGTTTGAGCAGGACGTCGCTGGAGGCGCATGGATTGGTTGTTCGGCCGGGGCAGGAGACGGCGCCTTTCGGTTGCCGTGGCATTCCTGGTCCTCCTCAGTGCGCTCATCATTCGTGCGGCCGATCCGCCGGCCTTGGCTCGGCTGCGTGACTTCGCCTTCGACGGTTACCAGAGGCTCAAGCCTCGCGTGCCGGCCGACGACATGCCGGTGCGGATCGTCGACATCGACGAGGCCGCACTCGCGGAGTACGGCCAATGGCCATGGCCTCGGACCGTGGTCGCCAAGCTGGTCGAAAAGCTCGTCGAGAAGGGCGCCGCGGTCATCGCCTTCGACATTATCTTCGCCGAGCCGGACCGTTCCTCGATCGGCCGCATCGTGTCGACCCTGCCGCTCGATGACGTGCAGGCGCGCGAAATGCGCCGCCTCGTCGAGAAACTGCCCGACAACGACGAGGTGTTCGCCGCAGCGATCCGTGCCGCACCGGTGGTCACGGGCTTCGGGTTCGACCTCAAGGGTAGCGCCACCCCGCCACGCCTGTTCTCCGGGGTGGCGCACAGCAGCGGCGAGCGGGACGCGCGCGAGGTGCCGAAGCTGATCGCGCAATTCATTCCGCAGCAGGCGGGCGCGGTGAAGACCATCGACGTGCTCGAGGCCGCAGCCAGGGGCAACGGCAGCGTGACCCCGGACGTCAGCAGTTCGGTCGTCCGTCGCGTGCCGATGCTGTTCCGGCTTGCCGGCCAGCGCAACGAGGATCTCTTTCCCTCGCTTGCAGCGGAAGCGTTGCGCGTGGTGCAGGGCGCGTCGACCTACCTGGTGCGATGGTCGGGCGCGCAAGCCTTCCGGTCGTTCGGCGAGCGGACGGGAGTGGGCGAAATCCGCGTCGGAAATGTCTCCATCGACACCGATCGGCGCGGGCGCGTGATCCTGTACGACAGCGGCCACTTGCCTTCGCGCTACGTTTCGGCGCGCGACGTGCTGAAGGGCACGGTACCGACCGAGAAGCTCGAGGCGCACATCGTCTTCATCGGCACCTCTGCCGTCGGGCTGCAGGACCTGCGCACGACGCCAATCGAGGAATCCATGCCGGGTGTCGAGGTGCATGCCCAGATCGTCGAGCAGGTGTTGAGCCAGGTCACCCTCCAGCGGCCCGACTATGCCGGCGGCGCGGAGTTTCTCTACCTGGCCGCGATCGGGCTGCTGTTCGTCCTGCTGCTGCCGCGGCTTTCGGCCGGACGGATGGCCCTCGTAGCGGCCGGGCTGATCGGTATCGCCATCCTCGTGCCGTGGCTCGCCTTCGACCGCGGCCATCTTCTGTTCGACCCGATCTATCCGCCAGTCACGCTCGCGGCGATCTATGTCGGCGGCTCCGCCCTCAGCTTCATGCGAACCGAGCGCGAGCGACGCGAGATCAGGAGCGCCTTTGCCCTGTACCTCTCGCCCGATCAGGTCGACGTCGTGGCCCGTAACCCGGCGGCGCTGGAGCTCGGCGGACAGCAACGCGAGATCACCGTCATGTTCACCGACGTCCGCGGCTTCACCCGCATTGCCGAGCAGTTCAATCCGGCCGGCCTGACCCGCTTCATGAACCGCTTCCTCACGCCCATGACCGATTTGATCCAGGCACGCCGGGGCACGATCGACAAGTACATGGGCGACGCCATCATGGCCTTCTGGAATGCGCCGTTCGAGGTCAAGCGGCATGCCGCCCGCGCCTGCGAGGCCGCCCTCGCCATGCAGGCGCAGCTGGCGGCGCTCAATGCCGAGTGGCAGGCGGAAGCCGACGCCGAGGGTCGCCGGCATATCCCCGTCGCCATCGGAATCGGGCTCAACACAGGCGAGGCGACGGTCGGCAATTTCGGCTCGGAGCAGCGGCTGACCTACTCCTGCCTGGGTGACGAGGTGAACCTCGCCTCCCGTCTCGAAGGGCAATGCAAGACATACGGCGTCGGTATCGTCATCGGCGAAAATACCCGCCTCGCGACTCCCGACTTCGCGGCCCTGGAACTCGACCTGATCCTGGTGAAGGGCAAGACCATGCCGGTCCGGATGTATGCTCTGCTGGGCGATGCGCTCATGGCGGGGAATGTCGCCTATCGCAAGCTGGTCGACCGTCAGGCGGAGTTCCTTGCTCTCTATCGCGGCGCCGCGTTTGCCGAGGCGTTGCCGGCCATCGACGCGTGCGTCGCCGCTGCAGAGGCGCTCGGCTGGCGCCAGGGGTACTATGAGATGATGCGCGCGCGGGTCGACCGGCTGATCGACGATTCGCCGCCGGATTGGAACGGAGTCCATGTCGCCCAGGAAAAATAGCGCCCTTGCCGCCATCGAGGCGCAGGTCTGCCGCGACGTCGGTCGCGGCACGCAGGCCCTCATCGACGCAAGCCGCGGCGAGCTCGCCGCTGCCGCGCAGGCGATGGCCGGCGCGACCGGCATCGGCTTCATCACCGGCTTCTTCGTGCCGCGGGACGACGTGGCCGCGCCCGAGACCGACGGGCCTGTCGGCACCGCGCTGCTCGCCGCTGCGCTCGGCGCTTGCGGCATCCCGGTGCGCATCGCCGTCGATTCGCCGTGTGCCGACGCGGTGCGTGCGGCCGTCCACGAGACGGGTATCGACGTCATCGTGGACGAAGTCGGCGTCGTCGACCGTCCCGGTATCGAGCGCGTCGCGGCGGCGTGGCGGACTGCGGGGGTGAGCCACGCCGTGGCGATCGAGCGCTGCGGCCTCAGTCCCGACGGCAGGCCGCGCAACATGCGTGGGGTCGACGTCTCGCCCTGGACGGCACCGCTCGACGACCTCTACACGGCGGCGCCCTGGGTCCGGGTCGGCGTCGGCGACGGCGGCAACGAGATCGGCATGGGCAAGCTGCCGGCCGGGCTGATCGCCGAAACCGTGCCGAACGGCGAGCGGATCGCCTGCATCACCGCCTGCGACCATCTCGTCGTGGCGGGCGTGTCGAACTGGGGCGCCTACGGTTTGATGGCGGCGCTTGCGGTGGTGCGCGACGGCTGGTCGTCGGCGATGGCGAAGTTCCTGACGGCGGAACGCGACCTCGCGGTGACGCGCGCGATCGTCGAGAAATCGGGCGCGGTCGACGGTGTCACGGCGCGGAACGAGCCTACGGTCGACGGCTTTCCGGCCGAGATCCATGGCGCGTTGATCGGCGAGCTGCGTCGCATTGCGTGGGGTTTGGCCGCGGACTAGGGTCGCCGCCATGGAAAACCCCTACGCGCCGACGCACCCCGAAATCCGCGACGCCGTTCGCGCGCTCTGCCTGAAGTTCGACGGCGCCTACTGGCGCAAGCTCGATCGCGAGCGGGGCTATCCGACGGAGTTCGTCAAGGCGCTGACCGAGGCCGGCTGGCTCTCGATCCTGATCCCCGAGGAGTACGGCGGCGCGGGCCTCGGCATCTCGGCCGCGAGCGCGGTGCTGGAGGAGATTCACAAGGCCGGCTGCAACGCCGCCGCCTGCCATGCCCAGATGTACATCATGGGCACCGTCCTGCGGCATGGGAACAAGGAGCAGAAGGACCGCTACCTGCCCGGGATCGCCAGTGGCGAGCTGCGCCTGCAGGCGTTCGGGGTCACCGAGCCGACCAGCGGCACCGATACGCTGAGCCTGCGCACCACGGCGGTAAAGAAGAACAACAGCACCTACGTCGTGAACGGCCAGAAGGTGTGGACCAGCCGCGCCGAGCATTCCGACCTGATGCTGCTGCTCGCCCGCACGACGCCGCGCGAGCAGGCCCAAAAGCGCACCGAGGGCCTGTCGGTCTTCCTGGTCGACATGCGCGTGGCGCTGGGCAAGGGGCTCACGATCAAGCCGATCCGCACGATGATGAACCACAACAGCACCGAGGTGTTCTTCGACGACATGGAGGTGCCGGCGGAGAACCTGATCGGCGAGGAGGGGCAGGGCTTCCGCTACATCCTGAGCGGCATGAACGCCGAGCGCGTGCTGATCGCATCGGAGTGCATCGGCGACGGCCGCTGGTTCATCGATCGGGCGGTGAATTATGCCAAGGAGCGCAAGCTGTTCGGCCGCCCGATCGGCCAGAACCAGGGCGTGCAGTATCCGATCGCGCGCGCCTACACCCAGATCGAGGCGGCCGACCTGATGGTGCGCAAGGCCGCGGTGATGTTCGAGGCCGGCATCAACGCCGGCGCCGAAGCCAACATGGCCAAGATGCTGGCCTCGGAAGCGGCGTGGGCGGCGGCAGAGATGTGCGTGCAGACCCACGGCGGCTTCGGCTTCGCCGAGGAGTACGACGTCGAGCGCAAGTTCCGCGAAGCCCGCCTCTACACCGTGGCGCCGATCTCGACCAACATGGTCCTGAACTTCGTCGCCGAGCACGTGCTGGGCCTGCCGCGCTCGTATTGATTCCTGCCGGAACGCGAGCCCCTTGTGAGTTCATGATGCGCTCAGCTCTGCTGGGGAATGAGCGTTGATCCCGACAAGGGTGCCATTTCCTCCCTGCGCGCAGCGCGGGAAGGAGGAGGCTCGCTCGCCGCTGGTCCTCTCAGGCTCTTTCCAACTCTCCTTTGCAGCGCCCAGATGACGAGGATCGAAGACATCCTGCACGGGCTCGTCGGCCGAGGCGAAGCCTCGTCAGATCATGCTCTTGACGATGCCGATCACCACTATCGGGCCGACGGCGAGCAGCAGCGCGGTCCAGACGAGAGTCACCAGGGTGAGCGCCCAACCCAGGATGGCCATCACACCATCGCCTTCGAGCAGGGCGAGGCAGAAGAACAGGATCGCCCAGGCGGCGAACAGATTGTCGAACGGGATCGGCAGCGCCAGGATCGCGACCATCAGCGCGAAGGCGCCGTGCAGCGCGCGGCGCCGCATGCCCGTCACCCACCAGCGCTGTCGCGGGTGGATGCCGGATTCGATCCGTTCGATATGGGGCCGCATACGGACGAGGAAGTCCTGCAGACGGCCGCGCCGCAGGGCCCGGCGGCCGAGCCGCTCCGGCAGGCGCGGCGTGGTGCGGCCGAGCCAGGCCTGCGCCACGATCACCGCCATCGGCACGCCGGTAAGGGTGGAGAGCAGGGGAATGCCAGTCGGGATGCAGTTCGGCAGGGCGAGGGCGGCGACGATGAAGGGGAAGGATCGCGCTTCCAGCCCGTTGAGGAAATCCGCGATGGTGAGGAGGGAGTCGCGCGGCCCGGCGAACAACCGGTCGAGCGTGGGCAGGAGCGCGCCGTCCTGCCTCATGCAACGCGCGACATGAGGCGCCGCGCCAGGACGAGGTGCGGCCTGTCGAGCATCTTGCCGTCGAGGGTCAGCACGCCCGAGCCGGGATTGCCCTCGAACGTGGCGATCACCCTCTTCGCCCAGTCGATTTCCTGCGGCGACGGCGTGAAGACCTCGTGGATGATCCCGACCTGGTCGGGATGGATGGCGATCTTGCCGCCATAACCCATGCGCCGCGCGTCGTTCGCCTCGGCCCGCAGGCCCTCGATGTTCCTGATGTCGGGATAGACGGTGTCGTAGGCGGTGACGCCGGCCGCGACCGAGGCCATCAGGTTGACGGTACGGGCGAGCCTGAACGTGTCGTCGTAGACGCCCGGCGAAGGACCTTTGGCGAGCGCGCCGAGATCGGCCATCAGGTCCTCGCCGCCCCAGGAATGGCCCATGAGGCGGGCATGCTTCGCCGGTGCCGCGGAAAGCGCGAGAACGGCGGCGGCGCTTTCCGTCGCGATGGTCAGGATCCTCGTCGTCCCGGCAGCGATCGCTTCGCGCGCCTCCAGCGCGTCGAGATATGTCGCGAGCAGGTCGAGGTCGCGCTGACCGACGCACTTGGGGAACACGATGCCGTCGGGCCTGCCCTGCATGACGACCGCGAGATCGCCCAGCGTCAGGCCGGTATCGAGCGCATTGACACGGACATAGAGCTTCGGCCCTGTGGCCCGGTTGGCGGAGCCGAGATAGGCCAGCGCCATGTCCCGCGCGACGACCTTGCGGTCGGTGGCGACGGAATCCTCGAGATCGAGGATCAGGCCGTCGGCGCCGCTCGACGGACCCTTGGCGAGCTTGCGCTCGGAGTCTGCGGGAACGAACAGGAATGAACGCATCGGATGATCCTCTAGGCCTTGGGCCGCTTGCGCATCAGCGCCTGGCGCTTGCACTCGGCGACGATCTCGCCACGCTGGTTGATGGCGGTATGGCTGAATTCGACGATGCCCGCGTCGGGCCGTGACCTGCTCTCGCGGACGCTCTGCACCAAGGTGCGGACCTTCAGCGTGTCGCCGTGGAACACCGGCTTGGGGAACTTCACGTCGGTCATGCCGAGATTGGCGATGGTGGTGCCGATCGTCGTGTCGTTCACCGTGATGCCGATCATCAGGCCGAGCGTGAAGAGGCTGTTGACGATGCGCTGCCCGAACTCCGTCTTCGACGCGAACTCCTCGTCGAGATGCAGCGGCTGCACGTTCATGGTGAGCGAGCTGAACAGGACATTGTCCATCTCCGTCACGGTGCGGGTCCAGGCGTGGTCGAACGCGCGCCCGACGGTGAATTCCTCGAAATACAGCCCTGCCATCTTTCTCCTCGCGAAAGCCGAGTCTTCTAGCACGGATGGACGGTTCCGGGTCGCCATCGTATCAATGCGGCCACAGTTCGAAACGGGAGTAGACGATGCGGGCAATGATCAGCGAAACGCCGGGCGGGCCGGAGAGCCTGAAGCTGATGGAGCTGCCGTCCAAGCCCGTCGGCAAGGGCCAGGTGCGCATCGACGTGAAGGCGGCCGGCGTGAACTTTCCCGACACGCTCATCATCGCCGACAAGTACCAGTTCAAGCCGCCGCGGCCCTTCGCGCCGGGCCACGAGGTGGCGGGCGACATCACCGAGGTCGGCGAGGGCGTAACCGCCTACAAGGTGGGGGACCGCGTGATCGGCATGATCGGCCATGGCGGCTATGCCACGGAGGTGGTGGCGGACGAGATCCAGCTCCTGCCGATGCCGGCGAACATGAGCTACGAGGACGGCGCCGCTTTCACCATGACCTACGGCACGTCCTACTACGCGCTGAAGCAGCGCAGCAGTTACAAGCCGGGCGAGACCCTGCTGGTCACCGGCGCTTCGGGCGGCGTCGGCCTCACCGCCGTGGAACTCGGCGCGCTGATGGGCCTCGAGGTGATCGCCGCGGTCGGCTCGGACGAGAAGATGGAGGTCTGCCGCAAGTACGGCGCGACCAAGTTCGTGAACTATTCCAGGGAAAAGATGCGCGATAAGGTGAAGGAGCTCACCGACGGCAAGGGTGCGGACATCATCTACGACGCCGTTGGCGGCGACGCGTTCGACGAGTCGGTGCGCTGCATCGCCTGGTACGGCCGCCTGCTGGTGGTCGGGTTCGCGGCCGGCCGCATTCCGTCCCTCCCGGCCAACCTCGCGCTGCTCAAGAGCTGCGACGTCCGTGGCGTATTCTACGGAGCCTGGCGCGGCCGCGAGCCCGCCGAGGCGCGCAGGAACTTCGACGAGATGCTGGCGTGGTATGCGGAGGGCAAGCTGAAGCCGCACATCTCCATGACGTTCCCGCTGGAGAAGGGCGCCGATGCGATGAATGCGCTGCTGTCGCGCAAGGCGACCGGCAAGGTCGTCCTCACCATCGCCTGACGATATCGAAGGTCGGCCCGCGCGGCATGACGGCCGCGCGCGGCGCCTGCTCGGGCGTGAAGGTCGAATGAAGGAGGAAACGATGGGCAGGCTCAGCGGCAAGATCGCCATCGTCACGGGCGCGGCGTCGGGCATCGGCGCGGCGTCGGCCAGGCTGTTTGCCGACGAAGGCGCGCAGGTCCTGGCGGTGGACCGTCCGGAATCGGCGATCGGGACGGCGCATGCCGGCAACGACGCGATCGCCGCCTGTGCCGCCGACATCACCGCCGACGACGCGCCGAAGAAGATCGTCGCGGCGGCAATCGGGAAATTCGGCGCCATCGACATCCTGTTCAACAACGCCGGTGTCAGCGGCCGCGCTTTCGTCGAGGAGATGACCGACGAGATGTGGGACCGGGTCAACGGCGTGAACGTGCGCGGCATGTTCCGCCTCTGCCGCGAGGCCATTCCGGCGCTGAAGAGCCGCGCGCGGGAGAAGGGGCGGGCGCGCATCGTCAACACCGCTTCGGTGATGGCGTTCGACACCGACTACGGGCTGGCCGCCTACTGCGCCTCCAAGGCCGGCGTCGGCGGCTTGACGCGCACGCTGGCGCTCGAGCTGGGCAAGTTCAACATCACGGCCAACTACGTCTGCCCGGGTGCGATCTACACCGGGATGACACGCACCAACTTCGACAATCCGGAAATCCGCGCGGTATGGGAAAAGAAGGCGGCCTTGCGCCGCCTCGGCCAGCCCATCGATATTGCGCGCGGGGCGCTGCTGCTGGCGTCCGACGAGGCCGACTTCATCACCGGGCACGAGCTGGTGGTGGATGGCGGCCTCACCCTGCGCACCTAGGGGGAGCCATCTTGCCCAATATCCATTCCTTCGCCGCCGACTACAGCGAGGCACGCGAGAAGTTCCTGGCCGCCGCGAAGATCGCCGGCGCCACCACCCATCGCTACGACAACCCGACCAAGGGTCCGCGCGGCGAGGCGCTGTCGACCGACGTGGCCCGGCTCGGCCCCGAGGATGCCTCGAAGATCGTCATGGCGATCTCCAGCACCCATGGCGTCGAGGGCTTCTGCGGCTCCGGCTTCCAGGTCGACTGGCTGGCGAGCATCGGCGCTGCCGGCCTGCCGCGCGATACCGCGGCAGTCTGGGTCCATGCGATCAATCCCTACGGCTTTGCCTGGACACGGCGCGTGACGGAGGAGGGGAACGACCTCAACCGCAATTACGTCGATCATTCCAAGCCTTATCCGGTCAACGAGGGCTACCTCGAGATTGCCGACTACCTGATCCCCAGGGACATCAGCGAGGCCGGCATCGAGGCGGCCGAAGGCAAGCTCGCCGAATACCGCAGGAAGGTCGGCGATATCGCCTATTACCGCGCCGTTTCCGGCGGCCAGTACAGCCATCCCGACGGCATGTTCTTCGGCGGCGGCGGCGCGAGCTGGTCGAACCGCACCCTGCATGCCATCGCCGACAAGTTCCTGAAGGGCAGGAGCGACGTGGCCGTCATCGACTTCCATACCGGCCTCGGTCCCTACGGCTACGGCGAGCCGATCACCCATTTCGACATCGATACGCCGGCTTCGCGCCGCGTGCGTGCCTTCTGGGGCGAGTCGGTGACCGAGTCGAAGCGCGGCCAGACGGCGTCGCAGGCGCGTGACGGCCTGGGGCACTACGGCCTCAATCGCATCCTGACCGAGCCCGAGACGCGGCTCACCATGTGCACCCTCGAATACGGCACCTTCGATCGCGAAAGCGGCCAGAAGGCCTTCCGCGCCGACCATTGGCTGCACAAGTACGGCGATCCGCTCGGCAAGGATGCCGGACCGGTCCGGGCTGCCATGCGCCGCCAGTTCTACCCCGATACCGACGACTGGAAGGAGGCCGTGCTGTTCCGCGGCCACCAGATCGTCCGCCAGGCCATCGCCGGGGTGCAGCGCGGCGCCCTTTAGTCTGTCGTCCCGAGCGCGGCGGAGGGACCTCGCGCCAGCCACACGGCCCTGGCCCGATCGTTCGGCGACATCCTTCGCTTCGCTCGGGATGACAGGAATAGGCGATCTGCTACAACACTGCACATGCGGGTGTTAACGGCGTTGGTCGCGTTCGCGGTCGTGACGGCGCTCAATCTCTTGTGGTGGTGGTGGCCGAACCGGCCGGTCGAGATCGCCGGCTGGACCAGCGAACCCTTGCAGAGCGTCTCGTTCGCGCCCTACCGGCCGGGCCAGAGCCCGCTGACGCGCACCTTTCCGACGCCCGACCAGATCGAGCAGGACCTGAAGCGCCTGCAGGGCAAGGTGCGCGCCGTGCGGACCTACTCCGCCGGCGAGAACCTCGAGACGGTGCCGCAGCGTGCCGGCAAGTACGGGCTGAAGGTCTGGCACGGCGCCTGGCTGAACGACAACGACAAGGAAAACCTCGAGCAGATCAACCTGCTGATCGACCACGCCAACCGCTATCCCGACACGATCGAGCGGGTGATCGTCGGCAACGAGGTGCTGCTGCGCAAGGATCTCACCGCCAACCAGCTGCGCAGCTACATCCGCCAGGTCAAGCGCCGGGTGAAGCAGCCGGTGACCTATGCAGACGTCTGGGAATTCTGGCTGCGCAACCCATCGTTGGCCGACGAGGTCGACTTCATCACCGTGCATCTGTTGCCTTATTGGGAGGACGAGCCGGTCGGCCTCGACCGCCGCGATCCCAACGGGTCGCTGCGCATCGAGAACCACCTGCTGGCGATCTTCAAGAAGGTCCAGGA
>Ga0182739_1004772_pt1 | contig 11019 bp, 10 predicted proteins | sample eDN5th30CBELigBY_FD_128873 | JGI IMG/M metagenome (GOLD analysis project Ga0182739, IMG submission 128873) | Enriched backyard soil microbial communities from Emeryville, California, USA - eDNA 5th pass 30_C BE-Lig BY (version 2) (version 2) | ecosystem: Environmental > Terrestrial > Soil >...
GGCGAGACTCGCGGTCGCAGCATCCCTCCCGCTCTTCTCGGCGAGGGAGCGCGCCACCGCGGCGAACGTCTCGTACGTGCCCTGGAGGATGCCCTGCGTGCCGATGTAGATCCACGAGCCTGCGGTCATCTGCCCGTACATCGTGAGGCCGAGCTCTTCGAGGCGACGGAACTCGGGCCACGTCGCCCAGTCCCCCACGAGGTTCGAGTTGGCGATGAGCACGCGCGGCGCCCACTCGTGCGTGCGGAAGACGCCGACCGGCTTGCCGGACTGCACGAGCAGCGTCTCGTCGGGCTCGAGCTCGTCGAGCGTGCGCACGATCGCGTCGAACGCCGCCCACGAGCGCGCGGCCCGCCCGGTGCCGCCGTAGACGACGAGGTCCTCGGGGTGCTCGGCGACCTCGGGGTCGAGGTTGTTCATGAGCATGCGCTTGGCAGCCTCCGCGCCCCAGCTCTTCGCGGTGCGCTCGTGGCCACGCGGCGCGCGGACGGTGCGGACGGGGGCGGCGGTGCCCTGCTCCATGGCTTCTCCCTGGGGGTTCATTCGGCGGGGATGCCGACGGTGTGGATGCCGGCGGCGCGGAACGCCGTCGCGGCGACGGACCCGTCGGCGACGAGCGCGGTGACGGTCTCGAGGTCGGGGCTGAGGAAGCGGTCGGGGCCGGGGCCGGCGACACCGGCGCCGCGGACGAGGTCGCGCACCGCAGCGGTGGCTGGCGCGGGGGCAAGCGGCGCGCGCAGGTCGAGCGCACGGGCGGCGGTGACGATCTCGATCGCGAGCACCCGGGCGAGCCCGTCGATCGCGCGCCGCAGCTTGCGAGCGGCCGCCCAGCCCATCGACACGTGGTCCTCCTGCATCGCGGAGGACGGGATCGAGTCGACGGATGCCGGGACCGCGAGCCGCTTGAGCTCGGAGACGATGCCTGCGGCGGCGTACTGGGCGATCATGAGGCCCGAGTCGACGCCGACCTCGTCGGCGAGGAAGGGCGGCAGTCCGTTGCTGCGCGCGATGTCGAGCGCGCGGTCGGTGCGGCGCTCCGAGATGGATGCGGCGTCGGCCACGGCGATCGCGAGGAAGTCGAGGACATACGCGACGGGGGCGCCGTGGAAGTTGCCGTTGGACTCGACCCGCCCGTCCGGGGTGATGACGGGGTTATCGACGGCGGCGGCGATCTCGCGCGAGGCGATGAGCGCCGCGTGGTCAAGCGTGTCGCGTGCGGCGCCGTGGACCTGCGGCGAGCAGCGCAGCGAGTACGCGTCCTGCACGCGCGTGCACACGGCCGGATCGCGGTGCGAGGCCATGATGGCGGAGTCGGCGAGCAGGGCGCGCAGATGCGCGGCGGAGGCCCGCTGGCCGACCTGCGGGCGCAGTGCCATGAGGTCGGCGGCGAAGACGGCGTCGGTGCCGAGCTGGCTCTCCACCGACATGGCCGCCGCGACGTCCGCGGTGTCGAGGAGCACCGTGAGGTCGTGCAGGCCCAGCACGAGCATGCCGAGCATGCCGTCGGTGCCGTTGATGAGCGCGAGCCCCTCCTTCTCCGCGAGGACGAGCGGCGGGATTCCGGCGTCGGCGAGGGCCTGCGCGGCGGGCATCGGGTCGCCCACATCCCCCGTCTCCGCGCGCACGCGCACGTCGCCCTCGCCCATCGCCGCGAGCGCGACGTGGGCGAGCGGTGCGAGGTCGCCCGAGCAGCCGAGCGACCCGTACTCGCGGACGATCGGGACGATGCCCGCGTTGAGCAGGGCGGCGTAGGTCTCCACGACGACGGGACGCACGCCGGTCCGGCCGGTCGCGAGCGTCTGCAGCCGGAGCAGCTGCAGCGCGCGGACCACCTCGGTCTCGACCTCCGGTCCGGTGCCGGCGGCGTGGGAGCGGACGAGGCTCGCCTGCAGCTGGGCGCGCCGCGCGGGGGCGATGAAGGTCGTGGCGAGGGCGCCGAAGCCCGTCGAGACGCCGTAGTGCGGCTGCGGGTCCTCGGCGAGACCCTCGACGAGGCGGCGTGACGCCGCGACGCGGGCGAGGGCCTGCGGGTCGACGGTCACGCGCGCGCCGTGGCGTGCGACGGCGACGACGTCCGGGGGGCTCAGCGGGGCGGCCCCGACGGCGACGGGGGACGCGGTCATCGTGATCACGGCTCGATTCCACACCCGGGCGCTGTCGCGAGACAGGGGTCCGTGGCATCCTGAGTCTGTGATCCCAGACAAAGCGTCTCGGCGTCCGCGACCGCAGGTGCCCGCCGCGGACCAGACCCTGCGGATCCTCACATTCCTGGCGCGGCAGCGCGGCCCGGTGGCCGCGCGCACGATGGCGACCCAGCTCGACATCCCCCGCTCGAGCCTCTACCACCTGCTCGGCGCGCTCGAGGAGCACGGCTTCGTCGTGCACGTGCCCGGCGAGCGACGCTGGGGTCTGGGCACGGCGGCGTTCGAGCTCGGCGGCGGCTACGCGCGGCAGGCGCCGCTGGCCCGCATCGGGCGCCCGCCCGTCGCGCGCCTCGCCGACCGCACCGGCGAGAGCGCGCATCTCGCCGTCATGTCCGGCCGGGACGTGCTCTACATCGTCGAGGAGCGCGCGCCGCGCCGGCCCGCGCTCGTGACGGATGTCGGGGTGCGGCTGCCCGCCCACCTCACCGCGACGGGTCGCGCGATGCTCGCGGCCCTCCCCCGCGAACAGGTGCGCGCGCTGTACCCGGATGCCACGGCGTTCGCGGATCGCACGGGTCGCGGCCCCGCCCGGCCGGCCGATCTGCGCGAGATCCTGCGTCGGGTGCGCGAGATCGGGCGCGCGACCGAGGACGGCGAGGTGACGCTCGGCCTGCGGTCGGTCGGCGTGGCCGTGCGCGACCATGCCGGGTGGCCCGCGGCGGCCGTGGCCGTCACGTGGCCGGAGGACGGCGAGGCGGATGCCGCCGCGCTCGCGCCCGTGGTCGCGGCCACCGCCGCCGAGCTCGAGCGTCTCCTGTACGGGCGGCCGCGCGGGTGAGCGGGCGCTTCGGCGTCAGTCGACCTTGACGACGGGGCCACCGGTCAGGGCGACGAGCTCGTCGAACGTGAGCGGGAACACCGTGTGGGGCGTGCCGCCGGCGGCCCAGATCTCGGGGTACTGCGCGAGCGCCTCGTCGACGACGGTCGTCAGCGGCGCCGGGTGCCCCGTGGGCGCCACGCCGCCGATCGCCTGACCGGTCGCCTCGCGCACCTGCTCGGGGGTGGCCCGCACGATCGAGGTCCGGCCGAGACGCTCCGCGAGCGCCTTCGTGTCGACACGGTGGGCGCCGCTGGTCATCACGAGGAGCGGCTCCCCGTCCGACCAGAAGACGAGGCTGTTCGCGATCGCGCCGACCTCGACGCCCAGCGCGGCCGCCGCGAGCGCCGCGGTGGAGGCGGCATCCGGGAGCACGACGATGTCGCCGGTGATGCCGGCTGCGCGGAGGGCGTCATGGACGATTCGGCTGCGAGGGGGCAGATGGTCGCTCATGCCTCCCAGCCTAGGGTTTCGCGAGGATCTCCCCGTGCGGCATGACGAGCCACCCGTCCGGTGCCGCGGCCCACTCGCGCCAGCCGGAGGCGATGCGCTCGAGCGTCGCGCGATCCGCCTCTCCGCGGGCGAGGGCGAGGTCGGCGAAGCTCGACTCGAGCACGCGGTGCGCCCACGAGTCGCCCCACCAGGCGCGGTCGTCATCGGACTCGTAGAGCCACACGGACGCCGTCGAGCGGATGTCGGACAGCCCGGCCTCCTGTGCCCAGGACTTGAGCCGCCTCCCCGCCGAGGGCTCGCCGCCGCTGCCCCGGTGGACGCGCAGGTAGAGGTCGAGCCATTCGTCGAGCGCCGGGATGAGCGGGTACCAGAACACACCCTCGTAGTCGATCTCGCGGGCGGAGATCAGCCCGTCGGGACGCGCGACGCGGGCGAACTCGCGCAATGCGTCGACCGGCCGCGCGAGGTGGTGGAGCATCTGGTGCGTGTGCACGATGTCGGCGCTCGCGTCGGGGAGGTCGAGCGCATAGGCGTCGCCGACCCGGAACGTGACGTTGTCGAGCCCGCGCCCGGCGGCGAGCCGCCCCGCGTCGGCGACGATCTCCGGCGCCGCGTCGATGCCGATGACCGTGCCGGGGGCGACGCGCTCCGCGAGATCGACCGTGATCGTCCCGGGACCGCTGCCCACGTCGACGACGGTCGCACCGGGCACGAGGTGGGGAAGCAGATACGCCACGGAGTTCTCCGCCGTGCGCCAGCGGTGCGAGCGCAGGACGCTCTCGTGGTGTCCGTGGGTGTACGCCTCAGGCCGACTCATGGATCGAGGCTACTCGCGCAGTGTGCTCCCCGGATGCGCGGGGTCGGGCCGGTTCGATGCGCAGAGTGCGCACCCGCACGCGCGACGGTTGATCAGTCCGCCGCGGGGTGGTCTCATAGGAGGGGATGCCGCGACGAGGCGGCTCCGCAGCGCACTGCCCACAAGGCCGGCCCGAAGGAACAGCGATGACGCACACTCTGCCCCTCCCCGATTTCACCCACGAGCGCGTGGAGACGGTCATCGGCCGTCGCAGCGGCTTGTTCATCGCCGTCGCGCTGCACTCCTCGGTGCTCGGCTCCGCCCTCGGCGGCGCGCGCCTGTGGACCTATCCGCATTGGAGCGACGCGCTCGGCGACGCCCTGCGCCTGTCGGCGGCGATGACGCTCAAGAACGCGGCCGCGGGCCTCGATGCCGGCGGCGGCAAGGCCGTCATCTGCCTCCCCGAGGGGACGGTCCTCGACGAAGAGCGCCGCCGCGCGGCCTTCCTCGACCTCGGCGACGTCGTCGAGTCGCTCGGCGGCCTGTACCGCACGGCGGAGGACGTCGGCTCGACGACCGGCGACATGCTCGTCGTGAGCGAGCGGACCGCGCACGTCGTCGGGCTCCCCGACGCCGTGGGCGGATCGGGTGAGCCCGCGGGGCCGACGAGCTTCGGGGTGTACGAGTCGCTGCGGGCGACGCTCGAGCGCGTGACGGGCAGCCCCGACGTCGCGGGACGCCGCATCACGATCTCCGGGATGGGGCAGGTCGGCAGCCGTCTCGCGGTGCGCCTGTCCGCCGAGGGCGCGGACCTCACCGTCACGGATGTCAACCCGGCCAAGCGCGACCTGGCGGCCGAGCTCGGTGCCGCCTGGGTGCAGCCGGGCGAGGAGCACCTCGTCCCCGCCGATGTCTTCGTCCCCGCCGGGATCGGCGGCCTGCTCACCGATGAGGTCATCGACGAGCTGGACGCGAAGGCGGTGTGCGGCCCCGCCAACAACCCCCTCGCGCACCACACCGGCGCCGCCCGGCTGGCTGCGCGCGGCATCCTCTACGCGCCCGATTTCGTCGTCAACGCGGGCGGCGTGATCTACCTGGACTTCGAGGCGAAGCAGCTCGGCACGCGCGCGGAGACGATGGAGCGCGTCGCGGCGATCGGCGGCACGCTGCGCCGGATCTTCGACGACGCCGAGGCGCGCGGCGTCACGCCGCTCGAGGCCGCCGAGGGGCTGGCGGCAGAGCGCCTGCGCGAAGGCGTCCGCCACGGCGCGCCGCGGGAGACCGCGCCGGTGGGCTGACCCGCACGGTCAGGCCTCGCGGCGGGCGAACACCGCGACGACGCCGCCTGCGACCATGGCGCCGATCGTGAGGGCGAGCAGGATCCGGTAGTCGACGACCGCGAGCAGACCCGCGCCGACGATGGAGACGAGCGTCTGCGGAAGGTTGAACGCGACGTTTCCGGCCGCCGACGTCCTCCCCTGCAGCTCGTCGGGGGTCACGCGCTGCCGCAGGGTCACGAACGCGACCACCACGAGCGGGATGCCGAGCCCCATGACGAACATGCCGGCGCCGGCGAGCCAGATCGACGCCGTCAGGAGCGGGACGCTGCCGACGGCGGCGAGGACGAGTCCGAGAGCCGCGGCGCGTCCCTCCCCCAGCCGTGTGACGACGACCGCTGACAGCGCTCCGCCGAGCACGGCGCCGGCGCCCTGCAGCGGCATGATGAGCCCCAGCGCGGCGGGGTCGACGCCCATCGTGTCGAGCACGGCGAACACCGCGATGTTGAGGATGCCGGTCGCGCCGAACGCGATGACGACGGCGATCGTGAGCAGGCGCAGGGCGGGCACCCGGAACAGCTGCTCGAATCCGGCGCCGAGCTCGCGGAGATAGCCGCGCACGCCGCTGCGGGCCGGGCCGGTGCGCTCGGGCGCGCGATTCCCGACGGGAAGCCCCACGAGGATGAGTGCCGTCGCCGCGAAGCACGCCGCGGTGAGGATCACGACCGCGGGCGCGCCGATCCACACGTAGAGTGCGGTGCCGATGATCGGGGACAGCAGACGCAGACCGTTGTCGATCGTGGACAGGGCGCCGTTGCCCGACGCGAGCTGGTCGTCGCGGAGCATCGAGCGCAGGATGCCGGACTGCGCCGCCCCGGTGAGGTAGCCGCCCGCGGCGTAGACGAACACGACGGCGTAGACGATCCAGATCCGGTCGGCCGTCGTGAGCAGGAGCGTGAGGAGCACCGGCACGAGCGCCGCGTGGGAGATGATCAGGAGGCGCTTGCGGGGCACCCGGTCGGCGAGCATGCCGAGGAACGGCGCGAGGAGGGCCGGCAGGCCGAGGCTCACGAAGACGAACGCCCCCGCGACATCCGATCCGGTGAGGTCCTTGACCCATACGGCCGCCATGAGGAACAGCGCGCTGTCGCCGAGGTTGGTGAACACCCATGCGGTCGCCAGCCGCGGGAAGCCGGGCGCGGACCACGCGCTCGCGCTGCGGGGCGCGGCGGTCACGGTCACCGGTCCTGCTCCGGGCGGTCTTCACCGTCGACTTCGGAACCCGGCTGGTCGCCGGCGAACGGGGACGACCACGGCTCGGGGTTGGTCACGGCGACCATGCGGGCGAAGCGGGCGCCGGGCGGGCGCTTCGACGGATCGGCGCCGCGGCCGGCGAACCGGTCGGTGATGCGCTGCAGGTCGCGGCTCAGCTCGGCGAGCTCCTCGGCCGTCGCCCAGAACGTGCTGCGCGTGAACGTCGACGCCTGCACCCACTCCTCGTCCTCCGTGTCCGCTTCCGCGAAGTAGCGCCGGACGCGATCCCACTCGGCGTCGAGTCCGAGCACCGCGAGCTCCTGGAAGGCGCGCAGCGAGCCGGTGGAGCCGCGCTCGGGGCGCATGTCCCACGAGCGCGCGACGATGCGCCAGGGCTTCTCGCGGCCGCGCGACTCCGCCCGCTCGATGAAGCCGTACTTGGCCAGCATCCGCAGGTGGAACGAGCAGCTGGCCGGAGACTCCCCGAGGATCTCGGCGCACTCGGTCGCGGTCGCCTCGCCCTTCTCGGTGAGGATGTCGAACAGCTGGATCCGCAGCGGGTGGGCGAGAGCCCGGATGCGGGACGGATCGGTCACCCGCTGCGTCGAGCTCGGCGGAGGCGTCTCATCGGTCATGGCGCCACTCTACGTTTCTAAAGATATCTTTCGCAAGGTTTCTTTAGGATCTCTCCGGCGCCCGTTGCGGAGATAGAGTGCGATCATGACGACCCCCGCCGCGACGCACGACGAACCCCACGCGAAGGGAATCGCGCAGCGCCTCAACTGGCTGCGCGCCGGCGTCCTCGGCGCGAACGACGGCATCGTCTCGGTGGCGGCGGTCGTGGTCGGCGTGGCCGGCGCGACGCAGGACCTCGGCCCCCTCGTGCTCGCCGGCGTCGCCGCGGCCGTCGGCGGCGCGATCTCGATGGCGCTCGGCGAGTACGTGTCGGTGAGCAGCCAGCGCGACACCGAACGGGCGCTCATCGCGAAGGAGAAGCGGGAGCTGCGCGAGCTCCCCGAGGAGGAGCTGGAGGAGCTCGTCGGGCTCTACCGCGCCAAAGGGCTCAGCGAGCCGACCGCGCGACGGGTCGCCGAGGAGCTCACGGCGCACGACGCGCTCGCCGCGCACCTCGACGCCGAGCTCAACATCGACCAGGACGACGTCGTCAGCCCCTGGTACGCGGCGTTCGCCTCCGCGATCGCCTTCACCCTGGGTGCCGTCCTGCCGATGGCCGCGATCCTCCTGCCGCCCGCGGGCTGGCGGGTGCCCGTCACCTTCGTCGCGGTGCTCGTCGCCCTCGCCGCCACGGGCGCGGTCGCTGCCCACATCGGCGGGGCATCGCGCGGGCGCGCCGTCATCCGCACGGTGATCGGCGGCGCGCTCGCCCTCGCGGCGACCTTCGGCATCGGCAGCCTGCTGGGCACCAGCGGCATCGGGTAGCCCCCCGCCCGGCGGAATCGCTCAGACGTCGTCGCGCCGGCGGAGAACGTAGGGCGCGCCGACCTCGCCGGTGCGGAAGTACGCCCCGAAGACATCCGCCGCCTCGTCCGCCGTGAAGACCTCGTGCGGGAGGACCTCGGTGCTGCGCCTCCCCTCATCCCACGGGATCGTCTCGGGCGCGGCGTCCGCGTCTCCCCCGGGCTTTCCGACCGTGTACTCCCGGGCCGCGCCGTCGCCGGCCGGCATCCGCAGCTCGATCGTCATCGCCTCCGCGGATCCCGCGCACTGCAGGTACTCGTCGGAGAGAGGGAGCGCCTCGAGCAGGTCCGCGCCCTCGGGGCGCGCCACAGGCTCCACGCCCAGAACGTCGTCCCGTCCATCCGGTTCAGGGTGAAGCGGATCTGGTCCTCGTAGGGACGGATGTCGTCCACCAGGGGCATCCTGCTCGCCCCGTTCCGCTGGGTGATGTGGCTGCGGCGCACGGGCCCTCCTCGTCCTGGAACAGCCCATCGTAGTGACGGTGCCGATGACCGGCGCCGCTCACGCGACTCCGCTCATGCGGCGCGGTTCATGCGGCACCCTCCCCGGCGCGGATCGCTGCGAACTCGCCGTGCGTGCCCCGCAGCGCCTGCGCCACCGTGTCGTAGAGCCAGTCCAGCGCGGCGGTCTGCTGTGTGGACAGGCGCCGGTAGAGGGCGACCTCGACGCGCTCCATCTCGAACGGGAGCGGACGGACCACCAGCGGCCACGCCGTCGCCCACCCCTCGCCGATCGTGTCCGGGACGGTCGCGAGCAGGTCGTGGCTGGTCGCGAGCAGCGGCGGCACCGACGCGAAGCGGTTGAGCGTGACATCCGGGTCGATGGAGGCGCCGCGTCGACGCAGGGCCGCCTGCAGGTTCGGGCGACCCGAGTCCCCTGCGACCGCGACATGCGTCGCGGCGAGATAGTCCTCGAACGTGAGAGGCCCCGTCGCCAGGCGATGCTGCGCCGACATGAGCGCCGCGTAGCCCTGGAGCTTGAGGACGACATGCGGGAACGCGCCCATGACCGGCGACGACGACACGGCGAGGTCGACCGTGCCGCGGGCGAGCTGCTCGGGGAGCTCGTCGACATCGAGCGGCACCGCCTCCAGCCGCACCGACGGGGCGATCGAGCGCACGGCCCGGCACAGCGCCGCGAAGTACCCGATCTCGCCCAGCTCGGACATCGCGATGCGGAAGCGCTTGTCGGAGCTCGACGCATCGAACCCGTGCACGCCGTCGAGCGTGCGCTGGATGCGCGAGAGGGCCTCGCGCAGTTCGGGGAAGATCGCATCGGCGAGGGGCGTCGGCTCCATGAGCCGCCCCACGCGCTGGAAGAGCGGATCGTCGAAGTCGCGGCGCAGGCGCCCGAGCGCCTGGCTCACGGCCGGCTGGGTGACGAACAGGCGCCGCGCCGAGACGGTGAGACTGCGCGACTCATACACGGTGACGAACACCCGCAGCAGGTTGAGATCCACCGACGACCTCCTTCTGGCGCCGCTTAGCCCTGGTTAGCGCTGCATAAGCAGAGCTGATGGAACGAGGGCCTGCCGATAGCCTTCAGCACCGTAGCATGGCGACAGCCCGAACGAAGGAGTTCCCATGACCGAATCACTCGCCCAGGCCATCGCCCGCGCCGGAAGCGCCGTCGAACTGCTGCGCAACGCGCAGGCGAAGCCGACGATCTTCCCCGTGCAGCCCGAGTTCACGAACTGGCGCTCCGAGCAGCGCGCGTGGCGCGAATCGGTCGCGCTGCTGGACCAGTCGCACCACATGACCGACCTGTTCATCCGGGGCAAGGACGCGCTGCGTCTGCTCAGCGACACCGGGGTCAACAGCTTCGCGAACTTCCCCGTCGACGCGGCCAAGCAGTTCGTCGCGGTCAACCACGAGGGCAAGCTCATCGGCGACGCCATCCTGTTCCGCCTCGCCGAGGACGAGTTCGACCTCGTCGGCTGGCACATGGTGCCGGACTGGGTGCAGTTCCACGGCGAGACCGGTGACTACGACGTCACGTTCGAGCGCGACGCGTCGTCGGCCGTGCGCCAGGGCGAGCCGAAGCTCTACCGCTTCGAGGTCCAGGGTCCGCGCGCCCTCGAGCTCATGGAGCGCGCGATCGGCGGCGAGGTGCCGCACACGAAGTTCTTCGGGATGGCGACGTTCACGATCGACGGCGTCACGGTGCGCTCGCTCCGCCACGGCATGGCCGGTCAGCCCGGCTTCGAGCTGTTCGGGCCGTGGGCCGACGGCGAGCGCGTGCGCGCCGCGCTGATCGCCGCCGGCGAGGGCCTCGGCCTCGTGCTCGTCGGCTCGAAGGCGTACTCGTCGGCGAACCTCGAGTCGGCGTGGGTGCCGTCGCCGCTCCCGGCGATCTTCAGCGGCGAGGGCACCGAGGCGTACCGCGAGTGGCTCCCCGCCGCGCGCGCGGGCTCGCTCGCGGGCAGCTTCGTCTCCGACGACATCGAGGACTACTACCTCACGCCGTACGACCTCGGCTACGGCCGCACGGTCGCGTTCGACCACGACTTCATCGGACGCGCCGCCCTCGAGAGGATCGCCGCCGAGCCGCAGCGCCGCAAGGTCACCCTCGTGTGGAACGCGGACGACGTCGCCGCGACGCAGCGCACGATGCTCGAGCCGGGCCTGCCCGCCAAGTACATCGACTTCCCGAAGGCGCGCTACGGCCAGTACCAGGTCGACCGCGTGCTCGTCGACGGCGTCGACGTGGGCGTCTCGCACGACTGCGGCTACATCGTCA
>Ga0182739_1004773_pt1 | contig 11019 bp, 7 predicted proteins | sample eDN5th30CBELigBY_FD_128873 | JGI IMG/M metagenome (GOLD analysis project Ga0182739, IMG submission 128873) | Enriched backyard soil microbial communities from Emeryville, California, USA - eDNA 5th pass 30_C BE-Lig BY (version 2) (version 2) | ecosystem: Environmental > Terrestrial > Soil >...
AGATAAAATTATGTTACCACCTTAACTCAAAGCGCGAAATTCGGGTCTTATAATCTTTTAAAAACCATTATTATTTTATTATCCAAAAGGATATAATAATTAAATCACATCACAGGAGTGACTTTATGCGATACTTCTCTCTTATTACTGCTTTCTTTTTTCTGGTTAACCTGTCTACTGCCATTGCAGAAGTCGATCCCTGGTATGAGCAAAATCCTTCCTGTGTCATTGATAGAGGAAATCCTGCGAGGACGGGGGAGTATAAGACAGAGCCCTTAGAAAAGTTCCATAAGATTATTTGGAAAAAAGAAGTAAAAGGAAGATTAACTCCCTTATGTTTCAATAATTTTATTATTATAGCCGGTCCCGCAGTTTGGAATTTTGCTAAGAACCAGCAAGTATGGGGTGAGAATAATAAATATAACCTAACAGGCTTTACGTTGTATAAGAATATCCTATACAGCACTTTCCTAAGTTCCAGCAATTTACATAATCTTATAGGCTATGATGTAAAGACGGGTACAATCATATTTAAAGAGAGCTTTGGCAAGAATAATGCGGTATCACTTAGCCCATTAATTTATAACGATATTATATATTTACCGCTAAATGAAACACTATTAGCGTATAGCCTTACTGATAAAACTATTTTATGGCAGGTTCCTTTCAACATAAGCAATCAATTATCAACGGATGGACAAAATCTTTATACCTATCGTTTTGATACGAAATCAACAGTTGCCATTAATCTTAAAACAGGTAAAGAAAGTTGGTCATCTCCTATAGAACCTAATGGATATATTAGTTTATACAAGGGTAAGGCTTTTATTGCAAGTTGTGAAAAAATTAATGATCAAGTTCTAGGTAAAGTCTATGCACTTAATGCAAAAACGGGCAAGGTGTTTTGGAGTTTTGTACTATCAAGTTGTACAAATATGCCTAATTTGGCTATTACAAATGACAAAGTATTTGCCCTTGATTATAAGAAATTACACGCGTTAGATATAAATACTGGCAAAGAGCTTTGGTATTTTCCTCAAAAGTTGCGAGAGTTCCCTTCAATAGCTGGAAATACAGTTTATGTAAGAAGTGCAGAATTAATTTACGCTATCGATAGTGAAACCGGAAAATTAAAATCTAAATATCCGATAAAAACCTTAAATTACTACGATGGCATGCTCGGTAGTATCGTGCCTTATCAGCGACAATTGCTACTTAACAGCGCTTTTATACATTCAGATAGAGTAATAGTTGTAAATTAAAAGCTGTAATGAAGGAGAGGTAAATATGGTGCAATTTAATTATATTAAAAATATTAAAACCAAACTTCAAATTATCACGATTAATAATAACCAAATATTCAAGCACATTTTAGTATTTGTCCTATTTACAAGGGTTTTATTTTTTAATACTGCCTTATGTCAGGATAAATATACCGAAGCAGCGCCTATGACCTGTGGTGCTTCGAGTAATCTTGATGATGCTAGAACTATTGCTTTTATAAAGCAATTTCAAGCAGTGATAAAACATGAGGATAAAAGAGCAGTTGCCAAACTCATGCATTATCCACTTCGGATAGACCGGCGAACGTCTAATTTTAAGATTAAGAGCTATTACATAAAAAATGAAAAAGAATTTATTGAATCATATGACAAACTCATAACATCTAAAATGAAAAAGATAATTTTACAGCAAGCTCCAGCCAATCTATTTTGTCGAACCGATGGAGGCATGATAGGGCATGGCACTATATGGTTTAACAACTATGGCAGCATAAAAGCAGATGTTATTTATATTGTAAACGATCAGGGGGAATAACCATGCCAGAACTTTACATTAAAATACCAGTGTCATTCCAAAATAAAATAAATGAGATATTAAAACCTATTAACAACTTATCTTTCAAAGGTAGCCAGGTTATCGATATCTTAAATGAGCAAACTTCTTCTTATAATCAATTATATTTCCAGGCTGTCCATGAATTCATAAAACATGTTGAGCATGAGGATAAATATTCCTATTACGATAAAACAGCAAAGGTAATGAGTATTGGCATTGGTTTTAATCTTGAACAACCAGGCGCAGATAAAATTATCGAAAGCTTAGGATTAGATTATAAATCATTACTAACTCCAGGCATGCCTAAAAATGGTTTAACTGATGAGCAACTTGCAAAGTTATTTCACTACACAATGCTAGGGTATGGTAAATTTGTTGGCAAAGCTCCCATCTTAAAAACACGCTTAAAAACAGGCCACTTATTAGACCATACATTTCTTGCTAGAGAACTAGTGGCCTTACAAAGCTTGGCGTTTGATAACGCTTTTTTAGTAGGTCCAAAGTTAATGGCTGCTATTAGCAAAGGAGGAAAGGAGGGTCATTTGGCAGCCATGAGCCAAATTATTGAGTATTCCAATGCGGCCTATAACAATGGTCTTAGTAACCGTATGCTGCAAACAGGCGCAGTTTACCATGGCGATCCTAGCGACGTTCAGCTTACATGGCGGGCCTATAAATTAATAGAAGCGGCCATGAAAGTACCGCTAACCTTAATTGGTGGTCTCCCTACTCATGCTCTACCTTTCGGTAATGATGAAGAAACTTATAGGGGGCCTGATAATTTACCACCTCCTATTATCGGGGGGGATTCGGGCGGATATGATTTGGTACAATTTGGCAGTAATAAGGCCGATAGATTGATTACTAATACTCCGGGCAACCAAGTACTTATGGGAGGTGATGGCGATGATTTTCTGCAGATTAACATGGTAAGCTTTGCCTCTTATCTTGCGGGTGGTATAGGATATGATAGCTATTATTTAGACAGCCATGCAGGTCATGTACTGATTTATGACGCAGACAGATGGGGCCAAATCTTTGTCGATGGTTATAAAGTCGCAGGTAATGCTTGGAAATTGCCAGGGCAATCAGCTTATGCCATCATAACAGAGCATAAGACCTTTATTTTGCATGAACCCACTAAGTCTTATGAATTGCCTAAGCTCACCTGGGGCGATCCCCATAACGATATTACCTTCCCCAGTTTTAATTTTAACGATGGCCAATTTGGAATTATCTTGAACAATTTACGTATGGGATTGATATCGGTATATGGAGACCATGGCTATTATGGTAATGTGGCGGTATTCGATAATGGCTGTGTTGGATTGGTATTAAATAATAATATCTTTATTTTTGAAGAAAGTGGGCAATTAATTAATCGCATTTCCTTATCTTCCTTGCTAGGCGGGCATTATATTGCTGCTTTAACAGGTGGACGCTTTATTTTAACACAGAGAACTGCTCAAGAGTTCCGAACGTCCGATGTTAGAGCTTATATAGGTAATACAAAAAGCAATCAATTAACTGAAGTTTTTTCTAAACACTGTGAGTTTGATGCAGAAACCAGATCCGGGTGCTATGTTCATGGCGGTATTGTTTATGGTCTGTCGGACGGAGATTACGCTATATTTTATACTGAGTGCTGTATTGGGGGATTGCCTTATATCGATTATGTGACTACATCAAAAGGAACTCAAATTTTGGCAAGAGGAATAACTGGTAAACCTGGTGGTACTGGTTTATTCGGTATTTATCCTATTCATAATGGTGAGTATGCTTATGTATTAAGTGAAAGCATAAAGCCGTATGGAACTCAACTTACCTTCGTAAGCCCAATGGGTAGACAAGTCGATGTTAGCTATACCTTTCCTCCTCGATATGGTATTGTCACAGCACCTTATCCTGGTGGATTTTTACTGGGTCGTTATGGAAATGATGATCTATTATTATCTAGATTATCTAGTCAAGTTTATCCTAGTGCGCTAAAACCTCTTGAAATAGCAAAATATGTCACGCCACTCACGGATAGGGTAATGGCATGCTATATTGAGCAAGATAGATTGTTTCTAAGCTGGGGGTATAGACAAGGAGTTATGGGAATGCCCGATAGTTTTGGCATTATCCTCGATACTAAGAATCAACCTATGGACCAAGCTTTTTGGATAGGCGGTACACCGGTTGTCGCTACGCATCAAGAAAAAGGCGGGTGCCGTTATGTAAATTCTTGGTATGAAAGTGGCTACACTTATTATCAAATATCGCAGCTAGGAGGTCCTAAATCACCAGAACCCGTACCGCGTCCACCGATTTCATCCAGCGCAAACCGCTTAAAGTCTGGATTAATGTTTAATTTATTTAGTTTAAGTGCATATGTCATGCGCCAGGGAATGTTGCAACTTGGTGATGAAGTAATGGAGATAAGAACGCATTCTACTCACATGCTGAACGCAGGATTTACCTCATTTGCCAACTGGTTTAGCCCCAAGGTGAAAATTGCAGGCTATGGGAAAAATCCTTTACCCCTATTTGTAAATTCACCTAATAGTAGCGGTTATAGCCAAAAGGCTTTGCAAATGTTAGAGCAGGGCCCCTATCATTTGGCTCTAGGTCTTGTGCTATGGCAGATGATTAAAGAAGGGTATTATAGATTAACCGGGCAGGCTAAAGTAGTGCGAGAAGCTAAGGTAAATGAGCAGGAACGGCAACGTTTAACTGAACTCGAGCAGTACGGGCATAATCCCTATGCTAAGGTGTATTTAGAAACCCTGTATAAGATAGAGATAGGCTTAGGAGATGAGGAGGATTTTACACAAGCCATTGTTCAGTTAGCCAATGAGCATGAGTCCGCGCTTATCACATTATTAGCTTTAGCCTTATTAAATAAACAAGATAAAGCCGAAGCGGTTTCAAAGGAATTACCCCAAGACTTACAAGCAGTATTAGAGTGTTGGTCAGAGGAAGCATATCGAGTGGTAGCCCAATTGCCTAAAACAAGCGATTATCTTGATAAAGCCTTTAAGTTGCTTGCTGAGACTGCGGATAAAAGGAGAGTAATGCCTATATCTAATAAGGCGAGTAGATACTATGGGCTATTTAAAACAGAAGCTACTACAAAAATAACACCGCTTATGTCTAAACAACCTTATTTTTTTAAGCCAAATGATAACAGCAAACCGATATTATTAAGCCATATACCTTTGCAGCTGAATGCTAACAGTCAATTACAACTATAAACTTGTGATACCTTACCCGAGCAATTAAAAACCCTAAGTCAAATTTAAGCCAAAGCATACTTAATTTGACTTAGGGTTGTTTTTTATTCGACTGTAGCTTATTGCATCTCGTTTATAGCTTCCGGCCTGGTTTTTTCGGGCCAGCTCCTAATGTGAATATCCTGTTGGGGATAGGGAATTTCGATGTTAAATTCACGGAATTTTTTAGCAATAGCAAAATTTAACTCGCTAATGATTTTGCCACGTTGATTTACGTCATGGATAACGCAGCTAAGATCAAAATTAAGGCTAGAATCGGCAAATTGCTTAAAAAATACCAGAGGACTTACATCTTTTTCCTTTACCACCATAGGGTGCGCGCTGGCTATCTCGAGTAATAATTTTTCGACTAGCTCGGTATCACAATCATAGCTTACCCCAAGCGTTATCTTAATGCGAAACTCATGATCCTGAAACATTAAGTTAGTAACCTGCGCCGAAATAAGCTCCGAATTGGGTACAATAACATCGGCTTTTTCGGGAGTGGTAATGCGGGTGGAGCGTACACTGATTTGTTTTACATAGCCTTCGGTTTGGCCGACAATAATTCTATCCCCGGGTTTAATAGGGCGCTCTATCAGTAAAATGATGCCCGATACAAAATTATTCACAATATTTTGCAAACCAAAACCGATCCCTACCGATAAGGCACCTGCAATCACGGCAAAACCAGTTAAATTAATGCCTGCGATTAAAACTGCAAATAGAAAACTCAAACCAAACCCTATATATCCTAAAATAACGGCTAGGGCTGCATGATTTTCTTGTTCTTGCTGTGGCATGCGTTTTTTTAATAAATGCTGCCGCAACAGGCGAACGGATAAAGATAAAAATGCAAAAACCAATAGACCTAAGATAAGCCTTAAAGGAGTAATATGCAGGCTACCTATGGTAAACCCATGCACCAGCATTTGTACCGTCGATTTGAAATTACTCTCTGCAAGTCCCCAAACCCTAACCAATAAAGCTAATAAGGTTGCACTCAATAAGGCATTAAGAGCTATTTTTAAGCACCACAGTTCGGGTAAGGAGTCTTTTTTACTTAAGCCTAAATGTTTATAAAGAGTTTTTTGCCAAGTAAAATTTACATAACTCGCATTTTCTAAACTGGTATTAATGGATTTGAATAATACCCAGGCCAGAAAACTATAGACTAAAGTAAAGGCGGTACCTGATAAAATATAGTTAGATAAATTGAAGTATCCAAAAATTTCGGCGATTAAAATTATTGATAAGCTAAGACTTAACAAGGTATTGAATAAGATACGGGCTAGCCAATGGGTTTTAAACCAACGAATAGCCTGGGTAGTTAGCCAAATGACACTAATAAGATTAATAGCTGATAAAATAACAAAAATGCTACGGCTTAGATAAACCAATTCGGTGGGTAGAGTTTGGGAACGGAATAGAACATATATAGTAAACCCAATAAATGACCACCAAGCCAGCAGAGTTAATCTGAATCGTAGCTTACGGCTAACCGGTGAAGGTAATGAATTGAAGGCTGCAGCAGGTTTGGGCGGATAAAAGAAGAAGCTTGCTGCTGCTAAAAATACCAACAACAGTAAAAAGCTGTAGCTCATTCTGGTAACCGCAGTGATATCTTGGGTCATTAAGGCCATTAAAGTAGCAAAAAGAGCAAGAGCAAAGGCTAAGGTAAACCACATGACATAGCGTTGTAGTATGCAATAAAAGGTAAGTTTCAGAGTTGTATCCGAGTTTTTTACCAGCCTCTTAACCCGTCGTTTTGCTAATTGATAAAACTTTACTCCTATTGCTAATGCTAACAGTAAAAGTAGACCGAGCAGAATATAAGTCATGGCATTAAAGTAATGCAAACCATTATCGGTATCTAAAATGCCCTTTAATTGAAAATTAGGCATGGTAAGCAGAATCTTGCCACTGGCTTTAAAATTTTCCCAAATGGGTGGACTAGCCGAAAGCAACTCATTAGCAGTCAATTTGGTTATGGTATGGCTAAAAGCACTAATGGCTTCTTGAGAGCGAATCGTATATAAGCGGCATTCTGCTAATTGTTGGGATAGTAAATCCCGTTTGCTTACTAAATATTGTTGATCCTTTGTTAAATCTTTAGACGCTTGGCCTGTGACGCCAATGGCTGCTAATTGTTTGCTAATATTGGCGAGTTCGGTGTTTTTATCGGTAACGCATTGTTGGGCTTGAGCTTGGTAAGCGGTTAGTTTATTGACCGCCAGCTCTAAATTTTCAGCATTTAAGTCTTGAGTGGATAATTTAATGGTAAGTTTATCTAATAGACGGTTGGCTTGCACCGGATCAAACTCATTATGATTATCCGAGGTCATGTTACCTGCATAAATTAGACCAGAGATAGCTAACAAAAAAATAGTTAGAACAATGGTTCTTCCATAGTTAAATAAATTGATTTTCATGAGCTTGTAGTTACCCTTGGATATTCGGCTGTTTGCATGATTCCTTGAATCTATGACTTTAATAAGGTTCAAGTACCGACCGATCGTTCTGTTTTTCAACTATCTTCTTTTAGTCGAGTTGATCATTTTAAAGTTTTACAAAAAGCCTACTTTTATTATCTGTAAAGATTAAAAACGTAATTTTAGTCGGACATTTTTACGTAAAATTACAAACTGGGCAATAGTTTAAGCCATTTAATTTATCACGGGTTTTGTACTCGAGATAAAATTCATATTTCCAAGGCGTCTAAGCGTAGCGCTATGCAAAGATATTTAATGATTTTTATTAGCATTTAGACTAAAATGATAAGACTTTTCACGCATGTGGAAAGGTTTTAAGCCCTTTTCTAAGAGTACTTGAGTTTCTTGTGGTATAAGCTTCTCATCTCTAGATTCGGTTAATAAGTAAATGCCTTATGAGGAAACGTTATGAGCAAGAAACTATTTGTTGGTTCTTTACCCTACGCAGTAACTGGTAACGAGTTGGAAGATTTGTTTGCCCAATATGGCAAAGTAGATTCCGCTACCGTTATTAGTGACAGAGCTACCGGCCGTAGCAAAGGCTTTGGTTTTGTTGAAATGTCTGATACTACCGAAGCTAATGCTGCTATGCAAGCCTTGAATGGTCGCGATCTCAATGGTCGTCAAATCGTGGTTTCAGAAGCAAAAGAAAGAAGTGACCGCAGTGATGATCGTGGTGGACGTGGACGCTGGTAAGAGTCTAACTTAAGTTAACTCTTAAAGCCCGATGCTAAACCATCGGGCTTTTTTATTTTTAGATTCGAATAATTGCAAGTATCTGGCCTAGCTATCTTAATCTTTAAGTTCATCCAGTTTGATTAATGAAGCCAGTGAATCCCATAGTTGTAAAATATGAATAATAGTTTTAAGCAAAAAGAAGGGTAGGATCAGCACAACTCCTGCTTTTATCCAAATCTGATTGGGATAAAAATGATGTAGGTAGACAAATCCAAACCATAGATCATGAAAAAAACAAGTCAAAAATAATACTCGACGGTTGGAATAATATAGCTTTAACAATTTACTCTGATTATCAATAATTTCCTTATGATGACGGCGCTTCAAAAACAGACTGGTATAAACATGACTGATATGGCTAACCATATCCAAAATTAAAACAAACGCAAAAAACCCCCAGATTGGTATATAAATTAGGGCCAGCGTCATTTGTAAAACAGCTAAAGTGGCTCTATCAATTGTATAATCTAATACAGCACCTACATAAGATTCTTGGCCTAACCTTCTAGCTAAATAGCCGTCAAGAGCATCTAGACTAGCACTAAAAAAATAAAGACATACCGATATTATGGGCGCATGTAAAATGAAAAAAGGAACTATAAATAATGAAACTAGCCTGATATAACCAATAAGATTAGGCACGTATAACAAAACAGGTGGCTTTTTTTTCATAACATATTCCGTATATCCGTATATTTAGGGTTTCCTTACCAAAGGTTTAAAGGACCTACTAGCTATTGTGCAAGATTTATTATAAATCGTCGATAGTAGCCTGTACTTTTTAATGATACGGTCTAAGTAGGCGTTTAAATCCTTAGTATGAAGCAATGGTTTATAATTTAACGTACTGTGCGATTGCGATGGTCGCAGGGTTATTAGATCGCTTTCGAAACTCTACTTTTGCTGAGAACTTGTGTGTCTACTCGGTACTCAAATCCTCACGTACTTCTATGTACGTTGCGGTGCTTAGCTCTGAGTCTCCTGCAATTTCCCTAGCATAAGCGAGTTTCGAAAGCGATCTATTATCAAAAAATATTGCCGCAAAACGATGCCATTACCTAGCCAAAATTACTGCTGGCCTATCAGACTGTAAAATTTTTCCTTTGTATCAAGAACAAACAGAATCTGTAAAAGGTAAGATAGAAAAGCGGATTAATGAATTACAAAAACAAACCTCAGCTTATAAGCAATGTGTAACAGCTAGCTTATAGGTGTATGAATATAAATATCCATTTTATTAAAATAACGTCATGTACAAGTTTTGAGATACATTGAACAAACAGAGGTAACCTCGTAGAGTCGTGAGTATGGCCACTCATCAGCCTATTCGGGCAAGAACCACTTGGCCTAAGGTGACCACGCAAGTTTTTCCTAAACTATCTACAGCAATCTGTTACGCTTATCTCATATGCTCAACCGCCGTTGTTAGGTTAAAGTGTGCAAACAGCGGGTTCTGCGCTATTAGTTGTTGTCTACCCGTTTAAAGGGGGCGCTACACTAAGCGTATTGCAATAAATTCAATGGAATACTGGGATTGCCCAACCGAAACTTTTTGGCCTTAAAAAATTCCATGTCTAACAAACTGGTTTGAGAGTTAGAGACTTTCATTAGCTTCGCAATTCTAGCATGATGGCCTACAAACTTTTTAATGCTTTCTTGGTCCGGTAAGTGACGCAAATAATCCAGTAAATCGCTTTCTTTTTTAAACAACGCCACCACTTGATCCGAGTGAGCAAACTCTAAAGCGGCATTTTTACTCCAAAGTGGATTGAATTTACCCATCTCTTTCAATAAGGTGTTAAGCTGCTTGGCATTTTTTACCAAGCTAAGAGTATGCTTATCTTTAATAAACAATGGACTCGCACTAGGATTGCTGGCGATAAATTGTAATAGCTGTTTAAAGGATTTAAAGCGTTTGCGTACATCGGCGTAGCTAATAAATAATTGCGCTAGATTATCATTAGAATGGTTGTTAATACGTAAGCGGCTTAATTGCTCTAATTGAGCAGAAGTTTTTATCAAAATTCTAATTTCTGCATGGGGTGGCAGTGTAATCTTTAAGATTTCAAGTGTATTAAATAACTTTAATAATTGCTTAAACGTTCCGATGTGGGAACGTATGTCGGCATAATTTAGTAAGGCGGTGGCTGTTTCGGGAGCTGCTACAGCTAATTTTGCTAAATCAGAAAAACTCTTTATTAATTGACGAACTTGCACAACATTTACCAATTTAGCCGCCAATGAATCATTAACCTTAGCTAATGCTAAAAAATTATGGAAGTTAATCATTAACGATCCTACCCGATTGTCTGGGTTTTCAACAAATTTTCGCAATTGCTGCTGTTTATAAAAGTCCTTTTCTCGTGCTTTAGCCAATAATTCATCAAAGGTTGTGCTTGTGTGCATGGTGAATAAATTCCTATCAAAAAACTTGACAGTTTGCCTGTTTCCTCCCTATAGTGTAGCAAAGTGGCAGAAAGTGGGTCAAGGTGGGAATTCAAAATGAAGTAACTACCATTAAGTTTTTACACAAGTTAATTAAAACACTTGTTGAATATGAAAATTCAGTGGTAGCTGCTTTGTAGGTCTTAAGACTCGTGAAGCAATAAAAGGATTAACTGGTGGGAAGGTTAAAGGTGGTTAGATAGTGTTTCGCGGTATCAATGCAATTAACATCGACGCTAAGGGACGAATGG
>Ga0182739_1004774_pt1 | contig 11008 bp, 12 predicted proteins | sample eDN5th30CBELigBY_FD_128873 | JGI IMG/M metagenome (GOLD analysis project Ga0182739, IMG submission 128873) | Enriched backyard soil microbial communities from Emeryville, California, USA - eDNA 5th pass 30_C BE-Lig BY (version 2) (version 2) | ecosystem: Environmental > Terrestrial > Soil >...
CGCCGCTTCGCGGCTACTCGATCACCGAGTAAAGGGCGGGCATCGTGCCCGCCCTTTCTCATTGCCGGAAAGGAGCAGCCATGGCGACCTTCGTCGACCAGGTGACGCTCCACCTGCGCGCGGGGCACGGCGGCAACGGCTGCGTGTCGGTCAAGCGCGAGAAGTTCAAGCCGCTCGCCGGACCCGACGGCGGCAACGGCGGGCACGGCGGCGACATCACGCTGGTCGCCGACCCGCAGGTCACCACGCTGCTGGCCTATCACCGGGGTCCGCACCGTTCCAGCGGCAACGGCGGGCCGGGCATGGGCGATCACCGCAGCGGGTACGCCGGCGACTCGCTCGAGCTGCCGGTGCCGCTCGGGACCGTGGTCTCCAGCGCGACGGGCGAGCAGCTGGCCGACCTCTCCGAGCCGGGCATGCGCTTCGTCGTGGCGCCCGGCGGGCAGGGCGGCCTCGGCAACGCGGCGCTCGCCACCACCAAGCGGAAGGCTCCGGGGTTCGCACTGCTCGGAACCCCCGGCTGGGAGGGCGATGTCCGCCTCGAATTGAAGACGGTGGCCGATGTCGCGCTCGTGGGGTACCCGACCGCCGGCAAGTCCAGCCTGGTCGCGGCGATGAGCGCCGCGAAGCCGAAGATCGCCGACTATCCCTTCACCACGCTGCACCCGAATCTCGGGGTGGTCGAGTCGGGCGACTCCCGCTACACGATCGCCGATGTCCCCGGTCTGATCGAGGGCGCCAGCGAGGGTAAGGGGCTCGGGCTGGAGTTCCTGCGCCACGTCGAGCGCTGCTCGGCGCTGCTGCACGTGCTCGACTGCGCGACCCTCGAGCCCGGGCGCGACCCGCTGAGCGATCTCGACGTGATCCTCGGCGAGCTCGCCGCCTACCCGGTTCCGGAGGGTCAGCTGCCGCTGCTGGAGCGGCCGCAGCTCATCGCGCTCAACAAGATCGATGTCCCCGACGCGCGGGAGCTCGCCGACTTCGTGAAGCCGGAACTCGAGCAGCGCGGGTACCGGGTGTTCGAGATCTCCGCCGTGAGCCGTGCCGGCCTGCGCGAGCTCTCGTTCGCCCTCGCCGAACTGGTCGAGGCCGACCGTGCCGCGCGCCTGCTCGCCGCCGAGAGCACCCCCCGGATCGTGCTGCGCCCCAAGGCGGTGAACGAAGCCGAGTTCCAGGTGACGCTCGAGGGCGGTACCGAGCCGGTGTTCCGCATCCTGGGGGCCAAGCCCGAGCGCTGGGTGCAGCAGACCGACTTCACCAACGACGAGGCCGTCGGGTTCCTCGCCGACCGGCTGGCGAAGCTGGGCGTGGAGGACGAGCTGTTCGCGAAGGGGGCGACACCCGGAGCAGCCGTCATGATCGGACCGGGCGACGGCGTGGTGTTCGACTGGGAGCCGACGCTCACCTCGGCGGCCGAGCTGATCAGCTCTCCGCGCGGCACCGATGCCCGTCTCGACGAGAACCGGCGTCCGACCCGCGGGCAGCGCCGCGGGGAGTACCTCGAGCGCATGGACGCCAAGGCCGCTGCGCGCGCCGAGCTCGAGGCCGAGCGCGAGGCCGGACTGTGGGCGGAGGACGAATGACGGCACGGCCCGAGGTGCTGAGCGCGAAACGCATCGTGGTGAAGGTCGGATCCTCATCGGTGAGCGGCGCGAACGCCGGGCAGATCGACCCCCTGGTCGATGCACTCGCCGCCGCCCACGCGCGAGGCACCGAGGTCGTGTTGGTGTCGTCGGGGGCGATCGCCACCGCGATCCCGTTCCTGAACCTCGACGGACGGCCCACCGATCTCGCCACCCAGCAGGCCGCCGCCGCCGTCGGCCAGAACGTGCTGATGTGGCGCTACCAGACCTCTCTCGACCGGTACCGGATCCTCGCCGGCCAGGTGCTGCTCACCGCCGGCGACCTCGAGCATCCCACCCCGCGCAGCAACGCCCAGCGCGCCATGGAGCGGTTGCTGGGCCTTCGCATCCTGCCCATCGTGAACGAGAACGACACGGTCGCCACCCACGAGATCCGGTTCGGCGACAACGACCGGCTCGCCTCGATGGTGTGCGAGCTGATCGCGGCCGATCTGCTGGTGCTGCTGAGCGACGTCGACGCGCTGTACACGAAACCGCCGTCGGAGCCCGGGGCCGAGCCGATCGCGCTCGTCGCGTTCGAGGACGACCTCGCAGGGGTCGAGCTCGGGGACATCGGCGCCGCCGGGGTCGGCACCGGTGGAGCGGGCACCAAGATCGCCGCCGCGAAGCTCGCCGCCGCCGCGGGCACCCCGGTGCTGCTCACCTCGACCCCGAACGTCGCCCGCGCCCTGTCGGGCGAACTCACCGGGACGTGGTTCGAGGCGCGTCCCGAGGCACCAGCGGAACCGCGATGAGCGGGGCGAGCGCCGTCAGCGCGAATCCGACCGGATAGCCGACGACGCCGATCAGCGCCCCCACGAGCGGGGTCGCGAGCGCGGCGGCCGCGAACTGCCCGGTGTTCTGCACGCCCAGCGCGCGGCCCGACCAGTGCGCTCCGGCGATCTCGGCCACCGCCGTGAAGGCCAGGCCGTTGTCGGCCACCGACACGCAACTGGCCAGGATGTAGCTGATCGCCACGGCGGCCGGCCAGTGCACGGCGCCGGCGGCCGCGGTCAGCAGCAGCAACGGGATGCCGGCCAGCGCGACCCAGCGCAACGGACGCAGGCGCGACCCCAGCCGGTCGCTCAGCACGCCGACGGCGATCCTGCCGAGGGCGCCGAGGAACTGCGCGAGCCCGACCACGACGCCCGCCACCATCGCCTCCCAGTGCTGGTCGGCGATCAACCAGACCAGCCCGAACGTCGCCAGTACGTACTGGGGCACCACGAGCAGGGCCGACGCGGTGTGGATGCGGACCAGCGCCGCATCTCCGCGGTACGGATTCGCGGGGCGGCCCTGCGCATCCACCGGCCGCGGGGGCCGCTGCGGGTTCACCACCACGAGCGCATAGCAGACCAGCCCGGCCGCCACGAGGGCGATGCCGAACCACAGGGCCGGCTCGAGGGTGCCCCCCGCCACCAGGGGCGGGACGGTGAGGGCGCCGAGCGTCACGCCGAGCGGCTGCGACATCTGACGGATGCCCATGGCGAGGCCGCGGCGCTCGGGCGGGAACCAGCCGACCACCACGCGCCCGCTCGCGGCGCTCACGCTCGCCGATCCGATGCCCGCCACCACGAACGCCAGGCCGAGCGCCGTGTAGCCGGGGGCGACGAGGGCGCCGGCGACGCCGAGGATGGTCAGTGCCAGGCCGAGCACCGGGATCCGGCGCTCGCCCCACCGGTCGGTGGCGGCGCCCCACGCCACGAGCGCGAGGAGCACTCCCACGTTGGGCGCTGCGGCGATCAGGCCGGCCTCGGCGAGGCTCAGGCCGCGCCGGGTGTGCAGCAGCGGGATGAGGAAGGCCGGCGTGGCCTGCACGAGGCTCGCGGCTGCCTGGGCCAGCACTCCCGCGGCGAGCATGAGCCAGGGCCGGGGCGTTCGGGAGAGCATCTCTCCATCCTCTCGCGGGCCAACGGCGGCTGAGACGTACACGGGAGGTCCACCTGCGCGTCTGTGGACACCTCTGCCGTCGTTAGAATCGCCGCATGCCCGCGACCGCGACGACCCTCACCCTCGATGACAAGCTGCGTACCGCCCGCACGGCCTCGATCGCTCTGGCGACCACGGCTTCCGGGGCGAAGGACGCCGGCCTCGAGGCGATCGCGGTCGCCGTCGAGAACGGGGCAGAGCGCATCCTGCCCGCCAACGAGCTCGACCTGGCCACCGGGCGCGAGAACGGTCTGAGCGAGGGGCTCCAGGACCGCCTGCGCCTCGACGCCGGGCGTCTCGCCGGGCTCGCCGCAGCGGTGCGCGAGATCATCGCCCTGCCCGACCCGGTCGGCGGAGTGGTGCGCGGCTCGACCCTTCCCAACGGGCTGCAGCTGAGCCAGGTGCGGGTGCCATTCGGCGTCGTCGGCGCGATCTACGAGGCCCGGCCGAACGTCACCATCGACATCGCCGCCCTCGCGCTGAAGAGCGGCAACGCGGTCGTGCTGCGCGGCGGCTCGGCGGCCGAGAACACCAACCGGGTGCTCGTGGAACTCATCCAGGAGGCGTTGGAGGGCGCCGGGCTGCCGCGCGACGCCGTGCAGACCATCGACGAGTTCGGCCGGGACGGGGCGACCGAGCTCATGCAGGCCCGTGGCCTGGTCGACGTGCTCATCCCGCGAGGCAGCGCGCAACTCATCGACACCGTCGTCCGCGAGTCGAAGGTGCCGGTCATCGAGACCGGTGCCGGGGTCGTGCACGTCTATCTCGACGAGAGCGCCGACGTGCAGCAGGCCGTCGAGATCGCCGTGAACTCCAAGGTGCAGCGTCCGAGCGTGTGCAACGCCCTCGAGACGCTCCTGGTGGATGCCGGGGCGGCCGCCCGCCTGCTGCCCCCGGTCCTGACGGCGCTCCGCGCCGAGGGGGTCACGATCCACGCCGACGAGCGTGCCCGCGCGATCTTCCCCGATGCCGACCCGGTCACCGAGCAGGACTACGCCACCGAGCACATGAGCCTCGACCTGTCGGTCGCCGTCGTCGACGGCATGGACGACGCGCTCGAGCACATCAGGACCTACTCGACCCACCACACCGAGTCGATCGTGACCAACGACATGCGGCGGGCCGAGCGCTTCCTGGCCGAGGTCGACTCGGCGGTGGTGATGGTGAACGCCAGCACCCGCTTCACCGACGGCGGCGAGTTCGGGTTCGGCGCCGAGGTCGGGATCTCGACTCAGAAGCTGCACGCACGCGGTCCGATGGGGCTGCCGGAGTTGACGAGCACCAAGTGGATCGTGCGCGGTTCCGGGCAGGTGCGGGGCTAGGCTGGACGCATGCTGTCGATTGCCACGGTCATCGCCGAACACGAGGAAGAACTCGCGCCGCTGATCATGCCCCCGATCGCGTTCGCCGGCATCGCCGCCGCGATCTTCCTGGTGCTCGCCCTCGTCACGTGGAGCTACCGCGACGTCGCCAATCGTCACAGCGACAAGACCTCGGCTGCCGACCCGCACAGCGGTCACCACTAGTCGTCTCCGCACCCCGGACCGCTCGCCGTGACCGTTCCCGCTCGACGCCCTCGTCTCGGCGTCATGGGTGGGACCTTCGACCCCATCCATCACGGCCACCTGGCCGCCGCGAGCGAGGTCCAGCGCAGTTTCGACCTCGACGAGGTGATCTTCGTCCCGACGGGGCAGCCGTACCAGAAATCAGGGGTTTCACAGGCAGAGCATCGCTACCTCATGACGGCGATCGCCACAGCCTCCAATCCGGGGTTCACGGTGAGCCGGGTCGACATCGATCGGCCGGGCCCCACGTACACGATCGATACCCTGCGTGACCTGCGTAAACAAAGGCCGGACGCCGATCTGTTCTTCATCTCGGGCGCGGATGCGGTGGCTCAGATCCTGGACTGGAAGGACAACGACGAACTCTGGGAGCTCGCCCATTTCGTGGCGGTGTCCCGCCCGGGACACGCATTGAGTATTCGCGGTCTCCCGGAGCAGGGCGTAAGCTCTCTCGAAGTGCCCGCGCTGGCCATCAGCTCCACCGATTGCCGTGCGCGAGTCGACCGGGGGTTCCCGGTGTGGTACTTGGTCCCCGACGGTGTCGTGCAATACATCTCCAAGCACCACCTATACCGGAGTAGGACATGACGACATTTCAGGACCCGCCGCTGCATTCGCGGCGAGCGGTCCGGCAGAGCGAGCGCGACTCCGCGCCCGCTGCCGTCGTCCCCACGGCAGGGCCGCCTCCGATGCCGGTCGCACCCGCCGCTCCGGCCGAGCCGCTGACCTACACGACGCAGGGCCGCATCCCGGTGCCCGACTACGACGGACCGGGGTTGCGCACCCGGCGCACTCCGGACGAGGCGCCGGCCCCCGAGGCCGACGGCAGCTACCGTCCGCGTGACTTCAGCCCGGAGGGCCGCCGCGCGGCGGCTCCCGCCTGGGCCCCGCACTATGCCGGCGCCGATCCTGCCGCGGCGCCGGTGGCACAGCCGTCCGCCGAGACCGTTCAACCGTCTGCTCTGGACAACGCCGAGCCCGTCGAGCACACCCTGACCCGCCGCGAGCTGCGCGCCCTGCGGGACGCCCACGGCATCACGGCCGCCCCCGAGGATGCGGCACCTGCTCATCCCGGAACGCCGCTCGCCGCGCCGTCCACCCGTCTCGATTCGGCGGTCGCCGAGTTCGATCAGCTGACCGGCCGCACGGGCCAGGTGCCGCTCGATCAACCGCCGTCGATGGAGCAGCCGTCCCGCGGCCGCCGTGCCGCCCCGCAGCCCGAGCCGGTGGCGGAGACTCCCGTCAGCCCCGCTCCTCCGGCCGCGCCTCCCGTCGCGGCGCCGCCAGCGCCCGCATCCGCCCCCGCAGCGGCCTCAGGGCCGGCGAGAATCGCCCCGGAGGCCCTCGGCCCCGTCCCGGTGCTCAACGAGCCGCCCGCGCCCGCAGCGGCCCCGGAGCCCGAGGTCGTGGTCGCCGAGATCGTGGTCGAGCCCGAGCTCACCTCGGCCCCGACCCCGGAGGCCTCGACCCCGGAGGCCTCGACCCCGGAGTCGACTCCCGAGCCGACGACCTCGACGCCGCCGACCGGCCACTGGTCGACCCAGGCCCAGCTCGACGACGAGACGCAGGTCGGCGATGCACCGCTCGCCCGCAACATCGGGGCGACGAGCGGCGCGATCACCACGAGTGCGCTCGTGCTGCCCTCGATCCCGAATCAGGACTTCGGGCCGATCGGCACCGGCGACATCATGGTCACCGGCTCGATCTCGCTGCCGCCGAGCCTCTCCGCCACCGGTGCGCTTCCGGCGCAGCTCGACGAGTCCGACCTCGATCACGTTCTCGACCCGGGCGACAGCCAGGTGGCATCCACCGACTCTCAGCCGGTACGGGCGATCAAGGCCGTGAGTACCCACACGTCCTCGCGCGGGGTCATCCAGACCGTGAAACCGAAGGGCACCCGCGGCCTCACCGCGCTCATCGTCGCCGCCACCAGCATGGCGGTCATCGTCGGCGCCCTGTTCATCGTCCTGGTCGCGACCGGGCAGCTCTGACGCGTGCCGGCTTCCCCTCGCTCCCTCGAGCTGCTGCAGATCGCCGCGCGCGCGGCCGACGACAAGTCCGGCGAGGACCTCGTCGCGCTCGACGTGTCCGAGCCGCTGCCGCTGACCGACGTCTTCCTGCTCGTCACCGGGCGGAACGAGCGCAACGTGCAGTCGATCGCCGGCGAGGTGGAGGACAAGCTCAACGAGGCCGGCGTGAAGACCCTGCGCCGGGAGGGTCGCGCCGAGGGCCGCTGGGTGCTGATGGACTTCGGCGATCTCGTCGTGCACGTCTTCCACGAGGAGGACCGCATGTACTACTCGCTCGAGCGCCTCTGGAAGGACTGCCCGGCGCTGCCGCTCGACCTGCCGGCGGCTCCCCATGCCGCCGAGATGTAGTAATCTGATCCAGTTGCCTTCGCTGCTTCCCGCAGTACGGTGACCGAGGGTCTGTGGCGCAGCTGGTAGCGCACCTGCATGGCATGCAGGGGGTCAGGGGTTCGAGTCCCCTCAGATCCACCCCGAGAACGCAGGCCCGGCAGCGCGATGAAGGCCGGTCGCGTGTTCATCCCCCTGGACGCGCGGGCCGTCCGAATCGTACGCGTACTCGCCGATGATCCGGGCCACCCGCTGGACGCGGTCGGTGACACCCCTGTTCCGGACATCGGCGAAGTCGATGTCCTCGTACTGGATGGTGCCGCCGTCGGCGTAGTCGTTGCGGGCGATGGCATCCAGCGCTGGGCCGATCGCGGCGTCCAGCTCGTCCATCATGCGCTGATGCGCCGCGATCTTCTCCTGCTGCGCCGGCAGGACACGCCGCCGCGCCTCCTCTGGGTCGAAAGTCATCACGCCGCCGTCGCCACGGCACGGCGCACCGTGAACGCCGTGACCACGAGCAGCACCCCGAAGATGACGGCCCAGACGCCGGCCGTCCAGATCAGGCTCAGCAGGGTCGCGCCGGGGTTCACCAGGATCGCGACCGCGAGCACCACCCCGAACAGCAGGCTGAGCACGCCGGCCACGATCGCCCAGGTGCGGGCGCGTCCAGCGGATCCGCCCGCGGAGCGCAGCGCCATGACACCCGAGACGACGGCCCAGATCGCGATCGTCCAGAGTACGACCAGCCCGCCGAGAGCCCCGACCAGACCCGGGAGGATGAGCGCCGCGAGGCCGGCCAGCACCGACACGATGCCGGCGCCCAGCATCCAGCCCCAGCGCGGGTTGGTGCCACGCGACTGCAGGGCATGCACGATCGCGGCGAGCCCGTCGACGAGCGCGTACGCCCCGTAGACGATGGCGACGGCGGTCAGTGCGGCGCCCGGCGCCAGCAGCGCGATGATGCCGAACACGATGGCGAGGACGCCGCGCAGCAGCACGAGCCACCACAGGCCCTTCGCGAACGAGGTGAGCGGAGACGAGACGGCGGAGTCGGTCATGCCGTCAGGCTAGACCCCCTCAGGCGAACGAGAACAGGGGAGAGATCGCGACGACGACGAGCAGCAACCAGCCGGCGAAGACCGGCAGGTACGACGTCTGCCACCGCTCCAGTCGCACTCCGGAGCCGCCGGTGGCCAGCTGCCTCACGCCGAGCCAGGCGCAGCCGGCGAGGTTGACCAGCAGCACCAGGTTCAGGCCGAGGGCGGCGACGCGGTTGGGGGTGACTCCGAGATCGCCGATGCGCAGGAACATCGACACCAGCACGAGCAGGTCGAGCACGATCGCCGCGATCACGGCGGCGAGCCGGATGACGTCCATGGTGCGCGTACCGCGTCCGGTCCCGCGCGCGGAGATCCCGTAGACCACGAGGGCGACCACCACGAGCATCATGACGTCGAAGACGCTCACCAGTTCGCGGTCGAATCGCCGCCCGATGCCGGCGATCAGGTAACCGGCGGCCGATACCAGCAGCATGACGGCGAACAGCGGCGTGAAGATCGCGGTCAGCACGGGTGCGAGGTTCTCCACGACGCTCTTCTTGGCCTCGACCAGCCACGCCGCGACGACGACTCCCGCGGCGCCGCCCGAGGGGATCACCCAGGTCAGCACCTCGTCGATGGCCTCCGGGGCGATCGGTGCCAGCACCTGCACGGTGAGCACCGTCAGCACGCCGCCGCCGAGCACGATGAGCGTGTAGTAGATCGCCCACTCGCCGGTGAATCGGATGAAGTCCATGCGCCGGGCGGACGAGCGCAGCTCGCCGGCGACGTAGACGGCGCCGACCACGAACCACAGCAGCGCGGGCAGGTGCAGTCCGACGAGCGTCTCGCTGGAGGATCCGGGGACGTACGGGAAGAGGTTGATGACGATGGTGACCACGGCGACGAGGCCGGCGATCCCCGCGATGCGCGGCCACGGCATCCGCCGCAGCACCGCCAGGTAGCCGGCCAGCACCGGCAGCACGAACAGGCCGAGATTGCGCAGGAACCACCCGCCGGTCGGGTCCCCGAACACCTGGCTGGCGCTGCCGTCGGAGGTCGTGGCGAGCAGCCGTGCCACCTGGATGGCGACGACGGCCAGAGCCGCGAACCCGAGCATCGTCACGAACGAGCGCCGCCCGCCCTCGGCGGGTCGCGCGATGGCGAGCTGCTTCCACAGCCGGTCGCTGTGCTCGCGCGCGAACTCGGCGCTGACGGCGTCGACCTCGCCGAGCCGCCCGACGGCGATGAGGAAGGCCTCGCTGCTGCTGAGGCCGGCGGTCTGCAGGTCGGCGATCTGCTCACGCAGGTGCTCTTCGAGCTCGTCGGCATCGGCCGCGTCGACGCTGCGGCTGCGGAGCACAGCGGTGCGCCATTCGCCGATCCGGGTGTCGAGGTCGTTCATGGTCATGCTCCTGCTCCCTGTGCTGTCAGGTTCCAGAGTCCGCCGAGGGTGCGGGTGGCGGCCGCCCACTGGCGGCGCTGTTCGGCGAGCTGGGCGCGGCCCGCGGTCGTGATCTCGTAGTAGCGGCGGGGGCGTCCGGTGTCGGAGGTGCCCCACTCGCTGCGGATGAACTCGAGCCGCTCGAGGCGGTGCAGCAGCGGGTAGAGCATTCCGTCGGTCCACTGCAGCTCGCCCCCGGACAGCTCGCGGACGCGCTTGAGGATCGCGTACCCGTAGTTCGAGCCCTCGGCGAGGATCGCGAGGACGAGGGGCGTCGCCATCGCGGCGACGAGGTCCTTGTCGATGTTCACGCCCGTGAGCGTATACCTTGCGGCTCTAGGTATCTAGTAGTTCTAGGTATTCGACACCGGCTTCTCGGAGAGCGTCCAGCTCGTCCCGCTCGACCCCGCCCGACGCCGGTCCGTTGCCCATGTCGGTGCCGTAGAGGATGCGCCCGCCCGCTGCGTGGAAGCGCCGCACGTTGTCGATCGCGCGCTCGCGGTCGGGCCCCCGATGGATGCGGAGTGTGCTGATCCACGTCACGTGCGTCGCCAGCCGGGAGATCAGCGCATCATCGAGGCGTTCGCTCCAGGGGGCGTGGGCGAACACATCCACCCCCGCGGCGGCGGCGCGTGCGGCCTGGCCGGCGCCCTCGACGTGGGCGACCACCGGTAGCCCGGCCGTGCGGGCGGAGGCGACCACCGCATCCAGCATCGCGTCGGAGAAGACCGGCCCGGCCTCGGCGTTGAGGGCGATCTTGATGAGCGCGGCGCCGGCGGCGACCTGCTCGGCGACCGCCGCATCCGCCTCGCCGTCCGCGACCTCGCGGAACAGCCCGGATGCGGCCCACGCGCGATCGCTCGGGTACCCTCCCGGCGCGGTCAGCATCCGCCCCGCCCTGACCACCTCGACTCCGGGCACCTCGATCGCACGGGAGGAGCCGAGGTCGACGACCCGGGTCAGCCCGCCCGCGGCGACCAGGGCGGGATCGACGAGCTCGAGGTGGACGTGGAAGTCGGTGCTCACAGCGCGGAGATGCGGGTCCGCACCTCGA
>Ga0182739_1004776_pt1 | contig 11002 bp, 9 predicted proteins | sample eDN5th30CBELigBY_FD_128873 | JGI IMG/M metagenome (GOLD analysis project Ga0182739, IMG submission 128873) | Enriched backyard soil microbial communities from Emeryville, California, USA - eDNA 5th pass 30_C BE-Lig BY (version 2) (version 2) | ecosystem: Environmental > Terrestrial > Soil >...
ACCGGCCCCCTCGAGGGGCAGGGTCGAGCTGGGGGGCGGTGGAAGTCCCGGCGGAGGGGTCGCGGATCCCCCTTGGGTGGGGTTCACCCTCGGGTCGAGCGGAGGGGCCGACCGGCTCCGCACCATCTCGGTCAGGACCCGATTCGCCTCGATCAGTTGCCGGATCTGCTCCGCTTGCTGATCGACCAGACTTTCCAGTCGCTGAAATCGTTCCTCAACGGCCGCCGGAGCAGGGGGCGTTGGCACGGGAACGATCGCCGACGGCTCATTGCCGGCCGCGACATGTTTCCCCGTCAGAAGAATCAAGGTCGAGCAGAGCAAGACGCCGAGCGCCCACCTGGAGCCCCACCTTGACGCTAATACCCCGGCAGCAACCAAGTGAGAAGCTCCCTGGCCAAAGCCCACCCTCAAGCCTCACGCGCCGGCCACACCGTCGCGGTCGAGTCCATCACTCTGTTGCCTTCCACCCTTCGGGAAAGGGAGACGTTCGGAGGAATAACGTCTCTTGACGAATCCGGCAATGCGAATATCGCAGAGGCCGGGGCATGCCGGGAGCCACGATCGCCGGTGACGGAGCGGAGTTCATTCCATGCTCTGGGCGATGAAGACGCTGGAGAGCGGGAAGCCAGCCGATCGTTCCAGTGATCGCCATCAGGGGCGATGGGCATCGTCGCTCCTACGGCAGGAGTGACGCTCTTTCCCCCGTGTCGAATCCCCGGCGACGGGGTCACAGATTTGAAGCCGTACCATCCGACAACGAGCATTACATCAGAACAAAATACACACATATCAATTCTTATTCTTGTCTCAGCGTCCACCGTATCGAAGGGGTGCGGCACCTCAGAGGCCCTCACCGGGAAGGTTCCGTGACGCGGACGATGGAGAGCGGCATCTACTTTTGACAGAAAATGCAGTCTATTAAAAATAGCGCATAAATTGCACGGAAATCTATGAGATTCCGTTGAATCCAACTTCGCTGCCGAACACGCGAAACGCCAAAGCCATGCTCACGAATAGGCAATTAATAATTAATGTTATTAACATGTTGTTTCTGCGCAGGATCGAAGGACGTGGGCGATGGCGAGACGGCTGCGAGTATCGATCTTTCAATAGCTTTCCCGCGTGGGAAGAACCCCGGCCGAGGGCCTTGCATGAGAAGAACGGGCGGACCGGCCGTACCGGGAAGAATCTGGCTCGGAACGGCCCCTTCTGGTGGGCCCCGGCCACCCGAAGTCCATTGACGACTCGACAAGCGAGGCGGGGGGCTTGGACGGCCCGACCAAGCGTGAAACAACTTGCCGGAGGCACCGATTTAGCGCGCCTCCGCCATGCCGCTTGATGACACAGACGGATCGACTGCAATCCGACCGACATTGGCCGCCCGGTTTTTGAGTATACTGGCGGTTTCGGAAAATCCCGTTGGGACCGGGGAACCCATGACGACGTTCATGGCCTCGTCCCAATTTCGAACGCAAAAAAGGTGCAGGGGAGCCCCACGAGCCATGGCCGACAACCATGCCTTCGATATTGTCAGCGAGATCAACACCGCCGAGATGCACAACGCCGTGGTGCAGGCCCAGCATGAAATCGCGGTCCGCTATGACTTCAAGGGGACGCGAGCCTCGATCGAGTACAACAAGAAGGACAATGCCCTGACGCTGCTGGCCGACCACAAGGGACAGCTCGACACGGTGATCCAGGTGCTCAAGGAGAAGATGGCCAAGCGCGGGGTCGCGGTCAACGCTCTGAAGCGCGGCAAGCTCGAGGAGGCGTCGCACGACTCGGTCCGCGAGACCCTGACCCTGCACATCGGCATCGAGACCGACGACGCCAAGAAGATCGTCAAGCAGATCAAGCAGCTCGGCGTGAAGGTCCAGGCCCAGATCATGGAAAGCAAGGTCCGGGTCACGGGTAAGAAGATCGACGAGCTCCAATCGGTGATCGCCCACCTGAAGGAGAACGGCCCCGAATATCCTCTCCAGTTCGTCAATTTTACCTGAGTCGCGTGGTAGTCACGGCCCGCAGTTGGTCCCGATTTCCGGGCCCTCTTCGTATTGAGTGGCCGGGCGGCACCGGCCGATGAAATGGGGGTCCCGGAAGGCCGGGTCATTCGCCGTTGCTTGGATTTCGTCACGGCGCGACACAAGGAGGATCTTCGCGATGGGGTTCTTGAACGGTCGGATCACCTACGTGCGCTTCAGGGTCAGTGGCGCAAGCCCCTTGCCGTTCGGCGACGAGATTCTCGAGCAAGCTCAACTGCACGCCATCGGCCGGCACGGCTCGGCCGACCCCACCGATGGCGTCACCGTGGGTTGGGCGGGCGGGGACCACGTCCTCGACATGACGTTCGACTATGCCAAGAACTTCATCAACGACGCCCTCCATCTGGCGATGCGGGTCGACACCGACAAGATCCCCGGCTCGCTCTTGAAGGCGTACACCAAGATCGAGACCGACGCCCGGGCCCAGCTCAATCCGAGCGGGTTCCCGACCAAGGCCCAGCGCCAGGAGGCCAAGGAGGCCGCCAAGATCCGCGCCGAGGCCGAGGCGGCCGACGGCCGGTTCCGCCGGATGACGCACTTCCCGGTCCTCTGGGACGGCCAGACGAACATTCTCTACGCCGGAATGACGAGCCTGAGCGCGATCGAACGGCTCAGGGGCCTGTTCCGTGAGACGTTCGACCGCACCCTGGAGCCGATCACGGCGGGAAGCCTGGCCTACTCGCAGGCGGAAGTCCATGGCCAGGAACGGTCGGTCGAAGACTTCGGCCCGGTCGGCTTCGTGGGCGAGGGGGGAGCGTACTCGACGGTCGCCTGGGCCGACTCGGATGCCTCGAGCCGTGACTTCTGGGGCAACGAGTTCCTGATCTGGCTCTGGCACACCCTGCAAACCGATGGCGACACGATTGCGCTGCCGGACGGGTCGGAAGCGACGGTCATGATGGCCAAGACCCTGACCCTCGACTGCCCGCTCGGCGAGACCGGCCGGGACCACCTGACCAACGAAGGGCCGACCAAGCTCCCCGAGGCGTTCCGGGCGATCCAGGCCGGCAAGCTGCCGCGGAAGGCGGGTCTGATCCTGGTCCGCCATGGGTTCCAGTACGAGCTGACCCTCCAGGCCGAGACGCTGGCCGTCTCGGGGGCGAGCCTGCCGAAGCCCGAGGGGGTCTCGCGCGACGAGGCCAAGCCGGCACGGATTGACGGGCTGAGACATCTGGTCGAGTCGCTCGACCTCCTGTACGATGCCTACGGCCGGTGCCGGACCGGCCCGGACTGGAACGGCGAACTCGGCCGAATCCGCCGTTGGCTCCAGGCGGCGTAACCCCGTATCGCGTCACGTCGCGTCGCGGGCCACACGTCCCAACCTGGCCAGCCCTGGCATGGCACGGAGGCGTGGGCCCTCGCGCGACGACGTTGGGCAACTATCGGCAACACATCACGTTCGCCGCCGCGCTCGGCACGCTCTACGCCTGGGCGGCGTTCATCTTTGCCGGCGTGCATTGGCTCTACGGCAGCGTCGCCGCGTTGCTGTCCACCCTGGGGGGTCTGCTCCCTGACCTGGACTCCCAGACCGGGGTCGAGATGAAGGGATTCACCGGGATCCTCGGGGTCCTGGTCGCCCTGGCTGTCTGGCAGAAGATGGCGAACTTCGAACCGGAGCCGGCCTTCGAGTTCCATCTCTGGGCGGTCATCGCCGCGTTCGTGTTCGTCCGCCACGGCATGCGCCGAATCGTGGGCCGATTGACGGTCCATCGCGGCATGAGCCACAGCCTTCCCACCTGCGGCGTCTGGGGGGCGCTGGCGTACCTCTACTATCCCACCGACCATCACCTGCTTCGGATCGTCATGGCCGTGGCCGTGATGACCGGGTTCTTCTCCCACTTGCTCCTCGACGAGATCTGCAGCGTCGACCTTCAAGGCGCGCGGGTCAACAAGGCCTTCGGGACCGCGATGAAGTTCTGGGCCAAGTCTCCCTGGGCCACCCTGTCGATGTACGCGCTGCTCAGTTATCTCACCTGGAGGATCATTCAGGTCTGGCCCGAGGGCCCCCTCGACATCACCCCACCCGCTCCCCCCAGAATCCCCATTTCCTTGCCAGCCAACCTGATGCCGGCCGAGGCTTTACCACCGGGTTCCCCCGAGTAATCGAAGGGCGGGGGAACGAGGCTGATTTTCTCGGTCGATTCGCGCGGCGGGATTTTGGCAAAATTCCTATAATCGCTGCAGTCAGACGGCTCAACGGTCCCGCTCCAGAGCCGTGCGTTTTCGAAAGACCGTAGGGAGACGTTTTCGATGCGAGCGATTGTTCAGCCCGGCTGGTTGGCCATGACGGCGATGGGGGTGCTCGCGACAGCCCTTACCGCCCACGCGCAGGCAGTCCAGAAGGGAACGACTCCCGCGCCGGCGGCCAAAGGAGCAGGGAGTGCCCCGGCGCCGGCGGGAACTCCGGCGCCTGGACCCGCCGCGGCCCCGGCCACCCGGGTCGCGCCGGCCAAGTTGAACGAGGTCCTCGCGACCGTCAACGGCGAGGAGATCACCCGGGGCGACCTCCTCGACTTCCTCAGCCGGTACGAGATCCCGCCGGATAACGAGGAGCTCATCTACCGCGACGCCATGGATACGCTGGCCAACATGAAACTGGTTAGCCAGTTCCTCGCCCGCCAGAACATCCAGGTCAGCGATGAGAAGGTGACCGAGGCGGTCAACCAGCTCGAGAAGCAGCTCAAGGCCGACGGCAGCAGCCTGGCGCAGGCCCTGATGGACAGCAACAAGTCCATGAAGGAGGTGCGCGACGAGTACGCCAACCGAATCCGTTGGATCGAGTACGTCAAGCTCAAGGGGACTGACGCCGAGCTCAAGAAGTTCAGCCTGAACCACAAGGACCTGCTCAGCGGGACCCAGATCAAGGCGAGCCACATCCTTCGTAAGGTGGAACCGTCGACCTCCGCGGCGGAAAAAGAGAAGATCCGCCAGCAGCTCCTCGCCCTCAAGAAGGACATCGAGGCCAAGAAGATCACCTTCGCCGAGGCCGCCAACAAGAACTCCGAAGACCCGGCCAACGCCGAGAACGGCGGCGGCGACATCGGCTACTTCGGCCTCAGCAGCGGTATCGTCGAGGAGTTCGGCCAGGCCGCCTTCGCCCTCAAGCCGGGGCAGATCTCCGACCCGGTCGAAACCCCTTACGGCCTCCACCTGATCCTGGTGACCGACCGCCAGGAGAAGCCGATGATCGACTTCGAGCAGAACAAGCCGCTGATTCTCAACGCGTACGCCACCGAGCTCCAGAAGGATCTCCTGGTCGCCCAGCGGAAGGCGGCCAAGATCGTGATCAAGCCGATGCCCAACGACCTCTTCGTGAAGGCCCCGGCTCCGACCACGGCCCCAGCGCCCACTCCAGCCCCGGCCGGAGCGACCAAGGGAGCCGCACCGGGCACGCCGAAGTAAGGGGCGAGTGGGGCCGGGACTCCACCGTCACGACCGACCATGATTGCGACACGAAGGGGGCCGCCAACGCGGCCCCCTTCGTCATTGACGGGTTCCCTCGCTCGGTCGCACCACGAATCGGCCGACCGACTCGATCACCCCAGGTCGGAGAGGTCGAGCCGCCCCTGGGCCTTGAGGGCCGCAAAGCGCTGGTAGGTCTCGGCGATGCCGTCTCGGAGCGGGGTCCGGGAGAGGGGACCAAGCCGGGCCTCCAGACGCGAGTCGTCGAGGTCGGGGGCGATCGGAAGTCGAGCATCGCCGTGGGTGACGGTCCCGGCCGCCTCGGGCGCAACGTCCTCGAGCTTCCGGATGAACGACTCCATCGGCTCCACGGCGCCTCGGACGTTGAACGCGTCGGCCCCCTCGAACGGGCCGGTCAAGGCGCGGAGGAAGGTGGCGGCGACGTCCCCGACATACTGGAAGTCCTGGAGTCCGCCATAACTGATCCGGAACGGCCGACCGGCGACGACCGACTTGATCGCCTTGGTCGGTTCGCTCGTCATGCCGAAGTCACGCCCCACGCCGTAGACGGTCCAGGGGCGGAGTCCGACGCTCGGAATCCCCTGTTCGAGCCAGTAAACCCGCGCGTTGAGCTCGTTGCAAACTTTGTAGGCGCCGTAGTGGGTCATGGGGGTGAGCCGCACCTCATCGGCCAGCGGCCCCTGCGAGTCGGGATCGGCAGGGCCGTGGACAGCCGCCGAGCTGGCGTAGACGACCCGCTCGACCTGCCCCTTCAACGCCACGGCGGCCTCGAACAGCGCCAAGGTGCCGATCACGTTGACCTTGGCCCCGAGAATCGGGTTGGCCCGGCAGGTGGGCGCCTGCAGCCCCGCGAGGTGGAGCAGGTGGGTGGCTCCAAGCTGTTCGATGGTCTTGAGCACCGCCGCGGGGTCGGACACATCCCCCGCCAGAAAATGAACCCGCTCCTTCTGCTCGGGCTCGAGCAGAAGGTCCAGTCGATGGGTGTCCTCCTTCAGGTCGTAGATCCAGAGCTCCTGTCCCTGGTCGACCAGTTGCTTGGCCACCCAGGACCCGATACAGCCATAGCCCCCTGTCATCAAGACTCGCACGCGTCCTCCTCCCGATTCGAGACCAGCTTCCGAATCCCAACCAAAAGGGGGCCAGGATACCAGAACCGGGGCCGGGAATCGCCGAGCTCCTCCTGAGACCGCTCTTCCCCCTTGGCGTTCGAACGGTCTCGCTTCGGGAAGAGTTCCTCGGCGCTCAGTGGTCCGCCGGAACGAGGGGGGCGGGAGGAAGCAGGTGTTGGCTCAACCAGCGGTAGGCCGAGACGTGGTTGTTTCGAAAGTAGGGGAGATTGTGACGTCCCTTGGGGTCGGCCTCGACGGTCACCTGGACCCCTTTCTGCGCCGCGAGCCAGGCAAACGACCTCGCCTGATCGTCGAAGTTGTAATTGTCCCGGCCCGGCACGTTCATATAAATATCAAGTTGCCCAGGTTGGAGATCCGTCGTGAACAGAAGGTCGGCCGGATTCTCCCGGCGGAGCCTCCCCGCGACGGCGGGCCCCGAGCCGAAGATCGGTCTAGCGTACTTCTTCGCAAAGACGGGCTTCAATCCGAAGTAAAACCGGCCCACGACCTGGTTCGGGTTGAAGCCCTCGGACCAGCGGTAAGTCACCGGATCGAACTCGGCCAGACAATCACCGGAGCAGGTGCAGTAGCGCATGTTGGCCGGACCCGCCATCGTCACGACCGCGCCAAAGAAGGAGCGGTACTTCAAACCCATCCCGATCGCCCCGAATCCCCCGGCCGAGAGTCCGAAAACCGCATGAGCCTGCCGCTCCGGCCGGATCGAATAGGACTGCATCAGAAATGGGACCACCTCCTGAACCAGGTGGTCCTGAAATCGACCGCCACAGCCGTTGACATAGAACGAGTGGGCGGCCCGAAGCCGGTTCTCACCGTTGATCACGCCGTCGGGGCAGGCGACGATCACCGGCGGAAACTCCCCGCGCCGGATCATTTCGTCGAGCTGCACCAGAAAACTTGACCCAACAAACACATGCTCATCAACACTGGCCATGTGGAGATAGAGGATGAGCGGGTAGGCGGTGCTGCGAGAGTATCCGGGGGGGAGATAGACATAAAGATCGCGCGGGCGCCCCAGGATCGGGGAGAAGAGACGTCGGTCCTGGCCATGGTTGTGGGTGTAGTCGACCACACAGCCCGCAAGTTGGCGATTGAGTCGGTCGACGCTCGCCAGGGCCATCACCTGTCCCTGCGCCGGCCGGGTCAGCCCCGCCACGAGCAAGAAGGCCCCGAGGCAGCCAGCCACCGCCCAGGAACTGCGTCCCACACGCGCGGGCAATTGCAGAGTCACGTCCACATCCGATCCCTTCTTCGGTCCATCATGAGGAATCCCATTTCTACATCGGCAACCCCGCAGGCCCGACGCGAGGAATCCGCCCGTCCGATCGTCCCCCGAGGCCGAACCCAGCACCCAGCAATCGTCACAATCGTCAACATTGAATCAGCACCATGTTTGCGATCGACAAACTCAAGCCAACCGACACAGCAAGTCGTTGCCCGCCTCGGTTTCGAGGATTAGGCTTGTAACGCTCGATCGGCGATTGACGCTCTGTGACCAAGTGCCGAGAGCTGGCTACCACCGATCGCCGGACTCGTGCTCATCGAGCCGACCAATAAGAACATGATCCTGAGCGTCGAACTCGCGCGAGGTCAGCCCGACGGTCCTGACGGATCCATGAGAGATGGGACGAACCGCCTGGTTACCGCAATTGGACGGCCTGGCTGGGCCGCGTCAGAGAACAGGATCGGAGGTGGAGCTTGAATCGACGATCGTTTCTCGTGTCGCTGCCGACGGGGCTCGCTCTGACCACGGGTGCGTCGGCCATGCAACCGCAGGGCGAGGGCCCGATCGTCACGGGCGAGGCCAGCCCAGGGTTGGAGCGGTTCGATCAGATCATGATCGAGCTCATGCGCCAGCACTCGGCGCCCGGAGGGGCGCTCTGCCTGTCCAAGGAAGGGCGCCTGGTCTATGCCCGCGGTTTTGGCTGGGCCCTGGTGCGGGCGCGGCAGCCGGCGCGGCCGGAAACGAAGTTCGGGCTGGCGAGCGTCTCCAAAGCGATCACCGGCGTGGCCATTCTCAGGCTCGTCGACCAGGGCCGGCTCGGCCTCGATGATCGCGCCTTCGGGTATCTGCGCGACCTCCGTCCGCTGCCGGGCACCCAGGTTGATCCCCGGACCGCGACCATCACGATTCGCCAGTTGCTAAATCACTCGGCCGGCTACAAGCGTCAGCCGGACGTCCAGGCCGTCTCCAAGCGGTTCCGGCTCCCGTTGCCCAGGCTCCGCGAGGACCACCTGGTCCAGTTCTTCCTCGGCCGGCCCCTCGACTACGATCCGGGAACAGAGCAGCATTACTCCAACTACGGCTTCGTGGTCCTGGGCGCGATCGTCGAGCGAGCAACCGGCCTCGACTACGGAGCGGCCGTCCATCGCCTGGTTTTCGAGCCGATGGGCGTCCGCGGGCTCCGACTCGGCCATGGCGGCGCCTATGGCCCCGACACCGCTCATCGCTATGGCGAAAAGGGAGAAGAGCTCCCCCCCATCGACCTTCCCGGCGGGGCGGCCGGCGGCTGGATCGCATCAGCGGTCGAAATGACCCGATTCCTCTGTGCCCTCGACGGCACCCGGGGGCGCGGCTTCCTGACCGAGGCGACCTACCGCGCGATGCTCGCTCCTCCGTCGCCTCCTCTCCGGCCGAGGCCCGGCGGCCACTGGTTCGGACTCGGTTGGGACGACGTCCGCGAAACCCCCAACGGTCCGAGCTACGCGAAGGATGGCGGGATCAATGGAGTCCGATCATTCATCGGTCACATGCCCGGCAACGTCGAGTGGACGGTGCTTTTCAACGGCGGGCGCAACGTCCCCGGCCAGCCAGGGCAAGACATCGACGCCGCCCAGCGCATCCGCCAAGGCATCAGGCAAACGAACCGCTGGCCCGAGGGGGACCTGTTCCCAACCTTCCGCTGAACACCAGTTCGGCTCCTGGTGGCAAGTCGGCTCACAAGCCCAGCGCGATCGGGAAGGCCGGGGTCGTGTCGCGACGGGGACGGGCGACTCGAAACCCCGATGAGGGCCGTCGGAGAAAGCCGAGAGACGGCCCCAGGCATCGACCGGCGAGATGGGCGACCTGTCGCGGCGGCGTCACGCGAGTTGAAGGCGAGGGTCAGCCGGCCCGATCGCGGGCCGGCCGGTTGACCTTCGGGATTACCGGGACGCCGCGGCGTTCCGGTAATCCCTTCGTGTGGTCGTTTCGCCCCTTAGCGGCTCACCTGCTGGGCGACCATCGACTGCGCCAGCTTCTCGAGCTTGCGCGCGTCGGCGTAGAACTTGCGAATGCCCTCGCTCAGCTTGTCGACGGCCATCGCGTCCTCGTTGTGCATCCAGCGATAGGTCTTCTCGTCGAGGTGGATCTTCGGGTCCTCGCTCTGCTTGGCCGACTCGACCGAAAGCCGAGGAGTCAGCTCGCCTTGCGCCTGGCCGAGCTTCTCGAGCAGGTCAGGGCTGATGGTCAGGAGATCGCAACCGGCCAGCAAGGTGATCTGCTCAACCTTGCGGAAGCTCGCCCCCATCACCTGGGTCTTGTAGCCATACTTCTTGAAGTAGCGATAGATCCGGGTCACCGACTCGACGCCGGGATCCTCTTCGGGGGCGATATCGGCGACCCCGCGATCCTTCTTGTACCAGTCATAGATCCGGCCGACGAACGGCGAGATCAAGGTCACGCCCGCCTCGGCACAGGCGACAGCCTGGGCGAAACTGAAGAGCAGGGTCAGGTTGCAGTGGATCCCCTCACGCTCGAGTTGCTCGGCCGCCCGGATCCCTTCCCAGGTGCTGGCGATCTTGATCAGGACGCGGTTCCGATCGACGCCGGCCTGCTCGTAGAGCCCGATCAGCCGCCGGGCCTTGGCCAGGGTCGCCTCGGTGTCGAAGCTCAGGCCCGCGTCAACCTCGGTCGAGACCCGGCCCGGGATGATCTTGAGGATCTCGCGACCGAAGTTCACGAACAGGTGGTCCATGAACGACTCGGTCTGCGCCGCCTGGTCGCCCCCGTCCTCGGCCGCTTCCTGAAGGGCCTGCTCCACCAGGTGGGCGTACTCCGACTGCTTCGCGGCGTTGAACAGCAGCGAGGGATTCGTCGTGGCATCCTGGGGCTTGAACTTGGCGATCGCGTTGATGTCCCCGGTATCGGCGACGACCGTGGTGAACTTCTTAAGAGAATCCAAGAGCGTCATGGCTGGTTCCTTCGTGAATAAGACCCCGTCAAAATTCCATTCTACTCAATGCCGCCGGGATGGGACCACCTCGCCTTCTGCGGCAAGAGCCGAGGGCAGGCGGCCCCGCGCCGGCGGGAACGAGGACGGCCCGCGAGGTCACATCGAGAGTGATGTGACCTCGCGGGCCGCGAAACGCCAGCGGACGGCGGATCCGTCCGCGTTGGATCAGATGGTATAGGGAGCGCGATGGGGCCGG
>Ga0182739_1004778_pt1 | contig 10999 bp, 3 predicted proteins | sample eDN5th30CBELigBY_FD_128873 | JGI IMG/M metagenome (GOLD analysis project Ga0182739, IMG submission 128873) | Enriched backyard soil microbial communities from Emeryville, California, USA - eDNA 5th pass 30_C BE-Lig BY (version 2) (version 2) | ecosystem: Environmental > Terrestrial > Soil >...
TCCTCGGTCTCGGCTTGGGAGCGGTCTTGCTCTTCTCGACCCCTGGCCTCGCTCGCGAGGGGGACGACACCGAAAGCGCGATCCGCGAGTCGGTCGTGAAGGTCTCGGCCACGAGCCGGCTTCCCGACCTGGTCCGCCCCTGGGCCAAGCAGAACCCACGCGAGTCCAGCGGCACCGGGGTGGTGATCGAGGGGAAGCGGATCCTGACCAACGCCCACGTCGTGCTCTACGCCAGCCAGCTCTTCGTGGAGTCGTACCAGTCGAGCGACAAACTGTCCGCCACGGTGGAGTCGATCAGTACGGGGATGGACCTGGCGGTGCTCAAGCTCGAGGACGAGTCGTTCTTCGACAAGCGTCCGCCTCTGCCGCGGACCGAGTCGCTGCCCGAGGTCAAGGACTCGGTCCTCGTCTACGGCTATCCCCAGGGGGGGACCAGCCTGTCGGTCACCAAGGGGATCGTCTCCCGAATCGAGTTCGCCCCCTACAACGACCAGACCGCGGGGGTCCGGATCCAGGTTGATGCCGCCATCAACCCGGGCAATAGCGGCGGCCCAGCGCTGGTCGACAACAAGCTGATCGGACTCATCTTCAGCCGGCTGAACCAGTCGGACAACATTGGCTACATCATCCCCAGCGAGGAGATCGAGCTCTTCCTGAAGGACGCCGCCGACGGCACGTACGACGGCAAGCCGGCGATGCACGACATCCTTCAGACCCTGGAGAACGACGCCTTGCGGGGCAAGCTCGGCCTCGACAAGAAGACCACCGGCATGGTCGTTCACCGGCCCGACCGCCCCGACGATGAGTCGTATCCGCTCAAGGAGTGGGACCTGATCACCAAGATCGGCGACCACGAGGTCGACAACGTGGGGATGGTCAAGGCCCGCGACAACCTCCGGCTCCGGTTCCAGTACTTCATCCAGAAGCTCGCCAAGGACGGCAAGGTCCCCTTGACGATCATCCGCGACGGGAAGACGGCGGAGATCGAGCTCCCGGTCAGCTCCAAGCACACGATGCTGATCGAGCCGCTCCGCGGCCGCTATCCCCAGTATTTCGTCTTCGGCCCCCTGGTCTTCTCGCCGGTCTCCTCGGAGATCCTCTCCGGCCTGGGAGACCGGACCGCCGCGGTGCTGAGCCTGATCGGCAGCCCGATCGCCACGAGGCGGGGCGACCGGCCCCGGTTCCCGGGCGAGGAGCTCGTGGTGGTCTCCTCACCGATGTTCCCTCACGCCACGAGCAAGGGGTACTCGAATCCGTTCATGAAGGTCGTCAAGGAGATCAACGGTACCCCCGTCCGCAACATCCGCCACCTGGTCGAGCTCTTCCGCGACGCCACCGGCAAGTACATCACGATCAGCTTCAACGACCGCGCGTCCGAGACGATCGTGTTCAACCGCGAAGAGGCGCTGCGGGCCACTGATGAACTCCTGACCGACAATGGGCTGCGGCAGCAGGCCTCGAGCGACCTGTCGGCCCTCTGGTCTCAAAAGAAATAAATGAACGCAGGTGGATCGACAATCGGACCGGGCATGATTTTCTCTTTCTTTGATGGTTCTCTCGACGGGCGATCGCTGGCTCTGCTGATAGCCGCTCTGGCGATCGCCCTGGGATTCGAGTTCGTCAACGGCTTCCACGACACGGCCAACGCGGTGGCGACGGTGATCTACACCCGGTCGCTACGGCCCTGGCCGGCGGTCCTCTGGTCCGGCTTCTGCAACTTCTGCGGAGTCTACCTGGGGGGGACGGCGGTCGCCTTCAGCATCGTGAATCTGCTCCCGGTCGATCTCCTGATCCGGGCCGGGTCGAGCTCGGGCCTGGCGATGGTGCTCGCCCTGCTGATCGCGGCGATCCTCTGGAACCTCGGCACCTGGTTCCTGGGCCTGCCGGCGTCGAGCTCGCACACCTTGATCGGGGCGATCCTCGGGGTCGGTCTGGCCAACTCACTCCTGCCCGGCCACAGCTTCGGGTCGGGGGTGAACTGGGACAAGGCGCGCGAAGTCGGGCTCTCGCTCCTGTTCTCGCCGATGGTCGGCTTCGGCCTGTCGGCGGGCCTGTACCTGATGCTCAAGGGGACGATCAAGAGCCCGGAGCTCTACACCCCTCCTCCCGAAGACCGCCCGCCCCCCCTCTGGATCCGCGCCGTGCTGGTTTCCACCTGCACGGGCGTCAGCTTCGCGCACGGCTCCAACGATGGCCAGAAAGGAATCGGGCTGATCATGCTCATCCTGATCGGGATCCTCCCTGCGCGTTACGCCCTGAACCCGGAGACCGACGCGCGGCACCTGGCGCGAACCGTGGCGGCGGCCGCCACGCTCGAGCGGCTGCTCCATCAGCGGGAGTCGATTCCCGAGGTCGCCCCCAGACTCAAGGAGCTGGCCGACCTCCGCGCCACCCTCGAGCGATTCTCCGAGCCACGCGCCATCCCGGAGGCCGATCGCTGGCGCCTCCGGGCCGACCTCCTGACGCTGGGCAAGGGACTAGCAAGCCTGAAGCGGGCTCGGCCCTCGGCCATCCCGGCCGAGGAGTGGGCCGCGGTGGAACGATGCCAGGCCGAGCTGAAACCCCTGATCGAGTACGCGCCCACCTGGGTCCTGATGGCGGTGGCCACCGCGCTTGGGGTCGGGACCACCGTCGGCTGGAAGCGGATCGTGCGGACCGTCGGTGAGAAGATCGGCAAGAGCCACCTCACCTACGCTCAGGGGGCAAGCGCCGAGCTCGTGGCGATGAGCACGATCGGCCTGGCCGACCTGAGCGGACTCCCGGTCAGCACCACCCACGTCCTCTCCTCCGGGGTCGCCGGCACCATGGCCGCCAGCGGCTCGGGCCTCCAGGCCCGAACCGTCCGCAACATCGCCCTGGCCTGGCTCCTCACCCTCCCCGTCTCGATGCTCCTGGCCGGGGTCCTCTACATGCTCCTCCGCCTCGTCATCCGTTGAGCGACCGGGGCGTCCCCATCATCCCTGCGGATTCGGCTTCGACCTGCCAGTCCTTTCCAAGGACCGGCAGGCAACAGCCGTTCTCATTCACCTTGCACGCAGGCTGAGCGCATGCCCGCGTCGAGCCGACGCCAATAGATCAACCATAAAATCATAGATTAGTCCGGACAACTTGTTGTCCGCGGTCGCGAAGCGACAAGAGGCGTCGCCCAGGCTCTGGCTGATCGCGCCAAACCAAGGCATTCGCAACATCTCGTGTGGTTTAGTCACCAGAACGACGAGCGGTCCCAGCCAACCAAGCGACTTGAGGCTTGTGCGGAATTCGTAGGCGTCCCGATGGGAAACCACGGCAGGTCCCGATAACCCGGTAGGCTCGACTTCGGCCTGCCAGTCTTTTCCAAGGACTGGCAGGCTAAAGCCTACCCTACAAACAGTCAGCATGACACATGACGACCAGCATCAATCATCATCATCGTCGTCATCGTCCCCGTCCGATCGCGGCACGATGAACGCGGCGCGGACCGGGGGCGGCATCTTCGAGTCGGCCCCCTTGACGGCCTTCCAGATGATCTCGTTGAAGGCGAGGTCGTCGGCCCGGTCCTCCCGGGAGAGGTCGAGCTTGAGCGACTCGGCCGAGGCGACGGCGGCGGCGGTATTCCGTTCGTCGAGGTCCACGCCGGCGGGACGGACCGTGTAGGGCGAGAGGTCGGGCTCGCTGGCGAAGGCCGCCGACATCGGCCTCGCCGCGGCGTCGAACTGACTCATCGGATCCAGACCCAGGATCAGCTCCATCGTGCGCAGCATCGACGAGGTGGAATACAACGTCGAATCCACCGACTTGCGCTTGATGTAGGGGCTGATCGCCAGCGCCACGGTGCGGTGGGCGTCGACGTGGTCCGAGCCGTTCTGGGCATCGTCCTCGACCACGAAGATCGCCAGCTTCGGCCAGAACCGGGACCGGGACAGCCCCTCAACGACCCGCCCCAGCGCCAGGTCGTTGTCGGCGACCATGGCCGAAACCGTGGGCTTGCCCGGCACCGTGCCCGAGGTGTGGTCGTTGGGGAGCCGCAGGATGATCAGGCGGGGCATCTCGCCGGTCTTCTCAAACTCGGCGAGCTCTTCCAGGAACCGGTCGGCCCGCTTCTGGTCGGGGTAGCTCAGGTCGTAGCCCCGGAACTTGGGGTCGAAGTGCCCCTGAAGGGCCTTGACCGTGGTGGTTGCGGGATCGTTGGGGGTCGGGCCGTTATCGATGAATTCGCCGTAGCTACGATACGAGACCCCCTTGGCCGCGGCCCGGTCCCAGAGGTAGCCGCCAGCGGGAACCGCGATGGCGAACTTCCCCTCGGAGGGATAAGGGACACGGCCATCGCCCCGGTAGCCCAGCGGCCAGGTCCGTTCCACGAAGTCGGTGGCGTACGCCCCCATGGTCCACTCGTGGCCGTCGGCCGACACCTCCGACTCCACGTAGAAGTTGTCCAGCAAGACGAACTCCCGGGCCAGGGCGTGATGGTTGGGCGTGACCTTCTCGGGGAACAGGCAGAGCGACGGCTCGCCGTTGCCCTCGGGCATGTCGCCCAGGATCTGGTCGTACGTCCGGTTCTCCTTGATGATGTAGATGCAATGGGTGATCGGCGACGGCTCGCCCACCTTGCGGGGGATCGGGTGTCCCTTGGGCGTCTCGGGACCGGTCACTCCGGTCGGGTCGTCCTTCCGAATCGGGCTGCACGCGTAGACGGTCCTGGAATAGTCGGCCATCTGTCGGGGCGAAGGCATCGGGATCGTCGAGAGAGTCCCCAGGAGCAGGCCGCCGATGTACTGCCGGGTCCGGCCCTCCGCTCCCCCGACGAAACCGGGGCGGGGCCCGTCGCGATTGGCGCGAGAGGATCCTCCCTTGCCGTTGGTCACCCAGAGCGTCTTGCCGTCGCGGCTGACCCGGACGCTCGTGGGATACCAGCCCACGGGGATGAACCCGAGCGGGGTGCTCTTGCCCGGCTCCTTGACGTTGAACGCCGCCACGTCATTGGTATTGGCGTTGGCCACGAACAGGATCGACGCATCGGGCGTCAGCGCCAGTGCGCTGGGGGTGGATCCGGAGGGGGCCCGCGGGTCGATCGCGGTGCTGATCGTCTCGACCGCCCGCCCCTTGACGGTGTCGAGGACGGTCACGGTGTTCCGGTTGGCGTTGGCGACAAAGAGGTATTTCCCCTGCTTCGCCGTGATCATCTCGTTGGGGTGCTCCTGGGTCTCGTAATGGGTCACGACCGCATTGGTCTTGAGGTCGACGACCGCCACCTTCGCAGCGCCCCAGAGGCTAACATAGAGCCGGCCCGCCGCCTCGTCGAGCGCCAGGCCGTACGGGTGCGAGTCGGCCCCGAGCGGCACCTCCGCCACCAGCGCCCGGGTCTCGGTATCGAACCGCGCCAGCGTATGGCCAAAAGCATTGGCCGCCCAAAGGCTCTTGCCGTCGGCCGAGAGCGCCAGGCCGGCCGTCACGCGCGGGCCCTTCGGCCCCTCGGCCCGTAGCCGGGGACTCGCCTCCTTCTGGAGCGGGGCGTGTCCGGGGTACTCGAAGGTCCGCTGGTTCGTGAGCAGACCGTCCTTGTGATCAAAGCTGTAGATCACGTCATCGAACCCGCCGCCGACATAGAGCCGGTTGCCGTCCGCCGACCAGACCAGCCCCGAAAAGCTCGCCGGGATCGCCGTCCGGGCGATCGTCCGGCCCGTCCCCGCGTCGAGCGTCCAAACCTCGTGCTCACCATACCCCGCGTGCAGAATCGCGAGGACCGGGGCCTTGGGATTCTCCGCCAGCACCACCGGCAGATCCCCCAGCGCCGACTGCTTCCCCGCGGGCCTCAACGTCCACCCATTCGGCAGCAGCACCGCCCCTGAAGGAGTCAGGCCCGGCAACGTCGCCACGGCCCGCTCCTTCCCCTTCGTCGCCTCCGTAGCGCTGGCATTCGTCCTGGTGTTGGTTTTGGCCTTGTTGGCCGTATCCGCCGGGTCGTCGGCCCCGAGCAACAGCGTGGCCAGTACCGCTGCGAGGATCGAGCTGACCCGACCACCCCGCTTATCTTGTTGTCGCATGAGCCCCTCAACCGCGTGACATTCGCCGAACCGCACCGCGCGTTCTCCGAAAACGGCAAGGGTAGCGAGGGCCGCCTCCAAAGAACACCGCGAACCGGTCCCCACCGCTCAAATCAACAAAATCTTCATCGATCAAGCTCTGCCTGCTGGTGCCCACAGAAGGCAGAACGCGGCGAGAAGAAGGAGAGGCTACGCGGCCACGGCTTCAATGGGGCCACGGTCCAGAGGCCGTGGAAGACATGAGCATGACGCCGGAGTCCGTCCGGGAGAAGCGGCTTCGATGGAGCCACAACTCGGAGGCCGTGGAAGACTGCTACGCCTACCGTCAACGCCTCTCGCGGCTCCTGCTTCAATGGGGCCACGGCTCGGAAGCCGTGGATAACGTCATAGTGAGCGACGATGCGATCGACGTCACCGCAGCTTCAATGGGGCCACGGCTCGGAAGCCGTGGATAACGCAGGACGAAGCCGCCCAGCAACACAGCGACGCATCCGCTTCAATGGGGCCACGGCTCGGAAGCCGTGGATAACGACGCGACCTGGAAGTCGTCCGGCCGGAACGACACGCTTCAATGGGGCCACGGCTCGGAAGCCGTGGATAACCAAGGCCGGCCAACCACTCGAGAACACGCGGAACGTTGCTTCAATGGGGCCACGGCTCGGAAGCCGTGGATAACGGCGCTGGAGACGGAGCGGTCGGCGGTCAAGATCATGCTTCAATGGGGCCACGGCTCGGAAGCCGTGGATAACGATTACGTGGACGCCTGGCACGCTGGAGACGGACTGGCTTCAATGGGGCCACGGCTCGGAAGCCGTGGATAACGTCGTCGAACGGCACGGCGCACACCACCGAGACGCTTGCTTCAATGGGGCCACGGCTCGGAAGCCGTGGATAACAGCTGGCCGTTCTGCCGAGCCACCTGACGCCGGAGCGCTTCAATGGGGCCACGGCTCGGAAGCCGTGGATAACCACAGGCGCCACTGCCGCGACATCAACCGCCCAGATGCTTCAATGGGGCCACGGCTCGGAAGCCGTGGATAACTCCTCGAACACATGCCAGACATAGGGCGGTTGCTGGCTTCAATGGGGCCACGGCTCGGAAGCCGTGGATAACGCCGGCCGGTCGCCAGTTCGCCGACGTCTGGTCCCGCTTCAATGGGGCCACGGCTCGGAAGCCGTGGATAACGAAAGCCTCAAGGCCGAGTTGTGCGCGGCCAAGTACGCTTCAATGGGGCCACGGCTCGGAAGCCGTGGATAACGGCTCTCGTTGGGGATGCCCCGCTCAAGCTCCACTCGCTTCAATGGGGCCACGGCTCGGAAGCCGTGGATAACGGTGGATACGGGGCAGAGTCCTGGGAAGACTTCTGGGCTTCAATGGGGCCACGGCTCGGAAGCCGTGGATAACACGAGCGAGTTCTTGTTCGCTCGATACATTCCAGGCTTCAATGGGGCCACGGCTCGGAAGCCGTGGATAACGGCGCAGGAAGCCGTCGAACAACTCGCGATCGTCCTCCTTCAATGGGGCCACGGCTCGGAAGCCGTGGATAACGCGACGGCGGAGCATCGGGTCGGCTCCCTCGCGCGAGCTTCAATGGGGCCACGGCTCGGAAGCCGTGGATAACGTCCGCCTCAGCTGTGAGGACCCATCGCAGCCACTTCCGCTTCAATGGGGCCACGGCTCGGAAGCCGTGGATAACTTCCCGGCAGCGCGTAGACCAGCTCCAAAGGAAGGCCGCTTCAATGGGGCCACGGCTCGGAAGCCGTGGATAACAGCGGAAGGAACGGGCAGCGGAGGCCCGGCGTGCTGCTTCAATGGGGCCACGGCTCGGAAGCCGTGGATAACCATCCATTTGTTCTTCATATTGCCTCAAGATGAAGGGCTTCAATGGGGCCACGGCTCGGAAGCCGTGGATAACGATATTCCTCGCCGCAAGTGGGTGGAGCACGCCAAGCTTCAATGGGGCCACGGCTCGGAAGCCGTGGATAACTGTGAACTGCGTGCCGAGCGGGACAAGGCCAAGGATGCTTCAATGGGGCCACGGCTCGGAAGCCGTGGATAACCGGAGACTCTCTCCGGTAAGACCCCGAACTGGTCAGAGGCTTCAATGGGGCCACGGCTCGGAAGCCGTGGATAACACATCGAACGCACCCGTTGCTGGATTGCTGATTGTGCCCGCTTCAATGGGGCCACGGCTCGGAAGCCGTGGATAACGGGGTCAAAGCCGCTCTCTCGCTCTTTATCATTTACAAGCTTCAATGGGGCCACGGCTCGGAAGCCGTGGATAACTCGATTAAGCTGGAGCAGGGAGAGGATAGGGATATCGGCTTCAATGGGGCCACGGCTCGGAAGCCGTGGATAACTGGTTATCCCAAATGTGGCGGGCTTCGCCCCGAGCTTCAATGGGGCCACGGCTCGGAAGCCGTGGATAACGCCGTTCGCGATAAAAGCATGGTCTTCTTCAACTTGCTTCAATGGGGCCACGGCTCGGAAGCCGTGGATAACGGGACAACATGGGTAAATACGAGTACCAGGAAAAGCTTCAATGGGGCCACGGCTCGGAAGCCGTGGATAACCCTGGATCTCTCGATAGACGGTCGCTGGGCTACACCTGCTTCAATGGGGCCACGGCTCGGAAGCCGTGGATAACGGACGCAGGAGTCCTTGCCCCACGACAGGCTGACGTAGCTTCAATGGGGCCACGGCTCGGAAGCCGTGGATAACCGCCAACCGGCGACCCTTCGCCATCGCCGTGGAGAGGCTTCAATGGGGCCACGGCTCGGAAGCCGTGGATAACGAGAGCTGGTTTTATCGAGTGGTCAAGCGAAGAGCAGCTTCAATGGGGCCACGGCTCGGAAGCCGTGGATAACACTACCTGGCATGGGCCTCGAAGCGTCACAAGCTCGGGCTTCAATGGGGCCACGGCTCGGAAGCCGTGGATAACGATCGGCGAACGCGGGGAGGTGGAGTTCTTCTACCAGCTTCAATGGGGCCACGGCTCGGAAGCCGTGGATAACCACACGACCGTCTCACGCATGCTCGCGCGAGTGGAGCTTCAATGGGGCCACGGCTCGGAAGCCGTGGATAACGCCTGAGCCGGGCCGGCTATCCGATCGCAGCGACGATGCTTCAATGGGGCCACGGCTCGGAAGCCGTGGATAACACGGCCGAGAGCGACGGCATCGTCTGGCCGCTGCGCTTCAATGGGGCCACGGCTCGGAAGCCGTGGATAACTCACACTCAGCGTCGATAGCGTCGTAATCGATGGTCTCGCTTCAATGGGGCCACGGCTCGGAAGCCGTGGATAACAACTGTGGAGGCGTTATTGGTGAGTCTCCGTACTGAGGCTTCAATGGGGCCACGGCTCGGAAGCCGTGGATAACGTGACGTGATCATCGATCGGACCCACCTCACTCGCGCTTCAATGGGGCCACGGCTCGGAAGCCGTGGATAACGCACGAGCCGAACCGAGTTCGAGACGTTCAATGTGAGCTTCAATGGGGCCACGGCTCGGAAGCCGTGGATAACCAGGCGGTGCTGACGATGCCGCTCAACGCCCAGCAGTGGCTTCAATGGGGCCACGGCTCGGAAGCCGTGGATAACTCCGTTCGATTGCGCGTTGCATTGGGCGTGCAATCGCTTCAATGGGGCCACGGCTCGGAAGCCGTGGATAACCAGACGCGGGCCTGCGGTCTGGACGACAGTCGAAAAGCTTCAATGGGGCCACGGCTCGGAAGCCGTGGATAACGCGGCGGAGACGCTTGGGTTGGCAGTTCAACAGGCTTCAATGGGGCCACGGCTCGGAAGCCGTGGATAACCTGGTACCTCCGGTCCGACGTCATCTGGTCGAAGCCGGCTTCAATGGGGCCACGGCTCGGAAGCCGTGGATAACCAGCCGGGGCCGGGAACGCCGTGGCGTCCGGGTCGGTCGCTTCAATGGGGCCACGGCTCGGAAGCCGTGGATAACTCGGGTGGCCAGTTCGGTCATCGGCTGGCCAACGCTGCTTCAATGGGGCCACGGCTCGGAAGCCGTGGATAACTTCCCGACCACGGATGAACTATCGGCCCTCAAAGCGCTTCAATGGGGCCACGGCTCGGAAGCCGTGGATAACTTGCTGAGTCCGTTCCGGTCGTGACGGTGACAATAGAGCTTCAATGGGGCCACGGCTCGGAAGCCGTGGATAACGTCGAAGCGTTCTATGGCGACGTTGGCCCATCCCGGTACCTCGCTTCAATGGGGCCACGGCTCGGAAGCCGTGGATAACGTGGCGTGTTCCTTGGCCCACTCGAGCATCTCACGGCTTCAATGGGGCCACGGCTCGGAAGCCGTGGATAACGGCGCCAGGCCGCGAGCAACGATTTGCCTTCACGCCAGCTTCAATGGGGCCACGGCTCGGAAGCCGTGGATAACTGAGCTTACCCGGGGAGAAGTGGGGTTCTATTCCTTGCTTCAATGGGGCCACGGCTCGGAAGCCGTGGATAACGGCCGGATTGATCCAGGAATTGGCGTTCTTGCAGAACAGGCTTCAATGGGGCCACGGCTCGGAAGCCGTGGATAACCTCTGAGCGTCAGTATCGGCTGACAGCGAGAAAGATGCTTCAATGGGGCCACGGCTCGGAAGCCGTGGATAACGAGGTGCGTCATGGCCAAGAAACCTGCACCGAAGAAGCTTCAATGGGGCCACGGCTCGGAAGCCGTGGATAACGCCTGTCCGACGCCAGCGGCCTGGCCCAGCCGGCGCTTCAATGGGGCCACGGCTCGGAAGCCGTGGATAACCAGATTTTCGATGAGCTCGAAGACGAGGTCACCGAAAAAAGTGCTTCAATGGGGCCACGGCTCGGAAGCCGTGGATAACTGGCGAACCATGGCTCATCGCCCCAGGCGACGGGCGGCTTCAATGGGGCCACGGCTCGGAAGCCGTGGATAACGCCAGGCCGTGAAGCCGCGTTGCGACATGATCGAGCAGCTTCAATGGGGCCA
>Ga0182739_1004779_pt1 | contig 10999 bp, 7 predicted proteins | sample eDN5th30CBELigBY_FD_128873 | JGI IMG/M metagenome (GOLD analysis project Ga0182739, IMG submission 128873) | Enriched backyard soil microbial communities from Emeryville, California, USA - eDNA 5th pass 30_C BE-Lig BY (version 2) (version 2) | ecosystem: Environmental > Terrestrial > Soil >...
AAACTATAAACTGTGTTAGCTTAGCAAATAAAAAGCGGAGCGCAAAGTTTGCTCGCAGCTTGTTGAGTGTCTTTTTACCTGTAATTTAAACATAATGCAAGGTGTACGGTCCATCCTTCTAAGTGGATAAAGTTATGAATACCAGCGAAGCTATTTCCTCTTTGGCATCAGCCCAAAGGATCCTTAAAAATGTATTTGGGTTTGAGCAGTTTCGTCCCTTTCAACAAGCTATTATTGAAAGAGCTTTAGCTGGGCAGGATAATTTTGTTTTAATGCCAACAGGCGGTGGCAAATCCCTGTGTTATCAAATTCCTGCCTTACTGCGTCCCGGGGTTGGGATTGTCGTATCACCTTTAATCTCGCTGATGCAAGATCAGGTGCAGGCTTTAAGAGCCAATGGGGTATCCGCCGCTTTCTACAACTCTTCTTTAGATATGAATGAAGCCCGGCAGATTCTCGCTCAGCTGCATCAAGGTGAACTTGATTTACTCTACTTGGCTCCAGAACGCTTGATGACAGAAAGCTTTTTAGCGCGCTTGGCCAGCATTGATATTGCTTTATTTGCTATTGATGAAGCTCACTGCATTTCGCAATGGGGCCATGATTTTCGTCCTGAATATGTGAAGTTGCGAGAATTAAAATCCCATTTTCCGCAAGTGCCGATTATGGCTCTTACTGCAACGGCCGATAAACAGACCCGTCATGATATTGTCCAGCACTTACACCTCCAGCAGGCAAAAATTCATGTTGCCAGTTTTAATCGTCCTAATATCCGCTATACCGTGGTCGAAAAATCTAAGCCTTTGGCGCAGCTTCTAACTTTTTTAAAAGGTAAGGAGCACCAGTCGGGAATTATTTATTGTGCGACGCGCAACAAAACTTCCGAGCTGGCTCAACGCTTACAAGAAAAAGGCTTTAATTGCGCGGCTTACCATGGCGGGTTAGCGAATCGCGAACGAGCGCGCGCGCAACAAGCGTTTCAAATAGAAGATGTTCAAATAATTGTGGCGACCCTCGCTTTTGGCATGGGGATCGATAAATCCAATGTGCGATTTGTAGTCCATTATGAAATCCCTAAAAATATTGAAGCTTATTATCAAGAAACCGGTCGCGCTGGGCGGGATGGGGCCCCGGCAGAAGCGATGTTGCTGTTTGGTTTAGGTGATGTGGCTAAAGTCCGCGGTATTATTGACAGTAACGGCCCTTCTGAACAGCAGTTTATTGAAAAGCAAAAGCTCAATGCCATGGTAGGTTTTGCGGAGGCGGTAACCTGCCGGCGGCAAGTGTTACTCAACTATTTTGGTGAAAAACTTGAGCAGCCGTGTGATAATTGTGACGTCTGTTTAGATCCCTTAGAGACCTACGATGCCACGGTGGAGGCGCAAAAAGCTCTATCCTGTGTTTACCGTGTCGGCCAGCGCTTTGGGTTGCGGCATGTGATTGATGTGTTACGCGGCGCTGATAATCAAAGAGTTCACCAACTGGGACACATTCAGTTATCGACTTATGGCATTGGCCGAGAGCAGAGTCTTGAGCATTGGATGAGCCTCTTCCGCCAGCTGATCCATCGCGGTTATTTAGAGCAAGATATTTCTAATTACTCTGTGCTAAAACTCACTCCGCAAGCCAGGATCTTACTCAAGGGCGAAATCAAATTATTATTAGCTAAACCCAGGGTCAAGCCGTTGACGGTGGATAGCAAGAATCCAAAAGTCAAACGGCAAAAAGGTAAGATTGATTTTGAATATGATACTGAGCTTTTTGAAATTTTACGGCAACTGCGCAAGGAAATAGCCGACCGCGAAGGGGTTCCCCCCTTTATTATTTTTGGTGACATCAGCTTGGCTGAAATGGCTTCGCTGCTTCCACAAACGGAAGAAGCATTCCTTTATATTACTGGCGTTGGCCAAAAGAAATTAACCGCTTATGGCCCAGCTTTTATTGAAAGAATTAAGAATTATAGTCAATGAGTTTAGAAGTTTATTGCTTGTTATTTTAATTTGGCTGGTGATGCAGCAAGATAAGGTCTTCCCCATGACACAAAATGCAAAGAGCAGGACCGGCTTAGCCTTAGTGATAGAGAAGGTAAGGTATGTTTTTCAAATTTTTATATACCATTGAAATGGATCATGATGCTTAATTCAGCTACTCTCCTAGGCGAGAATAAACAGGGTGCTACTCCAGTAAATAGTGATGCTAACGGTCATTTTGACTATAGCCAGCCTAGGTTTATTAATTGGAGCTTTTTTAACTCTCCGATTTCTAATGCAAGTTATCACGTCAATTATTATGAAAATCGCGACTATGGATTACCTAGTTTTCAGGACTTATGTCTCAGTCTAAGCTTTTGCTTTAATCAACCCGTTACTGTTGCAAACTTTGCACAGAAGTTTCTCGGCTTTGCCTACAATCAGTCCGATTTTTTTTCCCAAGAAATCCTCCCTACTCTTGCAGCGACGCTTGATAATCAACTGCAGGGCAAGCCTTTAGCTAGCGAAGTAAGCGGCGATTGCTTTTTTTATTCCGTAGCTGAAAGCTTAAACGCGCTTAGACATACGCAATATACTGCTAAAGATATAAGAAAATATTGCTATGAGTATATTGCTGAACTCCAAAACCAAAGCCCAGGAAATAATTGGATATACCAGTATTTTTTGGAACAGGCACAGAACTCTTCACTAGGATGGGCGAATGTCGAGGCTAAGGCTATCGATCTTTATTTTTTTTATATATCAAATATCCAATATACAGAAAAAGATATAATGGATGGTTTAGCGGGTAATCTACGCGCCGCAATTGGTGGTAGTGAAGACTTTGAAGGGCGCATAATAAGTGAAAAATTTTTGGTAAATTTACATGTTATTAACATTGATCACTGTGATAACATTGATGAGGGAAAATATAGGTATATCCTTAGTGAAAGGCTAAATAATAGGGTCTTTCTTAACGAATACTTTCCGTGTTCTTCTAGCACTCTGCACTTAATTTGCTATGATAAAAGTTATTTTCCTATGTTGTCTGTGCCTAATTTAGAAATAACTGCGGAAAGTTTTAGTCAAAAAAGTTATTATTCCACTCATAATCAGGCTGTATTTTTTAAAGGCCGTACTCCGCAGCCACTAGATAATGAAGCAGTGATAAGTGAGCAGCACCCGAACCATACGCCATCTTTTTTTGGAGGACTTTAAAGAAAGCTTGCCTGCATCCTTACTATGCGGGTAATGATAGAATTAATTAAATGCATTTAAAGCAATGACGCGGATGCAAAGTTTGTGGGAAAATGATAAAACTACTGCCCGAGGGTTTAAACTAAGCACTATAAGAAGGAGTTTGCAAATGAGCCGAATAGATAAATACCCCGAGGGTATGTTCAACTGGGTTGATTTAGGGACAAGCGATGCCCCGCGAGCAAAACAATTTTATTCCAGCTTATTGGGATGGAGTATGGTTGATTATCCCATGAATGATAATGCCGTTTATACTTTATGTCAGAAGAATGGCTTAGATGTTGCGGCGATCTTTCAGTTGGAAGCAGATGCGGGTATGAGTCCGCGCTGGAACTCCTATATTTCAGTCGCTCATGTTGATGAGATGACTGAACAAGCTCGCCAGCATGGGGCACGTATTATCAAAGAACCTTTTGATGTGTTTAATGTGGGTCGCATGGCTATTATCCAAGATCCAACGTTAGCTATTGTTTATTTGTGGCAGCCCAAAGAACATCAAGGAGCTAAAATTGTAAATGAGCCCGGCGCATTTTGCTGGAATGAACTCCTAACGAGCGATACCCAGAAGGCGGGTGATTTCTATACCCAGGTCATGGGTTGGGAAAAAAAAGAATCAGAATTCGGTCCGATGACTTACACCAGTTTTAGCATGGGTGAGCATCCCAACGGAGGAATGCTGTCCTTGGCACCAGGTGGTGAAGCAGCCCATTCCTACTGGCTGGTCTATTTTGCAATTGCAGATTGTGACCAAAGCACAGAAAAAGCAAAGAGCCTAGGAGCCACCCTAATAAGTGGTCCACAAGATAGACCTGATGTCGGTCGTTTTTCTATAATGCAAGATCCCCAAGGCGCTGTTTTTGCCCTAATAGCTCTTGCCAATCTTAAGAGTTAGGCACGAAGAACTTTGAAGGCCGCTAAGATTATTTATTTTATCTATTTATTACATAAGGAGTCAGTAATATGCTAAGAGTTTTAATAGGAACTATTTTATTATTTAATATTTTGAATGTGAGTGTTGCCGAAACGGTAAAGGTAAAAATGTATACCACAGTGGCAAAGGGCCAGGGTCAATATGTAGGCCTAATTACCGCTAAAGATACCCCCTATGGTTTATTATTAACTCCTAACCTTAAGATTAATACCCAGGGCATCCACGGTTTTCACGTTCATCAACATCCCGACTGCAACAACTCGGGCTTAGCTGCTGGCGGGCATCTAGATCCTGAACATACCGGCAAACATCTAGGCCCGTATCAGAAGGGTCACTTAGGCGATATGCCGCCCATTGTTGTGGATAATCATGGTTTGGCATCACTGCCTGTTTTAGCGCCGCGCTTAAAAGTTAAAGACATAAAAAACCATTCATTAATGATTCATGTTCATGGTGACAATTACTCTGATCGCCCAGAAAAGCTCGGAGGCGGAGGCCCACGCATGATCTGCGGTGTAGTGGCTAAATAAGGTACCGCTGTTCTCGGTAAATATCCTTTGTGCTTAGAGTTGCGTTAGTGTTAGGGCTACTTCTGAAGAGAAGATGTTATTCAGCTATGCTCTTAATAGCCCAGCAAGTCAATCGAAATTTAATGGGCTATACACCCATACATCTAGGATGTGAGTCTTTTTCCTGGAGGTAAATTTTTGAGGCGTTATCAGTGTAGGGGGCGACCTATGTGTCACCCTTAAGACTTGTCGCTTTTAAAAACATTAAAAAATCTGGCTCGCCCCCTTCAGGAAAATGGCGGTGGAAAAAGACAGAATAATAACATCAAGCTCTCTTCCTAAAGGTATGAGAAAGCACGACAGGATAATGTTCCTCTAGAGGCACGAGAGACTATGCCTTTGGTATTCCGATAAAACTATGCAGAGTTCTCGACAGTATGTTTCGCGGTGTAACCCGATCTTAAATTAAATTTTAAAGTAATCAAGGTAATGGCTAATATAATGCATAGGGTAGCTAGAAATCCCCAGAGATTTAAGCGCTCGCCAAATAAGAGATAACCCCATGCTAAGCCCGTTAAAGCCACTACCCCGCCGACTAAGCTGTAATACACTGGGCCAGCGCGCTTTATAAGTTCAAAGAAGAGTACATAGCCTAAGCTGGATAAAACAATTTCAAGCAGAATAACTCCATCGGCTACATTGAAAGGAAAACTAATGACATAAAAATTTTGGGTAGATAGGACCAGAGGCGTCAAAAATAATCCCGAAACCATCATCATTCCTGCTGACGAAGCGAGTGAGTCTGCTTCTTTCGGCCGTGCTAAAGAAATATAAATGGTACACAGTGCAAAACAAAAAGGTGTTAGCAAGGTCAGTAGTGCCCAGGGCAGCATGCCTGGCGCAGGAAGGCTGGTTTTAGGAAGTAGAATGAGCATTAAGCCAATGAAGCCAAACATCACACCTAAAAAACGTTGCCAATGAAATTTTTCAAGTTTAGCGGCAAAAGCTATTGGATAAGTCATCGTCGGAGCGGTATTCACAATTAAAGCTAATATTCCTGCGGGTAAATGGGGCGCAGCAAAATACATAATCATATTGGGACAGGCGATCCCGACTAAACCGCAAACAAGATAATACTTTAAGTATTGCTTAGAAAAACGAATTGAAGAACGGCGGGCATAAACAATCAAGGTTACAAATACTGCAGGGCCTACAGATTGCCAAAAGGCATAGCCTAATGGAGAAACGCCATTGCTCATCGCAAATTTAGCAATTGAGTAACTGGATCCCCACAGCAGCCCTAACGTTAATAATAAAATAAGCGCAATAACCGGACTACTATAATTTAACTTATTACTCATGAGTAAAAAAATACCTAGGTAGGGAATAAAATCGCTATTATACTGCAAATTTAATTTTTTTGGTAATTTCCGGCGTGCGCCTGGGGTTTACCTAGGTGCCCTAGCCTTAGCCCTGTATGCGGTTTTTCGCCAGTAAGCTTTACGAATCGCGGAATGCTTACTATACTTTCGCAATGAAAAAAATATTTAAAACCTCTCTATTTTTATTTATAGCATTATTCCTTGGGATTATAGGAGGAGTAGGGGCCTATTTTGTTTTGAATAAAAATTCTGTTGCCCGCTATATGGCCAGCGTCATGGATAATAACCGTACTCACGATTTTGTAATAAAAAAAGCCGACACGCTTAAACTTTTCCAGGCCAAAAGCGATGTCGCTAGCAGCTTAGCTCTTGGCAGTGTGCACCTTAGAGTTCCTGGCTCAAAAAAAATTGGGGAGTTTATTCCTTTCAAGAATATTCAAAGTGAAACACAGCTTTCTAAAGCAGATTTTCTCCGAGAAATTAAGTCGAGCCTCAGCGAAAATGAAACTAAAAGACTAATTCTCTGGGTCCATGGGTTTAATACGTCCTCTGAAAAAGCGGTCATTACCTTTGGGGAATTTATCGATGACCTGCATCTAGAGGCGGTTCCTCTTTTATTTTTATGGAATAGTGGTAACTCCGCACTGAGCTATAAAAATGCGCTAAACTCTACTTCCTCGGCCGGGGACTCTCTAAGCGAACTTCTTACTTTCATTAATCAAGAGGTAAAGCCACAAGAAATAATTATTATTGCTTACAGCATGGGAGGTAAAGTACTTTGTAATGCCTTAGATACTTTATATAAGAACCCTAGCTGGAGTGACGAGGATAAGGAAATTTCTCACGTCATTCTAATTGCCCCAAACGTCGATAAGGATGATTTTGATTCCAGCTTTAAAGAACAACTTTTAGCTATGGTAAAAAATCTCACAGTGTATGTTTCTTCCCACGATAATATGCTGCTATTATCAAAGCTATTATATAAAATTGATTCCCTCGGTCTCCCCAAACAATTCCCCCCCAATACTCAAATTGATGAAGTGGCATCCTTACTTTCGTTAATGAAACAAGGAAGTAAAGAAATTACCATCGTCGATGTCTCTTACATCAAGCTTAATTCTATTTCCGGGCATCTTTACTATAAAAATAGAGAGGTCGTCTCAGATCTGCATTGGTTGATGAAAACCGGCCTTCCTGCTAAACAGAGGTTTTTATATCCTCATCCGGGAGGTCATAACTTAAATTATTGGATATTACCGCCGTAGATCAGAACAAAATTTGCTGTAAATTCGGATTCCTTCCTATCCTAATTTTATATGCAGCGAAAACTAGATTAAAGAACGTTGCATAACCTCTAAAATGATTTACGCCCTTTTTTATCTACAGCGCGGCGCCAAAGTTATTGGCAATATCCTATTTAGCTCTTTTATGGAACATAGTCTATAGCGATATTGTGCCTCGGAACATGCTACCTAGCGAAACTCCGTCGCCGCATTTCCTGCATGCAAATATCCAGATTGTTTTTTGCCGGTTGGTAATCTGGTTTATATTGCAATGCTAGGCTTAGGGCTTGATAAGCTGTATGGGGATCTCCTAGCTTCATATAATAGCATCCCATGTTAGTATGCGCGATATGATGAGTGGGGTTTAGAGCCAGCGCTTGTTGAGTATAGCCAATAGCATTTCTGTAATCTCCTTGCTCACTAGCAGCATGGCCTAAATTAATAAATACCTTTCTTAAATTATCTCTTGTTAATTCAAACTCTGGCTTATAGTGCAATGCTTGAGTTAAAAACCGATGGGCGCTATGATAATCCTTTAGTTGGATATAATAAGCGCCAATATTATTAAGTGCTGTGGCGTTAGTCGGCTGTAAGGCCAACGCTTTTTGGGTGATAGTGATAGCCGCTGAATACTTTTTTTGTTCTCCTAAGGAATAGCCAACCTCAATATGTAAAGTAGCTAAATTAATCTTTGGTGTTTCATAATCAGGTTTGTAGTGCAGGGTCTGGTTTAAAGCTTGGTGAGCAGCATTATAATTTTTTAGATTCATATAATACAACCCCAGATTATTGAGTGCCGTACAGTGGGTTGGGTCGAGAGCCAAGGCTTTTTGGGTATACTCAATAGCTTGGTTGTAATTTTCCTTTTCTGAATACTCTAAGCCAATGTTAATGTATAAATTAATTAGCGCGTCGCTGTGGGGATTCATGGCTAGGATTCTCTGGCAACATTTTTCAGCTAATGAATAAAATCCATATTGGTGGAGGAGTTGACTCATGCGTTTGATTTCTTCTGCCTTTTGGATGTCACTCACAAGTACTTCACACTGTTGAAGACATTCTTCCATTTTAATAAAGTCACCTAATTTATTATGGGCTGCTGCTAGAAGGACCCACTCTTTAAAAATTTTTGGGCATAACTTTATATTGGTTTGGGCTGAAGCTGCGGCAGATCTAAATGCATTGTGCGCATTAGTAGCTTCATTAATTTTTTCCTCATAAACGGTTCCGAGAATATAAGAGGCCTCAGTGTATCCGGAGTCCAAACTTAAGGCTTTTTTACAAAGTTTAGCTGCAGCCGCGTACTGCTTTTGCTCGCGGTGCTCACTGGCACGGGCTAAAAAATCTTCTGGATATTGAAGCAACTTTCCTCGCTGGGCATCCTGCTGTATTTTTTCTATAAATGCCTTAAACTCTAAGGCAATGGAATGAATAAAGCTCTCAGCAGCTAAAGCATTTGCATTCATTTCTAGATCCATTACTTTTTTCCCCTGCTTACTAAACCAAAGCATCCATCTGTTGTTTAATGCTGCAATATCATTTTTTGTATGCTGTTTGCCGAAGTTGACTCTGAATTCACAAAATTGTTGCACTATTTTATCTAGAGCAATACCAAGAGGTGCGTAGACTTTTTTTCGGGTAGCTGCGCGTTGTGATTCTTTTTCTTGACGTTGGTTATTAAGAAAAGTTTTGATGTCTTCTTTCTCTATTAAATGATCAGGGAGATTTTCGCGCTGAGAGTTCATGATAAAACTATAAGAACCTTGCCGGCCCTGGCGCGCTGTCCTCCCAATAGCTTGCGCTTCAACTCGGTGATTACGCGGATAAAAGCCTAGTATGACATGCACACCACCTTTTTTTTCTGCTTCATCCGAAGGTTTAATATCAGACCCTCTGCCAGCAATATTTGTCGCAATGGTTATGGCTCCCGGGCGGCCAGATAAATTGATAATTGCCTCTGTACTTAGTTCTTGCTCGCCATTAAGCAAGAGAGCAGAGTGTTCTTGTAAAAGCGGGTAAATGTCATAGGTATCTTTAATCTTCTCTAATAAAATTAATACACAACGTTGCTGCTGGGCTATGGTCACGGCTTCTTGCGCAATTGCATTTAGCCACTTATTGGGCTCGGTGATAAATTCAAAGCTTTGTTGAACTAATTTTCCTCGTTGATGGACCGGCACACCAAAACTATCAATTTTATAAAAATTTCTTATTTCCTCGCGCTCAATGTGAGAACCTAATGTACCACTTAATCCAAAAATAGTTTGATAAAAATTAAAATAGGTTAGATGTGATACTTGGCACGATAAAACACGCTCTGTTGATGGATAAATACCATGTTTTACTTCTAGGAGTTGATGCAAACCGCTTTGGTAGTAGGTTTTTTCCTGAACTTCACCGGTATGCTCAAAATCTACTGGTAAAATGTGTTTATTATTACGAACGATATATTGAACGTTCTTTTCTTTTTTAGGTAGCAGACTAACGGAATATAACCAATACGTTAAATTAGCATGGATAAAATTTTTGATATATAAAGAGCTGGTTTTATAAGCAGGCTCAGTTTTCAGTTGAGCCAAGGTTTGTTCGACGGTAATGTTAGAATTTTTCTTACTATAGTTGATCAGCAGTGGATAAATCCACGCTACTCGCGCATAAATATTTTTTTCATAAATAAGACGAGTGGAGTGTGAGGAACGATCAATAAACATACTGTCCACTTCATCGACTAGCAATATATCAAATCTCCGTTTGCCACGGATGTCGCTTTCACTAAATTGACACAGTAAATAGCCAAATTCAAAACTAAAAGGGGTCCCATACACAATTTCAGCCCTATAACTTTCGGCTATTTGGTGGTTATTGCAGTTAGTTGCAGTTTTCAAATTAAATAGGCTAAAAAAACTCCGCATTTCTTTAGCGTCGCGCGCGGCTAAATTATTGGCTGTCGTAATAATATCAATATGTTTTCCTTGGATTCCATAATAAGCAGCTATAGTGGCTACTATAATTGATTTGCCTTGGCCGGTTTTAACTTGAGCGAGGCGGCCTTTGCCTTTGGTATTGGTTAAAAGGGCAATCATAACAAACAATTGAGTATTATAAGGGTAGTAGCCTTTTGTTAGATAAATTGCTTGTCTTGCTAAGGCGAGGTAGGCAATTAAAAATCTTTCCGGTTCAATTCTGACCATTGCTAGCTGCTTGAGGCGTTGAGCCAGCTGATCTTTATCCAGTTGCGAGAGAAAGTTCTGGCTAAAATCAGCTATTACTTTTTGATAGATGCGTTTAATTGTAATTAATTCTTCAGAAGCTAAGGGGAACGGTAAGCTTTTAAAGTCGCTAATCACTTGCTCTAGATCTTTTTCCGGATTTTTAATTAAGTAAACCCGAGCGCATAAATTATGAAGTTCTTCATTCCAGTCAACAGCACGTTTATCCGATAATATGGCTATTATTTCCTGCGCAGTCGAGAATTTTTTCGTCTCTATTTTTTCTATACTTAGGATATTTCTTATCAGTGCATGCACAAATGATATAGACCACTTTGCAGTAGAATCATTTATCTTGGTTAAAAACTGCTCAACAGTTGCAGAAGAATATAGCTGCAGCAGGTTTTCTATCCCCAAGCACAATGTATGGGCTTGCTCCGGCGTTCTCCAAGTACGGG
>Ga0182739_1004780_pt1 | contig 10998 bp, 5 predicted proteins | sample eDN5th30CBELigBY_FD_128873 | JGI IMG/M metagenome (GOLD analysis project Ga0182739, IMG submission 128873) | Enriched backyard soil microbial communities from Emeryville, California, USA - eDNA 5th pass 30_C BE-Lig BY (version 2) (version 2) | ecosystem: Environmental > Terrestrial > Soil >...
AAGCGCCGGCAGGAGCGATCACCGGTTCGGGAACCGCGCTGCTTCGCGGCCCCTCTGCGAGATAACGCGTCGGCTCCTCATCGAACTTCCGCTTGCACGAGGTCGAGCAGAAGTGATAGGTCGACCCCGCATACTCACTCGAGCCGGCCGCCCTGGCCGGGTCCACATTCATTCCGCACACCGGGTCTTTGACCAGGGGCCGGCCCGCCGGCGAACCGTCCATCCCCGACAGGCCCAGCGACGCGCTGTCACCAAGGACCAGGAGCGAACTCGGGGCCGTCCTATGGGTGGTCCCCGTCCGCGGTGGTCCTTCGGGATAGCCAGAACGCTCGAGGGCCTCGGCGAGCGTTTCTCGCGTCGTCGTTTCGTCGTGCGTGACGGCGACCGTTTTCGCCGCGATATCCACGTCGACCGTGGAGACCCCCGCAACCGAACCCACGGCCTCCTTGATCGTCGAGGCGCACCCGTCACAGACGATCCCGGGGGTGGAGAAGGTTGTTTTCATCGCATTGGCCTCTCTTGGCGACTAAGATCCTGGCGAACCCTGCTCTCCGGAGGCGACCATGTCCAGGACGCGAATTGCCATTGTCGGGCTTGCTTTGCTGACAAATCCAATGGCCTTTGCCACCGATTCGGTCGGCGATCCGCCTGGGAGGACAAACTCCGGGCTCGCTCGAACCGAGGAGCCGAGGAGACTCGCCCGCTCGGATGCAAAGCCCAACGCGACGGAGAGCGCCGCCGAGTCCGGCCCCAAGAAAGTTTTGATTCTGCCTGGCGAGTCGTTCTTTGTCTCGGGTCGACCTGCGTTCATCCTACGCCCCGCCGAATCGAAGCGGCAGACCCCACAACCCTGGATCTTCTACGCCCCCACGCTGCCGGCGTATCCCGACATCCACGAGAAGTGGATGCACGAGCAGTTCCTGAACGCAGGAGTGGCGGTCGCGGGCATCGACGTCGGCGAAGCCTATGGCAGTCCCAAAGGGCGTGAACTGTTCAACGCGTTGTACCGCGAGCTGACCGAGAACCGGGGGTTCGCGAAACGCCCCTGCCTCCTCGGGAGGAGCCGAGGCGGACTCTGGGTCACAAGTTGGGCCGCCGCCAACCCGGCGAAGGTTGCCGGAATCGCCGGGATCTATCCGGTCTTCGATTTCCGCACCTATCCGGGCCTGGAGAAAGCCGCCCCGGCGTACGACCTCACGCCCCAAGAGCTCGAGGCCCAGGTCACCAGGCACAACCCGATCGAAGGGGCCGCCGTCCTGGCGGCGCATCACGTGCCCGTGTTCATCATCCACGGTGACGAGGACAAGGTCGTACCGCTCAAGGAGAACTCGGCCGAGCTCGCCAGGCGATACCAGGCCGCCGGAGCGGCCGAGGATGTCACACTCCAGGTCGTCAAGGGCCAGGGGCACAACTTCTGGGAAGGGTTCTTCCGCTGCCAGCCCCTGGTCGACTTCGCCATCGCCCGCGCACAGTCGGGAGCGACCACCCCGCCTGAGAAATAACCCAGGCATCGACCGCGTGGTTCGTGAATCGGCCGGGCGACTCCCATCGCGCCTCGGGAAGCGCTCAATCTCGAGGCGCGACCTCGTTCGACTTACTTCGGCGTCTCTTCGACCCGAGGCGTGGGCGCAAACGGGCCCGGTCCGGCGGGTGGCGGGGTGATCGAGGCGGGATCAACCACGGCGGGGTCTGCCGCGAGTTGGGTGCCGACGCTCCGCTCGAGCGTCGCGAGCGCCTTGCCCAGGTCCGACTCCAGGCGGGCGATCTGCACTTCGACTTGCAACAGCTCGCGCCAGGCCGTGATCAGCGAGAGAAAGTCGAGGTTCCCCGCGCGATAGTCGGCCGACGCCACCTCAAGAGCCTGCCGGCTACGGGGCAGGTAGGTCTTCCGGAACAGGTCGAGGATCTCGCGACGGGCCCTGGCGTCGGCGAAGGCCTGTTTCACTTCCTCGTAGGTCTGGTCCCGAAGATTCTCGTATCGCTTGGAGTCGGCGACCGCCTTCGCCTCCGCCTCACGCACCCCAGCCTCGAGCTTGCCCCGGTAGACCGGAAGGTTGAAGCCAACGACGAGTCCGATGTTGTCGCGACCGTCCGCCATGGCCGACATCGCGTTCTGTCGGCTCATGAGCATGTAGTTCAATCCGAGGGTGACGTTGGGATAGTACTTCTTCCGGGCGAGCTCGACCTCGCGGGCGTCGCGACCGACCGCGGCGAGCTGCCCCCGAAGCTCGGGACGCGCGGCGGTGGCCAGGCGGTAGAGAAAATCGACCTGGACCGGAGCGGCGGCGACAGGCAACTCGGTGAGCGCCTGGAGGTCCGTCTCGGGACTCACGTGGAGCTGTCGCGCCAGCGCGGCCCGTGCGGTGGCCTTCTCCTGGAAGATCGTGGCGAGCTCGGTGTCGATTTCGGTCACGGCGTTCTGCGCCCGGAGCACGTCCTGCTGGCTCGTGTTGCCCGCCTCGTAGCGAATCTTGGCGATCTCGACGAAGTCCTCGGCGAGCTTCCGGTTCTCACGGATGACAATATCCAGACGTTCCGCCTGGTAGAGATTGAAGTAGGCCCGTTTCACGTTGGCGACGACGTCAAGCTGCGCCGCGCACAGTTCGGCGAGGGCGACCTCGACGTCCTTCGCGGCGGCTTCGCCGCGGAGCCGAAGCGTCCCGAACCAGGGGAACTGCTGGCTGATCATGAGGCCGTACGGCCCATAACCCATCAGCGAGTACTGCGGTGCATTGCTCGGGAACGGCCAGATGGTGTTCTCGACCATCGGGTCGTCCAGCGCAGTCACCTGGGGGATTCGCTCCCGCATCGCGACAACGTTGGCGTGCGCCGCCTGAACCCCTCGGTTCTCGGCCAGGGCATACCGGATGTAGGTTTCCACCGGCTGCGGGCCACCTAGCCCCTGGGGAGCGGGCGTCGGGTCGAGTGCCGCGGCCATCGGCCCATTGGGATCGGTGGCCGAGGGCGGATGAAGCTCCATGAGATACGCCGCCCGTTCGACCTCGTCATACTCGGGACGCGTCTCCGACTGGAAACAACCACTCAAGAGACCCAGCCCGAGCAACAACACAGAAACGGGAGGGCGCGATGTACGGTCCACTGCCGGTCCCCCGACCTTGGGAGTGACGCCGGAAGCGCACGAAGTACGCCACCGACGAAGAGACGGTCCATTGAGCCCAGGTCGTGGATCGGTTGTAGCGACGAGACAACTCCAAACTATTGTCGGGGTCACGCCGGTATCCAAACGCCAGGGTCTTCGGCTCGCGGATTCGCCGAGTCGGCCCGGTGTCGCCGGTTCTGAATGCGACTGGCTCACCGTAACCGAACGGACTCTCAAGGCAGTTGAGCCACGGCCGCGACTTCCGATTCATCCAAGCACTGTTCGGAGGATTGACGGATGCCACAATCCATCCGTCGAGTGGCTGGAGATGGAAACGTGCCGCGCATCCCCGTCGGTTCGCGGCCTCGGCGAACGGCCTGAAACGCAAGTCCCCCAACGAGCGGTGCGCCAACCTCGGGACCAATTCTTCAAGCGGAGTCGTGCATCAACCGATCTTGCCTCTACTAGCGAGGTGCGGTACACTTATTGGTGTGTGAATCGACGTTTCCTGAGCGGGTCCGTACGTATGATGAGCCCTCGCCAACCTCGCCTGAACCTCCTCTGGGGTGCCGTTTTGGCACTCGCGGGGGTGTTCTGGGCTCCGGGTACGGCGTCGGCTTGCTCGCCGGAATCGATGTCGGCAACAGCCCCTTCCTGCTGTGCGGTGAAGCCGGCCGGCGAATGTGGTTGCTGCGGACCTCTCAGCGGTCATGGACCCACGACAAACGCTCGACCGGACCTGACGTCGACGGCCGTTCGCCTGACGCCGGCCGCGAACACACTCAACGCACCGGTCCCTTGCCAGTGCCGGGTGGAGCAGGTTCCCAATACGCCCGTGCGGCCCTCCGAATCTCGGGGGTCCTTCGAACCGCGGCTCGACCGGCAGCAAAGCGCGACGGCCGTTGCGGTCAACACACCCTCCGCCCGACCACTGGGCGTGCTCGGCTCTGTGCCTTCTGAGCCGAGTCTTCCGCGCTCGCCCCTCTACTTGCGCACCTCACGCCTGTTGATCTGAACCGCGCCGGCCTCGCCCCGCTGCGCGCAGGGTCCGTCGGTCGATCGCGCCGACAATCCCGCTCGTCTCCGGTGCTCCACGTCGTGAAGTCTCAGGTTTAGATCCACAAAGCCGGAAGTGTCGACCGCGTCGCCACGTCCCGCCCTCGGCGGGATACGATGCGAGGAGATTCGAGTCATGGCCTCTCAGGGTGCCGAAGAACGCCCGGAGCTCGCCGCGCCCCTCACGCGCTGGCAGAAGTTCCGAATGATCGTCAAGGTGGTCGAGCTGCGGCTGCGGTTCATCGCGTTGATGGCCGCGACCGGGCTCGTGTTCGGATACTGGGACACGATCTGGAACTATTACGAGAAGTGGTCCCGCCCTGCGGCCGAGCAACATGCCGCGGCATCGGACACCGAGTTCTTCTGTCCGATGCACCCGACCGTGGTCCAGGCCGAGCCGGGCAGTTGCCCGATCTGCGGCATGCCACTCTCGAAACGCAAGAAGGGGGAGAAGGCGTCACTCCCACCGGGTGTGACGGCTCGGATCGCGCTGTCGCCGATGCGAGTGAGCCAGGCTGGTGTCCGCACGGCGGAGGTCGGCTTCCGCCCTCTGGCGGAGACGGTAACCACGGTCGGCTCCGTGGTCTTCGACGAGCGGCGATTGGCCCGGATCTCCTCGAAATCCAAGGGCATGGCGCGAGTCGAGCGGCTCTTCGTGAACTTCACCGGCACCCCCGTCCGCCAGGGTGAACCGCTCGCCGAGTTGTACAGTCCCGAGCTCTACCAGGCGATCCAGGAGACGCTGTTGGCGCAGCGTCATGCCGCACAGCCCGGCCGGATGCAGACCTCCATCGGCCGCGCCGCACTGGGCGAGCCCGACACGCTGCTTCGTTCCGCGAAAGAGAAGCTCCAGCTCTGGGGAATCACAGCCAAGCAGGTGGACGAGATCCTCGCGAAGGGGAAAGCCGACTTCAAGCTGCCGATCCTCTCGCCGATCAGCGGGGTCGTCGTTCGCAAGAACATCGTCGAAGGCCAGTACGTCGCCGAAGGGGAAGCGATGTTCGAGGTCGCCGACCTCAGCCACGTCTGGATCCAGGCGCAAGTCTATGAAGATCAGATCTCCCTCGTCCAGGTCGGCCAGGCGGTCGAGGCGACCGTCGAGGCTTATCCCGGTCAGGTCTTCAAGGGGAAGGTCGCCTTCAAGGACCCGCTCCTGAATCCAGCGACGCGGACGCTCAACGTCCGCTACGACCTGGAGAACCCGGACGGACGAATCCAGCCCGGGATGTTCGCGACGGTGACGCTCCGCACCCCCGTGTCCGACCTGCCCGCATTCAAGAGCCGGCTGGCCCAGAGTCCCGGCGCCCGGGGACTGGCTCGGAAAGCCCGCCTCACGGTCGAGGAGCAGAAGACCTGCCTCGTGACCAACCTCAAGCTCGGTGCGATGGGCGACCCGGTTCCGGTCGACGTCGAGGGCCGGCACCTCTGGATCTGCTGCGAGGCGTGTGAAGGAAAGCTCAAGGGCCAGCCCGCGAAGTTCCTGGCAAAGCTCGAACCCGCGCCGCAAGACTCGGTCCTCTCCGTCCCGGAATCGGCGGTGATCGACACCGGGAAGAAGAAGATCGTCTTCGTCGAGGCGGAACCCGGCGTCTTCGAGGGCCGCGAAGTGGTTCTCGGCCCACCGTCGGGTGAGCTCTACCCGGTGCTCGACGGCCTCGCCCCCGGCGAGAAAGTCGCCGAAGCCGGGGCGTTCCTGCTCGACGCCGAGACCCGGCTCAACGCGGGTGCGGCCCCGACGGCTCACGAGCACTCGGAGTCTCACGAACCGACCGCCAGGCCACGGACGGCGGCGGCCCCCTCCTCCAAGACCGCCCACGTGCATTGAGCCAAGGAGGGGAGTCGGATGATTGAAGGAATCGTGGAGTGGTCGATCCGGAACCGGTTCATCGTCATCCTCGCCGCGTTCGTCGTCGGCGTCGCGGGCTTCCGCGCCATGATGACGATGCCGGTCGACGCGATCCCGGACCAGTCCGAGAACCAGGTGATCGTCTTCACCGACTGGATGGGCCGCAGCCCGCAGGAGATCGAGGACCAGGTCACATACCCGCTCTCGGTCAACCTCCAGGGGCTCGCCGGGGTGAAGGTCGTGCGCTCGTCGAGCGAGTTCAACTTCTCGATGATCAGCATCATCTTCGACGAGTCGGTCGACTACTACTTCGCCCGCCAGCGCGTGATCGAACGCCTCTCGATCGCCTCGACCTTCCTGCCCACGGGGGTCACCCCTTACATGGCACCCGACGCGACCGCGGTCGGCCAGATCTTCTGGTACACGGTCGAAGGGGAGAACCAGGACCTCGGCGAGCTCCGCTCGATCCAGGACTGGTACGTGCGGTATCAGCTCAACTCCGTTCCGGGCGTGGCCGAGGTCGCCTCGGTCGGCGGAGCGCCTCGGGAGTACCAGATCGACATCGACCCGAACAAGCTTCGCGCCTACGGCGTGAGCCTGGGCGAGATCTACGCCGCGGTCTCACGATCGAACTCCTCGGTCGGCGGGCGCGTGATCCACAAGGGGAATGCCGAATACTTGATCCGCTCGGTCGGCTGGATCAAGGGAGTGGAGGACATCAAGAACACCGTCGTGGCCGAGCGCAACGGCGTCCCGATCTATGTGAAGACGGTAGCCACCGTCCAGCTCGGGCCCGGCTTCAAGCGGAGCGTCCTGGAGAAGGATGGTCGCGAGGTGGTCGGCGGCGTCGTGCTGATGCGGTTCGGCGAGAACCCGCTCGAGGTCACGCGGAAGGTGAAGGAGAAGATCTCAACCCTGTCCGCCGGCCTCCCCGACGGCGTACGGATCGTGCCGTTCTATGACCGGACCCCGCTGATCCACAAGGCGCTCGAGACGATCACCGACACGGTCAAGGAAGAGCTCGCGATCTCGACCGTCGCCATTCTCCTGATCATGGGACATCTGGGCGGAGCCTTCGTCGTCTCGATCACCTTGCCGCTGGCGATCCTGATCAGCTTCCTGTTGATGAAGTTCTTCGGGATCCCGTCGAACATCATGAGTCTCGCCGGAATCGCGATCTCGGTGGGGATCCTCGAGGACCAAGCGGTCGTGATGACCGAGAACGCCGCACACCACCTCACGCGCCGATTCGGGAACCGCCGGATCACCGGAGACGTGCTCGACACGATCATCCCGGCCTGTCGCACCGTGGGGCGGCCGATCTTCTTCTCGGTGCTGATCACGATTCTCTCGTTCCTGCCGGTCTTCGCCCTCTCCGGCCGCTCCGGCAAGATGTTCCACCCGCTCGCCTGGACCAAGACCTTCGCCCTCATCGGCGTCGCCGTGCTCGCCATCACGGTCGTCCCGGCGCTGATCCCGATCTTCCTCCGGGGCCGGATCAAGTCGGAAGACGACTCATGGCTGGTCCGGACGATGATCTCGATCTTCAAGCCCATGCTCTCCTGGCTGATGGGCCACCCCACGCTCGTCTGCTGGTTGTTCGCGATCATCCTTGGCTGCGGCTATCTCGCTTCAACCCGACTCGGCCACGAGTTCATGCCCCCGCTCGACGAGGGCTCGATCCTCGACATGCCGACGAGCGTGCCGCGGATGTCGGTAACCCAGGCCACCGCCGACCTGAAGGCACGCGACGCCGTCCTACGGGCATTTCCCGAGGTCCTCTCGGTCGTAGGCAAGGCGGGCCGCGCCGAGACCGCAACCGACCCCTCGCCCCTCGACATGGTCGAGACGATCATCAATCTCTACGACCGCGCACTCTGGCCCAAGCGGAAGCTCAAGTTCGAGGACGCCCTCCAGCAGACCCGTGCTGCGCTCGCCAACCTTGAAGCCAAGGGGATCGTCAAGGCGGGACTCTCCAAGGAGGATCGCGAGGGCCTGCTCAACGAGGCCGCGATGGAGGTCGTCTCCGGCGTCGACGCGACTCTCCGCGACCTCGCCCTGCGACGGATCAAGGAATTCCGGCCCGAGCTCGGTCAGGCCCTCGTCGGCGAGACGGTCGATTCGCTCCTCGCCCGCGTCGAGCCCAGGCTCAAGCGACGAATGCCCACCGCAGTCGAGCGCGAGGAGATTGTTCACTCGCTGGCGGCCGTCTACGGCGACCGGCTCGCGCTCGATCCTCAGCTCGATGATGTCACCGCCGTCGTGACCGAGGCCTCGAAGCGACTCGTCGCCACGGCTGTCCTCGCGGAGAACTCCGCGCTCCTCCTGCCACCTCCATCCACCTGGGAGCACGTGAAGGAGACGGCCTACGAGCTCATCGGCTCGCAGCCGGAGACCCTCTTCACGCGGATCCACTCCCACGTCGTCGAAGCCCACGACGCGCGGATGAAGGCCCGGATCAAGTCGCTCAACTGGGAGCTGTTCGACGCGGCTGTTCCGGTGGCGACCTGGTCGGCTCTCGAACAGCTCACGGACCGGGCCAAGGCCAGGAATCTGACGGCACGGGACGCCGAACCGGAAGAGTTGAAGACACTCCGTGCCTCGCTCGAGAAGCCGTTCTCGGATCGGCTCTTCCTCTGGAGGAAAGAGAAGCAGGACCTCGTCGCCGAGATGGACACTGCGCTTCAGGTCCCGGGGTGGGGGAACATCTTCACGCAACCGATCATCAATCGGATCGAGATGCTCGCAACCGGCGTGCGGACTCCCGTCGGCGTCAAGGTGTTCGGCGACGATCTCGACAAGATCCAGGCGGTGAGCCAGGAAATCGCCGAGGTTCTCCGAGGCGTCCGAGGCGCGAACGGCGTCGTCCCCGACCAGGTCGTCGGCAAGGGGTACATCGAGGTCGATATCGATCGCGTGAAGGCCGCCCGCTACGGCGTTCAGGTGGGCGACATCCAGGACGTCGTCGAAGTGGCGCTCGGCGGCAAGCCACTCACCATGACCGTGGAGGGCCGGGAACGCTACCCGGTCCGGATCCGCTACGCCCGCGACTTCCGAGGCAGCGAGGACGACCTGAAGCGCCTCCTCGTCTCCGGCGGCGGCGCCTCGGCGGGCATGGCGGCGGACGCTCCCGGCGGCGGAGGCATGGCAGACTCCAAGCCAGCCGCATCGACGACGGGAGGCGCCACCACGCCTCCGCAGATCCCGATCGCCGAGGTCGCGAACGTGCGAGTCGTCGAGGGACCGTCGATGATCAAGAGCGAAAACGGCCTGCTCCGCGCCTATGTCCAGTTGACGGTGACCGGCCGCGACGAAGTCGGCTTCGTCGAGGAAGCGCGACGGGTCGTCGCCGAGAAGGTCAAGCTGCCCAAGGGGATGTATGTCGAATGGTCGGGGCAGTTCGAAAACGAGCTGAAGACCAGGCGGACCCTCTCCGTGGTCTTTCCCGCGGTGATCGCCGTCATCGTGCTGATCCTCTACCTCACCTACAAGAGCTGGATCGACGCGATGCTGATGATGACCAGCGTGCTCGGTGCCCTGGCCGGCGGCGCCATCTTCCAGTGGCTCTTCGGCTTCAACTTTTCGGTCGCCGTCTGGGTCGGCTACATCGCCTGCTTCGGCATGGCCACCGAGACCGGCATCGTGATGCTCGTCTATCTCCGCGAAGCCATCGAGGAGCGCGGCGGGCTCGAACGGATCCGCTCGGTGGACGAACTCCGCGAAGCGATCCTGGAGGGAGCCATCCATCGGCTCCGGCCCAAACTGCTCACCGAGGGGACAACGATCATCTCGATCGCGCCGATGCTCTGGGCCTCGGGGGTCGGGGCGGAGGTGGTACGACCGATGGCGGCGCCCGTCCTCGGCGGCCTGCTCATTGCTGACGAAGTGATCGACATCTTCCTCCCGGTCCTCTACTTCGCCGTTCAGAAATGGCGATGGAGGCGCGTGCACGGCCTCCGAGCCTTCGACGACCACGTGACGGCAATGCCTCAACCCGCACCTGATCAGCATCTGGCCCTCGCCACAGGAGCCACGGAATGATGCCACGACCAATGTTGAGATCGACAAACCTCCGCTCCTGCGAAGATCTCATGGCGCACCGTCGCGGGTGGCTCCGGCAGTTGGCCGCGTTTGGACTCGTGGCCGTTCTCACCACGGATCTCCCCGGAGCCGAGGTGCCGGCCTCGTCGTCGTCCGAGTCGATCCCGGTCGTCTCTGCCGATGGCTCCGATGTGGGGGCGAGACAGCCGCAGGCCGCCGTCGACACCCAGGGGCGGATTTACGTGGCCTTCGGCCAAGGAAACAAGGTCCGTTGTGCGGTCTCTGCTGACGGTGGAAAGTCGTTCCGCATCTCGACGGTCGGCTCCGTCGCTGCGCTCTCGCTGGGGATGCGCCGGGGTCCCCGCATCGCGGCGACCGACAAGGCTATCGTCGTCACGGCGATCGGCGGCAAGGTCGGGAAGGGACGTGACGGCGACCTGCTCGCCTGGCGTTCAGGAGACGGCGGTGCCACCTGGAACAATTCGACCCGGATCAATCGTATCGAAGGGTCGGCGCGCGAGGGGCTGCATGGGATGGCCGCCAGCGCCGAGGGCACGCTTTTCTGCGCCTGGCTCGACCTCCGCAATCAGAGGACGGAGATCTTCGGTGCCCGGTCGATCGACGGCGGAAAAAGCTGGGAGCAGGATGCACTTGTCTATCGATCTCCTGAGAAGAGCGTCTGCGAGTGCTGCCACCCGTCCGTGGCGTTCGCCCCCGACGGCCCCCTCTACGTGATGTGGCGAAACCAGCTCCAGGGCAAGCGCGACCTGTACTTCGCCCGGTCCATCAACGGCGGCCAAAGCTTTGGTGCTGGGGAGAAGCTCGGCCGAGGGTCCTGGCCTTTGAACGCCTGTCCGATGGACGGAGGCGCCATCGCCGCGGGGCGTAACGGCCAGATCGAGACGGTCTGGATGCGCGCCGGCTCGATGTTCGCGGCCCGCCCCGGCGAGGCCGA
>Ga0182739_1004781_pt1 | contig 10989 bp, 8 predicted proteins | sample eDN5th30CBELigBY_FD_128873 | JGI IMG/M metagenome (GOLD analysis project Ga0182739, IMG submission 128873) | Enriched backyard soil microbial communities from Emeryville, California, USA - eDNA 5th pass 30_C BE-Lig BY (version 2) (version 2) | ecosystem: Environmental > Terrestrial > Soil >...
GCAAATAGTCGACGGAGGTTTCGAACAGCTCCGCCAGCATTTTCACCGCCTCCAGGGAAGGTTCACGGTAACCGGATTCATATCCGGCGTATGTGCTTTTTGCAATGCCGAGCCGGTCAGCTATGTATTGTAAGGACCAGCGTTTACTTTTTCTCAATTCGGTTAATCTATTTAAAACCATATCTAACCCCCTGACTCCCAAAACTATTATAACATCAGCTGGCGTATACTCAAGCAAGATGTACGCGATTCGCGATGTTGATGCTTGATTTATCTTTTTTTCGTCGCTATAATAGGATAAGGGTCGCTATAAGCGTACTTTTTCTTTCATTTGAGGTGCGAATCGTGAAAAAATTACTTTTGTTGGCTACCGGCGGCTCCATTGCGTCCGTCGAAGGAGAGGAAGGGCTGTCTCCTCAATTGGATGCCCCTGATTTATTAAGCTTCCTGCAGGCTAAAAATCCGCGTTATGTTATCGAAAGCAAGCTGCTGATGAATATTGACAGCACCAATATGCAGCCGGAATCGTGGGTTCAAATTGCGGAAGCGGTCTATGATAATTATGAGCAGTATGATGGATTTGTCATTACACACGGTACCGATACAATGGCTTTCACCTCAGCCGCATTGTCCTATATGCTGCAGAATGTCAGCAAGCCGGTCGTGATTACAGGTTCGCAGATCCCCATCAATTTCAAGAAAACCGACGCCAAGAAAAATGTAGTGGATGCGATCCGGTTTGCTTGTGAGGAGGTTGGGGGCGTATTTCTTGTGTTTGACGGTCGGGTGATCCGGGGAACGAGAGCCGTGAAAATTCGAACCAAGAGCTACGATGCGTTTGAAAGCATCAATCATCCCTATGTAGCGCATATTCATGACTCGGAAGTGAAGTATGTCAGCTCGATGTCTTCTATCAAGGCCCAAAAGCATCCGAAGAAGCTGAAGCTGGATACAGCTTTATCCCCTGACGTTTTTTTGTTAAAACTGATTCCCGGGACAAAACCGGAAATATTTGATTATCTTAAGCCCTTGTATAAAGGCGTAATCATTGAAAGCTTCGGAATCGGAGGAATTCCTTTTCAAGGAAGAGACCTGGTGACGAAAATTAAAGAGCTTGCCGCATCCGGCGTCGCTGTGGTTATTACTACGCAATGCCTTGAAGAAGGCGAGGATTTAAGCTTATATGAGGTCGGACGCAAGGTCGATCAAGATCACGTCATTCTTTCCGGAGATATGAACACGGAAGCCATCGTTCCTAAATTAATGTGGTGTTTGGGGAAGACGGATCAGCTGCAGGAGGTTAAACGGCTGATGGAAACACCTGTTCATTTCGATACGACGGTTTGATTTGATCTGCCCTTTGGAGTTCTGCATAATCGCGTTTGCTCAGGAAATAATAAACTTGGATTAGAAGAAGTTTTGTTTCCGGAAGCTGTCGGGATTGGCGGATTTCATCCTGAAGAAGGGGCAGATGAGTGATGGAAAGAAGCTTAAATGGCCAATGTATAGCCGATGAGACCTGTAACCCTGTCCAATGCTTAATTTATAGCGGTAACAGGGTTTATTTTGGTGTACGCAAGAATGCGGGCAGGGCTGTGAGGCTGGAATAATATACAGCTTATATTAATTGACCGTTGGTTGTATAATTTTTGTTTGGCAACGGTTTCAAGCTATTTACAAAATCACATAGTTGCTTTAATATCTTTTAGTGTGATCTTTACGTCATGAAACATGACATATAGTAAAGATGCCATATAATTACATATTTTATGAGGAGGGCGTTACATGAAGTTGAATAAACTTCTCGTCATGGCCACAGTTACAGCGATGCTGGGCAGTGTTGTAGCAGGTTGTGCGAGCAATAACAATCAGCAGGCCGGGGGTGGGGATAACAAAGCACCGGTACAGGAATTGAGAATTAACCTGACGGCGGAACCGCCGGCACTGGACAGCTCCATCGCAACAACAAACCCTGCGTTCACGATTATGAATGCCATCAACGAAGGGCTGTACCGCCTGGATAAAGACGGTAAGCCGCAGCCGGCGCTTGCCAAGGATATGCCGAAAATTTCCGCTGACGGTCTTGTTTATACGATTACGCTTCGCGATGGACTGACATGGGCTGACGGTTCGCCTTTGAAGGCCAGCGACTTTGAATTCGCGTATAAACGCACGCTGGACCCGACCACTAAAGCGAAATACGCCACTATGCTTGCATGGATTAAAGGCGGGGCTGCTTTGACGGCTGCGAAGCCTGAAGAGATCGAAGCGAAAAAGGCTGCCGTTGGCGTAAAAGCGATTGACGATAAGACGCTGGAAATTACATTGGAGAGACCGATAGCGTTCTTTACGGATCAGCTGTCGATGCCGATTTTCTTCCCGCAAAAGCCTGATTTCGTGAAGGCTCAAGGCGATAAATTCGGCGCCGATGCGGACAAGGTCATTGGTGCAGGTCCGTTCAAGCTGGAATCCTGGAACCACCAGCAGCAGCTTGTGATGGTGAAGAACGATAAATATTGGGACGCAGCGAACGTGAAGCTGAACAAGGTTACCGTCAATGTGGTGAAGGAAGCCAGTACGTCCTTGAATATGTATGAGACGGATCAAGTCGATTTGACGGAGCTTAAAGGCGATCAATATGCGATGTACAAAGACAAGCCTGACTTGACGCTCAAAAAAGAATTCGTATCGTCCTACGTGATGTACGAAACGAAGAAATTCCCGGCGTTCGCGAATGCGAAGATTCGCCAAGCCCTGGGTATGGCGATTGACCGGAATGCTTTGAATGATGTCGTATTGGGCGGTTCTTCGATTCCTTCGACAGGCTTGATTCCGGGTACGGTGTCTGACGGCAACAACCAAGAGTTCCGTAAAGTAGCCGGAGACACGCAGCCGAAATTCGATGCGGCCAAAGCAAAGCAATTGCTGGATGAAGGCTTGAAGGAACTGAACATGACTTCTCTGCCGACCTTCAAGTTGACTTCTGACGATACGGACGTTTCGAAGAAGACGATCGAATTTATTCAAGCTCAGTGGAAGCAAAACCTGGGTGTGAATGTAGAAGGCGAACCGCTGCCGTTCGCGCTGCGCGTAGAAAGAATGCAGAAGAACGACTTCCAGGCGCTGATCGCGCTTTGGGGTGCAGACTATAACGACCCGATGACGTTCCTGGATATGTGGTTGAGTGATAACAAATCGTTCAACTACATGGAATACAACAACAAATCGTACGATGATCTGGTTAAAGCCGCAGACAAAGAAACGGATCTTGCGAAACGCTCGCAAATGCTTGTGGATGCAGAAAAGGTTTTGATGGCTGACATGCCGCTTAGCCCGCTGTACTTCCGTACCAGACCATACGCTAAGAAAACGAATGTCGACGGTATTATTTTACCGGCGATGTCCAAAGAATGGGAATTGAAATGGACTTCCATTAAGTAATCCGCCGTTATCCAGGCGGAAGGCAGGCAAGGAACAAGAATAAGGAGCCGTTCCGGGGGAACGTGACGGGCGGCTCCGCTTTTATTTTTTAGTCAGCAGAACGGCTTCGCAAACATAGTCTTGTTAAGCTGAAGGTCTATGCTTGCGAAACCGTTTTGCTTTTCATAAGCGCCGGTTTATTGGATGACGGAATAGGCGTTGACCCTAAGCTGATAGGATTCATCCGATAGGTTTATGTTGTTTTTTCTTAATTTGTTCAGGAGGTGCCCCATGCTGCGCTATGTGCTGCGACGTTTTTTTTACATGCTGATCACTTTATGGCTCATAGTCACTTTTACTTTTGTTTTGATGAAAAATTTGCCCGGTGATCCGTTCGGCGAAGACTCCATCAAGCTGACGCCCGAGCAAAAGCAGATATTATTCCAACAATACGGGCTGGATAAACCGATCGGCCAACAATATGTGAAGTATTTAAACGATATTCTTCACGGTGATCTGGGCGTGTCTTACCAGTTTCCTACGCAAAAGGTGACCGATATTATCAAACAGAGCTTCCCGGCTTCGCTGGAGCTTGGATTATGGGCGCTGCTGATTGCCATAATCGTCGGTTTGCTGCTTGGCATTATCGCTTCATTGAATCATAACAAAGGCCTGGATGTGGCAGCCATGTTCACGGCCGTCGTCGGGATTGCGATTCCATCCTTCGTGCTTGGACCTCTGCTTTCCTATTATGTCGGGGTTAAGCTTGGGTGGCTTCCTCCGGGGATGTGGTCAGGCCCGTCTTCCCGTGTGCTGCCGGCCATTGCCTTATCGTTCGGTACGATAGCCATTCTCGCAAGGCTGATGAGGACGTCCATGCTGGACGTGCTGAATCAGGATTATGTCAAAACAGCCCGGGCCAAAGGCTTGTCCGAGCGCGCGATTGTCGTGCGCCATACGGTCCGCAACGCGATTTTGCCGGTAGTTACGATTCTGGGGCCGACCTTCGTTAACTTGATTACAGGGACGCTGGTAGTAGAACAGATCTTTGTCGTTCCCGGCTTGGGTAAACACTTTGTGCAGTCTATCTATTCCAATGATTACACTATGATTACGGGTTTGACCATTTTTTATGCATTTATTCTGGTCATTGTTCTGTTCGTGACCGATATCATTTACGGTTTAATTGATCCACGGATCCGGATTGCTAAGGGAGGTAAGGCATAATGGAAGTCACCAAAGAGCAGTTTAAGCCCGTCGACAAATCCGGCCCGGTGAAAGAAGCGATAGTCCGGCCTTCACTGACCTATTGGCAGGATGCCTGGAGACGGCTTAAAAAAAATAAGCTGGCGATGTTCGGATTGATTACGCTCGTCTTATTAATACTATTTGCCATTTTTGGTCCTATTTTTACATCGTACGACTATGCCACACAGAATTATAATATAAAGAACCTGAAGCCTAACGGTGAACACTGGTTCGGAACGGATGATTTCGGCCGTGACTTGTGGGTTCGGGTATGGTGGGGCACGCGGATTTCGTTATTTATCGGGATTACCGCTGCTTTGATTGACTTGGTTGTCGGCGTGCTCTACGGCGGTATTTCCGCTTACTACGGGGGACGTGTGGATGACGTGATGCAGCGGATTATCGAGATTATATACGCGATTCCGTTCCTGCTTATTACGATCTTGATGATCATGACGATCGGTCCGGGAATCTGGACGATCATTATCGCCTATTCCATTACCGGCTGGGTACCTATGGCCCGTCTGGTGAGGGGGCAGATGCTGACCTTGAAGGAGCAGGAATATGTTCTCGCAGCGCGTACGCTTGGCGCCGGCTCCGCACGCATTATTTTGAAGCATCTGGTTCCGAACGCTCTGGGTCTTATAATTGTACAAATTACGTTTGTCGTACCGTCGGCGATTTTTGTTGAAGCCTTCCTGAGCTTTATCGGTTTGGGAATCCGTGTTCCATTGGCTTCGCTAGGTTCGCTGTTGTCTGACGGTGTGGCGGCGATTCGTTTATATCCGCATCGGGTTATTTTCCCGACATTTGTTTTCAGCTTGATTTTGTTAAGCTTTAACCTGCTGGGCGACGGACTGCGCGATGCGCTGGATCCGAAAATGCGCAAATAAACGTAATTATTACGATTATAAGAAGATTTGGGTTTGCAAAGATTCTTTTTATATCGAACCATCTTCGTGCTTGCGAAGCCATTAGGCTTTCGATCAAGCGCTGCAAGGCTTACGAACCCGCTTTGCTTAGGCAGAGCTTGCAGGAGGGAACCTCGAATGAGTAAAAATATATTAGAGGTCAAAGACCTCAAGGTATCATTCAATACGTACGCCGGGGAAGTACAGGCGGTACGCGGCGTTTCCTTCCATCTGGAGAAGGGGGAAGTGCTGGCGATCGTCGGCGAATCGGGCTGCGGCAAGTCCGTCACGGCGCAAACGATCATGCGGCTCATTCCGTCGCCGCCCAGCGTCATTAAAGGCGGATCCGTTATGTTTGACGGAAAAGTGGACATTACGAAAACCTCCAAGAAAGAAATGGAGAAAATCCGCGGCTCCGAGATGGGGATGATCTTCCAGGATCCGATGACCTCGCTCAACCCGACGATGACGATTGGCAAACAGATTACCGAAGGCTTGATCAAGCACCAGGGGCTGAGCCGAAATGCCGCTCATGAGCGTGCGGTCGAAATGCTTCGTCTTGTCGGCTTGTCCAATCCTGAGGGACGGGTGAACCAATATCCGCACGAGTTTTCCGGCGGGATGCGCCAGCGGGTTATGATAGCTATCGCTTTGGCCTGTAGTCCGAAGCTGCTGATTGCCGATGAGCCGACCACCGCGCTGGACGTAACGATTCAAGCGCAAATTATCGAGCTGATGAAAGATTTGTCCGAGAAGACGGAAGCGTCGATTATCGTCATTACGCATGATTTGGGCGTTGTGGCGGAAATGGCGCAGCGGGTCATTGTCATGTATGCGGGCAAGGTTGTGGAGCAGGGAACGGTAGACGAATTGTTCTACGACCCGAAGCATCCTTATACATGGGGACTTCTGCGCTCCGTGCCAAGACTGGACCAGGATACGGACAGCGAGCTGGTTCCGATCCCCGGTACGCCGCCGGATTTGTTCTCTCCGCCGAAAGGCTGTGCGTTTGCGGCGCGTTGTCCTTATGCGATGGGCGTGTGCCTGGAGATCGATCCGGATCAAACGCCATTAACGGATACGCATTCGGCAGCCTGCTGGCTGCTGCATCCGGATGCTCCGCCTGTGGAGCGGCCTGTTGAAGTGGGGAGGGTTGCGCAATGAGTGAACAACCGATTTTAGAGGTGCGAAATTTACAAAAGCATTTTCAGGTGGGCAGCGGCAAAACATTGAAGGCTGTCGATAACTTGAACTTCGCCATCAACCGCGGAGAAACGTTCGGACTGGTCGGCGAATCCGGCTGCGGCAAATCGACCGCAGGCCGAACGATTATCCGGTTATATGAAGCGACGTCGGGCGAAGTGCTGTTTAACGGTGAGAACGTGCATCAGCTTAAAGGCAAAAAGCTGCATGACTTCCGCCGCCAGATGCAAATGGTGTTCCAGGATCCGTACGCCTCGCTGAATCCGCGGATGACGGTCGGCAATATTATTGCCGAAGGCGTCGACATCCACGGGATGTACTCCGGCGCAGAGCGCAAGGAACGGGTCATCGATCTGCTTCGCGCGGTCGGCTTGAACGATGAGCATGCGAACCGGTTTCCGCATGAATTCTCCGGCGGACAACGCCAGCGGATCGGCATTGCCCGTGCGCTTGCCATTGAGCCGCAGTTTATTATCGCCGACGAGCCGATCTCGGCGCTGGACGTTTCCGTACAAGCGCAGGTCGTCAACCTGTTTAAGAAGCTGCAAAAAGAACGCGGTCTGACCTACCTGTTCATCGCGCACGATTTGGCCATGGTCAAGCATATTTCCGACCGCATCGGCGTTATGTACCTGGGTAAGCTGGTGGAGGTAACGACTTCCGAGGCGCTGTATGCGAAGCCGCTGCATCCTTATACGCAATCCTTGCTGTCCGCTATTCCGATTCCGGATCCGGAAATCGAACGGACGCGGGAGCGCATCATTCTGCAGGGGGAAATTCCGAGTCCGCTGGATCCGCCGAGCGGCTGTCCGTTCCGCACGCGCTGTCCTCATGCGATGTCCGTGTGCGCCGAAGTGATGCCTGAATTCAAAGAAGTGGAGCCGAACCACTATACGGCTTGTCATCTGTACTAAAATCAATTCCTACTATTATATATAATATTTTATAAGAGCCGGCTTTCACCGCTGCGATGGATGGATTCTTTCGCGGCGGCGGGGGCCGGCCCTTTCTCTGTGACTTTTGAGGAAATACAGTTTTGACGGCGGGGGCCAACATGTGTACAATCAAGAAAGGTACTTATTAATAATGAGGAAGGGTGGCTGCCGAGTTGAAGATTGAATCGATTCATTGGAGGTCCAGCCAGCCTCTAACAGAGGATTATGTTCACAATTACAGCAAGGTCAGCTCCTTGTTTGATTATAATCCGTGGGACAGCAGGTCGCTGCAGGAGAGAGCGGTCTGGCTGGATCAAGAACGCGGCGCTGCTGCGGACCGGCAGCAGCTGGCGGAAGTGCTGCTGAGCTATAATAAAGCTGTACATAATGCTCCGGAGGCGCTGCAAGCTGTGGAGCAGCTGAAGGATGCGCGCACACTGTGTATCGTGGGCGGCCAGCAGGCGGGATTGTTCACGGGTCAAGCGCTTGTCATCTACAAAGCGATTACACTGATCCGCTCCGCCCGGGAGGCGTCGGCCAAGCTTGGAAGAACCGTCATTCCTATATTCTGGATTGCCGGAGAGGACCATGATTTCGACGAAGTGAATCATATTCAGACGTTGTCGCAGGATTTGCAGGTGCAGAAGCTGAAGATCGATCCCTCTTCGCAGAAGCGCACCTCCGTAAGCCGGCTGGCAATTACCGAGGAACAGTGGGAGCAGGCGCTGGAGCAGCTCGACGCCTCGCTTATTCCTACGGAGTTCAAGCCTGCATGGATGGAAGCACTGCGCAGCATGGCGTCTTCTTCCAAGACGCTGGTCGATCTGTTTGCGCAAATGCTGGCGAAGCTGTTCGGCTCTCAGGGGCTTGTGCTCCTGGATTCGGATGATCCGGCTCTGCGCCGGGTAGAGGCTCCGATGTTTCGGACCCTGCTTGACCGCAACGGCGAGCTCCGCGAGGCTTTCCATCAAGGAGCCGGCAGCGTAGAGACGCTTGGCTATCACCCGCAGGTTGAAATGCAGGAGCGGCAGGCGAACCTGTTCGTGTTCGATGACGAGGAAGAGCGCGTCCTGCTGTACGCCGGGGACCAGGCTCAGGTGTTCACGGACCGTAAGCAGGAACGCCGCTTTCCAAAGGAACAGCTCGTGGCATGGCTCGAAACGTCGCCGGAGCGGTTTAGCAACAATGTGCTGACGCGGCCGTTAATGCAGGATTATTTGTTCCCTGTACTGGGGACCGTGCTCGGACCGGGAGAAATTGCGTACTGGGCTTTGACGAAGCCTGCGTTTCACCAAGCCGGCATGACCATGCCTTTGATTATTCCAAGGCTCGAATTCACCTTGATGGAGGGTACGGTTCAGAAGAACATGAACAAGTACGGCTTGTCTCTGGAGGATGTGCTGTACCGTCTGGAGGAGAAGCAGCAGCAATGGCTGAAGGAGCAGGATACGCTGCGGCTGGAGGAGCGCTTCGAGCAGGTGCGGTCGCAGTTTAAAGACAGCTACCAGCCGCTGGTAAGTCTTATCGCAGGGATTAATCCGGGGCTCGGCAAGCTGGGCGAGACGAACATGGGCAAGATTGTCGAGCAGATCAGTTTCCTGGAGCAAAAAGCGGCCGATGCCGTGCGGACGCAGTTCGACGCCTCGCTGCGCCAGTTTCAGCGGATCGCTTTGGCGGTCGTTCCCGGAGGGAAGCCGCAGGAGCGGGTGTACAATATTCTCGCTTATCTGAATAAATACGGCACCGACTGGCTGTATGAGCTGCTTGACGCCGAGGCCGGCGAGCTTGCGGCGGACGGCCGGCATAAAGTGCTGTATATGTAAGCTGGACAGAGCATGATAAAGGAAACAGCCATAACGATAACTTAACCTGTAAATGATGGAGGAAATCAAATGAATACAAAGGATCGCAGCATTATCAGAGATCTGTCTCTGGCACCGGAAGGGCATTTGAAGATTGACTGGGTTAACGCGCATATGCCGGTATTGAACCGCATCCGCGAGCAGTTCGAGAAGGAGCAGCCGTTTAAAGGGCTGAAAGTGGCCATTTCCCTTCACTTGGAAGCGAAGACGGCCTATCTGGCTAAAGTAGTTCAAGCAGGGGGCGCAGAGGTAGCGATTTGCGGCAGCAACCCGCTGTCCACACAGGATGACGTTTGCGCAGCATTGGTGGAAGACGGCATTACCGTATTTGCCAAATATAATCCGGAGCCGGCGGAGTATAAAGAGCTGCTGATCAAAACGCTCGAAACCGAACCGGATCTCATTATCGACGACGGCGGCGACCTGGTTTCCATTCTTCACTCCGAGCGTCAGGATCTGCTGAAAAAAGTCCGCGGCGGTGCCGAAGAAACGACGACCGGTATTTTGCGTCTGAAAGCGATGGAGAAGGAAGGTCAGCTGCAATTCCCGATGGTAGCGGTGAATGACGCCTTCTGCAAATATTTGTTCGATAACCGTTACGGTACGGGCCAATCCGTATGGGACGGCATTAACCGCACGACCAACCTGGTAGTTGCGGGCAAAACAGTCGTTGTCGTAGGCTACGGCTGGTGCGGTAAAGGGGTTGCGATGCGCGCCAAAGGGTTAGGGGCTAATGTCGTCGTTGCCGAAGTGGATGCGATTAAAGGCGTAGAAGCTTATATGGACGGCTTTGCTGTGATGTCGATGACGGAAGCGGCCAAAATAGGCGACTTCTTCGTTACCGTCACGGGCAACCGCGACGTTATCCGCGGCGAGCACTACAAAGTGATGAAGGATGGCGCGATCCTGTCCAACGCAGGTCATTTCGATGTGGAAGTTAACAAGCCTGAGCTGGATGCGCTGAGCGTATCGAAGCGTACGGTTCGCCGCAATATCGAGGAGTACACGCTGCAGGATGGCCGCAAGTTCTATTTGATCGCGGAAGGCCGTCTCGTGAACCTGGCTGCAGGCGACGGACATCCGGCGGAGATTATGGATATGACGTTTGCGCTGCAAGCTATGTCCTTGAAATATGTGAACGATAACTACAAGCAAATCGGCAACAAGGTCGTTAACGTTCCTTATGAGCTGGATGAGCAGGTAGCGCGCTTCAAGCTCGCTTCTCTGGGCATTTCTATCGATGCGCTGAGTGAAGAGCAGAAATCGTATTTGGACAGCTGGACGGAGCATTAATCTGCTGCTGTATTGAGCAAAAGCCTCTCTTTTGATCCCGGTGATCGAAAGAGAGGCTTTTTTACTGTATAGAAAGGCCTAGGAAGGCTCGGACTTATTAAAAGCGTCAGCAGGATA
>Ga0182739_1004782_pt1 | contig 10987 bp, 3 predicted proteins | sample eDN5th30CBELigBY_FD_128873 | JGI IMG/M metagenome (GOLD analysis project Ga0182739, IMG submission 128873) | Enriched backyard soil microbial communities from Emeryville, California, USA - eDNA 5th pass 30_C BE-Lig BY (version 2) (version 2) | ecosystem: Environmental > Terrestrial > Soil >...
CGGCCTGGGCTTCCGCCTTGGACCCGGGCTTCTTCATTTTCTCCTGTGCCCGCTTCAGAACACGTGGATCGCCCAGGGTGAGGCCCTTCACCGTCAGGGGCACGCTCTTGTCGATGATGTGGTCGGTCTCGAAGTAGTCGCCATAGCCGCGGGCCATGGCGCTCTTCTCGGCATAGGGTCCGCCGGCCCCCTCGATGCTGATGAAGTTCGGCTTGCCGACATCCTTCGGTCCCGGCGTGAAGGTGAAGTCGGACTTCGCCTCCGGCGTTGCCGCCGCGCCGCCGGGCGGCGGGACGGCCGGCGCCTTGCCGCCTTCCCCGCCCGCGCCGCCGCCGCCCAGCCCGTAGAGCGCGACATTCCGCTCGCGCAGCACGTCGAGCCCGGCGCGCACCTTCTGCTTGACGGTGTCCGGCGCGGAGGTGTCGCTGTCATAGGCCTGGGCGATGCTCGCGAGCTCCTGGTCGAGCTGCTTGCGCAGCGCGTCGCGCAGGGCGAGATGCGGGTCCTGCGCCTTGGAGGCGGCGGCCACGATATCCTCATGGCCGCCGGCGCCCGCCCCCTTCTCGCCGCCCTTCAGATGCGCGCGGTGATAGACGAGAATGGCGGGGAACTCCGAGGCATCGTCGTCGATCCGCTTGATGGACCCCCCTTCGCCCAGCTGCCCGAAGGGCTTGCCGGCCTTGTACTGCGCCGCCGTCGCCGCGCCGACGCTGGCGCCGGAGGCGCTGCGGGTGTTGGCCTCGCGCGCGTTGGCGCGGATCAGGGTCAGCTCTCCGCCGGCCGGGCGCTGCGCGGGGTCGAGCAGGTGCAGGTTCTCGATGATCGCCTTCGGGAAGCGCTTCTCGATCACGTGGTCGGCCTCGTAATAGGTGGATTCGCGCCGGTTGGCGCCGCCGGGCACCGCCTTCGCCGAAAGCTTCTTCACCTCCCGGTAGCTGCCGGCGCTGCCTTCCAGCTCGCTGCGCGGCTCGCGGGCGCGGAAGAGGGGGCCGTCCTCGCTCGCCTCGGCGGCACCGCTTTCGATCAGCGGCTTGGCGGCGGCCTCGATGCCGCGCGCCATCTTCTTCAGATCATCGCCCAGCTTGTTGAGGGGGCGCCGGTTGTTCGTCTTCTTGCTGTCCAGGTCGGTCTTCCTGGCCTCGGCCGAGACCTCCTTGTCGCCCTTGACGACCTCCTTGTTGAAGGCCTCGGCCTTCGCGCGGGCCTTGGCGTCCTCGATCTTCTTCGCCTCGATGATGTCGAGCGCCTCCACGTCGTTCAGCGGCCGCTCGGTGGAGGCCACCATGATCTCCGCCTTGCGCCCTTTCTTCTTCGCGTAAAGCCGGTGCTCCTTGTCGCCGATATGGAAGGTCTCGCCAGGCAGGTTGCGCTTGCGGTTCAGCCGGCCGATCAGCCCGGAGAGCAGCTTCTGCGACTTCTTCACGAGAAAGACGACCATCGTCTCCTTCGCCTTGTTCACCGGGGCGCGGATCTTCTCGAAGGTGTTTCGGATCGCGCCCGAGATGCCGCCGAGGCGGAGGAAGCCCGCGATGAAGGCGATCACCACCGGCACCGTCTGGCCCATCGTCGCCTCCACATAGTCGGCCGCGCTCTGCAACTGGCCCTTGGCGATGGTGGCCATGGAGGAGAACAGCGCGGTCGCCACCTCGATGATCTGGTCGAGCCGCTCCAGGAAGACCATGATCATGTCGTAGATGGCGAGGGCGATCCGGATGAGCGCGCCGAAGGGGTTGGTGAGGCTCGCCAGCCAGGTCAGCCCGGCCTTCACCACCGTGGTGATCACATAGTCCTTGATGCCGCCGACCACGGTGTCCTTGAAGGTGCCGATCATGTCGAGCAGCTTCTGCCAGAGCCCGAGGAAGCCTTCCTTGACCAGGATCTTCACCACCTCGACCGATTTCTCGATGAAGCTGACCTTGCGCTCGCCATCCTCGCCGAGCGCCTTCACCAGCATGCCGCGGAAGCTCGCATAGGTCAGGCCGAGGATCTGCAGCGCGATCGAGAGCAGGCCCTTGAAGTCCAGCTTGTCCGGCAGGGTGAGCCCGGCCTCGCCGAGCGCGCCGAAAAGCCAGCCGAGCAGCCCTTTCTTCAGGTGTTCCAGCACATGGTCGGTGAACTGCCCGACGCCCTTCAGCACCGCGAAGATGAGGTTCTTGGCGAAGCCCAGCGGGTCATCGAGGATCAGGCGGAGCGTCTCGCGCGCCTGCTGGATGATGCCCCAGACCCGCTCGCCATAGGGCCCCGCCAGCTTCAGCGCGCCCTCCACGATCAGCTCCAGGATCTTTTCCAGGACCTCGGAGAGGAAGGTCAGGATGTCCGAGACCAGCGGGCCGAAGATGCGCTCGATCTCGCGGATCGGGTGCCAGGTCGGGAAGACGTCGATCACCTCGTCGATCAGGCGCATCACGCGCGACCAGGTGATGTCGAGGCTGCTCAGCCGCTCCGAGACCCATGCGAAGGCGCGCTCCAGCACGCGCGCCTCCTTCAGCCGGTCGAAGAGCAGCGTGCCGCCGGGCACCAGCCCCATGAAGCCGCCGATCAGGTTCTCCGCCGTGCGCGGCACCGGGTCGCCGGTGATCGGGCTCTTGCCGAGGATGACGCAGACCAGCGTGTAGCCCGGCACCTGGCGCGCGTATTTCTCGGCCTTGTTGGCCAGCCAGCCGCGGCGGAGCGGCATGGCGGCATCGGCGCTCAGGGCCGGCGCCGTGCCCGCCACAGGCGCCTCGGGCAGGCCGCGGCCGGTCTGCTGCACGACATGAGTGAGCTCATGCGCCATCAGGCGGCGGTCGCCGACGCTTTCGCCCGGCCCGATCCAGACATCCGCCCCATGGGTGAAGGCGCGCGCCCCGATGCGCCGCGCCGCCCGGCGGTCCTCGGCGGTGTCATGGATGCGCACGCGGCCGAAATCGGCGCCGAAGCGCGGCTCCATGAAATCGCGCACCGCCGCCGGCAGGGGCCGCCCCGGCCCTGGGGCCGCCACCCGCGCGGCCACATCCACCGGCGCGGCACCGCCCTGCGGCCCGACCGCTGCCCCCTCTGCCGCCCCCTCTGGCGGGCCGCGCGCGGGCTGCACCGGCGGGGCCTCCGCCTCCGGCTCGTCCGGCTTGCCGCTCTCGAACTCGGCGACATCCTCCTTGTCGAGCTTGGTGGTGTCGACATCCTCGGCCGGCGGGATCTCCGGCGTCTCCTGCTCGGCGGGCAGGGGCGGCGCGGTGTCGAGCGTGTCCAGGGAGGGCTGGTCGTTGATGCCGGCGCGGCGCAGCGGATCATCGCCCGCATCCGCCGAGACGGCCGGGGCGGACATGGCGGCGACACGCTCGGCATTGACCTCCGCTTCCCGCTCGAAGGGATCGTTGACGGCGCCGACTTCGAGCTTGGCGCGCAGGGCCGGCCCCTCCGCCGCCACCACCGGCGCGGGGGTGCGGGCCAGCAGGTGCGCGGGCGCGGCCCGGCGGCGCAGCGGCGGGGCCGTCTTCGCCGAAGCCGGGGCCGCCGTGGTCTTCATGGCGCGGCGCTCCGTCCCCTAGGCTTTCCGCCCGCCGGGGCGGCCCGGCTTGCGCCGGCTCCGCGTCTCCCCGGTCTCGGCCACCACATGGGCGAGTTCGTGCGCGAGCAGGTCCCGGCCCGCCGCCGTCGCCAACCCCTGGCCCTCGCCGGGCGCGAAGGCGAGATGGTCGCCCAGCGCGAAGGCGCGCGCTTCCATGCGGCGCGTGGCCTCTGTGCCCTCGGCGCCCGCATGGACACGCACGGCGGAGAGGTCGGCGCCGAGGCGTGCCTCGAAGAAGCCCCGCTCCCGCGCGGGCAGCGGCTGGCCCGGGCCGAGGGCCGCCTCCGCCGCGCGGTTCGCCCGGGCCGGCGCGGCGGCGCCCCCGGAGGACGCGGCGCCCCCGCCACCCGGCGGCGCCGCGGCCGCCGGCATCCGGCGCACCACCGGTCCGGCAAGCGCCGCCTGGTCCTCCGGCTGCCGCATCGCCTCGGCCTTTCCGGCGGCCTTCGCGGCGGGCGTGCCGGGCTTCGCGGCGGCATGGGCCATGGGCTTCTCCGCCCTGGCCGGCGGCTTCGCCGCCACGCTGGGGGAGGGGGCCTCCGCCCCGGCCTTGCCCGGCTTCGGCGGCGCCCGCACGGCCGCCTTCGCCAGGTGCTCCGCCTCCTTCTCGGCGGGATCCTTGGCCGCGCCGACGGCCACCGTCTCGCCGGCCAGCAGCCGCTTCTTGACCTCCGCCTGCGCACCCGCCGCCGCGCGGCTGGGTGCGCGCCGCAGAAGGGGGATGCCCTTCCGTGCCCTCGCCCGGCGCCGGACCCGCTTGTGCTGTGCCATCGCCGCCCTCCCTGCCGCGCCCCGGGCGCGGCTCAGCCGTTCTGACCGCGGATGAACTGGGTCGCCCGCAGCCTGTTCTGGTCCAGCTCGGCCGCGTTCATGACCTGGCTGTTGGTCAGCGCATTGACCCGCTCCGGCGAGAGGTCGGCGAACTCGCCCACCGAGCTGATGCCGGCGCCCCGCAGCCGCTCGGCCAGTTCGGGCCGGTCGGCGAAGAGCGTGCCGATCGGCTGGGCGCGCCGCGTGTCCTCGACGAGCTTGACGCGCTGGGTCTCCAGCGCGGCCAGCTCCTGCCGCACGCCGGCGACCTTCTCGACCGCCGCGGCCTGCTGGGCGTTCACCTGCGCGATGTCGGCCTTGGTCTGCTCCACCGCCGCCACGGCCTCGGTGCGCGCGGTGGTCAGCGCGGTGATCTCCTGGCGCAGCCGCTCGACATCGGCGGAGAGGCCGTCGCGCACGCGCCCGACCTCCGCCACCTCGCCGCCCAGCGCGTCCTTGATCGCCTGCGCGGCCTCGATGCGGGTGTTCAGCTCGGTGAGGTCCGGCGCGGCGGCGGGCGCGGTCGGAAAGAGATACTTCCCTGTCCCCCGCTGCAGGATGACGTAGTCCCGCGCCACGCCGTCCTGCACCAGCAGCGCCACCTTGTCGCCGGGCTTCGCGACGGCGCCGCTGGAGAGCCGCGCCGCCGGGTCGATGCCGCTGGTGGCGGTGCGCAGCTTGTCGAAGGCGGCCGGGTCGCCGAGGTCGATCTCGGTGGTGATGTCCAGCCCGTTCCCGGCCAGCACGCCGCGCGCCACGTTCGGCGCGAGGTCCGCGACATTCGGGCGCACGCCGCCGAAGGGCGAGAGCGGCCCCGGGTCGATCGGACCGATGGGAGGCCGGGGAACCGGGAAGGGCCGCACAGGGTCCCAGATGATGGGCGGCCGGTCCGGCCTGGCAGGCGGGGGGCAGCAGGCATCCTCGCTGATGTCGTGCTTCCACAGCGCATCGCCGAGATGGTAGCGCAGCGCGCGCGGGGTCAGCGCCTGCTTGCGGCCGCAATGGCCGCAGACCTCCTCCAGGTAGATGCGGCCGTCCCAGACGCCGCGCAGGCAGGCGAGCGGCACGTAATACGGCGGCTCGCCCAGCTCGGGCGGGCAGGGCGTGAACCAGGACTGGCAGGCGCAGCGGATGCGCCGCTGCTGGTCGGTCTCCAGCAGCGCGCCGAGCTTCTGGGCCTCGCGCTGCATGTTGCGCACCTCGAGGGCGGTGCCGATGGCGCCGTCCGCCGTTTCCGCCTCGATCTTCGCCCAGCTCGCCTCGACCTGCGCCACCTCCGCCGCATTGCCGAGGCCACGGAACTGCTCCAGCAGGGCCTTGTTGGCCGTGGACACCTCCTGCGCCTCCGCCTGGCTCAGCGTCGCGGCGCCGCCGAAGGTCTTGCCGTTGGAAGCCGCCAGCACCACGCGGTCGGCAAGCTCCGGGCGGATCGCTCCCAGCGCATCGCCCAGCTTGAGGGCGCCCGTGCGCTTGACGCAGTTCTCCACCGCCTGCTCGTAGCCCGGATCGGCGGGGCCGAAGGCGCTGCCTTTCTCGACGAGGTGGAAGCCCACCACCCCGCCCTCCCCGAGCGCCAGCGCCAGGCAGACGCGTTTCTCGCGCAGGGCGGCCGCGAGCTGGTCGTCATTCTCGAAATGGACGTTCTCGCGCGGCAGCTCGGCGAGCTTCAGCTCGGTGTCCTCGATGCGGCCGAACCGCCCGGCGCGGTCGAGGAAGGCGCCGGCGGAAAGCCGCACCGCCGCCGGGTCGCGCGCCGCGAAAGCGGGGAGGATGCCGCAGAGCACGCCCCAGTCCATCATCGCCCGCAGGATCGGCTCGACGGAGAAGTTCACCTTGCAGAGATTGGCCAGCGCCTTCTGGACATTGGTGGCGCCGTCGAACAGCACCGGGCAGGTCGCCGGGTCGAAGCCGATATCCTCGGCGGTGATGCCGCACAGCGCGTCGAGCGCCTGCTGCACGCTGGCCGCACCGCCATAGAGCTTCTCGCAGGTGTTGTCGTAGCGGACATGGCTGGCCGGCAGGTCGCTGAGCGCGGGGAAGCTGAGCTTGCGCCGCTCGGCCTCGTTCAGCGGCTGCCGCGCGCCATCGGCGCCGATGCGGAACAGCGTGCAGTAGTGGTGCTGCACCCCAAGCGGCCGGGGCGAGACGAGGCGGACGCGCTCCGCCTCCGCCGCGAAGCGCCGCAGCTCCACCAGCCAGTAGTCACCGGCCAGCAGCGCGGCGCTGGCGGTCTCCACCGTGATCGAGAAGGCCGGCAGCGTCACGGTGACCTTGCTTCCGGCCACCGCCGCGGCGCCGAGCGCGCCGCCGCCCAGCGCATCCGTCACCGCGCCGCCAGCGAGGTCGATCCGCGCCGTCCCGTCCCAGCGGCGCAGGAAGCGCCAGGGCGTGCCGTCATGGTCCTGGGGTGGGTTGGGAGCGGTCTGCAGGTCGTCCACGAAGGCGGAGCGCCGCCCGGCGGCGCCGGCCGGGGGCAGGCCGAGCGCGCTTTCGGTGATCGGCGAGAAGAACTCGTAGACGGCGCCGGCCCGCTCGAAATCCTCCGGATCGACCGTGGCGGGCGCGATCGCCGCGGCATTCTCCATGGACCAGGCGATGCGCAGCGCGGTCGGCGCATCGGGGGCGCCCTCGACATCCAGCACCTCCAGGCGGAAGAGCGTGTTCACCACCTCCTGCCGCACCGTCACCACCTCGGCGCAGGGGTCGCATTCGTCCACCACCACGTCGGGCGCCACGGGCGTCACGCTGGCCGCGGCCGTGCCGATGCGCGGCCAGGCGCCGGTTCCCGCCTCGATCTCGTCCGCGGCGGCGAGGGGTGCGGCCTTGATCTGCACCATCGTGCGGGTGCGGAAGGAGGTCTCGGCACCGTGCAGGCCGGGATCGGCGAGATAGCCGTCCTCCAGGAAGAAGACCGGCCGCTCCCAGAGATCGGCGAAGACGACCAACTCCTGGCCGGCCGGCAGCGCCGGGGCGAGGGGAAGGTCGGCCTGCATGGTCAGCAGGTCGAGCGGCCCGGCGGGCGCCGCGCCGGGCGCCGCCACCAGCCGCCCGGCCAGGCCGCCGGCATAGATGCGCCCCTCCCGCAGCACCGGCAGTCCGCCCTCGATGCCGACGGCGCCGCCCTCGGCGGGCACGCCGTTGCGCACCGTGTCGCCGCCGAGCGTCTCCACCTGTGCCTTGGCCAGGTCCGCGCCCTCGCCGAGATCCGCGTCGGTCACCATGCCGCCCTGGATCGCGTAGGCGCCGGAATAGCGCATCTCCGGGCGATGGCTTCGTCGCGAGATCTGGGCCTTCATGGCAGCTCCCCTCCTTCTTCCCGTGCCCTTCTCCGGGGCGGCGCTACTCCAGCCGGCTGGGCGGCTGCATCAGGTGGCGGTCGTAGCGAAGGGCGAGATCCTGGCCGATCGGCAGGAAGTCCCGCAGCTTCAGCCGCAGGGCGCGCAACTGGGCCGCCAGGTAGAGGTGATGGTAGGCGCCCATCTCGGCGCCATCCTCCGCGCCCTGGGTGATCGCGGCCGAACTGGTCAGGTCCAGCACCCCGGCCCCCGGCTCGCCATAGCCGGGCGTGCGGAGCCGGCAGGCCTCCCCCTCCTTGAGGAAGAGCCGGAGGAAGTTCGGATCGTCCGTGGTGTTGCTCGGGTTCCATCCGCCCGAGGTCCCGCCGAGCACGGAGAGGTCCGGCAGGCGGGAGAAGCGCACGCAGCTCGCCCCGGCGGCCGCATCGAGGCCGGTCAGCGTGCCCGCGAAGAGGCAGTCGGAGGCCCAGAGGCGGCGGAGCCTGGCCTCGCCGAGCAGGGTGACATAGACGAGTTCGGCGAAGGACTCCGGCCCCTGCACGGTGCGGAGCAGGCAGTCGGTCGCGCGCAGCATCGGCTCGCCCTCCGCCGCCTCCAGCGCGATCTCGTCGGCCGCGCAGCGCCGCAGGATCAGCCGCCCGCCCTTCTCCACCAGGATGCGGCCGGTGAACAGCACATCCTCGAAGGCAATGGTGAGGCCATCCGGGATGCGCAGCGTGCCGGTGATCTCAGTGACGAGGCGTTCGGGCGGCGGCTGCAGCGGCACCCCGCGCGCCGCCAGGATATCGGCCGGGCGGAAGAGCTGCGTGGCGGTCTCCCCGGCGCGGAAACCCAGCGGGTTCGCCTCGTCGGGCAGCGGCACGCGCTTCTGGCCCGGTTCGAAGAAACCCTGCGGCGGGCGGACATGGACGATGGCGCGGCGCGGATGCGGCCCAACATCCGGGCGCGCGCCGTCGCGCAGGTCGGGCGTGCGCAGGGCGGTGTCGTCATAGGCGCCGGGGAAGCAGGGGGCGCCGCGCGGGGCGCGCGGCCGCCAATAGGTCTCGGCCGGCGCCATGCGCCGCCCTTCCGCGTCCAGGCGCGGCGTCACCAGCCGGAACAGCGGGTTGGCGCCGGCGGGATCGGCCACGGCGCGGTTCATGAAGCGCAGGTCCGGGGTGCCGAGCGGGAGGCCGGGCGGTGCCAGCGGGTCGTCCCCATCATCCGCGCCGCGCGGCAGGCTGAAGGGCGGCAGGCCGATGCGCGGCGTGGCGAGCACGCGGCGCCAGCCCTCGACCACCACCGTCTCCGCGCCGCTCACCACATCGGCGACGGCGTCGAGATTGACCAGGGTGCCCTTGGTCTTGAACCAGAGGATGGCGTTGTCGAGCTCGGCGCGGCGGCGGGCGGGATCGGGGGCGAGCAGCTCGGCGCCGACGAGTTCCGCGATATAGGGCAGCAGCCAGCCCTGGATCTCCCGCCCGTTGTCGGCCGGCTCGGCGAAGGCATCGGCATAGGACTGCTCGATGGTGCCGCGGACGAGGTCGAGGAACTGGCCGAAGCCGTGCAGATAGGCGGCGAGGTCGCCGGGCTCGCCGGGCGGGGCGGCGATGCGGTCACGGTAGCGGTGCTCCTCCGGCAGCTCGCGCAGCAGCAGCCGTCCGGCACGGCTTTCCAGGTCGCGCGGGGTGAGGGGACCGGCCATCATGCCTTCTCCACCGCAATGCCAAGGGCGGCGGCGCCAGGCAGGTGGGCGACCTGATCCGCCCGCGGCACGATCACCGACAGCGCCCCGCCGATCGTCGCCTCGCGCTGCGCCGCCGGCGCGCCGGGCGCGCGGCCGAAGGCGGTCACGACGGTGGTTTCGACGCCCACGACATTCTCCGCGGCGGCCAGCAGCTCCGCGACATAGAAGGGCTGGCCCAGCATCCGGCGGCGCAGGCTGAAGGCGGCGAGGATGGCGTCCCGCGCGGCTTCCGTGACCCTGGCCTGGTCGAAGCGCTCCGTGTCGATGCGCAGGGTGACGGCGGCCGCGACCGGCAGCGGGACATAGTCCTCGATGCCGACCCGCGTGCCCGGCAGCGCGCGCGCCGCGATGAAGGCGCCGATCTCCTGCCGCAGCGCCGGGTTGGAGGCGCCGCCGCCGGCCGGCACGATGGTGACCGCGATCCGCGCCGCCGGCCCGGGGCCGGGCACCAGCCGCGCCCGCGCCTGCCAGACGCTGCTGTGGCGCCGCGCCAGCCGCTCGAAATCGGCCAGCGAGACGGCGCGGTCGTTGGCGCCGAGCCGGCTGGAGGCGTTCTCCCGGATGGCCGCGACCGGCTCCCGGTCGGCGCCGCCGGAGGTGGCGAAGGGCTGCACCACGGCGGTGACGACGCGGTGCCGCCGCATCGGCCTGGCGAAGGACAGCGCCGGCACGCCGTTGCCCGCGGCGCCGACGCCGATGCGGTGCCGCAGGAGGAGGATGTTGTCGGTGCCGGTCGGCAGGCGGCGGCGGAAATGGATGCGCAGCCGCCCATCCTCCTCCACGGTGGTGGAATAGGCCGCGCGGCCCTCGACATCCGGGTCGGTGTAGTCGCCATAGGCCCAGGTCTCGTCGTTCACGGCGACGTCGATGTCCGGCACCACGCCGGAGCCGGAGGCGGTCGAGGGAATGAAGCTCACCTCGGCGGCCGCCAGCACGAAGCTCTGCCGGGCCTGCTCGCCATTGCCGGAGCCGAGCGTCTTGGAGCCCTGGGTTTCGCCATGGGAGACGTCCACCGTGTTGCACCGGAAGGCCGTCCGGCCCGCCTGCCAGCCGGTGAGGTCGCCGGCGACGGTGACATGGAGCCGCAGCGCCTGCCGCGCCGGCACCGTCTGCGCGTCGCGCACGGTGAGCAGCGCGAAGCGTCGCTCTGGCCCGGCCTCGTGGTCGGCGATGATGCGGTGGCCGGGCCGCACCAGCGCCGCCGCCTCGGCGGGCAGGTCCGCAAGCTCCAGGCTGCCGCCATCGAGCGGCGGCGCCTCGCTGCGGTCGTGATCCACCGGCCGCAGGGTGCGCGTCATCGGCCCGGCGAACTCGACCTGCGCGGGATCGGCCTTCACCGGCCGGTCGAACTCGACGAAATAGGCGCCCGCGCGCACCAGGACACCGCGTGCCTGCAAGGCGAAGGAGGCGCCGCCATCCAGCGGGCTGGCGACGAACCAGTCGCCCTGGGCGAGCCCGGTGGGCGGGCTGCCGGCGAAGCGCACGGTGTTCCCGCTGCCCTCGCCCGAGCGCGGCACCACCTCCGGCGCCGCGCCCACCACCTGCCCGGCATGGCGCGGCCCGTGCTCGAAGGCGACGAAGCCGGCGCCCACGGAATTCACCGTGCCC
>Ga0182739_1004783_pt1 | contig 10984 bp, 10 predicted proteins | sample eDN5th30CBELigBY_FD_128873 | JGI IMG/M metagenome (GOLD analysis project Ga0182739, IMG submission 128873) | Enriched backyard soil microbial communities from Emeryville, California, USA - eDNA 5th pass 30_C BE-Lig BY (version 2) (version 2) | ecosystem: Environmental > Terrestrial > Soil >...
CGCGCGAAGCTGACGCCGCCGGTGAGCAGCGGCGCGCGGGTATCGGCCTCGCCCAGCACGGCGGCGAAGTGCGCGCGCACCACTTCACCCGGCACCGGCGCGTCGAATCCGGCGCGTTCGGCCTGGGCGGCGAACGCATCGACCAGCGAGCGCAGCCGGTCGAGCGCACGCTGGCCGCCCTGCGTCGAAGGCGGCCGAGGCAGCAGCGCGTCGAGCAGTTCGAGCAGGCGCTCGCGCCAGCGCGCCGGCGGCATGGCTTCGCCCAGCACTCGCTAATGCCGGGCAAGCACGCGAAGCAGCCGCACGAGGGTGTCGAGCGCGTCGAGCGCGCCGCCTTCCAGCTCCGGCCACGGCGCGACCACCTGCGCGTCGCCGCGGATCTGGCTGTCGTCGCCGCTGGCGTGGCCGAGCAGCAGCCGGTCGAGCGCGAACTGCCAGGTGTAGGCGTCGTCGTCCGGCGCGCCCTGGTGCGCACGGTGCGCGGCGTCGATGCCCCAGCGCGCGCCGGCGGCATGCAGCCAGCCGTGCAGGCGTTCGAACGCGCCGGCATCGAGGCCCGCGGCCTCGGCCAGCGGCGGGCTGGCGAGCAGGTCGAGCGTCTCGACCAGCCCGAAGCGCGACACCGGCAGCGCCAGCAGGCGCAGGAACGCGGCGGCCAGCGGCTCATCGGCGAGCGGGCTGGCGTCGGCCATCGCCCACGGGATCGGCGGTCCGGACGCGCCGTCGCCGTGGCCGCCGAACACCGCGTCCAGGTACGGCACGTAGGGGTCGATATCCGGTGCCAGCACCGCGATCTCGCGCGGCTGCAGTGGCGGGTCGAAACGCTTGTCTTCCAGCAGCGCGCGCAGGCGGTCGTGCAGCACCTGCAGTTCGCGCAGGCGGGTGTGGCAGGCGTGGGCCTGCAGGCTGGGATCGTCGCGATCGACCTCGGCGCGCGGCGTGCCGGACGGCCGCGCGCGGCGGTGGAACAGGTCGGCCTGCATCCGGTGCAGCAGGCTGTCGCGCAGCCCGCCTTCGGCGAGCGTCGGTGCGGTCGAGGTTTCCGGATCCGCGTAGGCGGGGATCTCGCCGGACGGATGCACCACTTCGTAGCTGCCCAGCAACGCCATGAAATCTTTTCCGGCCGAGCCCCAGGCGCGCAGCAGCGGGTTGTCGGCGGCTTCGTCCCCGAATGGCTCGTCGCCCGCGCGCAGCCGCGCGCCGAGCGACTGCAGGTCGCCCCAGTATTCCTTCGTCGGCGTGGGCAGGTAGAAGTGCAGCGTGCCGGCGCGGGCCTGGGTGGCCATCACCCGCAGCACGTCGGGCGAGACGTTGAGCGTGCCGAAGGCGAACAGCCGCGGCGGCAGGCCTGCGGGCACGGCGGCGCTGTCGTCGCCGGACAGGCTTCCGAACCGCGCGAGGTAATCCTGGATGCGGCGGGCGCGGTGGTCACGGCCGCTGGCGACCGCGCGCCACAGGATCGCCTGCGGGTCGTCGCGGTCGGCGCCGGCTTCCCAGCGCAGCAGCCAGTCGCGGCGCCAGGCCTGGTACTTGCCGAAAACGCCGGCCAGTTCACCGGCCAGGGTCCACGCCTTCAGCGGATCGTCGCCGTCGAGGTAGGCGGCCAACTGCGCCAGCGCCGGGCGCGCGCGCAGGGCCGGGTCGAGCAGCGCGGCGTACAGGTGCCAGTGCAGGCTGTCGGCGTCGAGTTCTTCGGTACTCGCATCTGTATCCGGCGCCGGGTTGGCGGCCAGCGCGCGGGCGACGAATTCGCCGGGGGTGAGGAACTCGAGGTTGGCGGCGATGCCGTGGCGCGCGGCCAGCGTGGCCTGCAGCCAGCGCCGCATCGCCACCTGCGGGACCAGGATGGTGTCCGGCGCCAGCAGCGGCTGCCCGGGCGCGGGCGTGCGCAGCTCCTCGGCCAGCAGTGCGGCGAGCACGTCGAGGGCATTGGAGTGGTAGAGGCGGAAGTCGCCGGTGCGCGCAGCCATGCGTTCATGATGCCGGAGCGCGGTCGCACCCCGCGATACGAAAATGTCGGGCGGGGTTGCGGCGTAGGAGCGGCGGAAGCCGCGAAGCCTTCCCGGTAAAGCTTCGCGGCTTCCGCCGCTCCTACAACAACCAAGGTCCAGAGCGCGGAAGCCGCTCCTACGGAGCTGGCGGAATTACGCCATAATTCCTGTACCGCCCGGTTCACCCACTCCGGCCCTGTTCAGCCGGTTTTGTCCAAGCTGCGCGGGATTTCGTCCGCATGATTGCGGTCCCCCGCTTCCGAGCCTCCCCGCATGCCCGTCGCCACGCCAACGCAAGACATCGCCGTGCGCCTGACCGACGTCCGCCTCGACCGCGGCACGCGGGCGGTGCTGTCCGGGATCGACCTGGCGGTGCCGCGCGGCAGCATCACCGCGGTGCTGGGGCCGTCGGGCAGCGGCAAGTCGACCCTGCTTGCGGCGCTGACCGGCGAGCTGGTGCCGGCTGCCGGCACGGTGGAGGTGTTCGGCCAGTCGGTGCCGCGGCGCCAGCGCGCGCTGCTGGAGCTGCGCAAGGGCATCGGCGTGCTGCTGCAGGGCAACGGCCTGCTGACCGACCTGACCGTGGCCGAGAACGTCGCGCTGCCGCTGCGCACGCATACCAGGCTGCCGCGGCCGGTGATCGACCGGCTGGTGGCGATGAAGCTGCACGCGGTGGGCCTGCGCACCGCGGGCGACCTGTACCCGCGGGAGCTGTCCGGCGGCATGGCGCGCCGCGTCGCCTTGGCGCGCGCGCTGGCGCTCGACCCGCCGCTGATGATCTACGACGAGCCGCTGACCGGGCTCGACCCGATCGCCAGCGGCGTGATCATGAGCCTGATCGCGCGCCTCAACGCCAGCCTCGGCCTGACCAGCATCATCGTCACCCACCACGTGCACGAGACGCTGCCGGTCGCCGACCGCGCGATCGTGATCGCCAACGGCCACATCGTGTTCTCCGGCACGCCTTCGGAGCTGGAGGCCACGGCCGATCCGCTGGTGCTGCAGTTCCTGCGCGGCGAGCCGGACGGGCCCATCGCGTTCGATACCGCCGAACGCAGCCGGGAGGCCGCGTGATGCCGTTCGTCGCTGCGACCCGCTCGCTCGGCCGTGCGGGGCTGTTCTCGCTGTCGGTGCTGCGCGCGTCGAAGCCGAGCGCGGACTTCTTCGCCGAACTGGTGCGCGAGATCTACAAGATCGGCGCGCGCTCGCTGCCGATCATCGCGGTCGGCGGCGCCTTCGTCGGCCTGTCGGTCACGCTGCTGGGCTACCGCGCGCTGGAAACCTACGGCGCGGCCAACCAGATCAGCGCGCTGGTCGGCCTGGGCCTGTACCGCGAGCTGGCGCCGGTGCTGACCGCGCTGCTGTTCATCGGCCGCGCCGGTTCGTCGATCGCCGCCGAGCTGGGACTGATGCGCGCGACCGACCAGATCACCGCGCTCGGGCTGATGGCGATCGATCCGGTCGCCAAGGTCGTCGCGCCGCGCTTCTGGGCGGCGGTGATCTGCGTGCCGCTGCTGACCGGCTTCTTCTGCAGCCTCGGCATCAGCGCCAGCTATTTCGAAGCCGTGCACGTGATCGGCATCGACGCCGGCACGTTCTGGCAGGTGCTGCGCGACGCGGTCGACTATCGCCACGATTTCCTGGTCGCGTTCGAGAAGTCGGCGGTGTTCGGCGGCACTGCGGCGCTGGTGGCCTCGTACGTCGGCTACCACGCCGAGCCGACCATCGAGGGCACGTCGGTTGCAACCACGCGCGCGGTGGTCAACGCGTCGTTGCTGGTGCTGATGTTCAACTTCGTGCTGTCGGCGCTGCTGTTCCGCTGACGGCGCCTGGAAACACTTGAGGATTCCCACATGACAACCCGCGGTCCACGTCTCGAATTCGCGGTCGGTGCGTTCCTGCTGCTGGCGCTCGCGTCGCTGCTGGTGCTGGCGATCGCCTCGACCAACGGCAAGTTCGGCTTCGGCGGCGACACCTACGAACTCACCGCGCGCTTCACCAACATCGGGCCGCTGCGGCCGATGGCGCCGGTGAAGATCGGCGGCGTCACCATCGGCCGGGTCGGCGACATCACCCTCGACCCGGTCAAGCTCGACTCGGTGGTCACGCTCGACATCGACAACCGTTACAAGGACCTGTCGGCGGACACGTCGGCCGGGATCCTGACCAACGGCCTGCTCGGCGAAAGCTACATCGGCCTGCAGCCCGGCGGCGACGTCGAGACCTTGAAACCGGGCGAGGAGATCGCATTCACCACGCCTGCGGTCGACATCATCCAGATGGTCGGCAAGTACATGTTCAGCGGCGGCGGCGACAAGGCCGCGGCCACGTCGAACGAAGCGGCCGGCAACGATGCCGGCGCGGCGCAAGCCCCCACTCCCACGGAAGCCCCCCAGCCATGACCCGCAAACTCATCCCCCTTCTTGTCGCCGGCGCGTTGCTGGCCACGGTGCCGGGCGTGGCACCGGTGCAGGCCGCGCCGCAAGCCGCGTCCGAGGTCCGCGTGGCCTCGCCCAGCAAGCTGGTGCTCGACAACAGCCAGCGCATCCTGTCGACGCTGGAAAGCCGCCGCGCCGAGTTCACGAAGAACCCGTCCGCGCTGCGCCAGTTCGTCATCGGCGAGTTCAACACCATGTTCGACCGCGACTACGCCGCGCGCCAGGTGCTTGGCCGCCACGGCCGCGGTGCGTCGGACGCCGACATCAAGGCCTTCGGCGACGCGCTCGCCGACAACCTGATGCAGCGCTACGGCACGTCGCTGCTCAGCTTCAACACCAAGCTGCGTGTGCGGGTGAAGTCGGAGACTCCGCTGCCGCGCGGCCTCGGTGTGAAGGTGTCCAGCGAGATGCTGCGCAGCGACGGCGACGCGATCCCGGTCGACTACCTGATGCGCATGTCCGGCGGCCAGTGGAAGGTGTTCGACGTGATGGTCGAGGGCGTGTCGTTCGTGCAGACCTTCCGCCAGCAGTTCGACCAGGAGCTGCAGAACAAGTCGATCGCGCAGGTCGCGGCCGAACTGCGCAACGGGCAGCTGCAGGCCGATGCCGACAAGTAGCGCCGGCATGCGCCGCGACGGCGACGCGCTGGTGTTCACCGGCGCGCTGTTGCGCGACGACGTGGCCGCGCTGTGGCGGCAGGCGTCGGCCGCGGTCGACGGCGTGCGCCGTTTCGACCTGCAGGCGGTGTCCCGCATCGACAGCGCCGGCCTCGCGCTGCTGGCCGAGTTGGCCACGCGCGCAGGCGGCGGCATCGCCATCGACGGCACGCCCGCCGGCCTGGCCGAACTGCGCGCGGCCTACCGGCTGGACGCGGCGCTGGGCTTCGCGGCCTGAGCACCTCGACGACCGCCCGGCACGCGCGCCTTTTCTTCCCCCGATTCCAGCGAACCCCCGCCCCATGACCCGCCTTGCCGCCTACCGCACCACGTTCTGCATCCCGCTGGTCCTGGCGCTGGCCGCCTGCGCCGGCCACGGCGTGCGCAACGATGCGCCACCGCCGGTGGCGGCGGTCGCGGCGGCGGCGCCGGCGATCCAGCCGCAGGCGGCGGATGCGGTGGATGCGGCAACACCGGCGCCATCCGCCGATGCCGGCGCGGCGAACGCGGTGGCACGCGACGACGGCGTTCCGGAACCGGGCGCCGCCGCTGCGGCCGACGGCGCGGTGGACGCCACCGTGCCCACCCAGGCCGAGCTCGATTACGCCGCGCTCTACGGCGAGCCGCCCTACAACCCGGTCTACGACGCCACCCTGCCCGCGCCGGCACAGCTGCCCAGCAGCTACGACCCCTGGGAGGGGCTCAATCGCCGCGTGCACACGTTCAACAATGCCGTCGACCGTGCCATCGCCAAGCCGCTGGCCAAGGCCTACGTGAAGGTAGTGCCGCGACCGGTGCGGCTGGGCGTGAGCAACTTCTTCCACAACCTCGGCCAGCCGGTCAGCGCGCTCAACGCGCTGCTGCAGGGCAAGCCGAAACAGGCGGCGCAGGCGCTGGGCCGCTTCGCGCTCAACAGCACGCTGGGCATCGGCGGCATTTTCGATCCGGCCAGCGACGCCAAGCTGCCCAACAAGAGCGAGGACTTCGGCCAGACGCTGGGCGTGTGGGGCTGGAAGACCTCGCGCTACGTCGAGCTGCCCCTGTTCGGCCCGCGTACCGTGCGCGATGCCTTCGGCCTGGTCGGCGACGGCCAGCTGTCGCCGATCCGCCAGGTCGAGGACGACAAGACACGCGTGTTCCTGCAGGGCCTGCAGCTGGTCGACGTGCGCACGCAGCTGTTCGCCGTGGACAGCATGCGCGCCGGCGCGGTCGACGATTACACGCTGGTGCGCGATGCCTGGCTGCAGCGCCGCAACTACCAGATCTTCGGCGACCGCGAGCAGAAAGCCGAAGACGATGCGCTGCCCGACTATCTGCGCGAGGACAACGGCAACCCGATGGTGCCGGTGGACGCGATGCCGATCATCCCGGGCGCGCCGACCAACTGAGCCTCACCGCCGCAGCGGCCCCACCTGCCTGCCTCGTAGGAGCGGCCCATGGCCGCGAGTTCCTGCTTTTGCCTGACGGAGAGGCGAGCGACCACGGCCAGAGCTCGCGGCCATGGGCCGCTCCTACAGCCTCACTCGCCGTCGTCGTCGCCGAGCAGCTTCTGCGCCTCCGCGCCGGGCAACGTCTCCACGCCCTTGAGCTGGCGCTCGATCGCGCGCGTACGCACGCCGGCGGCCTTGATGCTGTTCTGCACGGTGTCGAGCTGCCCGTGCGCCTTTTCCAGCACGCCGGCGAACTTGCCGAACTCGGCCTTCACCGCGCCCAGCAGCTGCCACACCTCGCTTGAACGCTGTTCGATCGCCAGCGTGCGAAAGCCCATCTGCAGGCTGTTGAGCAATGCCAGCAAAGTGGTCGGGCCCACCAGTGTCACCCGGAACTCGCGCTGCAGGCCGTCGAACAGCCCCGGTCGGCGCAGCACTTCGGCGTACAGCCCTTCGGTGGGCAGGAACAACAGCGCGAAGTCGGTGGTGTGCGGCGGCGCCAGGTATTTGTCGCGGATGCGCCTGGCCTCGACCCGCACCTGGCGCTCGAGCGCGGTCGCTGCGGCGGCGACGCCGTCGGCGTCGGCGCGGTCGTGCGCGTCCATCAGCCGCTCGTAGTCCTCGCGCGGGAACTTGGCGTCGATCGGCAGCCGGATCGGCTGGTCGGCGTGGGTGCCGGGCAGCTTGACCGCGAACTCGACCCGCTCGCTGCTGCCGGGGACGGTGATGCAGTTGGTCTCGTACTGCTCGATCGTCAGCACCTGCTCGAGCAGCGCACCCAGCTGCACCTCGCCGAAGGTGCCGCGGGTCTTGACGTTGCCGAGCACGCGCTTGAGGTCACCGACGCCGACCGCCAGCTGCTGCATCTCGCCGAGGCCGCGCTGCACCGCTTCCAGCCGTTCGGACACCAGCTTGAACGACGCATCCAGGCGCGTGTTGAGCGTGGACTGCAGCTTCTCGTCGACGGTCGCGCGCATCTGCTCGAGTTTCGACGCGTTGTCGGCCTGCAGCTTCTGCAGCTGCGTCTCGAGCGTGGCGCGCATCTCGCCGATGCGCTGTTCGTTGCGCTGGGTCAGTTCGGCCAGGCGCAGGCCCAGGGTTTCGGCGAAGCGCTGCTGCAGGTCGGCGCCCTCGCTGCGCGCCTTGCGCGCGTCCTCGGTCAGGGCCTCGCGCAGCACGTCCAGGCGCTGGTCGGTGCGGGTGCTGAACTCGGTCAGGCGCGCGCCGAAGCCGTCGATGCGCTGCGCCTGCGCCGACGACAGGCTGTCGAGCTGCTGGCGCAGTTCGCCGCGGCCGTCGCGCTGCTCCTCGCGCAGGGCTGCTTCCAGCGCGCGCCCGGGCTTGCGCAGCAGCAGCACGACCAGCAGGATGATCGCCGCGAACACGGCGGCCAGCAGGAGCAGCAGGAGTTGGGTGTCGGACATGCCGCCAGTGTAAGCGCGGCCGTCGCAGCGGTTGCGATTCCCGCCCCTGCCGCCACGCACCGCCCGCGCACCCGCCGCGTCATCGACGCCGGCATCACTGCACCGTGGCCATGATGGGTGGCGCAGGCGCCGCCGAGGAGAGCATCGTGGAACTGCGCAGCAAACGGGTTTACCTGCCTGCCGACGAGAGCGACGGCAACCGCGTCCTGGTCGACCGGCTGTGGCCGCGCGGCCTGTCGAAGGAGAAACTCGGCAACGTGGCCTGGATAAAGGACGTCGCCCCCAGCGATGCGCTGCGCAAGTGGTTCGGCCACGAGCCGGCGAAGTGGGATGAATTCCGCAAGCGCTACTTCGCCGAGCTCGACGCCAATCCCGAAGGCGTCACCGCACTGCGCGGGGCGCTGGTGGCGAAGGGGCGCAACACACTGCTGTTCGGCACGCGCGAGGAAGAGCACAACAATGCCGTCGCGCTGTGCGAGTACCTGCGCACGCACCGCAGGCGCTGACCGGGCGAAACGGGCGGCCACTGCACCGATCGCGAAACACCGCTACTCCAGCACCTGCTCCGCGTCGACGATGTCCACGCCCTGCATCTGCCCGAGCAGCCCGTCGAACCAGGGCTTGTGCGTGGCTCCGACGATCGACAGGACGCGCGACCCGGGGCGATCCCCGAACGCTGCGCGGATGTTGCTGACCATGCGCAGGTTGCGACCCTCCCAGCCGGCCACGTAGCGCTGGCCGAAGTGCTGCGGCGATGCGTCGCGCAGGGCCGCGGCGAAATCCGATTCGACCCGCAGCTGCAGGTTCGCGGGCGCGTTGATGAACCGGTACAGCGCCAGCATCTCGCCTTGCCGCGCCAGCGCGTCCTCGCGGTCGCGCATCGGCCGGGCCCGCGGCGCGGCCTGGTCCCACAGCGCCATGATCGTCTTGCCGTATTCCTCGGCGCTGCCGCCCAGGTCGACGTTGTCAGCGGTGTGGTCGTCGATCGGATACACCCGCGCCAAGCCCAGCCGCGCCGCCAGGCGCGCGGCGATCTGGTAGCTCTCGTTGTCCCTGGCTTCGCGCGCACGCAGATCCCGCACAAGTGCGTCGTCGAGGCCGTCGCCGGCGCGGCGCTCCGCATCCGGCAGCTGCCACCACTGCACCAGCGCCGAGGCCGGGTCGCCGGCGGCCAGGAACCGCGACGCCAGGCGGCGGCGCTGCTCGGGGGTGGGCGCCTGCGGCCACGTCTCCAGGGTCCGCCGCACCTCGGCGATCGCCGCGGGCACGTCCAGGCCGGTCGCGCCCTTCGCAAGCGCCGTGTCGGGGCAGTAATGGTCGACGTCCGAAGGCAGGTACACGGCGGGATGGCGCCGCATCAGGTCGCAGGTTTCGCCCGACAACGCCTCGATGGTGATCACGTCCGGTGCGTAGGCGACCAGCTTCCGGAGCAGCGGCTGCAGCGATGCACGGTCGAACTCCGTGCCTTCCGGCAGCTGCGACAGATGCACGCTGCCCAGCACCAGCACCCGTGCGCGCGGCCCGGCCATGTCGCTGTCGAGCATTGACAGGTCGACCTGCGCCTGCGCCAGGCCGCACCAGGCCAGGGCCGCGACCAGCGCATACGTCGTCTTTCGTCCTCTCATCGCGTCACCCGGCGTGGCGTGGGCTCCGCAGGATCGCGGCGCGCGCCGTGTGCGGTCGAGTGCGGGAAGTCACGGCGCGCCGTGCGGATGGTGCCGGCGCGTCGGCGGCGCCTCAGTCCAGCACGCGGCAGAACACCGCTTTGAGGTAGCGCGACTCCGGCACGTTGGCGAGGAACGGATGGTCGGCGCCGGCGCCCGACACCTTCAGCACCTGCAGCGTGCGCCCCGCGTAGTAGCCGGCGCGGCGAAGCATGTCGAGGAACTGCTCCTCGCTGACGAGGCCGGTACACGAGAACGTCGCCAGCAGCCCGCCGGGTTTCACCACGCCCAGCGCGAGCTTGTTCATGTCGAGGTACTTTTTCAGCGCCGGGATCACCTGCTCGCGGTCGCGGGTCATCTTCGCCGGGTCGAGGATCACCACGTCGTAGGCGTCGCCCGCGTTTGCCGCGTCGCGCAGCCACGGGAAGATGTCCGCCTGCACGAAGCGGATGCGCACGTCGTTGAGTTTCGCGTTGCCGCGGGCGATGTCGAGCACGTCCTGGTCGATGTCGATGCCGACCACCTCGCTCGCGCCGCGCACCGCCGCGTACACGCCGAAGCCGCCGGTGTTGCAGCACAGGTCGAGCACGCGCTTGCCCTCGACCTGGTGCGACAGCCATTCGCGGTTCTCGCGCTGGTCGGCGAAGAAGCCGGTCTTGTGCGCGCCCGCGGGATCGGCACGGAAGCGGATGCCGTGCTCGGTGATGATCGCCGGCTCCGGCGTCGCGCCGCTGCTGCTGACCGGGCGATAGTCGAAGCTCTCCTGCTTCTGCACGTGTTCGTCGGCGAAGCTGTAGAAGCGCGCGTCGGGGAACTCATGCCGCAGCGCGTCGTAGATCCACTCGCGGTGCCGATACATGCCGGCGCTGAAGAACTCGACCACCAGCAGGTCGTCGTAGCGGTCGACCACCAGCCCGCTGAGGCCATCGCCTTCGCTGTGCACCACGCGCCAGGCGTTGGACACCGCGTCCAACCGCAGGATCTCGCGGCGCAGGCGCACGGCCTCGCCGATACGGTGGACAAACCAGGCTGCATCGACGGCCACGCCCGGGTCGGCTTCCAGCATGCGCAGCGCGATGCGCGAGTGGCCGTTGTAGAAGCCGCGTCCGATCCAGGTGCCGTCAACGCCGACCACGTCGACGATGCTGCCGGGCTTCGGCCGCTGCGCCGGCTTGTCCACCAGCTTCTGGAAGATCCACGGGTGGCTGCCGCGCCAGGCGTTGCGCAGGCGGATGGTGGGGACGGTGTCGTTCATGCGCGCATTATCGCGCACCGCATCGGCGAGGCCGCGCGGCAGTGCCGCTGGGGCGCGCTTCATCTGGAAATGGATGGCTGTCATCCATGGCGCAACGACGCGGGTTCCGGATCGTCCGGCCCGGCC
>Ga0182739_1004787_pt1 | contig 10979 bp, 11 predicted proteins | sample eDN5th30CBELigBY_FD_128873 | JGI IMG/M metagenome (GOLD analysis project Ga0182739, IMG submission 128873) | Enriched backyard soil microbial communities from Emeryville, California, USA - eDNA 5th pass 30_C BE-Lig BY (version 2) (version 2) | ecosystem: Environmental > Terrestrial > Soil >...
ATCTGATGGAGCCCGGGCGGTCGTGCGGCCGCGCCCCGCGCTGCGGCGACGACTATCAGGCCAAGCTCTCTGGCCCGCTGCTCGACCGCATCGACCTGACCATTGACGTGCCCGCCGTCGCCGCCGCCGATCTCGCTTTGCCGCCGCCGGCCGAAAGCTCGGCCGACATCGCCGCCCGCGTCGCCGCCGCCCGCACCGTCCAGCGCGAGCGGCTGGCCGAACTCGATGCCAAGGGGAAGCTGTCCGCCGTCGAAGCCGATCCGGCCGCCGGTCTTCTGGCCGACCGCGCCCGCAACTGGTCCAAGCCGCGCTGCAACGCCGATACCGACGGTGCCCTGCTGGCCGCCATCGCCGAACCCGACGCCGAGGGCCGGGCGCTGCTCGCCCGCGCCGCCGAACGCCTCGGACTCTCCGCCCGCGCCTGGCACCGCACGCTCAGGGTAGCGCGCACGCTCGCCGATCTCGACGGCTCGGACGCCGTACGCCGTCTGCACATCGCCGAGGCGCTGAGCTATCGGCGGCCGCAGACACGCTCGATGCTCGCGGCATGAATGCTACCGGTCCCGCCGATCCCGGTTTTCCATCAGGACGATCGCTTTCCGAAGCTGGTCGGCGTCCACGGCGGTCTGGCCCTTGAAGGGCTGGTCCATGATGAAGACGAACCCGATGAAGACGCCCATGACAGCCATCTGGGCCGAGAGCACGTAGGCGCGGAAGGCGCTGCGCCCCATGGTGCTGGTGATGAACAGCAGCATCAGGACGGCGAACAGTATGACCTGCCAGTAGCGCTCGGGCAGGGCTATCGTGACGGCTTTGAGCCTTGCGTCACGCCACTCGGCGATCGAGTCGAAGGAACTCAGGATCTCGGCATAGATCGTCGTCTCGCGGGCGGACCGCGGCTCGATCTCGAAGATGCCGCGCGAGAGGGACGCGAAGGCGAGGCGCACTTTGCCGCTGGCCTCGCCGCGCAGCATCGCCGGCCATTCATCGTCGACGATCGCCTTCGCATAGGCCATCAGACTGCGCCGCAGCCCCGTGACCTGCTCCTCGCCATAGCGGTTGAGCAGCCGGTCGAGTCGGTTGATCTGCGAGGCCTCGGTCGCCAGTAGCGAGTCGACTTTGCGGAAATTGCTCTCCGCCTCGACCAGGGTGAAGGCCAGCACCAGGCTCGTCATGGTGAACAGCGTGGCCTGCATGCGCAGGACGAAGTCGTTGTTCTCGTTGCTGGTCCGCAGGTAGGGCAGCCGGTGGACCAGCGACGGCAGGGCGAGGATCGCGCCGGCCATCACGAGGGCGCCGGCCACCAGGATGAGGATCTCGGGAAGCGAATAAAGCCAGTCGATCATGGGCCTGTTCTAGCGAGGAGAGGCGTCAGTATGGAGTCGATGACGCTTGCCGAGATTGATCCCCGATCGGCCGCTCGACTAGGGTCGCATCGCCGCGGGCATGCCTGCCCGAGGCAACAGAAAGAAAAGAGTTTGTAATGATGCGTCCCTTGATGCGTGTTGTTCTGTCGCACTATGCAATTGGCCTGATTTCCGTGCTGATCTGCATCCCCATGATCATCACATTGACTGAAATTCCCAAGTCGTTGTGGTTGAAGCCTGACCTCCATGAAGAAATGGATATCGTTACCGGCATCGGCGTCATCATGATTGGCTGGGGCGTCCTTCTCGAAGAACGGAAGACGCTGCGCGAGATCTTCGGTCTGCTGGAAGTCCCGAACGAACAGTGGCAGGTGGCGATCGATCACGTCTGTCACAATTACGGCGTGGGCCAGCTCTCCATCGGCCTGATGGCCGAGATCTGCATCGAGCTGATCAAGATTCCCAACACGATCATCTACACGGGTGAGGTCGACGACTATCTCGTGGCCGCCGGCCTGGTCTTCGTGGGCGTGGGCGCGCTGCTGCTCGTCCGTCACGTGCTTGTCATGTTCTTCTTCCTGCCGCGATCGGTCGCGGTCGTGCACTGACGTCCCTGCGTCAGGGATCGATCAGCACACCGGGATTCATCATCCCCTTCGGATCCAGCTCGCGCTTGGCACCACGCAAAGCGCGGGCGAAGAGCTCGGGCCGCTGCCTGTCGTAGAACGGCCGATGGAAGCGGCCCACCGCGTGATGGTGTGTGGTCGTCCCGCCATGCTCCACGGTTGCCGCCGTGCAGGTCGACAGCACTTCCATGAACTGCGCCAGCGCGTCCTTCTTCGGGTCGAACAGGCCGCCGAAGGTGAAGTAGAGGCACGGCCCGTCGGGATAGACGTGGGTGAAGCGGCAGGTGACCGTGCCCTCGCGGCCGGTCACGGACCTGATCGTGTCCTTGGCGATCTTCGTGATCTTCGTGTGGAAGTCGCGGGTGCGCTCCCACGTCATCGAGGTCTCGAAGGTCGAGGACAGGATGCCGCGCGCCACCGCATGCTCGCCATAATGCGGCGCGCGGATGAATTTATTGCGCCAGGCACCGGCGGCGCCGGAGCGGTGCGCGTTCTCGTCGTCGCCCGTCTCGTCGGCGACGCCGCCATGGGCAGCGCAGATCTCCAGCGCGCGCTTCATCCAGGCATCGAGCGGATGGTCGGGCGATTCGAAGGCCAGCACCAGCACGGCCTCCTCGTTGCTCCACGGGATGCCGGGCAGTGCCTCGCGCGCCTCGAGCAGGCGGCAGTTGGCGGGATAGAGGCCGGCCTGCGTGATGTCGCGCACGGCGTCGGCGCCGGCATAAAAGTCGCGGAAGCGCACGCTGGCCGAGGCGCGGAAGGTCGGCTTCCTGCGCAGGCGCACCCACGCCTCGGTGATGATGCCGAGAATTCCCTCGGAGCCGATGAACAGGCGGTCCGGGCTGGGCCCGGCGCCGGAGCCGGGCAGGCGCCGCGTCTCCAGCGTGCCTTCGGGCGTCACGACGCGCGTGCTCTCCACGAAATCGTCGATATGGGTGTAGAGCGTGGCGTAGTGGCCGCCCGAGCGCGTGGCGATCCAGCCGCCCAGGGTCGAGCAGCGATAGGCCTGCATGTAGTGGCGCATGGTGAAGGGCGTGTCGCGCAGCGCATCCTCGATCGCCGGCCCGTAGATGCCGCCCTGGATGCGCGCGGCCTGGCTCACCGCATCGACCTCCAGCACCCTGTCCATGTGGCGGGTCGAGATCGTCACGACCTTGTCGAACGCGGCCGAGGGCTCGATACCCTTCACCACCGACGAGCCGCCGCCATAGGGGATCGCCTTGGCGCCGATACGGTCGCACCAGTCGAGGACTTTCACGATGTCCTCTTCCGTCTCGGGGAAAGCCACCGCATCGGGCGGGTTGGGCACGGACCGCATGAACATGCGCAGCGTGTCGAAGCCGGCCTTGCCGTAGCTGTGTTCCAACCGCGTCAGGTGATCGGTGCGCACCATCGCCTGCAGCGCGGCGGGGACATCGACCCGGCTCTTGCGCAATTCGATCTCGTCCGCCTTGGGCGGCGGCTTCACGTCGAAGCCGGAGAGGCCGTAGCGCTGGGCGATCTCCGCCTCCCACGGCCGGATTTCGTCTTGGGTCAGGTCCTCGTCAGCGTAACCCCAGGCATAGAACTTCTTCTGCCGCCGCATGTTTCCTCCGGTGTCTTTTTCATTGTTCAGGCCGCGAAGGCGATCGGCTTCGTCGTCCCCTTGATCTGCGTGCGATGCATGATGCGGCGCGCCGATTTGTCGAACGGATCGCGGCGATGCATGGTCGAGCGATTGTCCCACATCACGAGGTCGCCCAGCTTCCAGACATGCTGGTAGATGAAGCGCGGCTGGGTGACGTGCGCCCACAGCTCTTCCAGCAGCGCGTCGGATTCCTCCTTCGTGTAACCCTCGACGAAGGAATTGCGACGGCGCCCGAGATAGAGCGTGGCGCGGCCGTTGACGGGATGGCGCAGGATTGCCGGATGCCAGGCGCCGGGCGCGACCATGGGATCGTCGGTCGGCGTCACGCCCTTCCTCAGGTAGCCGCCGGAATTGTAGGTGCCGTCGTGCTTGACCCGGCGGCGCTCGATCCTCGCGCGCAGGTCGGCGGACAGGGCGTCGCAGGCCGCCTGCATGCTGGTGAACCAGGTGTTGCCGCCGGTCGGCGGGATCTCCAGCGAATAGAGCATCGAGGCGTCGGGCGGCACGTCGAGATAGCTCATGTCGGTGTGCCAGACTGCTTCGCCGTCGCCCAATGCGCCGATCGGATCGCCTTTGGTGTCGAGCACGTTCGACACGACATAGATGTCGGGATAGCCCGGCGGACTGATGCGGCCGCGTTCCTGGTTGGGCGGCGGATCGAGTTCGCCGAGGCGACGACTGAAGGCCAGGAGGTGATCGTCGCTGAGCTGCTGGCCGCGCAGCAGGATCATCGAATGCGCGTACCAGGCGCGCTCGATCGCTGCGAACTCCTCGTTGCTGAAGTTGCGCAGATCGACGCCGATGATTTCCGCCCCGACCGACTCGGTCACCGGCCGCACTGTCACGCTCATTTCGTTGCCTCCGTGTCTCGGCCCGATGATCGGCCGGCCGGCAGGGACGATCAAGCACCCAGCGCCGGCACCAGCCACTTCAGCAGGACCTCGGCGACCGCAGGCGAGAGCGGCCCGGCGAAACCCGGATCGAGCGGACCCGTCACGGCTTTCAGATTGTGGCTGACCTGCGGGATCACCACGGCCTCGCCTGACACGCCACGGGTCCGCAGCGCGTCGATCAGCGGCTGGACGTCGTCCATGGGTACGACCTGGCGGTCGGCGCCGCCCTGCAGGAGGAGGCAGGGCGTGCGGCTGTCGGCGAGCGCGGACGCGGGATCGAAGGACAGGAGCTTCTGCAGGAACGGCCCGGCATAGAGCGGGAACAGCAGTTGCAGTTCGGGCGGAAGGTTGCCCGGCATGCGCCCCGTTTCGAGGATGGCGGCGATCGCCCGGTCGGTTGGCAGACGCAGCGAGGGCGGCGCGTTGCGCGCAATCTGCTCACGGAGGATCACGTCGAGCCGGCGGCCCGGTGTGGCCGCCAGCACCAGCGCGTGCAGCTTCTTCTTCGTCGAGAGGGTCGCGCTTGCGGCCAACGCCAGCAACCCGCCCTCGCTGTGGCCCAGCAGGGCGGTGGCGTAGGGCTTGATCTCGTCGTGGCGCAGCAGCTCGCCATGCGCGGCCTCGACGTCGCCGACGAAATTGTCCCAGGCGAAGAACGACTCCTGCTCCTCCAGCGAGCCGCGCGGCCGCGGCGTCGACTGGCCGATCCCGCGCTTGTCGTAGCGCAGCGAGGCGATGCCGTTGCGTGCCAGCAGCTCGGCGATGTCCTTCAAGAGGTCGATGCGGTCCGGCGCCAGCGGGTTGTTGCCGTTGCGGTCGGTGGGGCCGCTGCCGGCGACCAGCACGATGCCCGGCACGTACTGGATCTCGCTGAACAGCGGCATCAGCAGGGTGCCGGCGAGGCTGACGCCGCCGGTGCCGGTGAACCGCACCGCACGTTCCTTGGTCTTGCCCTTCGCATACCAGCCGCTTTCCGCCGGCGACCGTTGCGGTGGCTTCTGCGCCCAAGCCGCGCCGGGCGCGAGAAGGCCAGCGGCCAACAGGGTGCGGCGGCGGATCAACCTTCCTGGTCCGGGCTGGGCATGCTGCCCATGGCGTGGCTCATGGTGCGGCCGCCGAAGATATGGACATGGAAGTGGAACACGAGCTGGCCGCCATTGGGGCCATGATTGGCCACGATACGGTAGCCTTCCGTATCGAGACCGAGATCGCGCGCGACCTTCGAAACGGCGCGCCAGAAGCCGACGATCATCTCGGGCGGTGCCTTGGCGCCGAAATCGGCCTGGCTGATGTAGTCGCCTTTCGGGATCACCAGCACATGGATCGGCGCCAGCGGCGCGATGTCGTGGAAGGCCAGCGCAAACTGGTCCTCATGGACCTTCTTGCACGGCAGTTCGCCGCGCAGGATGCGGGCGAAGACGTTGGTGCGGTCGTAGGCGGGAATCATCGTGTCGGACATAGAGAGACTCCGGGAAGCTCTGGGTGCTTGCTGCAATGACGCTACGCGGCGAGCGTGTTAATCGCATGGCGCGCCTCGCCACTGAATGCGAAGCGGCACTATAGGGAGGGTTCGACACATGACGGAATTCGAAAAGCGTCTCGCCTGTGTGATCGCCGCCGACGGCTCGATCGCGCGCGGCTACATGATCGACAAGTGCGAGCTGGTGGGCGCCAACCAGTACGTAATCACCTGGAAGGTGCCGTTGCAGAAGGAAGCGAAGACCAACTTCTCCTGCGTGATCGGCAGCACGGAGCAGGAAGCGGTGGAGCCCGGCTTCTGCACCGTCGGACTGATGGCCGACGCGATGAAGATGACCGTCCATACCTACGATGTCGCCGGCAAGCCGGCGAAGCGCCCCTTTCACCTCGCCGTCTTCCGCGACTAGCGAAGCGACGCTCAGCCTTTGAGCAGTCGCGGACGTCCCGGGTGTTCGACAGACTTCACACGTCGTCGCAGGACACCGACAAGGACGTCTCGAGCCTCGTCGATCCTGGCGGCGAGATAAGGCGAGCCGCCGGCATCGGGATCCGCGCCGCGCATCAGGCGACGATGCGCGGTGTGGACGCTGGCGAGATCGGCGCCCTCCGGCAGGCCGAGCACGTCGAGCGCTTCCTTCACCGACATCCCCACACTGTCATCGTCGTCTGTAAGGGCAGATATCTGCCGTTGCGCTGAAGCAACCGGCCCGGCGCGCTCGAGATAGGCTTCGAGAAGGGCCGCAGCATGCTGCACTGCACGCGGATCCGTCGGCGCAGGGTCTTGCCATACGGGCGGCATCTCGAAGGGTGCGGGTTTCGGCCGGAGCTGTGCAAACGCAGCCCGCAGCGGAACGAGAATCGCGCGCCATTTCAGGAACGTCGGCACGAGGATCATCGCCGCGCCGAGCAACATCGCGCCGGCATACTGCTCGCGTATGATCATCATCACGAGGAGCGGGATCGCCACGATCACGAGCAGCAGCGCCATCCATCGCAGCGTGCGCACCATCGTCTTGGGATCGGAATGGAGAAACCAGTCGAGGAACTTCGCCGCCGTGGCGAGCACGGAGAGACCGAGCACGATGGCGCTGATGATGACGGCGTAATCCATCGAACAACTCCTTCGCGGAGAGCCTACTCTTAACGCGAAACGAAATCAGCGACCTGGACTGCAAATTGCGAATGCGTTTGCGAGAAAGTCGTGCTTAGACTCCGTGTATCAAGAAAAAGGGGAGACCAGCCGATGACTGAGCCCACCCGAGAAACACCGACCACCACGGTTTCTCCCGACGCAAGCGTCCCGCCCCTCATCACCCCGCTCGAACAAGGTACGGAATCGAACATAACGACCGCCAAAAGTCCTATCGACGAATTCCTGAGGCGCAACGAAGAGGTCCTCGCGGGGGATCGCGAGGAATTCCAGGCCTATCTCGTGGCCAAGCACGAGCAGGCGACGCGCAAGGCCCGCGACGAGGCGGTCAAGCCCAAGGTCAAGACGAAGGTAAGCCGGCGCACGATGCTGAACGTCGCCGTCGGCACCGCGGCTGCGGCCGAAGTGGCCGTGCTCGGCTACAGCGCGATGAACGGCGGCTCGTCTTCGGACAATGGCATCATCCGCGCGGCCGGCAATGGGGCGCAGCAGTCGCCGATCACCCGTGAGATCGTCGATTCGAGCGCCGACATCAGGGGGCAGAGCCTCGGCAACTGGGTGGCGCTGCTGCCGACCAAATTGGGCGGTGGCACCTATGCGATCGACCTCAACTCAAATCGCGTGCTCGGCTCGATCTGGTACTGGAACTACGGCGACTACAATCCGATCAGCCATCATCTTTGCGCCTTTCCGAGTTCCGACCCGACCCACGGATTCGAATTCGTCAACTCGACGCAGGGCGGCCAGAACTCGCTGATCTACGGCATTCCGACGAACGTTACGGCAGAGAACGTGCCGGGTGGCACCAACATCTATCGCGTGCGCTACGACGGCACGCAGATGCAGATGGTCGAGAACGTGTCGGAGACGACCGGCCTCGGCCTTGGCGTGCACGTCACGGTCAACCCGAAGGACGCCCAGTCCTATTTCGTGACCGATGGGCAAAAGGACATCGCCGCCTGTTTCGATCGCACCACCTCGAAGGTGAAGGCGGCGCTGCGGTTCGACTGGACGCCGAACGTGCCGGAGCTGCGCGAGGCCTGGATCAAGGGCGGCACGCTCACCATCAAGAAGATCTATCCCGACGAGAAGACCGGCCTCTACAATCTTCGCGGCACCAAGGGCAACAAGATCGACTGGGAAATGGTGCCCATGGGCGAGCTGTTCGTCGAGGAGGGCTCGCTGCCCGGCGAAGCGCCGCTGACGCTGACCGGCGCCGACGGCACGGTCTGGCATCCCGAGGGCCGCTGGGCGGCGACGGTCGTGCGCCTGTGCGGCGGCATCTGCATCCTCGATCCCGAAAAGAACTTCGAGCCGGCCGCCTTCCTGCAGTTCAACAAGGATTCGCAGGATCAGTACAAGGTCGAGCAGATCGACAAGGACACCTGGCAGGTCGTGTTCGACAAGATCCACTCGCCGGGCCACGAGATCGGCTTCTCGCCGGACGGCAAGTTCCTCGTGATGATGAACAACCTGCGGGAAAACAACTGCTCGATCTTCTCCTGCAGCGATCCCGACCCGACCCAGTGGCGCAAGATCGCGCATGTCGAGGATCCGCTGTGGCGCGGCAAGTACCCCAACCCGTTCCACATGGTCTTCTCGATGGATAGCTCGAAGCTCTATCTGTCCATCCTCCATCCCTCGCCGGCCTATAGCGGCATCATGGTGATCGACACCAAGACCTGGACGATCCTGAAGGAGATCCAGGGCATCGGTCCCGACCTGCAGACGCCGGCCATCACCTACGACGGCAAGTATGTGCTGACGCCGTTCAGCGGCTTCCAGCGCCAGTCGAGCGGCATCTCGGTCATCGATACCTCCACCGACACGCTGATCGGCATCCTGCCGAGCAACGGCGGTCATCATGACTGCGTGATCATCCCGACCAAGCTGGAGCACATGAAGCACACGCGGTCCTGCACGCTTTGAGGCTGCTCGCCAGCCTGGCGCTGCAGAATCTCGGGCGCCGCAAGGCGCGCAGCCTCCTCCTGATCATGGCGGTCGCCGTGGCCAGCGGGGTCGTCTTTACCGGCGCGACCCTGATGCGCAGCATCGACAGCAGCATGGCGGTGGGATTCACCCGCCTGGGTGCCGACATGATGGCGGTGCCCGAAGGCGCGTTGACCAACATCACCGCGGCGCTGCTCACCGTGGAGCCCACCGACCTCGTGCTCGACCGGGACCTGTTCGCCAGAGCCGGCATCGCCAGCGTGAGCCGCGCCGCCCCGCAGAAGATCGCGCGCGTCGAGCATTCGGGGATCGGCAGCCATCACGATTCGGTCGATCTCATCGGCTTCGATCCCACCCTCGACTTCACGGTGCAGCCCTGGCTGGTCGAGAAGATCAACCGCGACATGAGGCCCGGCGACGTCATCCTGGGGGCCGCGCGCGATGCACCGCTCGGCTCCGAGCTGCTGATCTTCGGCAAGCCGCACACGATCTATGGGCGGCTGGGCAAGACCGGCGTCGGCACGCACGAGCGCGGCGTCTTCATGACGTTCGACACGCTCGAGGCCCTGGCGGGCTCCGTCCGCGGCCATGGCGGCAGGCCACCCGCCGTCCTGCAGAAGGGCAAGGTCAGCGGCTTCCTCGTCGAGCTGGCGCCGGGCGCCACGCCGCTGCAGGCGCGCTTCGCCATCCTCTCGACCCTCAAGGGGGTCAAGGTCGTGAGCGGCGATTCGACCATGAGCGGCATCCGGCAGGGGCTGGCCGCGCTGCTGAACGGCATCCTCGCGCTGATGGTGCTAATGTTCGCCAGCACCGCCCTGATGGTGAGCGTTCTCTTCTCGGCGATCGTCACCGAACGGCGCGGGGAACTCGGTCTGCTCAAGGCGATCGGTGCGCGGCGCGGCCAGATCGTCGGCATGATGGTCATCGAAGCGGTGATCGCCACCGGCGCCGGCGGCCTGCTGGGGGTCGCGCTGGGCGTCCTGGTGATGCGTCTCTACGAGCGTTCGCTGGTCTACTACCTCGAAAATATCGGCGTGCCCTTCGTCTGGCTCGATGGGCCGCGCATCGTGATCGTCGCGGTGGCGGCGGTCGTGATGGCCTCGATCATCGGCGCCTTGGGCTCGCTCTATCCGGCCTGGCGTGCCAGCCGCCGCGATCCCTACGATCTCGTGCGCGGGGAGGGCTAGGCGATGCTCACCTGCCGCAGCCTGCGCAAGGACTATGTCACCGAACGCGGCGAAGTGGCGGCGGTCGCCGGCATCGACCTCGAGATCGCAGCCGGCCGTTACGCCGCGATCATCGGCCGTTCCGGCTCGGGCAAGTCGTCGCTGATGGCGATGATCGGCGGTCTCAGCCGGCCCTCGCAGGGACAGGTATCGGTCGACGGCACCGACATCTGGAGCCTGTCGGAGAACGCGCTGGCGGCGTTTCGCAACAAACGCATCGGCTACGTCTTCCAGTTTGCCAGTCTGCTGCCGACGCTGCGGCTGGTCGACAATGTCGCGCTGCCCGCGATGCTGGGCGGCGCCAGATCCTCCGCCCCTTATGCCCGGGCGGCGGCGCTGCTGGGGCAGATGGGGTTGGGTGACCATCTCGACGCCTACCCGTCGGAGGTCTCGGCCGGCGAGCAGCGCCGGGCGGTGATCGCGCGCGCGCTGATCAACGAACCGGCGCTGATCCTGGCCGACGAGCCGACCTCGGACCTCGACGAGCAGACCGAGATCGAGATCATGGACGAGCTGCTGGCGGTCAACCGCGAGCGCGGCACGACCCTGATCCTGGTCACGCACAATCTGGCGCTGGCCGAACAGGCCGAGCAGATCGTGCACATCGCCCACGGCGCCATCGTGCCATGAGCGATGCTCCCACCGATCCCGGGGCGCCCGG
>Ga0182739_1004788_pt1 | contig 10978 bp, 10 predicted proteins | sample eDN5th30CBELigBY_FD_128873 | JGI IMG/M metagenome (GOLD analysis project Ga0182739, IMG submission 128873) | Enriched backyard soil microbial communities from Emeryville, California, USA - eDNA 5th pass 30_C BE-Lig BY (version 2) (version 2) | ecosystem: Environmental > Terrestrial > Soil >...
GCGCGGCTCGTGCGCAAACGTCTCCCTGGCGCCATCCGGACCTTCCAGCTGCCAGACCGTCTCGCCGGGCTGCTCGGTATGGCCGAGGGTCGGCAGGCCGTGGAGGTCGCCGGGCGAAGCGGGCGTACCATGCTGTCCGAGCAGGCCTGGGCTCGCGACCAGCAGGAGGCGGCTCGTGCCCAGGATCTTCACGATCAGGTTCGGGTCGGTATCGAGCTGCGGACGCACCCGGATCGCGACATCGATGCGGTCCTCGATCAGGTCGAGCGGCCGGCTCGTCATCACGAACTGGACCCGCAGCTTCGGATAGTTGGCCAGGAAGCGCGGCATCGTCTCTGCCAGCTGCTGCGACAGGCCGTTCGGGCAGCCGACCCGTACCAGGCCCTGCGGCTGCGCCTGGACCCGTGCCGCCGCCTCGTCGGCGGCCTCGGCCTCGGCGATCATGGCTTGGCAGTGGCGGTAATATTCCCGGCCGGCCTCGGTGACGCTCACCCGCCGGGTCGAGCGCTCCAGCAGGCGCAGCCCCAGACGCTCCTCCAGCCGGGCCACCCGGCGGCTGAGCTGCGACTTCGGCAGGCGCAGCGTCCGGGCGGCGGGCGAGAAGCCCTGGTGGCGCACCACCGCAGCGAAGCACGCCATGTCGTTCAGGTCGCGCATATCCGCCTCACTGTTCCATCGGTAGAACGCAATGTTCAGGAACAGCCAGCTACTCGCAAGATCGTCCTGCCGTTACCTCGAATGTCAGCAAGTGGACGAGAACGGGAAGGACATCACGATGAAACTGCTGCATGTCGATTCGAGCATCCTGGGCGCCGGCTCGGTCAGCCGGACCCTGTCGGCCGGCATCGTCGAACAGCTGGCCCGCGCCATGCCCGGCCTGGAGATCACCTATCGCGATCTCGGGACCGACCCGGTACCGCATCTGTCAGGCGGCTATCTGGCGGCTGGGAGTGCCGAGCCTGCAGCACTCGATCCGGCGCTGCAGCAGGACCTGACCCTGGGCAGCGAGGTCCTGGCGGAGTTCCTGGCAGCCGACATCGTGGTGATCGGCGCGCCCATGTACAACTTTACCATCAGCAGCCAGCTGAAGGCCTGGATCGACCGTCTCGCGGTCGCTGGCAAGACCTTCCGCTATACTGCGGACGGGCCGGTCGGCTTGGCCGGTGACAAGCGGATCATCGTCGCTTCCTCGCGCGGCGGGATCTACAGCGAAGGCAGTGCTCTGGCGGCGATCGACCACCAGGAGCCCTATCTGCGGGTCATCTTCGGCTTCTTCGGCATCACCGACATCCGGTTCGTGCGTGCCGAGGGCGTGGCCATGGGCGATGCCCACCGCACCCGATCGATCGACGGTGCGCGGCGCGAGATCGACCTGCTGCAGGCCGCGTGAAGGGGTCCCGCCCGGCCGCAGCCGGGCGGAACTGGCTCAGGCCTTGGCCGTCACGTTCACTATGGCCAGCACCTGGTCCAGCCGGTCGATCACCAGGTCGGCCAGGGTGCGGAACTCCGGCTTGTCGGCCACATGCCGGTTGGACGCGAAGCCGATCGTGCGCAGCCCAGCGGCGCGTGCCGACATCAGGCCGGTGATGCTGTCTTCGACGGCGACTGCCCGCTCCGGCGGCACGCCGATCAAGGCGCAGGCACGGGCATAGGGCTCGGGCCCAGGCTTGCCCTCCGTCACGTCGTCCAGGGTCACGGTCGCCTGGAGGAAGGGCAGGATGCCCAGCGCCGCCAGGTTGGCGGCCACCACCTTGGTGCTGGAGTTGGAGGCGCAGGCCTGGCGCAGCCCCGCCTCGTGCAGGGCCTGCACCACCCCTGCCGCGCCGGGCATCGCGGTGAGGCTGCCCTGGTCGGCCAGATACTCGGCATCGAGGTCGGCCAGCCAGCTGTCCATGGTGACGTGCGGCGGGAAGCGGTGCGCCACCGCGTGCCACACGTCGTACTGGTGCACGCCGACGAACACGCCGGCGTCCAGGTCGGAGACATCGACGCCGTGGCGGCGGCAGGTCGCATAGAAGACCCGCTCGTGCAGCGGCTCGCTGTCGATGAGCGTGCCGTCCATGTCCCAGACGACCGCGGCGAATTCCGGCAAGGTCATGTCAGCGCAGCGTCGCCACCTTGTCCATGAATCGGCGCACCCGGTCCTTGTCCACCGGGTTCCAGGTGTTGCCGTCGACCTTGAAATGCGTGCCGATGATGCAGCCGTCGGCGAACTCGAAGGTCTCCTCGACATTGTCGATCCGCACGCCGGTATTGGCGAACACCGGGGTGTCGGGCAGGGCTTCGCGCACCTTGCGCAACTGCGAGTGCTCGGCGGCCTGACCGGTGATGGCGCCCGAGACCAGGATCGCATCGGCCAGCGAGGAGAAGACGGCGCTCTTGGCGCGCAGCTCGATCGGCCGCTTGTCCAGTGAATCGGCGAACTCGGCGTTGATGTTGAAGAACAGCTTCAGGTCGGGGCGGCCGAGGTTGCGCCGTGCCAGGAAGGCGCTTTTGCAGTCGGGCTCCCAGATGCCCATGTCCGAGGCATAGACGCCGGTGAAGATCTCGCGCACGAACTTCGCTCCGGTCGCCACGGCGATCTCGACGCTGGCGGTCGGGTCCCAGAGATAGTTCACGCCGAACGGCACTTTCACTTCCGGCTTCACGGTGGCGATGATGGCGCTCATCGCCACTGCCGAGGCCAGCGGCGCCTTGAGCGAGTAGGGCCGGTCGTTCTCGTTGCCGAACATGACCGCGTCGACGCCGCCGTCCTGCAGGGCGTGGAGGTCGGCGAGCACGCCGTCGACCAGCTTCGCCATGCCGCCCTTCTCGTCGTAGAGCGAGGTGCCCGGCAGGGCGCCGATATGCACCATGGCGATGACGAGCTTCTTCCGCTCCTGCAACAGATCAAACACGATCGCACAACCTTTCGTTAGCTGGCTGCCGGATCAGCAACCTTCTTCCTCGTCGTTGTCCGCGACGACGACTTGAACGTCGTGGCGCCGCAGTGCTTCTGCCAGTTCGGCCTCGGGCGGTCGGTCGGTCACCAGGGTCGAGATCGACTCCAGCCCGGCCACCCGGGCAAAGCTGCGCCGGCCGAACTTGCTGCTGTCGCAGAGCAGGATCAGCTCGCCGGCACGCCGGATGAAGCCCATCTTCACCTGCACCTCCTCGACCGAATAGTCGAAGATCCCTTCCGTGCTCAGCGCCGCGGCACCGATGAAGGCTTTGTTCAGCCAGTGGTCGGCCAGCTGGCGCTGGGTGATCGCCCCGCACAGCGAGCCCTCGCGTGCCCGCAGATAACCACCCACGACATAGACGTCGGACAGCACCGGGCGGCGCGTCATGGTCGCCACGGCCTGCAGGCTGTTGGTGACGATGCTGAGCCCGCTACGGCTGCCGATCTCGGCGGCCAGACAGGCCACGGTGGAGCCCACGTCCAGTCCGACCACGTCACGGTCGGCGATCAGCGCCGCCGCGGCCCGGCCGATCGCCTGCTTGGCCTTGGCACGAACATTGCGTCTGGCAGCGAACGATGGCTCAGCCGGCGCCGTTGCCGGCTTGGCCAGCACCGCACCACCATGAGAACGTTCGATGGCCCCGCTCTGCTGCAGCGCGTCCAAATCGCGCCGCACCGTCATCTCCGAGATGCCGAACTCCTTGGCGATTTCCGCCACGGAGATCTCGCCGCGCTCGATGATGGCCCCGTGCAGGGCCCGGCGGCGGGCAGCCGCCAGGACGGCGCCACCGCGCCGGCCTTCGCCGCCAGGCGGCATCGGGGCTGTGGGCTCTGCCTCGCCGTCCATCCGTGCCGCTCCAACTTCACGCGCCAATCCGCGCCGGCAGCGCGGCCGGCGGCGGGACGATAGCGGTTGGCCAAAGGTGTCGCAACATGATCGAACAGAATCGAACAGAAGCGACATGTTAGAAAATGTTTGACCGGATGCGTGACGCGGATAGCTTCGCCGGGCGGGGGAGGCGCTCCATGCCCTGGTCTGGGGGGCAGTGCGTGGAGCGCCGGTTCCCCAAGAAGGCGTGGCCGCACATGCCTAGCAAGATCCTGAGGAGGGGGCGGTGAGCGGTATCGGCAGCGATCTGGCGGGGAAGACGGCGCTGGTCACCGGTGGTGCGACCGGCATCGGGCTGGCGATCTGCCGGGTCCTGGTGGCGCAGGACATGCGCGTCGCGATCGCCGACCTGAACCTGGATGCCGCCCGTGCCGCCGCGGACGAGCTGGGTGAGGGGCATCATGCCCTGGCCATGGACGTGCGCCGCCGGGACAGCGTCGCCGACGGGTTCGCGGCCGCGCGTGCCGCGCTGGGCGAGATCGACTGCCTGGTCGCCAATGCCGGCGTGTCCACCATGAACCGCGCGGTCGACCTCACCGACGAGGAATGGGACTTCAACTTCGACGTCAACGCCCGAGGCGTGTTCCTGACCAACCAGTACGCCGCGCGCTACTTCCTCGAGACCGGCCGCAAGGGTGTCATCTGCAACACTGCCTCGCTCGCCGCCAAGGTCGGAGCACCGCTGCTGGCGCACTACTCCGCCAGCAAGTTCGCGGTGCTCGGCTGGACCCAGGCACTGGCCCGCGAACTGGCGCCCAGCGGCATCCGGGTGAACTGCGTCTGCCCGGGCTTCGTGCGCACCGGCATGCAGGAGCGCGAGGTGGTCTGGGAAGCGGAACTGCGCGGAATGACGCCGGATGCGGTCCGCGCCGAATACATCGCCATGACGCCGCTCGGCCGGCTGGAGACTCCGGAGGATGTCGCCGGAGTGGTGGCATTTCTCCTGTCGGATGCGGCCCGATTCATTACCGGGCAGGGCATCAATGTGGAGGGAGGGGTCTACACGGGCTGAGACGGCTCGCTCGGGCCCTGTCCTCGACGGCTTCATCCGGTCGATGAAGCCGCCCTGGTGCTTTTGCTTTTGATTGCTTGAGTTCATTTGCAGCTGCTAAATTGGTCAGTGATTAACTCTTGTGCTGTCGAGGGTCACTGATTACGCGTGCAGCCAGTAACCGGTTGCGGAGACCTGCGGGTCCCTGCCTGACCGCCGAGGGGGGAAACAGATGAAGCGCCGTGAGTTCGGATTGCTGGCCGGTACGGCCGGCCTTGCCTTGATGAGTGGGGCCGGGCGAGCCCTGGCGCAGGGTACGGACCTGAAGCCGACCAGTGGCGAGACCGTGTACTTCCGGGGCTGGAACTTCCGCACCGACGTGGTCCAGGCGAATGTCGCCCGCTACAACCAGGAGCTGGAAGGCAAGGTCGACTACGCCACGGTCACCGGCGATTACCCGGCGCTGATGGAGCAGAACCTGATGGCCGGCGCGGAGCTGGACATGTTCTACGCCAACCCGTCCTCGGCCTGCCGCTATTTCGATGCGGGCTGGGTGCTGACGGCCGACGAGCTGCCGAACTATGCCGAGATCGAGGCGGAGCTCTATCCGAACCTCAAGGACGCCTGGACCTACAAGGGCAAGCTCCTGGGCCTGTCCTACTTCGCCAGCACCCGTGGCACGATGGTGGTGAACCGCAAGCTGTTCGAAGAGCACGGCTTCACCGACGCCGACCTGCCGAAGAACTGGGATGAGGTCTACGATCTCATCTACAAGATGAAGGACAAGGGGATCGAGACCCCCTTCCTGCCGCACTGGTTCGGCGAGTGGTTCGGCATCTCCTGGGGCTTCGTGCTCGAGGTGATCAACCGCGGCGGCACCATCGCCGATGCCGAGACGCACAAGCCGACCATCACCACCGACGAGGACGGCCCGTACTACAAGACGCTGGCCGCCTGGAAGAAGCTCTGGCAGTCGGGAATGGTCGCCCAGGAGGTCTTCACCTTCAACGAGGGCGGCTACATCGACGCGTTCGCGTCCGGGCGCTACGTGATGAGCCCGCAGCAGATCTACGACATCGAGACCTTCAACCGTCCCGGCCGCTCGCAGATCGCCGGCAGCTGCAGCCTGGTGCCGATGGGCGACCATCCCTGGGGCATCATCGACAGCGGCCTCTACGTGATGAGCAATCGCGAGCGGTCCGAGGCACTGACCGACGACGTGAAGAAGTTCGTGTCCTGGTACGGCTTCAAGGACCAGAGCGGCAAGATCGCGATCGCCCAGAACTGGATGAAGGAGAACATGCTGTTCTCCGGTTACAAGTCAGTGATGGAGAGCCCCGAGACCGCCGAGCGCATCAAGGCCGCGATCGCCCGTCCGGAGGACTATGAGGCGATCCTGAAGGTCTACCAGAACACGCCGTTCCCCAAGGGCATCTGGAGCGTCGTCTGGTCGGAGGAGTTCAATCCGTTCCTCAAGGAGACGCTGTCGTCCTTCCTGTTCGACGATGGCGACATCGTCGAGACTCTGGAGGCGATGACCGCCAAGATCGAAGAGCTCAACGGCAAGTACGGTATCTGACCAGATGGCAGTGGGCAGCGCCGGCCAGGCGATCCAAGCATCCACCCCAAGCCGCAAGCCGCGCCGGGAGATGTCGGACACGCGCTTCGCGTTCCTGATCGGCCTGCCCGTCCTGGTGTTCCTGGTGCTCGTGGTGGCGTACCCTCTGGGGTACGCCATCTACATGAGCCTGCACCAGATCGTGTTCTTTGGCGGCTACCGGGCGAACTTCGTCGGCCTGAAGAACTTCATCGACGTCTGGAGCGACAAGAGCTTCATCAACGCGATCTGGATCACACTGCGGTTCACGGTCACCTCCGTGGTGCTGACCATGATCCTGGGCCTGTGCTTGGCCTCGATCATGAACCAGCGGATCCGCATGGCGGGCCTGGTGCGGACCCTCCTGTTCCTGCCCTGGTGCGTCTCGTCCTATGCGGCGGGCCTGATGTTCGGCCAGCTCCTCCGGGGCCAGACCGGCATCCTCACCACCATTTCCTTTGCGTTCGGCGGCACCCAGGGCGTCGACCTGATGGGGCGGGCCACGGTGGTCGAGGTCTTGGCCGTGGCCAACGCCTGGCTGATGTCACCGCTGGTGGCGTTCTTCCTGCTCGCTAACATGAAGACCATCCCCAAGCGGCTCTATGACCTGGCGGCGATCGACCGGCTCACCCGCTGGGAGACCTTCCGCTACGTGACCCTGCCGCCGCTCCAGTTCACGCTGTTCGTGTTCGCCTCGATCACCACCGTGCTCTCGATGAAGATGTTCGACATGATCCTGATCATGACCGGTGGCGGGCCCGGCACGGCCTCGGCGACGCTGACCTATCAGATCTACAAGCGCAGCTTCAAAGATCTGAATCTCGGCTACGGCGCCGCCATGTCGTTCTACCTGCTGTTCTTCATCCTGGGGGCTACGTTCCTCATCTACCTCGTCTGGGGACGAAGGGTGTCGCGCTGATGGCCAAGCGATCGATCTTCCTCTACCTCGCCATCGCGGTCGCGATCGTCTGGTCGATCTTCCCGATCTACTGGTTCTGCCGGATGGCGTTCCTGACGCCCAACGAGATCCGCCTGTTCCCGCAGCCCTTCGTGCCGCACGTGTTCGAGCTCGGCACGCTCTACAACATCTTCGGCTACGACTACGAGTACGCGGCCGGCTTTGTCAGCGGGGCGTCCGGCCAGTCGAACCAGATCATCCGCGGCGTCTTCAACGGCCTGTTCATGAGCGGCATCGTGACCGTCATCACGCTCTTCATCGTGGTGCCGCTCGCCTACGTGTTCGCGCGCATGGAGTTCCGCCACAAGGAGAAGCTGCTGTTTGCGGTGCTGCTCGCCGTGGCGCTGCCGCCGGTCTCGACCCTGATCCCGTTCTACTCGATGTATGTCCAGCTGGGGCTCAACGGCACGCGGTTCGGCCTGATCGTGGTCACCCTGACCATCACCGTGCCATTCGTCGCCTGGATGCTGATCGGCTATTTCCGCAACCTGCCGCCGATCGAGCGGCTGGCCAGGATCGACGGCTACAGCCGGACCAGCTGCCTGCTGACGCTGATCCTGCCCCTGGCCAAGAGCGGTATCGCGGTGGCCGCGGTGATCGCCTTCCTGTTCTCCTGGAACGAATACACCTACGCCCTCGTGCTGGTGAACGGCACCAGCGCCAACACGCTGCCCACGGCGATCTCGGGCTTCCTCGGCCAGTATCCCGAGCCCGGCAACCTCGCGGCGTCCGTGATCGTGACGATCATCCCGCCCGCGCTGTTCGCCTACTTCCTGCAGCGTCACGTCACCGAAATGAGCCTCGTCGATCCGGTCCGCTGAGCGCACAGACCGGATAAGGCGACCAGGAGAGCCCGATGGCCAAGATCGATCTCGTCAAGCTGCGCAAGACCTTCGGCGCCTATGTCGCCGTCGAGGGGCTGGACCTCAAGATCAACGACGGCGAATTCCTGATCATGCTGGGCCCGTCCGGGTGCGGCAAGACCACGACGCTGAACATGATCGCCGGGCTGGAATCGGCGACTGCCGGCGACATCCTGTTCGACAACGTCAACGTCACCGACGTGCCGCCGCACGAGCGCAACGTTGCGATGGTGTTCCAGTCCTCGCTGCTCTACCCGCACATCTCGGTGCGCCGGAACATCGAGACCAGCCTCAGGCACACCACCATCTCGGACGCCGAGCGCAAGCGGCGGATCGCCGAAGCCGCCAAGATGCTCGAGATCGAGCCGTTCATGGACAAGCTGCCGGGCCAGCTCTCCGGCGGCCAGCGCCAGCGCGTCGCCACGGCCAAGGCGATCGTGCGCGAACCGTCCGTGTTCCTGCTGGACGAGCCGCTCTCGGCACTCGACGCTGCGCTCCGCCTGTCGCTGCGCTCGGAACTGGTCAATCTGCAAAAGCGCCTGGGTACCACCACCGTGTTCGTGACCCACGACCAGGTCGAGGCCATGACCATGGGCGACCGGATCGCGGTCATGAACAGCGGCCGGCTCGAGCAGATCGGCACGCCCGACGAGATCTACAATTCGCCGAGCACCGTGTTCGTCGCGGGCTTTTTGGGCTCGCCGCCCATGAACCTGCTGGAAGGCGATCTCGCAGGCGGCTTCTTCCGGCGCGGAGGGCTCGCCGTGCCGGTTCAGGGGCCGGGTGGCAAGGTCACGCTCGGCGTGCGCCCGCAAGACGTGGTGGTGACCGAGGCCACGGCACCCGGCGCCCTGCCGGTCACCGTCTATGCGGTGGAGCATCTGGGCCGCGAATCGGTGCTGATCGCGGACGACGAGCACGGCAGCAAGGTGCGGGCCCTGGTGGCGCCGGGCTGGCATGCCAGGGTCGGCGAGAAGCTCGGCATCGTGCCCGATCCGGCGCGCTGCCTCCTGTTCGACACGAATGGTGCGCGGATCTACGAAACGGTCGCTCGCGCGGCCTGATCCCTTCTTTGCGGACGTCTTCCAGATGAACTTCGACGTGATCATCGTGGGTGCCGGGGCTGCCGGCGCCGTGCTGGCCGCCCGCCTGAGCGAGGACAAGGAGCGCAACGTGCTGCTCCTGGAGGCGGGCCAGGACTTCCGCAGCGCCGACGCACCGCCGGAGATGCAGAGCCCGAACCCGTTCAACCTGCTGCTGCCGGAGCGCTTCCAGAAGCAGTTCATGTATGCTGACCTGAAGTCGCGCCGCACCAAGAAGCAGGACCACCGCATCTACTGGCGCGGCAAGGGCATGGGCGGCTCCACCAGCGTGAACGGCCAGATCGCGATCCGCGGCGTGTTGCATGCCTTCGACCGCTGGGCGGAGATGGGCTGCGAGGGCTGGTCCGGGCAGGGCGTGCTGCCGTTCTTCAACCGGCTGGAAGACGACCCGATCGAGGCCGTGCATCACGGCAAGGGCGGGCCGATCCCGATCTACCGCGCGCCGGTCGAGAGCTGGGGCAATGTCGACAAGGCGCTGCGCGAAGGTGCGATGGCGCTGGGCCATCCCTGGCATGACGATTCCAACGCGCCGGACGCCGATGGCGTCTGCACCTATGCGATCAACAACCGCAACGGGAAGCGCGTTTCCACCAACGACGCCTATCTGGAGCCGGCACGCGGCCGCCCGAACCTGACCATCCTGGGTGAGGCCAACGTCGACAAGGTGCTGCTCGACGGCAAGAAGGCCACCGGCGTGAGTGCCATCGTCAAGGGCCAGCGCCAGGTGTTCCACGCCCCGCTCGTGGTCCTGTCGGCCGGCGCCATCGCCACCCCGCCGATCCTGCAGCGCTCCGGCATCGGGCCAGGCGCACTCCTGAAGAAGCACGGCATCGAGGTCGTGGCCGACCTGCCGGTGGGCACCGGCTTCTTCGACCATCCCTATTGCCGCTACGAGCTCAAGCTGAAGAAGGAGTTCAAGTCGACCGACCCGAACGAGCGGCACACCAATTGCTGCGTGAAGATGAGCACCAACCTGCCGGGCGGCTCGCCGCAGGACATCCTCTACATCTCGATGAACCATGGCGGCTTCGGGGTGGAGAGCGACAGCGCCCAGTTCGGCGAGGCGATGCTCAACCTGATCCTGATGTGGGCGAACAGCCGCGGCACGGTCGAGATCGCCTCGCCCGACCCGTTCGTGCAGCCGATCGTCGAGGAGAACATGCTGGACGACGCCAGCGACCTCGCCCGGATGCGCGTCGCCTACCGGCACCTGGCGGAGATCGCCAAGCAGGAGGCGGTCCAGCGCATCTCGGACAAGATCCTGCTGGCTGACACCGACCTGCCGCTCTCCTGGATGGAGACCGCGACCGACGACCAAGTCGACGACTTCCTCCTGGAGCATTCCAACGACGCCCAGCACGGTGCCGGCGGCTGCCCGATGGGCTCGGCCGATTTCGACGACAGGAAAAGCGTGGTCGACCCGCATTGCCGAGTGCGCGGCTTTGCCGGCCTGCGCGTGGTCGACGCCTCGATCATGCCGCTGGACTGCCAGGCCAACACCAACCTCACCACCATCATGATCGGCGAGAAGATGGCCGACGAGCTGCGCCGGGCATGATTACCGACCAGGACGTCATCGAGCTGCTCTCGGCTCTGGTCCGCATTCCCTCGGTCAACCCGGCCTTCCGCCAGCCGA
>Ga0182739_1004789_pt1 | contig 10978 bp, 10 predicted proteins | sample eDN5th30CBELigBY_FD_128873 | JGI IMG/M metagenome (GOLD analysis project Ga0182739, IMG submission 128873) | Enriched backyard soil microbial communities from Emeryville, California, USA - eDNA 5th pass 30_C BE-Lig BY (version 2) (version 2) | ecosystem: Environmental > Terrestrial > Soil >...
CTAATAGTAGGACCGAATCTCGTTCAAAGCCGTAACGTTTCGCATCAATTTCAACATGCGTCGGCAGCTTCGCTTTTTGGATTTGAGCGGTTATGGCTGCAACTATTACTGTGGGACTAAACCGATTCCCGATGTCGTTTTGAATGACAAGTACAGGACGGACGCCGCCTTGCTCTGAACCAACAACTGGGGATAGGTCTGCAAAATAAACGTCACCACGTTTGACAATCAAAGGATTACCCTCCGCTTACAAGACGTTCTACTGTATGCTCTGCCTCGTATTCTGCGAGAAAGCTTTCTGATGCAATGGATAAATTTAATTTAGCCATTTCCATATATCCTCGTCTCATCGATTCGCGGATATGTCTCTTTTTCCGTTCGCGAAGATACATTTTCGTTGCTTGATAAATAAATTCACTACGATTAACATTTTCTTGCTTAACGAAGCCGTCCAATTCAGTTAACAAATGCTTTGGTAATTTTATCATGATCTCTGTCGTTGCGCTGGATTCAGACACAAACATACACCTCCACCATCACTACACACCATTTTTAGCTCTGCTTTTTTTAATCATACCACTATTCATTGTTTCTGCAAAGTCCATTCAGCAATTCTACTGTATTATCCGCCAAAAATTATCCCTTTTATGCATGAAAGAATGGAAAAAACGAAAAATATTCTCAAAAATAATAGCTGTAATTCCATATTTTTCATATTAGTTATCTCTAAATGGTATCTGTGACCATAATTAATGTATTCATTATTTTCATCATCCATTACTATTTATTTAGTCTAGAGTTAAAATAATGTTTTTTACAATAATCGCCCTAAAATATTTGCATTATACCTCTATCCTTTATATATACAATTAAATTAAAGGATTCATTGTTTCTGTAAAAACACCATTTTGTTTATACACACGAGGGACTCTTGTAGAAATCATACAGGTAACCTCATAATTAATCGTTTCTAATTTAGCAGCAATTTCATTAACAGAAATAATCTCATCTTTTTGTTTCCCAATCAGTGTTATCTCTGTACCTGGTTCTATATAGAAAGGGAGCCTTATCATGCATTGATCCATGCAAATCCTCCCAACAATTGGTACTCTCCTTCCGTCAATAAGAACCTCTTGTCCTTGCAGTTTACGTAACCATCCATCCGCATAGCCGATTGGCAAAGTACCTATCCATTCCTCTTCTTCCGCCTCATACGTTGCACCATAGCTTACTTTATCCCCTTTATTTAACTTTTTCACTTGGACCAATTTTGTGCGCAAGGAAAAAGCTTCTTTTAATAGATAAGGTAAATCAGGCTCAATCTCAAGAGATGGTGTCAATCCGTACATCGAAATCCCCAAACGAACAGCATTATATTGTAAATCTGGATGTAAAAGACTGGTCGCACTATTACTGCAATGAATAATTGCTGGCAGCTTTGAAAAGGAAGAAAGTAGCTCCTTAAAGCGTTGAATTTGGTTCTCGAAATAAGAAGAATTTTTTTCATCCGCTGTCGCGAAATGAGTAAAAACTCCCTCCACGACAATATTAGAATGCTTTACCAGTAATTCCTCTACCTGCTGGATCTCCTGCTCCTTTCTTAAACCAATTCTCCCCATGCCCGTATCTAACTTTAAATGGATCGTTAAAGAAGCATCCTTACTTAAAAATTGTTGAGCTTCCTCCAGCCAGTTCACATGATAAACAGTTAAAGTCACCTGATTTTTTATCGCTGTCATAACATCTTTTGGTCTACTTGCGCCCAGTACAAGAATTGGTGCAGTAACACCACTATTTCTTAAACTAATCGCCTCATCTAAAAAAGCTACAGCCAAGCTATCCGCACCAGACTGTAATGCTGTTTTAGCAATTTGCAAAGCTCCATGCCCATATCCATTTGCCTTTACTACCGCTATCAATTTATTTTCAGGATGTAATCTTTTTCTTAACTCACTAACATTAAATGCAATAGCATCAAGATCAATTTCCACCCATGTATCTCGATAAAAAGTATCTTCTTGATTCAAAATCTTCACACGTCCTTCATGAAATAAAAAGCTTGTATTCTAAATTATTCTACTGATTTAACAGCTTGTCAATTCCTATCCTCGACTTTCGCCTGTTGGATCTCCCTTTCCACTCATTTTCCACTGAAGTCAAGTGTCCCAGCGAAAATCAACTCAGAATGTTGAAAAAACAACAAAAAAACAGCCTCTAAAATAGAAGCTGTTAACAAATGCTTATTTTATTGCTTCTCCTTGTACAGAGCGTGCAACTGTAACTAGTTCATCACGAGTTAAATCAGTCGATGCAATAGTATAATCAACGCCTTCAAACGTCCAAGATACTTTAGAATCTGTTACTTCCCCAATGGTAAATCCTAAATCCACGGGATCTCCCTTACTAACAATTGGTCCTGCTGTAGCTGGTGCTACCACTGCTTTTTCTTGAATAATCGTATAGGACTTTTCCCCATCATATGTCAAAATCACACGATTTCCGTTTTCCGAAGCCATTTTTTTCTCTTCTACTAAGCTAACTCCTTCTAACGGTTCTTCCGGATATTTAACAGTAAAGTTTTTATCTTCGACTTCTCCCATAACTGGAATAACCATCTTAGCCGCTGTCATACTTTTTTGTAAATCAAAATCCTTCTTATCAAAGGATACGTCAAATTTCACATTGGAGAATTTAACTGTAACAAGAGCTACTCCCTCTACATCCTTAACCTTTACACTTACAGGCGAAAGATCTTTTTTGCTAAAAGTAATTTCTTGTGTTGGAAGCATTTTGTTATTCTGATAGCGTGTTTTTGTTTCAAACACATAATACTTATCAGTAGCAGAAAATTTCACATCTTTATCTTCTTCAATATCTTTCACTAAAGACTCATAGAGATAAGCCTGACTACTATTTTCTGGCCACTCGCTTTGAAACTTAAAGCTTTTGTTTAAAGCTGGTGTTAAAACATACACGCCTTCTTCATTTTTCAAAATCATTTGGCTCTGATTCTTTGCTGAATTCTTTAGATTTACTCGATAAAAATCTGGGTCTTTATGCCAGACCTCCACTTCGTAAGTTTGTGGCTCTGTTCCCATTTTGAGAGTCATTTCGGCGTCTGCTTTATACCCCTTTGTCTCGACCTTTTCTTTTAAATCAGTCAGAACATCTTCTTTCGATTTTGTTCCACAGGCAGTTAACAAAAGCATGACCGTTAGCCCTACAAATAGCAACCAAATCTTCTTGTTCATTTTTTCAACTCCCCTATTCTCATTTCACGTAGAAAGAGAGAAAAATAAGCAAACAGCATTTCTAGTAAAAAAATCCCTCTTTCTTATTCCTTGGAATTTTCTATTAGAAACTGAAAACCATACTTGTCTCTCCTATTTCTCTATGAATATATGAGACAACCTTCAGGAATATGCTACTTGGAATAATAAGTCTTTTTGTTGGAATTCTATATATTTATCTTCCTTTGGCAAATTTTTATCCATTCTTAAATAAACGGGGATGATATTATTAAATCAAAAGGGCTATTTTCGTAAAGTTTGTTGCTATTACCCGCAACCAGCATACACTTCGCTTTCCTTGAGGCTTGCGCTGAGCCGCGGTCTGCTTCCGCCTGCAGGGTCTCAGACTGTCTCGCTAATCCCCGTGGCGTCTTCGTGTATTCCGGCTGCTCCATTTTTCCAACTAATTCTTTTCTCCTTTTGAAAAAACAACAACCTTTTAGAAAAACAGCCATCAAAAAAACAATATATTATACTTTCAAGCTCCTTGTATCTAATTCATATTAATAATTAAAGTTTTCTATTTACCTCAAACAAAAAAATAAGGAAAACGATGAATTCATCTCGTTTCCCTTATTCTTCAATGATGACTTGAGCAAAAGCATACTGCTTGCTATGGGTTATAGATAAATGGACGCCTTCAGAAAATGGTTTTAAAATAAAAGGCTTTCCTTGTCCCTCATAATCTATTTCAATATCCAAAAAACTTAAATCTGCTCCAATCCCTGTACCAAGTGCCTTGGCAAATGCCTCTTTCGCCGCAAATCTTCCTGCCAAAAATTCATTTTTGCGATGGCCAGATAGTTGCTGAAATTTTTCCATTTCCTTATCGGTCAGAATTCGATTTGCAAACTTCGGCTGTCTTTGAAGCAAAGTTTCTATCCTTTCTATTTCCGTTATATCAATTCCTGTGCCTTTAATCATAAGACAACTCCTTCTATTCTATTCATTGTGAGCATAATATATTGTATCTTTTCCTATTGTTTGGCTATTATTGTAGAAAGAAGCTATTTAGGAGGTATCAAATACAGTTGTTTACCAGAAGAGAAAGCTTTAAAGAGTATATTACTTATTATCCTATCGTTTCAATGATTTTACTCATTCATCTAATACTATATTTATTAACCAATCTTCCTATTTTTCCGAATAAGTATTTATTAGATACAATGATCGGCGTCAATCTTTATATAGTAGAAGGAGAATGGTGGCGATTAATCACTCCCATTTTCATTCATGGAGGATTTGCCCATCTTCTGTTTAACAGTTTTAGTATTTTCTTATTCGGCCCGGCTCTCGAAAGAATACTAGGCAAATTTAAGTTTCTCCTTATTTATTTAGTTACTGGTATTGCGGCGAATCTTATTACCCTTCTCATTGAACCACTTACTTATGTTCACTTAGGCTCTAGTGGAGCAATATTTGGATTGTTTGGTTATTATATTAGTCTAGTTGTATTTCGAAAAGACATTATTTCACAGAGCAACGCCCAAATTATTACGACGATTGCTGTACTTAGCTTAATTATGACCTTTTTACAGCCAAATATAAATATTGTTGCCCATATCTTTGGATTTCTAGCTGGCCTAATCATTGGAAGTTTATCGGAATCAAAGGGAAAGAACATTATATCCAGTTATAAAGAAGAATGGTACTATTTAAAACAACAGTTTCGCCGAGCAAAAAAACCAGAAGGAAAATCAATTATTATTTGGATCGTAATCTTCGGGCTTGCTATTATTGGTTTTCTTAGTCAGTAATCTCCCTTTCTTCTTACGAAAGAAGGTGGGACACAAGTATTCGATCCAAAGATAAACCCAAACAGTTATACGAATCACTAATGAAAGTTTCGTATAACTGTTTGGGCTTTTTTTATTAAAAAGTATGTTCCCATTTCATGTTTGTTGCTATTATCCGCAACCTATATTTAATACTTAAATTATTGATTATTCGTCTTTACAGGTTATCTGTTTAGTTATTGTCCTAACCTTTTTCTTACCTTAGCGAATACCATTCATACACTTTCTCTACATCCTCTTTTGCAAGATCTGTAACTACACCATTTGCTCCTCCTGCACCAGAAAGCACTATACCTTGAATAGAAGCAAGGTCTCCCTTCCTTTGCCACCATCCCTCTGTGTAATAAAGGGCCTGGATTCGATTACGTCTCATCATAAAAGTCGTTTTATTAAATTGGCGGAAGGATAAGATTAGTTGTTTACCCGAGATATGGTAGCCTGCTGAGCGGTAATTCCAGTACCCCCATGATGGTAAAATGAACAATAACAACAACGATAATGCTCCCCATCCATGAAAAAAGTAGATAAGTGAAACGATAATAGGCAGGGCTATCCAGCTATTTTTTATAATATATCTCCAAACAGATCGTTTTGGGGGTGGAGTAAGCTGGTCACTGTATTCATATTCAGGAACCATTTCTTTTAATAAATGCGGTAACTGCTTTTTCTTTAATAATGGAATAGCCAACACATTCGCAGCCTCCAGATCATTAAAAGATCCCCCTGCACTAATAATGGAAACACCTACTAATTGGAATGGCTGTCTAAGCATGGCCTCCGTTATTTTAACTGCCTGAATACGTTGCAACGGAATAGTAATCTGCTTTTTCTCAATTAGTCCTCGTGTAATAATTAAATCATCTTTCGTCTTCGATAACGTAAAATTCGCATATTTCAGCAATGTAATCAATAATGAAAACAACCACAGTAGGACAAATAGAACAAAAACAACGATTGAAATTAACGCCAAACCACTTGTTATGAACTGATGAATATGTTCGTATATTTTTTTATATGGAATAATATCTTCAAACTGAGAAATGAAAGCAAAAACCGCCGAAATTATGACTCCTACTCCACCCGACGTAGATGCCAAAATAGCTAATTGCTTATTCGTAATACGGTAGATTTCTTGTTGAACAGGTTCTACCACTTCTACCACTTCTTCTGATCCAATCTGTTCATTCTTCTTTTGAATGATATATCTTTTTAAATCTTGAGCAACCGCTTTAGAAATAGCGGTAAGTTCACCTTCCGCTTCTGTAGTCCCTGCCGTTTCTATCTTCACTTTTACTAATCCGAAAGGTCGATGAAAAATTCCTTCAGTAAAATCAATGCTTTGAATCCGTTCAAAGGGGATATAGCGCTTCTTTTTTACAAATACGCCATACTCAATTCGTAATTCCTTATCAACCACATAAAAAGTGAAATAATTCCAAGATAAAAATCCACTAATGAGTATGACTAACAGTAAGACGGATGCCCCTAAAATTGTATATAATCCCCACTCAGAAGGTTTTCCTCCAAGTACAATAATTCCTATAAACGGGAAAATAAATTCTCTTAACCGCTTTAAGATGTCGTAGATTATGGAAACTGGATGAAGTCTGCTTTGCTTAAACATCCTCTTCCGCCACCTTCGTTTTACTAGAAATATAATGTCTTATTTCCTCTGCTTCCTCCACTTCAAGGACAGGAATCTCATGTATCGTGGCTGCGGTTGAAATAGAAACCGTTGCAAGCTCGTACTTTTTTAATAACGGTCCTTGCTTCATATCTACGTGCTGCACTCTAATCATCGGGATGAGTGTTCGCTTTATTACGATAACACCTTGCTGAATTTCAATCTCATCTCCTCTTACTTCATACCTCCACCTTTTCCACTTTAACGGTGGCAAGATACCAATCGTTAGAGCAACATGAAAAAGCAGATAGATGATCGTCCCTATACTGACAAGTATGTGCCAATCAAAAAGAATAGCGAGTGTAATTAAAGCTCCACCAATAACCATCATGATAAGAGAAGAGATTAATCCAGTTAAGCGCCATACGGTTATTCCTTTTTTCGATAATCTGTTTTGAGGTATCGTTACCAATTAGATTTCCCCTTTTTTTGAATTTTTGTATGTACCTATTAACTATATACGAAAAATGTATAAGGTGGTTTCAAATTTTTCGATGCTTTCTGTTATTAAAATAAAAAAGAAAACTTCCATCAGTAAGGGTTAGTTGCATTTATCAGACCTTTAATGGCAGTTATGTTCCTCTCCCTGTCTCAGCTGTAGGGATCAAGAGTGGAATAAATGAAAACCTCCATGAGGCATTTCTCATGGAGGTTTTGTGTACAAAACTTAACGGTAAGACTTTGATTTATTGTAACTATTACTTGATTGCCCTTGGCGTTTATTGCTGCCATATCCTTGACGCTGACGTGGATTATAGTTTTTGCGACCACCACGATCATTATTTTTATCATATGGTCTACGATCGCGTTTCGTTGGTAATGGCTTTTCTTCTGTTAGTTGAACCGGAGTTGTATCTGGTTCTTTTGTAAGCATTTTTAGGACTGCTGCTACAATGGTAGAAGCGTCTTTTTGCTCAAGCAGTTCATCTGCAACATTTCGATAAGAATCCAAATTATTTTCATCCACAATTTGCGATATTTTTTCAATCACAGCTTTTTGCTGCCCTTCGATAGCTTGATCCACTGTTGGCGGAATCATCTTTTCCATTTTTCTCTTCGTTGTTTTTTCCACAACTTGTAGATAAGATCTTTCACGATACGTAATGAATGTGATCGCTACTCCTTCTTTTCCAGCGCGGCCAGTACGTCCAATACGGTGTACATAACTTTCTGGATCTTGAGGAATATCAAAATTATATACATGCGTTACGCCAGAAATATCAAGACCACGTGCAGCTACATCTGTTGCAACTAATACATCAATAGTTCCTTCTTTGAACTTACGAAGAACAGACATACGTTTCGCTTGACTTAAATCTCCATGAATTCCTTCTGCTGTATAGCCACGTAGATTTAATGCTTCAGAAAGCTCATCAACACGACGTTTTGTACGACCAAAAATAATTGCTAGTTCTGGAGATTGAATATCCAATAATCTTGTTAGAATATCAAATTTCGTTTTCTCCTGTGTTTCAATATAATACTGTTCAATTAATGGTACTGTCATTTCCTTCGCTTTCACTTTTACCACTTCAGGATCCTTCATGAAGCGCTCAGCCATTTTTCTAATAGGTGCTGGCATTGTAGCTGAGAATAATAACGTTTGTCTTTCAGCTGGAATTTTTGAAAGGATTGATTCAATATCATCAATGAATCCCATATTCAGCATTTCATCTGCTTCATCTAAGATAACTGTTTGAACACTATCTAAACGAAGCGTTTTGCGATTAATATGATCCAAAATACGTCCAGGAGTACCAACTATAATATGAGGATTTTTTTTCAATGCGCGGATTTGACGGTTTATATCCTGTCCTCCGAAAATAGATAAAACTCTTGTACGTTTTCCATAACCGATTTTGTATAGTTCTTCTGAAACCTGAATTGCTAGTTCTCGCGTCGGAGCAATTATAATCCCTTGAATTACTTCGTTCGCTACATCAATTTTATCAACTAAAGGCACTCCAAAAGCAGCTGTTTTCCCTGTTCCTGTTTGTGCTTGACCAATTAAGTCTTTATTTTGAAGGCTTAATGGAATAGTTTCTGCCTGAATAGGTGTGGCTTCTTCAAATCCCATTCTCTTTAATGATTTCATTGTTGCAGGACTAATACCTAAATCTTGAAACTTTACCAATATATCCAATCTCCTTCTAGTCATTAAAAATATCCTTAAGCAGATGGATTAACTCCATCATGCCAACCATTCGTATGTACCTCATTTTTCTAAATGAAACATATTAAAATGGCATATCGTATTCATCACATTATGCCTTTCCCCATACAATTAAAAAGAAACGATTGTCGTTATTATATAAATGATGAAAGTTATTGTTGGTTTCAATAGCCTTACAACCTTTATCAGGAGAATGATGAGGGTATATGCAAATATTTAATTCTTATTAGTTATGAGATACTATTCAACCGAGTTATAAATAGGAGGAAATTTCAAATGACTTCTATTTATTTTAATTTTAATAGCTCTGTTACCAATTTGTGATTATGTCTATTTCTCCTATATGAGAATCTTCAAAATTCACGTTCGAAAAAAACATGATCATTTCACGGAGCTTTAAACAAAATTAGCTAAGTAAGAAAAGTTAGCCAAATACAAAGAAATAATTATTATATCGCCCGTTTTAAAAGAAAAAATCAGATACCTTAAATAATTTTTATTAAAAATCATTTCTCTCTATTTGACCAATTTATCTTTTACAAAGATTGTTTTTCTTCCCTAACATTATGCCCCAAATGTTAAGTTTGTCACCCTACTTTTTAAAATAATCTTATCACTAAGAAATACGCTTTGCAATAAATTGGGTATCCGAAAATCTAGGTTTTATGCATGTTTTCCCTATTTTTATAATGTAAACGCTTTATGACAAAAAGAACGTTGCAAAGTCTTTTTTGCCATAGTCATTTTGGCATAAAGTGAAACTTCCATCAGTGGGGGTTTTCCTTCCTCCCCCACTGATAGTTAGTTGAACCACCAATCGGACCTTTATGGACAGTTGATCTCCCACCTATCTTCCTCGTATTCTCATAAGCTTGAGGGGGAGCCTTACTGTCCGTTAAGAGTGGGATAAAGCATCTTTCGTTTTTGCTGTTTCCTTTTAGAAAAAAGTTATAACTAAGTTTACAGACGTTGCCAATTTTACTCTTTCCAATCGAGCCTATTTCTATACGCCCGTTTTTTTGTGGTTACTTTTAACTTATGAAGGTTCTTCGAGGAATGTTATTATTTCTTGAAATAACGTTTCTCTTTTCTCACAATGACAAATTAAGTGCTTAGATTCCTCTACACATATCATCTTCTTATTTTCAGCACGAATAGTATTATATATATAGCTTGCACTTTTTAATGGTACGATGCCATCTTTCTCTCCTTGGGCTATTAATGTTGGTACGTGGATATTAGCTAATAATGGTTTCACATATTGGACGAGTTTTCTAAACTGGATTGTTGCGGCTAACGGGGTACTTTTTATTTTGTTCATATAGCGATTATATTGCTCATTTTCTCTAATTCTTCCTTTAAAAAAATCAGCACAGATTATTCTTATGTCCTGATGAAGCTGAGCAAAATTCACATAGTAGGCTGCTGCACTCAGCAAAATCAATTTTTTTATGGGATATTTTGTAGCTAAATAACTTGCTATTAATCCACCCATGGAAAAACCGACAACATACACGATTTCATGTCTCTTTAATAAATCTTTTAATGCTTCTTCTGCATGCTGAATCCACTCATTATACATAATCCCCTTTAAGCTTAATTCATTGCCATGACCAGGAAGAGTTGGAATAACACATTCCCAATTCGTATGTTTCTGAATATATTCAGCCAGTGGTTCCACCTCCATCGGAGAACCTGTAAATCCATGTATACATAAACAAGCTGTCATTTTATCTCTCCTCCTATTAGAGACATTTTACACTTTAATAGTATTTTTATCCATTATTTCTTTTTTTCACCTTATAAAGAAAATTCAATCAGTGCGGGTTATTCCTCTTCCCTCAACTGATGTTTAGTTACCCTTAACACCTAGTCCTCGTTTTTCTGCAACTTACAATCGGGTCTTATTACCTGTTAAGAGTGGGACAAATGATGTCCGTTAATTTCCAATCGGTCACTTGGCTTCTGAAAAAATTTACTTTTTACTCCAGAAAAAAAGCCAAACCTATAAAGAGAACGTTTTTCGCGTATCTGA
>Ga0182739_1004790_pt1 | contig 10975 bp, 10 predicted proteins | sample eDN5th30CBELigBY_FD_128873 | JGI IMG/M metagenome (GOLD analysis project Ga0182739, IMG submission 128873) | Enriched backyard soil microbial communities from Emeryville, California, USA - eDNA 5th pass 30_C BE-Lig BY (version 2) (version 2) | ecosystem: Environmental > Terrestrial > Soil >...
AAGGACCACCATGAAGAAGACCCTGCTGACCACTGCCCTGGCTGCTGCCCTGTCGTTCTCCGGCCTGGCCGCTGCTGCCGAGAAACTGGTGGTTGCCGCTACCCCGGTACCGCACGCCGAAATCCTCGAATTGATCAAGCCGACCCTGGCAAAAGAAGGCGTGGACCTTCAGATCAAGGTCTTCACCGATTACGTGCAGCCGAACGTGCAGGTGGACCAGAAGCGTCTGGACGCCAACTACTTCCAGACCCTGCCGTACCTGCAGAACTTCAACGAAGGCAAGGGCACCCATCTGGAAACCGTGGTGGGTGTACACGTAGAGCCCTTCGGTGGCTACTCGAAGAAGGTCAAGGCCCTGAGCGAGCTGAAAGAAGGCGCAACCGTTGCCATCCCTAACGAGGGCAGCAACAGCGGCCGTGCGCTGCTGCTGCTGCAGAAGGCCGGCCTGATTACCCTGAAAGACCCGAAGAATGCCCTTGCCACCCCCAAGGATATCGCCGAGAACCCGAAGAAGCTGAAGTTCCGCGAGCTTGAGTCTGCCATGCTGCCCCGTGTGCTGGACCAGGTCGACCTGGACATGATCAACACCAACTACGCTCTGGAAGCTGGCCTGAACCCGGCTAAAGATGCACTGGTGATCGAAGGTGCCGACTCGCCTTACGTGAACTTCCTGGTCGCCCGTCCGGACAACAAGGACAGTGAGGCCATCCAGAAACTGGCCAAGGCCCTGACCAGCCCTGAAGTGAAGGAATTCATTGCCAAGAAGTACCAAGGTGCGGTGCTGCCGGCGTTCTGATTTCGCTAGCAACGCCTGATATGTGCCAACGCCGACACCTTGTGTCGGCGTTTTTCTTCAGCCCTGCCCGCACAGCACCGTAGAAGCCTTTTGCTGCGAAGCGGCCGCAAAGCAGCCTCTTACTTCGGGGGTACCAGCCGTAAGGTACTTTGCGCCGGAATCACCCCCATCTGTGCCCGCTGATACTGCCCCTGCACATACCCCTCGGCCTGGTCCGCGTAATGCCGGTCGAACGGCACGCCACTCTGCCCGACCGGGTTGATGGTCAGCGCCTGCCCGGCATCGGCAAAGTCGATCAGCCGCCGCGTCGACGGCCCATAGGTCACCGGCCATGGCGCGGAGCTGATCTTCGCCGAGAGGTTGTTCGGCACTTCATGGGTACCGGGTGCGGCGAATGGCCCAACGTTGAACAGCAGGTTCAGCGGCTTTTTCACCCCAAGCGGATGGTTGTGGGTCAGGGTATGGGCCTTGCCCCATTGCCAGCTGGCTGGATCCTTGCCGAGGGTGTCGCGCAAGTGGCCAAGGCTCTTCTGCCAGGCTTCGCGCACGATCGAGCTGCGGTCAGTGCGCTGGTTGGCGCCGCGGGTGTTCCACCAGGGCGACTCGGCATCGGCGGCCAGGCGCGGCAGCGCGGCATCGATGGCACGGGTGCTGATCAGCACCGGGAACCAGGTATCGCCCAATTCGTCATGCAACGCGGCATAGGCCAGCTCGTAGAGGAACTGGTTGAACAGCGTGGCGCTGGTTGAGTCCAGTGGATAGTCGCCGCGCCAGGCAGCCAGCTGCTCGACCAGTTCCTTTTCCTCGTCACCCTGGGCGATCTGACGCAACGTCGCTAGCAGCGGTGCCAAGGTGCGCGGGCCGTAATCGCTGGCCGTATCGAGTTGCAGCGCCTGGCTGTTCTGCATGTCCCATTTCACCTCCGGGTTGGCCAGCTGGCGATCGAGCTGGCGGCCGCGGTCGGCGAGGTTGTAGTAGCCGGGTATCGGCACCACGGCGGGTGGCTGGTAGTTGGCCGAGACGATATAACCGCTGGCCGGATTCTCCTGTTGCGGGTTGACGCTGAAGGGGTAAAAGCCGGGTTTGTCGGCCTGGCTGCTGGCGCCGTCGAGGATGAACGCCGGGTTCACACCGTCCGGGCGAATCGGCAGTTTCGCTGCCGCCCACCAGCCGATATCGCCACGGGCATTGGCCCAGACGAAGTTCAGCCCCGGCGCCTGCACCTTGGCAGCCGCTTCGCGCATCTTGCCCAGGGTGTCGGCGCGATTGAGCTGGTAGAAGCCTTCGAGGATCGGGTTCTCGGTTTCGAGGAACGCCCACCACATGGCAATCGGCGTGGCCCCTGCCGTGGCGCCGAGGACTTCGTTGACGATTGGCCCGTGGGGTGAGCGGCGCAGGTTGATGGTGACCGGTTCCTCGCCTTTGATTGCAATCTGCTGCTCGGTCTTTTCCAGTGTGCGCCACTGGCCATCGACCATGACCTGGTCATCGTTGGCAGGGTTGGTCTTTTCTGCGATCAGGTCGACGTCGTCGTTCTGGAACATGGTCAGGCTCCAGCCGAAGTCACGGTTGTGCCCCAGCATTGCGAACGGGTTCAGCGCCTGGAAGTACCCATACAGGTTGAAGCCGGGCGCCGAAAGTTCGGCCTCGTACCAGACGGCGGGTACGGCAAAACTGATGTGCGGGTCGCCAGCCAGCAACGGCTTGCCACTGCGGGTGCGGCTACCCGCGACCGCCCAGGCGTTGCTGCCTTCGAACTGCGGGATGCCGGCATCGCCCAGCGCCTCATCGCTTAAGCGCGCAAGTGTTTCCAGGCTTTGCCAGTCGGCAGCGGCCAGTGGCGTGCCCAGTGCGCCCTCGGGTTGCCAGCCAAGGTCGAATATTTTCAGGTAGTCAGGCCCCAGCTGGTCGCGGATGTAGGTCAGAGCAGGCTCGGTGCGGAACGCGGCGGCAAAACTGTAGGCCAGGTAGCCGGCGATGCTCAGCGTGTCCTCGGCGGTGAACGGGCGCGGGGTGATGCCGAGCAGGTCGAATTCCGTGGGCTTGGGGTGGCTGGCCTGCCAACTGTTGACCCCGTCGAGGTAGGCTTGCAGGGCCTGCCATGCCGGCGCCTGCGGATCCTGCCGCTTGGCCATCAGCGCGGCCTGCTCGCGTATGCGCAGGCTACGGAACAGGGTGTCGGTGGGCAGCAGCTTGTCGCCGAGCACTTCGGCCAGCTCGCCACGGGCCAGGCGGCGCATGATCTCCATCTGGAACAATCGGTCCTGGGCATGCACGTAGCCCAGTGCGCGGTAAAGGTCCGGCTCGCTCTGTGCCTGCAGGTGTGGCACGCCGCGGGCGTCGTAGCGCACGCTGACCGGCGCTTGCAGGCCGGTAATGGCGACCTCGCCCTCGCGCTGCGGCAGCTTGCCCTGCACGTACCAGTACCCGGCGGCGCCAGCGGCCACGGTGACTACCACCGCCAGCAGGGTCAGGCTGCGCTTCATTCAGACTCCTTGTGCATTCAAACGAAAAATGTGGTCCGATCATCGGCGGATTCGCGAACAGAGCATAGCCCCAGGAAGGAGTTTCCATGTCCCTCAGCGAAAAACACAAAATGCTCACCGGCCAGCTCTACCACGCTGGCTGCCCTGAACTGCAGGCCGAGCAGATCGCCAACAAGCACTGGATGCATCGCTACAACAACAGTGTCGAACTGCTCAACGACGCACGCCACGGGCTGCTTGTGGAGCACTTTGGCCAGGTTGGCGAAGGCGCGGTGATTCGCCCGCCGTTCTATTGCGACTACGGCTACAACATCAGCGTTGGCCGTAATACTTTCATGAACTTCAACTGCGTGATCCTCGACGTGGTGCCGGTGCGTATCGGCGACGACTGCCAGATCGGTCCCAACGTGCAGATCTATACCGCCGACCATCCGCTCGATCCTGAAGTGCGGCGCAGCGGGCTGGAGAGCGGGCGGCCGGTGACCATCGGCGACAACGTGTGGATTGGCGGTGCGGCGATCATCCTGCCGGGGGTGAGCATTGGCGATAATGCCGTGGTGGGTGCTGGGAGTGTGGTCACTCGCGACGTGCCGGCCGGAGTAACGGTGGTGGGCAACCCGGCGCGGGTGCGTGGGTGAAATCTAGAGGCCCTGCGGTGTTGGCCGCAGGGCTTAGGTCAGGCGGGTTTGAAGCCGGGTTTGCCGTTGGCGGCGCGCCAGGCTTTTACGCGGTTGACGACGCCTTGGGGGGAGTCATCGGCATCATCACCTGGATAATAAATGAGATCAGATCCTAGGGGATTCTCGATGATTTCTTCAAATTTGAGTGCCAAGTCGTCCAAATGTTGTCCAAGGGCTGCCCCCTTCAAGCCTGAGCGATTTTCAAAAAATTCGCCTACAAAGGCCAGAAACTCGCTCTCTGTGAAGTCTTCGATATGATTCTTGCTGATCATTCGCTTCCCCTCTTGTTGTGGTGGTCGATATGTCGGCGGGGTGTCATTACAACAATATTGTCCAAGTCATAGACAGCGCCGCCTTTGGCTATCTCTTCGACATGGTGCAGCTCGAATGTCGCTCGTTTTCCCACGCGCTCTTGGGCGGGAACACGGGGCGCGATACCTTCGGCCATTCTGAGCCGGTTACTTAATGTGAAGTACAGCCTAAGCTCCGGGTCTGCGGCTACTTCAATCCACAATGCCTCCCGAAGCTTATCAAAGCTGGTAAATCGCCGTCCTGTGAGTCTCTGCGCAATGCGCGAAGGAATAGGCGCCGCCCCATGCTGTGAGAATGCATCCTCCAGGAATTTGTCCTGTGTGAGTTGACCGTTTCCACTGGCCACCCCCGGCAAATTGCGCGGGTTGCGCAACATCACATAGATCGGCGCCAGTCCCGAGTCCGCAGGGAAGACGATGACGTAGTCATCAATGTGCAGGTCGGGCAACCCGGGGAATGTGCGGATATCCGGTTCCGGAGGAACGATGATGTTGCCCGGCAGGTGCGTCTGCAGGTCCTCGACAATGGTCGCGCCCGGGATGTAGGTGCCCCTCTCGTCGTCGTACTGGCCCAAGGTCGAGGGCGGTGTTGCGGGGTGCCAAAGCAGCGTGGCACCACCCGGGCCTTCAGCGGTAAAGCGATAGGCGCCGTGAGTGGCATCCCACTGAGCCTGGCGCACACGTACGTCACGCAGCACGCCGCTGCCATCAGTGGCTGCCAGGTACAGCTCGGTCTGGTTGCCTTGCGGGATGGCGTTCATCCGCAGCGGCAGCTCAAGGTTCTGGCCGACCTTGCGGTTTGCCTCCAGGGTCAGGTCCGCACCGGGCGTCATCATGGCCAGCGGGACGGTGACGCCCATGCGCTCGCCATCGCCCAGGCGCGTGGCGTAGAGCATCAGTGACGCATACCGAATGGCCGTCAGTGCAGCGCCCGTCAGCAGGCGTTGTGCAGTCTTGCCAATTGACTCGGCGAGGCTCTCCCAGATCAGTTCAAATTCGGCCGTGCCACCGCGCGAGGAACTCAATATCACCGGGTGGCGAGTGCTTGCAGTCCAGGCGTTGAAGGTAATCGGGGTATTGCTGGGTGTGTGTCCCGAGAGCGCCGCGAGTACTGCCTGCTCGTCGAAAGCCGCTTGCAGGGCGATGTCCGCCTGGTCTCGCAGCTGCCTCACAGTCGTTGCATCGGTAGATGACGTACTTGCATGCTCGGCCGCTTGAGCTTGCACTTGAGCTTGCAGGGCGAGCAACTCTGGCCGTCGATCTGCAGAGGTGCCAACTGCTATGACTCGCAGGGCGAAATCGATGCGGTGAGCTTCGACCTCTAACAGGCTATGAAGCCTGCCCCAGGTAGAGTAGGCCTGCACCAGCCGCGCTCGCGCCCTGAGCAGGCCGGAGGTTTCCTGTACCAGTTCGCGGCTGTGCTCCAGTGCCGCTTCCTCGGCAATGTCCTCATGCAGGTGGCGGGTGAAGGCAGTGAGCAAGTCCTGCAGTGCACTGCGCGCTATTTGGAACTCATGGCTGGCAGCAAGGATGCGGACCAGTGCTTGCTCGGTCTGATAGAGCGTTTGATCGATCTTCCGGTTGTTACCTTCTTTGAGTCTGGCTGCGGACAACGCACTTCGAAGTCGATGCTGGCGCTGTATCAACTCGCTGCTTTGCTGCTCTAGCAACTTGGCCTCGAACGCGGCCCGGTAGGATGCGAGCCACGCGGTGCGTGGATCTGCTGGCCCGTTGGGGGCGCGGGTGACAGCCAGGAACTCCTGAAAGGAGCGATGCTCCGGGGCTTTGCCATAGAAGCTGTTGGCTTGTTGGCGGGCAGCTTCCAGGCGTTGCCCAAGCTGCGTCTGAAGCTGGCTGATCGCCGCGATTCTTCGCTCGATTGCCTGGACCTCGCTCAGGCCGGCCAGTGAGCCGGCTTGAGCGAGAATGGCCTGGTCGAGATCCTGGTCAAGTGCGGCCTGGCGCTGCTCATGGGCTTGCTTGACCTGCCGCTTGTCGTTTTCGATCTGTGGAATCAGATCGATGACGAGGCTGCCTGGACGGAAGCTGGATACCAGCTGATAAGGTATGCGGTTGTGGCCCCAGAAAACGCCAGGGACGAAGATTGGGCGCGTGCCGTGGACATGGCTATCGGGCAGCTCGGTGAAGCCTTGTGGTGACATACAGTTTCTCCATTGATCTGTATGTCGCTACGGTAAAAATCCTCCCATGGGTCGAAGCTGTAGATATCTATGGGGTACCCACTATCTACCAAGGGCAGTAGCACCCTATTGCCAAGGTATTGGTTGCCTGCACCGGCCGGCCTTCAAGCAAGGCCTTGATGATGGGCTCCACGAAACTGTTGCTGGCGTTGCACACCGCACCTTCGCTGTAGGGGCCGAAGTAGGCCAGGTTGCCTTGCCGGTCCCAGATGGCCACGGCCGGAGAGGCAGGCAGGTGCTCGCTGCCGGGCAGGTGGGTGATGGGTTGCAAGCTGCCGATATTGGCCGGCAGCTGGCCGTGGCTGCCGGGTTTTTGCTGCACATGGAAGGTAACGTCGTGGCCAGCGAACTGGCTGATAAGGTCGCCCAGGTGCTGTTGGTTGCCGACGTTGCATGGGCAGGCCGGGTCCCAGAAATGCACCACGCGGATCGGGCCAGTACCGGCCAGCTCGGCAGGTAGCTGTAACTGGCTGCCGTCGAACAGCGTGGCCTGGTTGTCGAACGGGCGCAGGTAGCGAGCCTGAAAGGCGCTATAGGCCTGCCAGAGGATTACGGCGCCGACCAACAAGGCGATGACCGTGCACAGCGGTTTGATGATTCGGCTATTCATGAAGAGTCGGTGGCCCTTGTGGTAGCAACTGTCTTGCTCAATTTCTAAAAGCTGGCGCGATCCCTGTGGGAGCGGCCTTGCGTCGCGAAAGGGCCGCTCCCACAATTAGTTCGATGCTGGTTGTTCGAGGTGAGCAAGCTTGCCATGGCGCCGGCCAGAGCTGAAGATTCCAGATCAATACTTGCATCAATGTGGATGTACCCGATGCCCCCTGCCTTTCACCCCGACCGCCTGCGCACCAGCCTGGCGCCGTTCACCACTCGCCAGCCACTGTCGGCACAAGCGCAGGACTACCAGCGCTTCTATGGCCTGGACCTGCCGGCACACAGCTGGCTGGGCGGCTTCCAGGCGGCGGGGTTCGATCTGGTCGGGCAGGCCTGGCTACCCGAGCAGCCAAGCGCGACGTTGTTCCTGCTGCACGGCTATTACGACCACATGGGCCTCTACCGGCATGTGATTGCGTGGGCACTCAAGCAAGGTTTTGCGGTGATCAGTTGCGACCTGCCCGGCCACGGCCTGTCCAGCGGCGAGCGGGCCAGCATCAATGACTTTGCGGTGTACCAGCAGGTGCTGGAGGCCTTGTTCGAACAGGCGTACACGCTGCAACTGCCGCACCCGTGGCACCTTTGTGGGCAGAGCACGGGGGGAGCGATTGCCGTGGACCATCTGCTGCACCAGGGCGCACGCAGCCCCGTCGATGGCCAGGTCATCCTGCTGGCCCCGTTGGTGCGGCCATGTTCCTGGCGCTGGTCGAAGTTCAGTTATTGCGTGCTGCGCCACTTCGTCAATGGCATCGAACGGCGCTTCAGCGAGAACACCAACGACCCGGCCTTCCTGCCGTTCCTTGAGGCCGACCCGCTGCAACCGCGTCGCCTGCCAACGGCCTGGGTGGGCGCACTGATCGCCTGGGTCAAACGCATCGAGGCCGCGCCCCGCAGTGCGCGTCGGCCATTGATCGTGCAGGGGGAGGCGGATGGCACGGTGGACTGGCCCCACAACCTCGAAGTGCTCAAGGCCAAGTTTGCCGAGCCACAGATCCTGATGCTGCCCGAAGCCCGTCACCACCTGGCCAACGAGTTGCCGGGAATCCGCCAGCGCTACTTCGACTTCATCGACCAGCGCCTGGGCTGATCACTTCAGGTCGTTGGTGCTCTGGCCAACCGCCAGGCCGGCACGTACAGCGGCCAGGGCCGCCTGGTAGTAAGCCTTGCCCTCGGGCGACTCGGCAAAGGTGGCGAACGCTTCCAGCTCGGCATCGGACAGGTCGCGGTAGACGTACAACAGGGTGTTGTTCAGGTCTTCGCCAATCTGCCCCATCAGCCGCTGGCGCTGGCCATCCAGCAGGCTCTGGGCCTGACCACCGCCGAACAGGCCGGGGATCATCGAGCTGAGGCTGTCGGCGGCTACACCGGCGATGGCAAGGCTGACTTCGGCGCCGGCTTCCCGCGCAGGCAGGGCTTGGGCCAGGTGGCCGATGATCAGCAGACGATCGTCGCTGGCCTGGATCTTGGGCAGGCCTTTGGCGTTCTTGGCCAGTTCGTCCTTGCGGGTGGCCTTGAGCTCGGCCGCCACCACTTTGCGCCCCAGCGGCGACTGGAAGAAGGCCAAGGCTGGTGCCGGGTCGGCCAGTGTGGCGCGCAGCTTTGCCTGGGCGCGACGGTCCACCGCCTGCGCCTGGAAGCGCTGGTTGCTGTTGTTGACCAGCGCCTGGTACACGGCGGGTGGCAAACTGTTGCGGTAGCGCTCCTGGGCAGCGGTCAGGGCATCGTTGAAGTGGGCGCGCTGGTCGGGCCAGCCGGCAGCCTTGTATAGTTGATCCAGGTTGTCTGCCCAGACAGGCATGGTGCAGATCATCAGCAGAATCAGGGAAAACAGACGGCGCATTCAGGACTCCTGTCGGCAGGTGGCTATTGTCCTTGGCCCGGCGCCGGTTTGTCGAGATATCCGCGTGTTTCTCGGCCAAGTGGCGCTGTGCGGCGACAGGGCGAATGGATATGATGCGCGCCATGCACATATCCCCTGAACACCCGATGCTTGCGGCCGTCGTAGACGATCTGGCCACCCATGGCTGGTCCCAGCAGGCGCACTTTCTGCCTGCCGACCTGGTGCGCGCACTTGCAGCCGAGTGCCGGCGCCGTGATGCCGAAGGCGAACTCAACCCCGCAGGGGTTGGGCGGGGAGCTACCCAGGAGGTGCGCGAAACCATTCGCGGTGACCAGATCCAGTGGATCGACCCGGGGCAGGCCGAGGCCTGCGACCAGTACCTGGCGGCCATGGATCAGCTGCGCCTGGCAATCAACCAAGGCCTTTTCCTGGGCCTGGAAGACTTCGAATGCCACTTTGCCCTGTATCCACCGGGGGCATTCTATCGCCGGCACCTGGATCGTTTTCGCGACGATGACCGGCGCATGGTCTCGGCGGTGCTTTACCTCAATGAAGGCTGGCAACCGCATGACGGTGGCCAGTTGCGCATGTTCCTGGCCGACGGTGTCGAGCACGATGTCGAGCCAGTGGCCGGTTGCCTGGTGGTGTTCCTGTCGGGCGAAGTGCCTCACGAAGTACTGCCGGCCGGGCGTGAGCGGCTGTCATTGACCGGCTGGTTCAGGCGGCGTGGCAATGACCCGTTCTGATAGGCCCAAGGTGCTGGTGAGCGCCTGCCTGTTGGGGCAGCCAGTTCGCTATGACGGCCGGGCCAGCGGCCATCCCGATTTGTTGCAGCAGTGGCAGGCCGAAGGGCGCGTGGTGCCGTTGTGCCCCGAGGTAGCAGGCGGCTTGCCGACACCGCGGCCGCCAGCGGAGATCCCGGGAGGGCAGGGCAGCGCAGTGCTCGAGGGTGACACACAGGTGCTGACAGTGACGGGTGAAGATGTCAGTGCCGCGTTTCTGGCCGGAGCGCAGTTGGCGCTGGAACTGGTGCGGCAGCATGGCATTCGTGTAGCGGTGCTGAAGTCTGGCAGCCCTTCGTGTGGCAACCGGTTGACCTATGATGGCACCTTCAGTGGTGTGAAAGTGGCGGGGGAAGGGGTAACCACGGCGCTGCTGCGGCGGGCGGGAGTGCAGGTGTTCAGCGAGCTGGAACTGGACCAGGCGCAGCGGGCTTTGGCTGATATATCTGTTTGAACCTGTGCCGGCCCTTTCGCGGGTGAACCCGCTGATGGACACACATCGAGGGTTGGACCCAGGCCGCCGTGTAGGAGCGGGTTTACCCGCGAAAGGGCCAGGCCTGCTGGCCAATTTTCACCCGCCGTTCACCGTTGCCGCCGCTACCGTATTCGCGGGTAAACCCGCGCTCCTACACACATTGGTGGTGGACACACGTCGAGGGTCGGACCCAGGCCGCCGTAGGAGCGGGTTTACCCGCGAAGAGGCCGGCATAGGTTGCAAACAAGACCTCACTGCCCGCCTGCAGTCTCCTGCACACCCTTGAACCACTTCTGCTCAAGTTCGGCAGTCCGGCCACTGTCTTTCAAACGCTGCAACGCATTGTTTACAGCACTTTCAAAAGCCGGGTTGTCCTTCTGGAACGGGATCACCAGCTTCTTCTCGCCAATCGGCAGGCTTACATCGAGCGGGCCGTCGCCTGTGAGCGATTCACTCGACGGGGTGAATGTGATGTCGTACTTGCCACTCTCGACACCCGCCAGCACTTCGGTAGCCGGGGCTTCGACGAACTCGGCGCGCAAATCCAGTTCCTTGGCCAGGGCCTGGCCAAATTCGATGTCGAAACCTGTCAGGTGGTCGTCTTGCTTGAAGGCGTATGGCGAGTTCTCGGCCTGTACGGCAATGCGCAGTTCGCCCCGGTCGGCGATTTCGTCGATCAGCTCCGCCTGAGCCAATGGACTGATCAGTACTGCCAGCAGTACCCCTATGGTCGAACGCATGTATGCCCCT
>Ga0182739_1004791_pt1 | contig 10972 bp, 10 predicted proteins | sample eDN5th30CBELigBY_FD_128873 | JGI IMG/M metagenome (GOLD analysis project Ga0182739, IMG submission 128873) | Enriched backyard soil microbial communities from Emeryville, California, USA - eDNA 5th pass 30_C BE-Lig BY (version 2) (version 2) | ecosystem: Environmental > Terrestrial > Soil >...
AAGGTCACGGTCTCGCCGAGGTCGTCGGCAAGCGCATCCAGTTCGTCCTTGATGCGCGGCACCAGGCCGGCGGCCGGGTCCACGGAGTGGGCGATGCGGGCGAGGTCCCACCCCAGGGAGTACAGCGTGTCCTGGCGATCGACGATCCCTTCCTCCTCCAGGGTCATCAGGAGGCGGAAAGTCGTGGCTCGGGGAAGGTCGATCTTCCGGGCGATGTCGGTGACCGTCAGGGGGGTTCCCGAGGCCGCCAGCGCGCGCAGTACCTGGACCGCCCGCGTCACCGATCGATTGGCTGCCGTTCCCTTTTGGGGTGGTTCCTGCCTGCTGCTCATGTTCCGCTCAAGGCCTTTCGAGTAATGGTCTACTCAGCCTAGTGCCCAGCGGTGTAGTCGAAGCTGACCTGCCCCCATCCTTCGAAGCGGCCCGTGATGCGCGTGCCGGGGACCATCTTGGCCGCCGCCAGGCAGCTGCCCGGGAGGATGAGCTGTCCGGCCGGCAGCGTGATGTCGTATTCGGCGATGCGCCGGCACAGCCACGCAAGGGCGGAGACCGGGCTGCCGTAGATGGCCGAGGTGTTCCCCTCGGCGACCACCTCGTCATCGAAAGTGATGGCCCCCGGAGTGTCGGAGAGGTTCACGTCGCTCAGGCGCCGCGGCTGCCCGCCGAGGATGACGCCCCCGGTGGATCCGCTGTCGGCCAGGGTGTCGAAGATGCCGATCTTCCAGTCGCGCACGCGGGAGTCAATGATCTCCAGCGCCGGCACCACGTAGTCCGTGGCGGAGATGATGTCCGCAGCCGTGACGTGCGGCCCGCCGACCTCGTGCTTGAGCACGAACGCCGGCTCGAGTTCCACGAAGGGCTCGATGAACTCGTCCTCGGAGATCGGGAGGTTCTCGGGGTAGAACTGGCTGGCGAGGAGGTACCCGTAGTCGGGCTCGTCGACACCGAACTTCGCCTGCATCGCCTTGGCGATGTTTCCCAGCTTGAACCCGGCGACGGCGTCGCCCGCGGCGACCTGGCGGCGCACGACCTCCTGCTGGACGCGGAAGGCGTCGGCGACGGTGGGGGAATCCTCGTCCCTGATCAGGACGTCGACCGGGTTTCGCGTCGACTTCGCGTCCAGGATCCGGGAGGCGGTCTCAATGATGTTGATGGGCATGTTTCAGTCGGCCTTTCGGCGCTTGGAGCGCTGGTCACCGAGGTGCCAGATGCTGATGGATGAAAGCATTTCGCGGGGGTCCCAGACAACGGCTTCCGCGGTGATGACGCCGTCGCGGTGGCTGATGAACGACGCGCCGCTCACCGTGACCTCGCGTCCGGTGGGGGGAACCCCCATGAAGTCGCCGGTGTGCCTGCCGGTGGTCTCCCAGTGGATGGCCACGAGGTTGTCGTCTTCGATGGCCCGCAGCACGCGGACGTCGAAGTCGCTGAAGGCCCGGTGGGACTCCTCGATCTGGCGGACGACCTCGGCCAGTCCTTCCTGGCCCGACTTGGACTCCCGCACGTAGTCGGGAGCCACCAGTTGCTCGAAGGCGGCGGTGTCGCCCTCTCCCCAGGCCTTGGTCCACGCGTCCGTGACGCGCTCAAGCATGTTCGTCATTTCACTTGGCCTCTCCGGTCGGGGCGGGCGTCAGCCACTGGGTGAATTCACCGAACTTGCCGCCGCGGAACACCAGCGCTTCCCCTTCGCCGGGGACGAGCGCTTCGATGGCGCCTACGATCATGTAGTGGTCGCCCGCCACGACCTCGGAGAGGACCTCGCAATCGACCCAGGCGGTGGCGCCGGCGATCCGGGGCGTGCCGATCGGGCTCTCCTGGTACTCCACTCCCTGGAACTTCTCGTCTCCCTTGCGGGACAGCGCCCGGCAGACGGGCAGTTGCTCGGTGGAGAGGATGTTGGCGGTGAACCGGCCGAGGGAACGCAGCGTCGGCCAGGTGCTGGAGGACTTGTCGACGCAGAACGTCACCAGCGGCGGGTCCAGGGACAGGGACTGGAACGTTCCGACCACGAAGCCACGCGGGGTGCCCTCGGCGGTCAGGCCGGTGATCGCGGTGACTCCCGTGGGGAGGGCACCGAAGACCTGGCGTTGCAGTGCCGGATCGATGTCCTGGGAGTCCGAAGTAACGATGACGGACATTGGGGTTTCCTTACTTTGCCTGGGAAGTGAGGGACTGGTGGTAGGCGGCGCCCGGGTGGTCGGCAGCCAGTCGCGCCTGGCCGGCGCCGAACAGGTTTTCGCGCAGCGTGGTGCCCTCGTATCCGGTACGCATGACACCACGGGCCTGCAGCTTGGGAGCGACGTAGCGGGCGAAGTCCTCGATGTCGCGGAACTTCAGTGCGTGGGCGATGTTGAAGCCGTCGACGCCGGTCTCCTCGATCCAGGAGATGAGCTCGTTGGCCACGGTCTCCGGGCCGCCGACGATCACCGGCGAGGTGCCGCCGATGCCGTTGAAGTCGGCGATGTCGCGCGGGGTCCAGCGCTTCTGCGGGTCGATCTTGGTGAAGAAGTTGACCATGGTCTGGCCGGCGTTGGTCTCCACGTCCTCGAACGGCTGGTCCGGATCGAACTGGGCCATGTCCAGGCCGGTCCAGCCGCTGTACCGGGCCATGGCGCCGTCGTAGTTCACGAGTTCCAGGTACTCCCGGTACTTCGCCTGCGCCTCCTCGTCCGTGGGGGCGCTGATGACCGTGACCATCTGCAGCATGGCGATGTGGGACGGGTCGCGTCCGACCTCGACGGCCTTGGCGCGCAGCGCGTCGATCTGCTTCTTCAGTCCGGCCTTGGTGGCGGCGTTCATGAAGACGGCCTCGGCGGTCTTTGCCGCGAGCTCAACGCCGCGGGGGGATCCGCCGGCCTGGAAGATCACCGGAGTGCGCTGGGGCGAGGGCTCGCAGAGGAAGATGCCCGGGACGGAAAAGTGCTTGCCCTCGTGACCGATCTCGTGGACGCGGGCCGGGTCGACGTAGGTGCAGGTCTCCTTGTCGCGGACGACGGCGTCGTCGTCCCAGGAGGCTTCCCAGAGCTTGAGGGCGACGTCGATGAACTCCTCGGCGATCTCATAGCGGTCATCGTGCGCGGTCAGCGTCTTCCCCCGGTTGCGGGCGGCGCTGTCGGAGTAGGACGTGACGACGTTCCACCCGATGCGGCCCTCGGTGAGGTGGTCCAGGGTCGCGAACTTCCGGGCCAGCGAGTACGGGAGGTCGTACGCGGTCGAGGACGTGATGCCGAAGCCGAGGTGGCGGGTGGCGGCGGCCATGGCGGGAATCAGGTACGCCGGATCGTTGGCCGGGATCTGCGCCGCATCGCGCAGGGCCCCGTCGACGCTGCCGTGGTACTTGTCGTGATAGCCGTCATTGTCGGCGAAGAACATGCCGTCGAAGCCCGCACGCTCGAGCATCTGCGCGTACTCGACCCACCGCCGCAGGTCCTTGTACTGCGCCGAGCCGTCATTCTCGTGCCTCCACAGGCCGGCAGAAAGGTGCGCCGGTCCACTGAAATCGAACGCGAACACCTTCATTTGCTTCGTCATGCTTCTTCCTTAGGGCGTGTTCACTAGGTGAACGGTCTATCTATCTAGTGGTCACTAGATTAGGGTGGCATGCGCCACATCGTCAAGGGCCCTACGCCAAGGGGGCCTGACCAGCCCTAATTCGCTCGGCCAAGCAGCTTGAGGAGTTCGAAGATTGCGGAATGCCGCTAGAAAGGAAGACGACCGTGAAGATTCCTGGAGAGGCGCACAGGCCCAGCCCGCTCAAGAGCCCATCCCTTGACCTCGTGGAGCGCGGGCGCCGGGGGGTGTGGGTCGGCCTGCCGGAAGCAGCCTCCATTGAACTCATCTGCGCTGAAGGTCCCGACTGGGTCGACATCGACGGACAGCACGGGCAGGCCGAACTGTCCGACCTGCTGGGGATGGTGGATGCGGCCAACGTCTTCGGCGTCCCGGCCCTCGTCCGCGTCCCCGGGCACGATCTTGGATGGGCGGGACGGGTGATCGACTCCGGCGCGCAGGGGATCATTTTCCCCACGGTCGAGGACGGCGGGACGGCGGCCCGGCTGGTCTCGGCCTGCCGCTTCCCGCCGCGCGGCAACCGCAGCTACGGACCCACCCAGCGCTCCCGCCGGTACGCCAAGACGGTCCCCGGCGTGCCGGCGGACGCTCCGCTGGCCATCCTCATGGTGGAGACGCGGACCGGCTACGAGAATCTGGACGCCATCCTGGCCGCCGGGCCCGACGGCGTCTTCATCGGACCCTACGACCTCTCCCTGGGCCTCGGCGTCGACTTCGACACCCTTCTCGACAGCGATCCGGACGGAATCCTCCGGGACGTCGCCCAAAGGTGCGCCGGTGCCGGAATTCCCGCCGGCATTTACACCGGCTCCATCAACCTTTCCCTGGGGCCGGTCGACTGGGGCTACAGCTTCATGCCGATCACCTCGGACTACTCGTTGCTCTCCACGGCCACCCGGGGAGTCCTGGCCGACTTCGAACGGGCGGGCGCGCACGCATAGCGGTGGCGTCGCCGGCGGTCCCCCGGGAAAGGGGAACCCCCGGCGGCCCGCGGTTCCTTGAATACGGCTTATTGACGGGATGGACTGATGGATCTGGAAAACAAGATCGCCCTCGTTACCGGCGGAGGGCGCGGAATCGGGCGCGGAATCGTCGAGCGCTTCCTGGAAGAAGGGGCCCGCGTGGCGATCGTGCAGCGCAGCGCGGTGGACCGGGACCTGCGGGAGGACCCCCGCGTGATGGGCGTGCCCGCCGACCTGGCGACTGTCACGAACTTCGTTCCGGTCGTTGACCGGGTCGCCCGCCATTGGGGCGGACTGGACATCCTCGTCAACAATGCGGGCATCATGTTCGAACGCAGCGTCGCGGAGATCACCGAGGCCGAATGGGACCTGATGGCCGCAACCAACCTGCGGGCGCCGCTTTTCCTGTGCCAGGCCACCCTCCCCCACCTGCGCCGGCGGCCGGGCGCCAGCATCATCAACATCGGTTCCATCGAAGGCATCGGGGCCAACCCCGGCCACGCCGCCTACAGCGCCACCAAGGCGGGCCTGCACGGCATGACCCGCGCCCTGGCGGTCGACTTGGGGGCCGACGGCATCCGCTGCAACGCGATCGCCCCGGGCTGGATCGCCTCCGATTTGAGCGAGGCGTACCTGGACTCGTTCAAAGATCCGGCGGAGGCCCGACACGCCCTGGATCGCCTGCACCCGGTCGGCCGCGTGGGCCAAGGGACGGACATCGGAGACGTAGCCGTTTTCCTCGCCAGCGACAGGTCCCGTTTCATGACCGGCGAAACGCTGGTGGTCGACGGCGGCAGGACCGCCAAGCTCCCCCTCCCCCAGTAGGCGCCCTCCGGAGGCAGGCCCGGCTTCGGGCCTGCCGCACGCCGTCTTGCCATACCTAGAACTGCTATGGTTCGATGCCTTGTAGATCTAGGTATGGGAGGCGCAATGCGCATCGACAAGGACCTGGTCGCCGCTTCGGCCACCCCCCTTGTGCTGGGGATCCTGATGGAGGGTGACCTGTACGGCTACGCGATCATCAAGCGCGTGAGCGAGCTGTCCGGCGGCGGCATGCAGTGGACGGACGGAATGCTCTATCCGCTGCTGCACCGGTTGGAGCGGCTCGGCTACGTGTCGTCCTCGTGGGGCACCTCCGAGGCCGGACGCCGGCGCAAGCACTACGCGATCACGCCGGCGGGCCGGAAGGCCCTCGCCGACCGGCAGGAGCAGTGGGCCGTCGTTGCCGGCGCCCTGAGGCAGGTGTGGCAGGCCGTCCCGCAGCCGCCCGCCACGGCCGGGGGGTGGGCGTGATGGAGCTGTCCACCGAACTGGAAACCCAGATCGGCCGCTGGCGCGGGTACCTGCAGCGGCGCCAGGCGATCTCCCCCGCCGACCTGGACGAGCTGGAGGACCACCTGCGCGAACAGATCGCGGACCGCCGGGCGACCGGACTCGACGAGGAGGAGGCCTTCCTCGTCGCGATCAGGCGCATCGGCAACCTCGACGCCCTCTCGCGCGAGTTCGCCCGCGAGCACTCCGACCGGCTGTGGAAGCAGCTGGTGCTCATGCCGGAGGAGCCCGACGGCGGCGGCGCACCGCCATGGCGCGAGCTGGCGGTGGTCCTCGCGCTCGCGGTGGGGGCCGGGGTGGCGGTCAAGGCCGGCCTGGCGTGGCTGGGCGGGGACGGCGCACTGGCGCGCAACGCGGGCCTGCTCGTTTTCCCGTTCCTCGGCGCGTATTTTGCCTGGAAGCGCAGGCTCACCGTGCGCGTGGTGGCGGTGCTGCTCGTCCCGTTCGCCGTGCTGGCAGTGGTGCTCAATGCCTACCCGTTCGCTCCGGAGGGCTCCACCGGGCTGCTCGCCGCCGTGCACGCACCGGTTGTCCTGTGGCTGCTGGTCGGGATGGCCTACGCCGGAGGCCGGTGGCGCTCCGACGGCCGGCGCATGGACTTCGTCCGGTTCACCGGCGAACTCGCGATCTACTACACGCTCCTGGCCCTGGGCGGAGCCGTCCTGCTCGGGCTGACGTTCTGGGCGCTCCAGGCGATCGGAATCGACCTGGAGCCGGCGCTGGAGGGCTGGATCCTGCCGTTCGCCGTCCCCGGGGCGCTCGTCGTGGCCGCATGGCTGGTCGAGGCCAAGCAGAACGTCGTCGAGAACATCGCCCCCGTCCTGACGCGCGTCTTCACGCCGCTGACGATCCTTATGCTCGTGTCCCTCCTGGCCGTGCTGGCGGCCTCGGGCGGCCTGATCGACGTCGACCGGGGGCTGCTGATCCTCATGGACGCGATCCTGGTGCTGGTCCTGTGCCTGCTGCTCTACTCGATCTCCGCCCGCGACCCGCTCGCGCCTCCCGGCCTGTTCGACGTGCTCCAATTGGTCCTCATCGGCGCGGCCCTCGCGGTCGACGCCGTCATGCTGACCGCCATGCTGGCCCGGATCGCCGAGTTCGGTTCCAGTCCCAACAAGATTGCCGCGCTGGGCCTGAACCTGCTGCTGCTGGCGCACCTCATCCGGGCGGCCTGGCTCGGCATGGGGTTCGTGCGCGGGCGCCGTCCCTTCGCCGCCGTCGAACGCTGGCAGACGCGGTACCTGCCGGCCTACGGCGCCTGGGCTGCCGCCGTCGTCGTGGTCTTCCCGCCCGCCTTCGGCTTCGTCTAGGGCAGCAGGCCCGGACGGCCGGTTCAGGCGCCTTCGACGGAGCCGACCAGCAGGGCCGTTCCGGTGAAGGGCGGCAGGGAGATATAGAAGCTGTGCAGGTCGTCAACGGTGCCGATCTTTTCCCCGCTGAAGGCATCCGTGACGGCCTCGTCATTGGGGATCAGGGGCGAGTTGACGGAGCCGGCGACGTCTTCCGGCGAGAAGTTGAGGACGGTGATCTGCAACTGCCCCGAGGGAAGGCGGTGGACCATCACCAACAGGCCGCGATGGGAAACGTCGGGGACGTCGATGAGCTCGCTCCTGGCGATGCCCAGGTCCTCCCTCACCTTGAGGATGCGGGTAAGCCGCGAGGCGAAGGAATGCTCGTCCAGCAGTTGCTCAGGCAGTGTTGCGTAGAGGTTCTGGCCTTTGGGGAGCGTGGCGTCCGCCGGCCCTCCCGCGGCGGCGTGTCCCATGAGGTCGTGGCGGCCACGGTTGATCCACCGCGTGTCGCCCCTCCTGACCAGTTCCGAGACCTGGTCCCGCTCGAGCGGCAGCACTCCGCAGAGATCCCATCCCGAGAGGGCCAAGACTCCGGGCTGCAGGGCGTTGTACATGGCCAGGAGCAGGTGGACGTCGCACACCTGCCGCTTCTGCTCGTCGGTGATCGCCGAGAGGTCCTTGATGCCGAGGACTGCGGTGATCACGCTCGCCGTGGTGCAGGCGATGCCGTTGGTGGTGAACAGGAGGTTGTAGGGCGCCGCCTGCCCGGTAATGCCCTTCCTCAGGTCATTCTGGATCTTGTCCGCGACCTCCAGCCCGGTCAACGAAAGCCCGCCCAGCTCGAAGACGTCATCCCTGTGCTTCGTCGTGAAGTGGACGAGCTCGTACGTGAGTTCATCGTGGTTTTGCAGGGCGTGGACGAGCGATGCCTGGTCCACGCCGGCCTCCATGGCCAGGCGCAGGGTCAGCCGGAGGAAATCAGTGTCCGCCGTCACCAGTGCATGGTGGTAGCCGGGCCTGGTCACGAAGTCGTAGGACAGGTCCGGTCCCCTTTCCGAGGTGGCCCTGATGTCGTCGATACTCAGGTTCAGTTCCTGGAACGTGAAGCCGCCGACCTTGCGGACCATGCCGCCCAACAGCTGGTTGGCCGCCTCCGAGAGAGGATGGCCTTCGGACCAGGCGGGGCTTTCCTCGGCGCTCTTCTCCACGCCCAGGAAGCCGTTCGCGTCCAGCCGGAGGGCGCCCGTCCCCAAGTCGACCAGGGAGTGCAGGGCGTCGCCCATGACAAGGCGTATTCCGGCGAAGGTCGGGTCGAGCCAGTTGATCGAGGGCTGGCCGGACTTGAAATAGTGCAGGTAGACCCACCTGCGCAGCTTGCCGGTGGTGTCGTAGACGGGCCGGGTGGCGCTCCAGTTGGTCTCTTTCACGCCGGGCTCGTAGAAGATGACCCGTTGCAGCTGCCCGATGATGTATCCGGCCTCCTGCAAGGCGCTTTCGGTCCGGGCGTCGATGTTGACCGAGTCTTCGCCCTCGGGGACGTCGGGCAACAGGTGCCAGTCGGCCTCGGGGATGTCGATCATGTGGTAGATCCCCGGATAGTCGCGGTAGTTCATTTCGGCCAGCCGGAAATCCGCGCCCTTGCCCGTGTGGCCGGGGACGATGTCGTCGATGATCGTGCCGCCGTGCGCCTGCGCGGCCTCGCACATCGCCCTGAACTCCTCGACGGTGCCGAAGGAGGGGTCGATTGCCATGCTGATGCGGTCGAAGTGCCCGTCGATGCTGGGCGTGTACTTCCATCCGTCGAGCCCGCCGGCCCGCTTCACCGGTCCGGTGTGGATGGCCTTGATGCCGATGCGCTGGAACGCTTCCCACATGTCCCGATCCCCCAGCGCCGCCAGGAAGGACTGGTCGGGCTTCGTGATGAAGGACAGGGGGTAGGCGGTGAACCAGACCGAGGCCTTTTCCACCGCCGCCCGGGGATTCGGGAACGCATACGGGTTCTGCCACATGCTGGCCTGGCCGGAGAGCTGGCGGGCCAGGACATCGGCATCGCCGAGCATCGATTGGTTGCGCAGCCATTCGATGTAGACCTTGTTGCGTCCATCCGCCTGGAACGGCGGCTGTCCTGCGATGTGTTCCCTGCGGCGGGCCATGGGCCGAAGGGGCCGCGGCCGGGCCGGGTAGAACTGCTCGTCGAACGTGACGTCCAGGGCGTGCGAGGGAGCGGGTTCGGGGTCCTGTGACCCGGCGGCCTCCTCTGGCCGCTCGTCCAGGTTCCCGGATCCAGTCAGGTCGGTCATGGTCGATTCCCCTCTTGCCGCGTCCAGCTGGTTCCTCTTATTACAACCTGAGATAGTTCTTTTACAACCCCAGATAACCCGCCTCGCCTTTTACGGATGGCGGGGACGGACGTGCGGCCAGAATCCGTGACTCCGGCGCGTCCCTCAACATCATCACGGGCGGCACACGCGGTGCAAGCAGAGACATTGGCTAATCAATGCCCCGTCCGGACAGCGCGCGGCCTCCGGCTGTCCGGCGGCCCGGAGTTCAATCGTCCCTGGAATCGCCCAAGCGGCGGCGCTGGCGGTCCCGCCTGCTGTAGGTCGCCTCGCGGATGGCTTCGTCGTTGTCGAAGTTGGAGCCCAGGGCTCCCGCCACGGTTCCCAGCGACGCCGCCAGCCACGACAGGCGGGCATAGTCCCCCAGATCCACCGGGTGTCCAAGCTGCGCTTCCAGATAGCCGATGTCGATCACCGCCAGCGAGCCGAGCAGCAACACCAGGAACAGGACCGCGTACATCAGCCCGACGCTCAATCCCACGGTCGCAATCGTTGCCGAGTTGTCCAGGCTCGCGCGGGCCGAGGCTTCCGGGCCCAGGCCTCTGGCCCACAGTCCGTTGTGCACGATGAGCCATGCGCCGAGCGTGGAGACCGCCACCAGGCTGATCAAAGCCAAACGCCACAGGGGCAGCACGTCGGCCATGTTCCACATGGTGGTGTAGAAGATGCCGAAGGCGCCGGTAGCGGCCGCGGCGGCGATACATGTGGACAGGGCGGAGAGCAGCCTGCCGGGCCTGTTGTTGCGGACCATTCCGGCCAGCAGGCGGAGCCGGCCCATCCGGCCGGACAGGACCGTATAGGAAACGTTCCCCGGCTCCTCCTGGTGTTGGACTTTCGGCGCGGGGAACGGCGCCACGCCGGAAGGCCGGGGGTGCCCGGTGTTCGCGTGCAGGGAACGGAGCACGCCCAAGAGGAGTTCCTGGGTTGCGGCTCTCACGCGCCACGCCCCAAGTGCCGGCAGCGAGACCAGGGCGGCCTGCCCTTCCGGGCTGGTCTCGCAGACCATGATCTTTCCATCATGCGAGCGCGGCAGGTCCGTCAGGTACACCACGTAGTCCCACCGGTTCTGTGCCCTCAGGTCCTCAGCCTGCTCCAGCAAGGGGATGTACCCCTCTTCCGTCAGGGGCAGGGCCCTCCGCAGCGCCTCGACGTCCCACCGATAGTCGGGGTCGACGAGGCGCTGCAACTGGTCGGCCAGACCGTCGGCCATCGTTCTGGCGGTCGCCTCGGGCAGTCCCGGATCGGCCAGGATGCCCACGAGCAGGGCGGGCCTGCCATCATCTTCGACCACGTTTTTCCTCCTCCCGGGACCCGTCGCGGCCCCTCATCGATCTGCGCTCCCCTCCACCCTAGGGGCGGGTTCTGGTGGAGGGCTGGGTGCCCGCGGCGCCCGGTGTTCGAACCCGCGCGAAGGCCAGGCGGGGGTGGCGCTCTCCGGCATCCCGGCTACGCTAAGCAGGAATCGTGGCAGCAAGCG
>Ga0182739_1004794_pt1 | contig 10971 bp, 10 predicted proteins | sample eDN5th30CBELigBY_FD_128873 | JGI IMG/M metagenome (GOLD analysis project Ga0182739, IMG submission 128873) | Enriched backyard soil microbial communities from Emeryville, California, USA - eDNA 5th pass 30_C BE-Lig BY (version 2) (version 2) | ecosystem: Environmental > Terrestrial > Soil >...
AGCCACAGCCACAGCCACAGCCACAGCCACAGCCACAGCCACAGCCACAGCCACAGCCACAGCCACAGCCACAGCCACAGCCACAGCCACAGCCACAGCCACAGCGACGGAAGCGGCTGCTGATTGATTCCCCTGAATGGGGAAGAAAACTACAGTGCGGCCCCGCGACAGGCAGGCGGCGCGCCGGCGGGCTATCATCGGCGCGGTCCCCGGCACTGAGTGGAGAACACCGATGACCGCCTTCGCGATCGAGCACGACGAGACCGGCCGACGTTTTCACGTCGTCGTCGAAGGCAGTCTCTGCCTCCTCGAATACACCTTGGCCGGAACGGTCATGACGATCACCCATACCGGGGTGCCCGACGCGGTCGGCGGCCGCGGCATCGCCGCCGCGTTGATGCGGCAGGCGCTGGAGACCGCGCGTGGCCGTGGCTGGCGCGTGGTGCCGGCATGCAGCTACGCGCGCGTGTTCGTCGAACGCTACCCGGAGTACGCTGACCTGCTGGCCTGAGATGAGGCCGCGCCGGGCCATGCCGCCTCCACGCAGCCGTCGGCGAACCGGCCGGGCGCACTTGGCCCACGGCGGGCCGAGCGTTTCGTGAACGTCTTCCACTGCGACCATTGCGGGCATCTGGTGTTCTTCGAGAACACCCAGTGCGTGAGCTGCGGCCATCGGCTGGCCTGGCTGCCCGACGCCGGCGTCATGGCAGCGCTGGCGCCTGGTGACGACGGGACCTGGACGCGGTCGGTGCCGGAGGCGCAGGGGCATCGCTACCGGTTGTGCGCGAACGACGTCGAGCATGCCATCTGCAACTGGGCGGTGCGTGCGGACGAGCCGCAGGCGCTGTGCCGGTCGTGCCGGCTGACCCACGTGATTCCCGACCTTGGCGTGCCGGGCAACCATCGCGCGTGGCAGGTACTGGAGGCAGCCAAGCGGCGCCTGCTGCAGACGCTGCTCGCGCTGCACTGCCCGGTCGACAGCAAGGAAGACGATCCGCGGGACGGGCTGGCCTTCGAGTTCCTGGCCGACCCGCCGGATCCGGACGCCGGCCCGATGCTGACCGGGCACGCCGACGGCGTGATCACCGTCAACATCGCCGAAGCCGACGACGTCGAGCGCGAGCGCCGCCGCAAGCAGCTGCACGAACCGTATCGCACGGTGCTCGGCCATTTTCGCCACGAGATCGGCCACTACTACTGGGACCGGCTGCTGCGCGACAGCCCGCGGCTGGCGGCGTTCAGGGAGTGCTTCGGCGACGAGCGCGCCGACTATGCGCAGGCGCTGGACCGGTACTACGAAGCCGGTCCCGTCGCTGACTGGCAGGCCGCCTACGTCAGTGCCTATGCCAGCGCGCACCCGTGGGAGGACTGGGCCGAGACCTGGGCGCATTACCTGCACATGGCCGATGCGCTGGAAACCGTCGCCGCCTGCGGCTTGGCGCTGGTGCCGCAGCGCGGCGACGAACCGGCCCTGGACGCGACGCGGCTGGCGGGGGCGCTGGCCGGTGGATCGTTCGACGGCCTGGTCGAGAGCTGGTTCCCGCTGACCTATCTGCTCAACAACCTCAACCGCGGCCTCGGCCTGGCCGATGCCTATCCGTTCGTGCTGTCCTCGCCGGTGATCGAGAAGCTGCGCTTCGTCCATGAGACGATCGCCGCGCTGCGGCCGCCGCCGGCGGGCTGACCCGGTTCACGGCGGCGCATCACGGCCGCGGGGCGTCGGTGCGCAGTACCGGATAGAGCCGGTAGCGCTCGTCCCAGGAGGCGTGCCGCCGGTAGAAGAACTCCAGCCGCGCGGCCGGGTCGCGCGCGAAGTCCGGATCCTGCGCCAGCTTTTGCGCGAACGCCGCGGCGACCGCCGGGTCGGCCATCATCTCGCGCCCGACCTGTTCGGCGACGTACGCCTCCATGTACTCCTTGCGCTCGAAGGCGCGGTTGAACCAGCCCCAGGCGAGGAACGCGTCGGGCGCCTGGGGTTCGAGCAAGGCCATCACCAGGCGTGCCTTCGCCTGCGCGATCGGCACGAACAGCGTGCCGGCTTCCAGATCGCGCGGTTCGGCGCGCCAGCGGCCTTCGACTGTCAGGCGCTGGCGCCCCTCGACCGGCTGCGGTGCGAAGTCGGCGCGCTCGGCGCGAAACGCCTCGACGGCGGCCTGCCGGTGCGGCGCATCGAGTTCGCGATAGGCGATGCCGTGCAGGTCGAGCTTGGCGCGCAGCCAGCCGGCCTCGGCTGGCGGGACCAGATAGCCGCCGCGCGGCGCCGTCACGCGCAGGCGCGGCTGCACGTCGTCGCGCAGCGGAACCGTCCAGACCTCGGGCCGCCGCTCGTCGTAGCGCGTCACCAGCGCGCCGGACAGCGCCGAGGGCGTGCGCGTATAGGCATAACCGCGGAACGCGATCGGCCGGCTGCGTTCGCCGGCCTGGTAGTCGAGTGCGACGGGCGTACCGCCGAGCGTGGCGGCCGCGGTATCGGCCGCTTCGGCCGCCGCCAGCCAGCGCGCGCCGTCGCGCGCGGTGCGTTCCAGCACCGCGACGATCGTATTGCGGGTGCTGCGCACGCGTTCGGGATAGGTCTTCCACGAATGCGTCTCGACCAGGATGCCGATGCGGTTGCGCAACGGCGGATAGCCGTGCGAGAAGCGTGGCGGCGGAACGCCGTCGGCGAAGCCCGAGGCCGGATCGTCTTCGATCACGAACGAGGGATAGAACGCCAGCGGCAGCGAGCCCTGTTCGCGCAGGCGATCGAGGACGGCGGCCTGCAGGTCGCGCCCGATCCGCTGCAGCGCCTCGTCGCCCGAATGCAGCGGCTCGATCTGGACCGAGATGTCGTGCTCGAACTGCGCGCCGTTGGTCGCATGCAGGTCCATCGAGAGCAGCGGATCCCATTCGCCGGTCAGGCGCAGCAGCGCCTGCATCTCCGGTGCCTCCGCCTTGGCGTAGTCGCGGTTGAGGTTGAGGTTCTGGGCGGTGGTGCGCCAACCCATGGCCTCGGGGCCACGCTGGTTGGGGCGGTTCCAGCGGCCGAAGCGCTCGTGGCCGTCGACGTTGAACACCGGCACGAAGACCAGCACCAGCCGTTCGAGCGCGCCCGGTGCGGCGGTCCCGTCGAGCGCCTCGCGCAGGGCCAGGAAGCCGGCATCCTTGCCGTCGATCTCGCCGGCATGGATGCCGCCCTGCACCAGCAGCACCGGCAGGCGCCGCGCGTGTGCCGCCGGCGCGTCGAGCGCGCCGCTGCGCGAGGCGATCAGTGCCTGCATCGGCCGTCCTTCCGGCGTGCGGCCGAACGTGATGCAGCGGACCGCTTCGGGATAGCGGGTGGCGAAGGCGGTGCAGAGCGCGACCGTTTCCGCGTAGCGGCCGGTGCGCACGAAGCCCGACTGCTCGGCCTCGGTACGCAATGCGTCGGCCGGGCCGGCAGCGAGGGACGTCGAGGCGACCGCGGCGGCGGCGCCCAGGACCAGCCGGACGATCATCGTGCGGCCCAGTGCACCTGGCCGTCGACGATGGTGCGGGTGTGGCCGCCGACCCAGACCGCGCCGGCGTCGATCCGCACCAGGATGCGCGCGTCGTGTCCCATCTCGCGGCCCTGGCTGACGCGGTAGCCGGTGGCGAGTGCACCGTGGGGCTCGCGCTCGGCGATGTAGGCGGCGATCAGGCCGTTGGCGGCACCGGAGGCCGGATCCTCGACGATGCCGACACCGGCCGGGAATGCGCGCACCACCAGGTCGTGCCCGGCATCGGCGCTGCGCGCGAAGATGCACAGGCCGAGGCTGTCGCTGCGCCGGGCGAGGTCGCCGATGGCGGCGTGGTCCGGCTGCCAGCCGCGTACCTGGCGTTCGCTGCCGAACTCGGCCACCCACCAGCGCCGGCCGCCTTCGACGAAGGCCGGCGGCAGCGTGCCGTCGGCGCGGCCGTCGAGCAGGGCGGCCAGCCGCGGATCGGCGTCGATGCCCTCGCGCAGGATGCGGGCGGCCGGCGCGCGTACCAGCAGGTCGCGCGCCTCCGCCCGGCCCTCGACACGGATCGGCAGCAGGCCCGCCTCGCATTCCTGGACCAGCACGCCGTCCACCGCGTGCGCCAGGCCGGTGTCGAGCGCCGCATGGGCGCTGCCGATCGTCGGGTGGCCGGCGAACGGGATCTCGCGCTGCGGCGTGAAGATGCGGACGCGATAGGCGGCCGACGGCTGGCGCGGCGTGAGCAGGAAGGTGGTCTCGACCAGGCCGGTCCAGCGGGCGAATGCCTGCATCCGGTCGCTGTCCCAGTGGTCGGCGTCGACGACGACCCCGAGCGGATTGCCGCCGCCGAGGCGGGCCGGAAAGACATCGAGCTGCAGGTAGCGGGTGACGGACATGGCGGACATCATCAGGGATCGGGTCGGGCGGCGTCATCCTCGCCGCTGCCGAGGGCGGCGGCATAGAGCGCGATCAGCCACCAGAAGAGCAGCCCCCACCAGGCCGAGTAGAACGCCAAGTGGCTGTTAAATGGAAAGACCATCGCCAGCAGCGCCAGGCCAGGCGCGAGCGCGCGATGGCGCGCCGGCGGCGCGGCACGGTGCCAGGCGCGCAGCGCGACGAAGCTGCCGGCCAGCCACAGCAGCAGGCCGGTCGCGCCGGTCTCGCTGAGCAGTTCGAGCACGATCTGGTGGGCATGCGCGGCGCCGGTCCCGGTTTCGCGATCGACGAAGCGGTCGTCGCCGGCGGCATAGTGCGGATAGGCATGGCGGAAGCCGCGTACGCCGACGCCGGTCCACGGATGGTCGGCGCTCATCGCCAGCGCCGTGCGCCAGATCGCCAGCCGGCCGGCGGACGCCTCGTCGATCGCGTGCGCGGTGCCTTCCAGCGCGCGCAGGCTGCGGTCGGCACGCGCGTCGAAGCGGTCCGAGACCTGCCAGAGCACCAGTACGGCGCCGGCGACTAGCGCGACGGCAGCGGCGCCCAGCGCCAGGAATGCGGGCCAGCGCCGCGTCTCGCGCCAGGCGAGCGCGCCGCAGACCACCGCGTAGGCGATCCAGGCCGAGCGCGAGCCGGCCATCAGCACCGGCACCAGCACCAGTGTCATCGCGACGGCGAGGCCGCCGCGGCCGAACCGGTCCCGCGCCGCCAGCAGCACGAACGGCGAGAGCGTGGCCAGCACCGGGCCGAACTTGACGTTGTCGGCACCGAAGATACCGGTGATGCGCTCGACCTCGGCCGCGCCGGCGACGCCGTGGCCGGTCAGGATCTGCACCCAGGCGTCGATCAGCCACAGCAGCACGATCGCGGCGGTGGCCAGGCCGGTGGCGCGCAGGTCGCCGGGCCGCCGCAGCGCCCAGACCGTGAATGCCGCGAACGGGCCGAAGCGCAGCACGCTGGCGATGGTCGACCAGGTCTTTTCCGGCTGCACCGCGGCTGCCGCCGAGAGCAGGGCCGCCAGCCCGTAGGCGGCGAACAGCGTCAGTGCCAGCGGCAGGCCGGGCTGGCGCAGCGGCAGCCGCCCGCGGGCGGCCAGGAGCAGTGCCGTCGCCGCGCCGATCGCCAGCGGCAGTTCCGCGAGGCGGCCGACCGGCAGCAGCACCAGCACCGCGATCACGCACAGCGCGGCCCAGGGAAAGCGGCCGCCGGCTTGCGCGCCGGTCACGACGTCGCGGCCAGGTCGCGATAGAGCGCGAGCGTGTCGCGCTGCATGTCGGCCAGCCGGTGGCTGGCCAGCGGCGCGATCGCCGGCGCCAGGCGCAGCAGCTCGGCGGCGTGCTCGGCCAGGCGCGCCGGGTCACCCGGCGTGGCGCGGCCGGCCGGGTACAGTTCCGACAGCAGTTCGCCGACGCCGCCGTGCGCGTAGCCGAGCACCGGCCGGCACAGGGCCAGGGCCTCGACCACGGTCCGCCCGAACGACTCGGGCGGGTTGCTGAGCTGGAGGATCAGGGCCGAGATCGCGAGCACGTCGCGCACGTCCGAGCGCGGCGGTGTGATCGCCAGCCGGTCGGCGACGCCGAGCGAAGCGGCCAGCGCTTCCAGCTCGGCGATGTAGGCCTCGCGGCCGGCCTCGCGCGCGCCCAGCAGCAGCAGGCGCGCCGCGACGCCGCGCTCGTCGAGGTCCGCCAGCAGGCGGATCGCATCGGCGTGTCCCTTGAGCCGCGTCCCGCGGCCCGGCAGGGTCAGCAGCGGCGCGCCGCGCAGCTGCGGGAACTGGTCGAAGAAGGCCGTCCGCCAGCCGTCGTCGGGCTGGTAGCCGAACGGGAACTCGGCCGGGTCGACGCCGCGCGGGATCACCACCAGGCGCGCCGGGTCGGTGCCGGGATAGTGGTGCAGGGCGTAGTCGCGCACGCTGTTGGACACGCAGATGACGCGCTCGCCGCGCGTCATGATCGCGCTGTAGCGTCCCGGCGAGTTGAGGCCGTGCATGGTCGTGACGAAATGCGGCCGTGGCCGCAGCGGCCGCAGCGCCAGCCAGCCGATCCAGGCCGGCAGCCGCGAGCGTGCATGCACGATGTCCGGGCGCAGGTCGACGAACAGGCGCCGCAGGTGGCGGATCAGGCCCAGCGTGCGCAGCGACTTGCGGCCGATCGGCAGCTCGACGTGCTCGCTGCCTTCCTCGACCAGTTGCGCGACCAGGCGGCCGCCGGCCGACACCACGATCGAGCGGTGGCCCTCGGCGATCAGGGCGCGGGCGATCTCCAGCGTGGAACGCTCCGCACCGCCGGATTCGAGCGCCGGAACCAGCTGGATGACAGTGAGGCGGGGCCCGGACAAACGGCCCTCACGCGACCAGGACGTACTCGGCGCCGCAGTACGGGCACTTGGCGTGCCCCTCGGCCTCGATCGGCAGGTAGACCTTCGGGTGCGAGTTCCAGAGCGACATGCCCGGCATCGGGCAGCTCAGGGGCAGGTCGGCCCGGCGGACCTCGTAGCGGTTCTCGGCATTGGCCGGGATGCGGTGTTCCGCGGCGGGGTTCGGAAGCGGCATGGGCAGACTCGGCTGTGTAGCGTCCGGCCATTCTATCGCAGCGCGAATGCCAAAGCGTTCACGTTTGCGGCGTGACCTGCCGCCGGGAGCGGCCGTCGATCCGTCGTCATGCCGGCGGCGGCGGACTGGCCTAGAATGCACCTCGCGCCGCCTGACGGCCGCCGTCCACCACGGCGCGGAGCGCGGCTCACCGCCTACATCCACTGCGAGGGGAAAGGTATGGATTTCACGAAACTGATCGAGCGGGTCAAGAACATCCTGCTCACGCCGAAGACCGAATGGCCGGTCATCGGTGCGGAGACCACCACGGTCGCCGACCTGTACAAGAACTACATCCTGATCCTGGCCGCGCTGCCGGCGATCTTCGGCTTCATCCAGGGCAGCCTGATCGGCACGACGATCCCGTTCGTCAACATCTCGCTGAAGGTGCCGGTCGGCATCGGCATCGCCCAGATGCTGCTGACCTACGGCCTCTCGCTCGGCCTGATGTACGTGCTGGCGCTGATCGTCGATGCGCTGGCGCCGAGCTTCGGCGGCGAGAAGTCGCTGGTGCAGGCGCTCAAGACGCTCGCCTACGCCTGGACCCCGGCCTGGATCGTGTCGGTGCTGGGGATCGTGCCGGCCATCGGCATGCTGGCCGCCCTGGCCGCCCTGGTCTACAGCATCTACCTGCTGTACCTGGGCCTGCCGCACACGATGAAGATCCCGAAGGAACGTTCCGGCGGCTATACGGCGGTGACGATCATCATCGGCATCGTGCTTTCGATCGTGGTCGGCTGGGTGGCCGCGATGTTCTCCGGCGTCAGCGCCTACAGCGCGCGCGCGCTGCAGGGCCAGATCGGCGCGATCGGCATTCCGGCCGAGGCCGGCAAGGACACCTCGCTGGCGAAGGTCGAGGCCTGGGGCGAGAAGATGGAAGCGGCCGGCAAGAAGGTGGAGGCGGCGCAGAAATCCGGCGACGGTCAGGTGCAGGCCGAAGCCGTCGGCCAGCTGATCGGCGCGGCGCTCGGCGGCGGCGACCAGGTCGAGGCGCTGGCGCCCGACGCGCTCAAGCCGTTCCTTCCCGAGTCGCTCGCCGGCTGGAAGCGCACCGCGTTTTCGGCCGAGCAGAACGGCGCGATGGGCATGCAGATGTCGGTGGCCACGGCCACCTATGCGGGCGAGGACGGCAAGGCCCTGCACCTGGAGATCACCGACGTCGGCAGCGCCAAGGGCCTGCTCGGCCTCGCCGGCATGGCCAACGTGCAGAGCCAGCGCGAGTCCGACGACGGCTACGAGAAGACCTGGAAGGAGAACGGGCGCCTGGTCAACGAGAAGTGGGACGGCCCTTCACGCCGCGGCGAGTACAGCATCATCCTCGGCGACCGCTTCACGGTCGAGCTCTCGGGGACGGTCGACAACATCGACCAGCTCAAGTCGGCCCTTGCCGGCCTCGACCTGGCGGGCCTCGAAGCGCTGAAGAACCAGGGCGTCAAGCGCGGCTGAGGACGCTCCTGATACAGACGGACCGGGGAAAAAGACAAAAAAAGAGTCCTGCCACGGCGACAGGACTCCGGGGACCGCGAGAAGCCCGGTTCAGCCGGCCTTCGGACCGAGCGCCTCGGTCGTGATGCGCACCTTGAGCTCGTCGCTGATGTTCGGCACGTAGGCGCCCATGCCGAATTCGCTGCGCTTGATCGTCGTCGTCGCATCGAAGCCGATCGCCGGCACCTTCTTCATCGGATGCGGACCCGCGCCGTTGAGCGTCGCGTCCAGCACGACCGGCTTGGTGACGCCGCGCAGCGTCAGGTCGCCGGTGACCTTGAACTTGCCGGTGCCGACCACCTCGACCTTGGTGCTCTTGAACGTGATCGTCGGGTACTTGGCGGCGTCGAGGAACTCGTCCTTCTTGAGGTGCTCGTCGAGCTTGACGACGTGCGTGTCAAGGCCGTCCAGCGGCAGCGTCACCTGGACCGAGGAGCGCGTCGGATCGGCCGCGTCGTAGACCAGGGTGCCGTCGGCCTTGCCCAGGTGTCCGGTCGGATTGGAAAAGCCGAGGTGGTTCCAGGTGAACAGCACGTCGGTGTGGGTCGGGTCCAGCGTGTAGGTGACCGGGGCGGCGACGGCGCCGACCGAGGCGAAGGCCAGCAGGCTGGCGAGAACGGTGCGACGGAACATGGAAACTCCTCCTTAACGTGGCGAATGGCCCGGCGGATGGCCGGGCAGGGTGACGTTGGAATCGAGGCGGGACCGGATCGTTCCCCGCATCGACCGGCTTCCGGATCTGACGGCGGCGCGCGCGAAAACAAGCGTCCGTTCGTCGAACCGGCCCCGGCGCCTTCGCGGCCGGCTGCCATCCGACCACGATAGTCGGACCGTCGTGCGATGATAAACGGCGATGCGAAACATAGATTGGCACTCAGGAATGGACAATCCGCGCCAACCCGATCGCGCGGGTGCCCGGTGAGCGGCGCCGGACCGGCGCGCTGCTGGGTCGTCAGCGACGGCGCTGCCGGCAACCTGCGCCAGGCGCTGGCCCTGGCGCGGGCGATGGGCGTAGCGGACGAGCCGCGGTCGATCGCGCTGCGCCAGCCCTGGGATTGGCTGGCGCCGCGCCTGCTGGCCGGTGCGGGCACCGCGATCCGCTTCGGGGACGGCGGTCGTCCGACGCCGCCCTGGCCGGCGCTGGCGATCGGCTGCGGACGTCGCGCGGCCCTGCTGACGCGTTTCCTGAAGGCGCGCAGTGCGGGACGCTGCTTCACCGTGCAGGTTCTCGATCCACGGATACGGACCGACGCGTTCGACCTCGTCGTCGCGCCGCGGCATGACGCGGTCGCCGGCACCAACCTGATCACGACGACCGGCTCGTTGAACCCGGTGGACGCGGCCTGGCTGCACGAGGCGCGCCTGCGATTCGCTGGGCTGGCCGAGCTGCCACGTCCGCGCACCGCCGTGCTGATCGGCGCGAGCAACGCCGCGCAGCGGCTGGACGAGGCCTATTTCGCCGCGCTGCTGCAGCGCCTGGCCGCGCAGCAGGCCGCTGCCGGCGGCAGCTTCCTGGTCACGCTCTCGCGGCGCACCCCCGCACCGCTGCAGCCGCTGCTGCGCCGCGCGTTCGCGGCGTTCCCGGGCCTGTTCTGGGCCGGGCCGGACGATGGCGAGAACCCGTACGCGGGCCTGCTGGCCTGGGCCGACCGCATCGTCGTGACGCCGGACTCGGTCAACATGCTGTCCGAGGCCGCGGCCACCGGCGTGCCGGTGGCGACGTTCGCGCCGGCGCCGATCGGCGGCAAGTTTGCACGCTTCCACACGGCGCTGCGCGCCGAGGGGCGGCTGCAGGCGCTAGACGAGCCGCCGTGGCCACCGGCATCTGCGCTGGCCGAAACGGCCGAGGTCGCCCGCGAGGTGACCCGGCGCTGGCAGGCCGCCGTACCGCCGGCGGGTTGATGCCCGCCTGCCGCCGCGGTACGCGGGCGGCATCGCATACCGCGAAAGCGACAGGCAGCAGACGCGGGGCAAAAAACGTTCTTCCCCCCTTCGCGGGAATCAGTCAGCTGCTGCTTCCTTCGCTCTCGCTGCTGCTGTTGTTTTCGCTGTTGCTCTTGCTGTTGCCGCCTAAAGTGAGCCGAGCATCGCAGGTCGGCCAGGCCGGAGAGCTGCCCCGTGTTTGAGCGAAGCGAGTTGGGGCAGCGTGCCTGGCCGACCGAGAAGCGCAGGGGACCGGCGCGGCGCAGCCGTGCCGGCTCGCGCCGGCGACCACGGTTTTGGTTACTTTTGCCAAGACAAAAGTGACCCGCGCGCGCAGCGTGCGGAAGCTGTTGCTCTCAGCTTGTGCCGTGGCTTTTGAGGGGATTACCGGCACGGAGCAAAGCAGGAGCACGATCAAGAGCTTTCGTCCGCTGCGCGGCCGAGTCCCTTTTGACGGGCTGTATGGACGGCACACATAGGTGACAAACGTATCAGGACATGGGTAACACCCTCGGATCGAGGTCGATCGCGGGGGAACACCATGCCTTGGACGGAGAGCACCTGCATGTCACAACGTCGCGA